>Ga0326597_10002461_pt1 | contig 27637 bp, 23 predicted proteins | sample RVTome_12_FD_203789 | JGI IMG/M metagenome (GOLD analysis project Ga0326597, IMG submission 203789) | Soil microbial communities from uranium-contaminated site in the Upper Colorado River Basin, Wyoming, United States - RVT100D185 | ecosystem: Environmental > Terrestrial > Soil > Contaminated >... | reverse complement strand
TGCCGGGCGGCGCCACCAGCACGGTCAGGATGCTCTCCTCGGTCAGGCCGAGCGCCCCGTGGATGTGGCGACCGGGGTTCATCGACTTGGCCGGGATGTGGGCCATCTCGTCGAACTTGAGGGCGATCTCCTCGGCCGTCCCGAAGTTCGCTCCGGCGCCCACGACCAGGATGCTGCGCACCCCGAGGAACATGTCCGCGATGGTCCGACAGCGCTTGTCGACGGTGTCGAACATCTCCGCCATCAACCGCGGTGTGTCGAGGAGCGTTCGCTTCAGCCCCTCGTAATCGTGTGCCCCGGGGTTGCGCAGCCGGCCCACCTCGAGCGCGAGATAGATGGCCGCGGCGATGCGCGTGGTGTAGTGGAAGGTATCGGAGCCACCGGTGTCGAAGCCACCGGCGGTCAGGATCCGGGCATCTGTCGCCTGGACGACCGGGCTGCCCTCGACGCTCGTGAACGACAGGCTGTAGGAGCCGCGCGTCCGGCAGTCGCGCGCGGCCGCGACGGTGTCGACCGTGCTGCCGCTGCCGGAGTACGCGACCGCCAGCATGCGGCTGTAATCCAGCGGCGGTGGGTAGCGCAGGAAGGCCTGCGAGTCGTAGTCCCAGCCGGGGATCCCGGCGAACCGCGCGAAGGCGGCGTTGGCCACCTGGGCCACGAACTGCGACGTGCCCGATCCGAGGCCGACGATGCCGGTGATATCGCGGTCGGCGAGCGTCCGCGCGATCTGGTCGATCTCGTCGCAGTGTTCGAACGTGCCCCGCAGCGCCTCCGGCTGGCTCTTGATGTCGCCGTACAGATTGAAAGGGTGCTGGGTCTGCGGCGTCGTCCCCAGCGCCTTGTACATGATCGGTTCCTCGCCGGTGGACTCGATCTGCTCGCGGACGTTGCCGCCGATGCCCCAGGTCTTGATCCGCTGTCCGCGGCGGCGGACGTCGTCGAGGCTCACGCTGCCCTCCTGCGTGGTTGGTTCAGGGATGCGTTGTCGTGGTTGCCAACGCCACCCGGCGCGCTCGGGACGGCTCCAGCCGGGGTGCGGCGGCAGGGTCGCCGAGCGGCGCTCCGGGAGGGTCGCGTCGGCCTCGAGAGCCGCCTGGTCATGGTCGATCGATGATCCCGCGGGCGCGCCGACGGCCGGATCGATGCCGACGCCCCGGCCGCCGAGCAGCGGGGTCTTGGGTGCCAGGAGCGGCAGGCTCGGTCGGGCGAGGGGATCGGTGGGCGCGGAGGCGGACGGATCGGCGCGCCTGCCCCCGAGCGCCGCGACGGCCATCTCTCGCAGCACCTGCTTTTGGACCTTGCCCGAGCCCGTCAGCGGGTATTCGTCGATGAAATGGATGTATGTCGGCACCTGGAAGCGCGCGAGGTGCTCCGCGAGACGCGTGCGCAGGCCGTCCTCGGTCAGGGTCGCGCCGGGCAGCTGCTGGACCCACGCGAACACCTCTTCGCCGTAGTAGCCGGAGGGGACACCGACGACCTGGATGTCCCTGACGCCGTCCAGCCGGCGACCGACCGCCTCGATCTCGGCGGGATAGAGGTTCTCGCCGCCGCGGATGATCATGTCCTTGAGCCGGCCGACGATCGACCAGTCGCCCCGCTCATCGCGGACCGCGAGGTCGCCGGTATGGAGCCAGCCCTCGCGGTCGATGGCGGCGTTGGTCTCGTCGGGCATCTCGAAGTAGCCGCGCATGACCATCGGGCCGCGGGTCACCAGTTCGCCCGGCACGCCGACCGGCACGACCCGGCCGGTCCCCGGGTCGATGGCGCGCACTTCAGCGCCGACGATCGGCCGACCGACCGTGCCGAGGCGGATCTCCTCGGCATCGTCGGGTCCCGTCTGCGTCACGACCGGGGACGCCTCCGTCAGCCCGTAGGCGACCACGAGTCCCGACACGTGGAGTTCGCGCTCGATGCGGCGGGCCAGCTCGAGCGGCACGGGCGAACCGGCCACGATCCCCGCCCGCAGGCTCGAGGTGTCCGTGGATGGCCGCGTCGGGTGGTCCACGAGCGCCGCGAACATGGTCGGAACGCCGTAGATGATGGAACAGCGTTCGCCGGCCACCGCTGCCAGGGTCGCGCCGGGATCGAAACCGTCCGATGGCAGTACGAGGGTCGCGCCGTAGGTGATCGCGGCGAGCGTGCCCATCACGGCGCCGAAACAGTGATGGAGCGGAACGGCGAGGCAGATCCGATCGGCCGGTCCGAGGCGCAGGTTCCCCCCGACGGCCGCCGCGTTCCGGAGCATGCCCCGGTGGGTGAGCTGGGCGCCCTTCGGGAACCCGGTCGTGCCCGAGGTGTAGAGGATGGTCGTCACGTCATCGGGCTGCACGCGACTGGCGACCCGATCGAGCTCCGACTCCGCGATGCGCGGCGCCCCGTCGAGGAACGCCTGCCAGGTCTTCACCGCCGGAACGTCGGCATCGGCCCCCGGGAGGGTGACGACGGTTCGCAGGTCGTCGCCGCTGGCCCGGCGGGCCATCCGTTCGAGCAGTGCCGCCCGCGGACCCGGATGTGGCCCGGCGAACAGGACGACCGCGCCCGATTGGGCGACGATGAACTCGATCTCCTCGTCGGACAGCGCCGGGTTCGCGGTCACGAGGATGGCCCCGGCGTACGCGGCCCCCAGCTGGATGACCGGCCACGCTGCCGTGTTCCGGCCCCAGACGACGACCCGCTCGCCCGGGGTGACGCTGCAGGCCATCAGGGCCCGGGCCACCTGACGTGCGTCCGAACGGAGCTCGGCGTAGGTCCGGCGCTCGCCGGAGGCGACGTGGACGAGCGCGTCGGCGCGGCCGTGGAGACGCGCGGCGCGATCGAGCACGGCGCCGATCGTGGCCTGCCGCGGCGACGCGGCCGCCGGATGCGCAGCGCCCCGCGCCGGGGTACGGACGGCGGCAGCAGGTGGGGCGAGGCTGGCCACCAGGCTCGGCGCCTCGATGAGCGCGGTGAGCAGGGCGGCCGGGATCAGCACGCCGTCGGCACCGGCGGCGAGGGCGTCCCGCGCAGCCGACACCGACCCCGTGCGCGCGATGAGACCGAGGCTGCCGTCCAGGCCCGCGTCGCGAAGGGCACTGACCACGACGGCGTCGGCCACGACCACGTCCGTCGCGCCGGCCTCGAGGGCGCTCCGTGCCTCCGCCTCGGTCGCGACCGCGACAGCCAGCGGTCGCCGACCGCGGCCGCGCATCTCGTCGAGGAACGCGTGACCCGCAGGCGAGGCCGGCACGAGCGCACCGGCCCGCAGCGGCAGTCGCGAGGACAGCGAACCGCCGCGTCCCCGCAGGTCCGCGTCGGACACCACGATGCACAGCTGGTCCCGTGGGCGGCCGTAGATCGGCGCGCCGGCCGGCGCAAGATACGTCTCCACCACGCCGGTCTTCCGCGCTGCATCGAGGTCGGCGCGCGTGCCGACCTCGACCCACAGCCGAACGCGCCCGCTCACGGGAGGCGACCCGGATCGCGACCGCCGAACGACTCCAGCCCTCGTCGTGCGCCGGCCGCCGCTTCGCGGACCGCGGATTCATCTCCGGCCACGTACAGTCGGCCGAAGCGGCCGATCGGGCGGACGTCGATGAGGTCGATGTCCGCCGTCCGTTCCGCCTCGTTCGCCGCGTGGAGGATGTAGGCGGCCGGGGTCACCTCGAGGACGAGCAGGGTCGCGTGCGGCACCAGCAGCGAGCCCTTGCGGAAGCGATTGATGAGTTGCGCCTGGAACGGGGTGATGTTGGTGACGAGGTTCTCCGACACGATCTGCGGCCGAAGGCGGTCCTCGGCCGTCAGCCCCAGACGTTCCAGGATGACGCGTCCCGCCTCGGCCACGACCTGTGGATCGTCGGCGTGCAACGACAGCATCCCGAACTCACGCTCGACGACCTGCGAGCTGGGGCGCACTGCCGTCGCCTTCAGCGCAGCATCCGCGAGGCGATAGATCTCGTTGCCGGGCGCCAGCTCCACGAAGAGCTGGGCCATGCCCATCAACGGGATGTCGCCGTCGGCGACCGTCGCCTCGTAGGCGGCATAGCGCGGCTGCATCCGCGACACGATGCCGTAGGCGCGAAGCTCGACCGGGGAGACGGCCACGTTACCTCTTCTCGTAGGTGCTGCGGCCACCGGCGCGGACCTGGTCGAGGATCGCCACCACGGCGGCGTCGATGGGCCCGCCGTCCACGCCCACGGCGCGGGCCGCGGGAGATCCGCGGACGACCAGCACCAGCTCCGGCTCGCCGGCGCCCACCAGGTCGACCGCCACGTACGCGGGGCCACCCGCCGAGACGCCGTCGACCGTCGCGTCCTCGACGACCAGGAGCGTCGTGCCGGTCAGTCTCGGTTCCTTGACCGAAGCGACGGCATTTCCGACCACTCGGGCGATCTGCATGTCAACGACCTCCTGCCGGATCACCGGCGATCACCGCGCGCTGTCCGACCGATTCGATCACGGCCAGCGCCGTCGACTCAGCCGTCTGCGCGGCCGATTCCGTCCCGGCCACGATGAGCCGCCCGTAGAGGCCTGTCCCGGCCGCCCGGACCAGCTCGATGTCGACGCCCTTCTCCACCTCGTTCGCGATGAGGTAGACCCAGGCCGCCGGACTCACCTCGAGGACGTACAGCGTGTCACCGGGCAGCGTCCAGGCTCCCCGCCGGACCTTGTTGAAGAGCTGGCTGTGGTCCGGCGTGATGTTCGGCAGGAGCTGGCTGGAGATGACGGTCGGCGCCATCCGGTCGGCCCACCCCATGGCGAGTGCCTCGAGGATGGCATCGGCGGCCTCGAGGACCGCATCCGCCGTGTCGGCGTGGAGTTCCATGAGACCGAAGTCGCGCTCCACGAGGGTTCCTGCCGAGCGCACCGAGGTGCGCTTCATGGCGACGTCGGTCAGGGGGAAGACCGCATTGCTCGGCGACACTTCGACGAGCAGCTGCGAGTCCCCCGCCCTGGGCAGCGAGCCCTGCGCCATCAGCCCCCAGTAGGCCGCGTATTGCGGCCCCATCCGGTCGACATGCGCGATGACCCGGAGCCGCGCACCGACGGCAGCGGCCACCGTCACCCTCCGACGACCATCACCTTCTCGACGGCGTCGTCCGGCCGCGCGATGACGTGCTGAGAGACCAGCTCGCCGACCTTCTGGGCCGCCGCGCCGCCGGCCTCGACGGCGGTCTTCACCGCACCGACCTCGCCCTTGACGATGACCGTGACCAGTCCGTCACCGACGAGCTGACGCGAGACCAGGGTCACCTGGGCGGCCTTGACCATCGCGTCGGCCGCCTCGACCGCCGCCACGAGGCCGCGTGTCTCGATCATGCCGATCGCCGTTCCTCCTGAACGTGCCTGCTCTGCCATGTCGTTCGATCTCCTTCTCTGGTGTCCGTCGTCGGCGCCTCGTGATCGCGGCGCGTCGTGGCCTGGGCCTTGGCTAGGTCGTGTCGTTCGGTGGCGTCACCTCGTGCTCAAAGCCGAAGATCGTGTCGACCTCGCCGGACGGTCGGCCGATGACGTGACGGGCGGTCAGATGGCCCAGGTGTCCGGCCGCCACCGCGCCGGCCTCGACGGCCTCGATGACGGCCGCGATGTCGCCCCGGGCGAGGACCGTGACCAGGCCCCGGCCGACGAGGTGCGGCCCGTCGACCACGACCGGGGCGGCCTTGGCCATCGCGTCGGCGGCGCCGATGGCGGCGGTCAGGCCGAGGACCTCGAGCAAGCCCATCGCGCTCCCTCCGTCGCTCACAGCGCGCGTTCGAAGAGGCGGACGACGTCCGCCTCGGTCATCGGCCGCGGGTTGGTGGCCATGCACATGTCGGTCATCGCGCGGGCGGCCAGCTCGGGGATCCGCGAGCGCTCGACGCCGAGCCCGGCGAGCCCGCGTGGCAGGCCGACGCGGTCACCCAGTGCACGCAGCAGCGCCGGGAGCCGACGCCCCGCCGCCCCGCCCGCGAAGACGGTAGCGATCCGTCCGTAGCGCGCGGATGCGGCCGACTCGTTGAACTCGACGACGACGGGCAGCAGGATCCCGTTGCAGACGCCGTGTGGCAGGTCGTACAGCGCACCGAGCTGGTGGGCCATGGCGTGGACCGCCCCGACACTCGCGGAGTCGATGGCCATCCCGCCGAGCAGGGATCCCATCAGCATCCCCTCGCGCGCCTCGAGGTCGCTGCCGTCGCGGACCGCGCGCTCCAGGTTGGCGAGCACCAACTCGACGGCGCGGAGCGCGCACAGGCTGCTGAGTTCGGAGGCCAGCGTCGAGACGTAGGCCTCGATGGCATGGGTCAGCGCATCCAGCCCACTCGCCATCGTCACCGCGGCCGGCATGCCGACGGTCAGCAGCGGATCGTTGATGGCCACGCGGGGCATCAGGTGGCGATCGACGATGATCATCTTCAGCCCGCGAGCCGGGTCCGTGATGACCGCGTAGCGGCTGACGTCCGCTCCGCTGCCGGCCGTCGTGTTGACGCAGATCAGGGGCAATCCGCGGTGGGCCGAGCGGTCGAGGCCCTCGAAGTCGCGCACCTCGCCGCCGTTGGCCGCCACCAGCGCGATGACCTTGGCGCAATCGTGCGCACTCCCCCCGCCGACCGACACGATGACCCGGATCTCCTGCCCGGCACCGGCCGCGAGTCCCGCTTCGACCTGCGCGATGGTCGGGTTCGGCTCGACCCGGTCGAAGACGAGCGGCTCGACACCGGCGTCGCGGAGCGCGCGCACGACCTGGTCGACGATGCCGGTGGCGGCCATCCCCCGGTCCGTGACCAGCAGGGCCCGGTCCCCGAACCCGCGAGCCTCGGGCCCGAGTGTCGCCAGCGCACCACGCCCGAAATGGACGATCGGCGGCAGATGCAGCGCCGCGATCCCGCTTCCGGTCGGGCTGAGGACCCGCCCGATGGCCGGCGCCGTCGTGATCATCGGTCCCCGAACCAGTCGGTCGAGCGCTCGGCCAGGTTGACGTAGACGTGCTTCACCTCGGTGAAGGCGTCGATGGCATGGGGACCGTTCTCCCGTCCCCAGCCGCTCTCCTTGAACCCGCCGAACGGAGCCTCGCTCGTGACGACATTGAACATGTTGACCCAGACCGTGCCGGCACGGATCGCGCGGGCCATCCGGTGGGCGAGCTTCACGTCGCGCGTCCAGACGCCGGCCGTCAGCCCGAACCGGGTGTCGTTCGCCAGCCGGATGGCGTCGTCGGGCGTATCGAACGCCATGATCGACACGACCGGTCCGAAGATCTCCTCCCGCGCGATCGTCATCTCCGGCCGGACGTCGACGAAGACGGTCGGGCGGACGTAGTACCCCCGGGCGAGTGCCGGCTCGGTGGGCGCGTCACCGCCGGCCACGAGGCGTGCGCCGGCGTCGCAGCCCTGGCGCACATAGCCCAGGACCCGGTCCCGATGTGCGGCCGAGACGAGCGGCCCGACCTGCGTGCTCGGGTCGAGCGGATCGCCGACACGGAGGGCACGGGCCCGTGCCGTGAAGAGCTCGACGAAGGCGTCGAAGATGGGGCGCTGGACGAGCAACCGGGACCCCGCGGTGCAGATCTCGCCCTGGGTCCAGAAGACGCCGAAGAGCGCTCCGGCAACCGCGTCCTCGAGCGGCGCGTCGGCAAAGACGATGTTGGGCGCCTTGCCGCCCAGCTCGAGCGAGACGCGCTTGAGGTTGCCCGCCGCCTTCGCCGCGATCTGCTTGCCCACCTCGGTCGAGCCGGTGAACGTGATCTTGTCGACGTCGGGATGCTCGACCAGGTGGTTGCCCGCCGACGAATCGCCGATCACGACGTTGAGCACGCCCGGCGGCAAGCCGGCCTCCAGCGCGATCTCGCCCAGCCGCAGGGTCGTGAGCGGCGTGTTCGAGGCCGGCTTGATGACCACCGTGTTGCCGGCTGCGAGCGCCGGGGCGATCTTCCAGGTCGCCAGCAGCAGCGGGAAGTTGAACGGCGTGATCGCCCCGACGACGCCGAGGGGCTCGCGCACGGTGTACGACAGCACGTCGCCGGGCACCGGCAGGGTCTCGCCGTGGATCTTGGTGGCGAACCCGGCGAAGTACTCGAAGCAGTCCACCGACAACGGCACGTCGATCAGCGAGGACTCGCGGATGGGTTTCCCGTTGTTGGCCGACTCCAGCCGGGCGACCTCGTCGCGGGCGGCCTCGAGCAGCGCGGCGATGCGCAACAGGTACCGGCCGCGCTGGCTGGCGGCCATGCGCGGCCAGGGTCCCTCATCGAACGCGCGCCGGGCGGCCGCCACGGCCAGGTCCATGTCGTGGGGGGTGCCCACCGCGACCTCGCCGATCGGCTCCCCGTCCGCCGGGCTCGTGACGGTCGCGGTCCGGCCCGACGACGACGGCACCCAGCGGCCATCGATGAGCTGCTGCGGGCGAGCGTAGCGCGGCGCGGATCCGGCCATCAGCTTCGGAACCGGTCGAGCGACACGGCGGCGATGAGGATCGCCCCGAGGACGATGCGCTGGTACTGCGCATCGACCCCCAGCAGGATGATCCCGTTGAGCAGGCTGGCCAGGAAGATCGAGGCGATCAGCGTGTTCTCGATGCGCCCGCGGCCGCCCTGCAGACCGGCGCCACCGAGGATCACCGCCGTGAGCACCGGGAACAGTGCGTCCGCACCGAACGTCGCCTGCGCCTGGGAGACACGCGACACGAGGATGATCCCGCCCAGACCCGCCAGCGCCCCGGCGATGATGAAGACCACCACGCGGATCCGGTCCACCGCGATCCCCGCCCGGAAGGCGGCCTCGCGATTGTCGCCGGTCAGGTAGACGTGCATCCCGAAGCGCGTCCGGTTGAGGATGAACCAGCCGATGCTGTAACCCGCGAAGAGGATGACGACGGGGACCGGGATCGGGCCGACGTAGCCCTGGGCGAGCCAGTCGATCGGATCGAGCGCGGGGCCATGGATGGCCGTCCCGCCGGTGTAGACGATGCCGATCCCGAGCACGATGCTGAGCATGCCCAGCGTGGCGACTACCGATGGGATCCGGAGGACGGTCACGAGGAAGCCGTTGATCGCGCCGACGACCAGACCGACGCCGATGGCGGCGGCGATCGCCGCCTCCCCGCTCCCGCCGGCGACGAGGACCTCGGCACCGGCCACGCCCGCCAGGCCGATGACCGAACCGAACGAGATGTCCAGCTCCCCGAGCAGGATGACGAAGGTCGCCCCGATGGCCGGGATCCCGTAGATCGAGGCCTGCCGCAGCAGGAGCAGCAGGTTCCGCTCCGTCAGGAACGTGTCCGTGGCGATCGAGAGGTAGATCACCCAGATGACGAAGAAGACGACGAAGCCGTACTCGGCGAAGAAGTCGATCAGGCGGGCGCGATCCGCCCCCCGGTCCCGGGCCCCCATGAGCGCCGTCATGCGAGGGCCCCCGCGGGCTCGACTCGCAGGACGAGGCAGGCAGCCGGACCCACCGTCAATGTGAAGCGCAGCACCTCCGCGCTCGAGTCGGGATCGGGCGCGATGCTCGGCCCTTCGATGTTGAGCGGCACGCAGACGACGTCCGTCCCAGGAGCCAGCCCCAGCCGGGCGCGCGGCAGGCTCAGCGTGACGCGGCGTGGAAACCGCGCATCGCCCATCCAGCCCGACTCGAGGTTGCCGAGGAGGACGTGGATCGCGCCACCGCTGCGCCAGCACGAGACGGTCACCGGCTCGTGAGCAGCGACTGGCGCCACCGAGAAACCGCCCGCGGTAGCCGCGCCCGCGTTGAGGACTCGCGCCGCCTCGATGTAGGGGGACGTGGACCCGATCTGGGAATGCGGGATGAGCGGGTTCCCCGGGTCGGCGAGGTCGGGCGGCTGCCAGTGATAGAAGGGCGCTCTGCCGACCAGCAGCGGCGTGCCGCGTGAGTCGTAGCCGACCCAGGCGTCCGCAGCCGCGGTCACGGTCACCCGCTCCGGGAGGTGGATCCGCTCCTCGCGCGGAAGGTCCGGGCTGGACGGCATGCCCAGGCGGTACCCATCGGGCAGGCGCTCCGCGGAGCGACGGACACCGGCGGCTTCCAGCAGTGCGGCGTCGATCCGATCCGCTCGTCCCGTCGCGACGACCGGGCCGCCCAGCCCCCTGGCGCGATCAAGGTCGATGAGCGTCGGAAGTTGCCACAGGACGCCCTCCGGCCACGTCGCGGGCAGCCATTCGGCGCGCGTCGCGGCGAGGATCGGGGCGCCGAACTTCATCGCCATGCCCGCGTAGTCCTCGACCCATTCGCTTGCATTCGAGGCGGGGTCCTCGTCGTATTTGGCCTCGAGGCCTCGCCGGTCGTGGACCAGGAGCGGCCCGTACACGGCTTCGATGGCCGACGCACTCGCCTGGGCGGCATCGAGATGGCGGGCGAGGAACGCGACATCCGCCTCGGAGATGAGACGCTCGTTCCAGTCGTTCATCCACGAGATGTAGGTGCCTTCGGGCACGACCGGCACGCCGTCACCCCGGACGACGGCCGCGTGCGAGAACGCCCAGGCCGCCCATTCCAGCTTGCCCGGCGTGTCGTGCAAGGTGTCCCACGGCTCCCAGCCGTCCCACGTCTCGATGAGGTTGTACTGGCGACATGGCGCCGTGCGTCGCTCGTTGCCGCCGCGGATCTGGGCGCCGTGACCCAGCAGGTACGCCAGCTGGAAGGTCCAGCCCTTCCACGTGTCGTCCCACCAGTCCTGCCAGGCGCCGCCCCAGGTCTGGTCGACGAAGATGTCGAGCGCACCATCGGCCACGATCGCCTCGAGGTCGACGCTGCCGGTGAGCCACTCGGCGGTCCCGCTGATCCCGCTCGAATAGGCCATCACGAGCCCGTCGGGACGCGCCTCCTTGCACGCCCGGAACAGGCGCCGGACCGCGTCCGTCCAGGTGCGGTTCTGGTCAGGATCGGCGGACGCGACGGTCCCGTACGGCCCGACCCTCGTGTACAGGAGCGGACCGAGGAAGCCGTCGCGAAGGTGGATGAGGTCGAGACCCAGGAAGCCGGCGACGGAGCCCCACTGCTCCCCGAAGAACTCGGGAAACGGCTCTCCCTCGGCGATCCCGGTGGGTCGAGTCGCGTACGCATGGTCGTCCGCGCGCATGGGCACCCGCGGGTCGAGGTCCGGCCCGGGGAGTGGTGAGATGTCCAGTGGATAGAGCTCGGGATGCCGGTCGTGCCAGTCGGAGAAGAGGTCGTACATGCTGCCGGTGACCGGCGGCGCGACGACCTCCCCCAGACCGGCCACCAGGACCCCGAGCTTCAGGTCATCGATGCCCGCGACCGCCGCTGAGCGACGCAACTCCACGAGGAACCTTCGCAGGTCCTCGTAGGAGAGGCGCGCCCAGCGAGCGAAGCGACGCGACCGGAGTGGCAGCCGCTGGTCGGGGCGGCCGGTCCATTCCGTGACGAGATCGGCCAGCCAGCCCACGTTGAGGCAGACCCCGCGGAGCTCGTGCTCCCCGGCGAACAGCGGCAACGTGCGCGTGACGAACTCGTCGATGGTCCGGTCCCACGGCGGGTCGCCGAACCAGTCGATGTCGATCTCCACCCAGCGGTCCATCGCGGGACGTGGTGAGTCCGACTACTTGCCGTTGAAGATCGAGACGGGGACCTCGACCGTGCCCGCGACGTTCGAGCCGGCGGTCAGCTTGGCGATGGCGTTGGCGGCGAGCTCGCCGGTGCCCTTCGGATTGGTGTCGACGCAGCCCTTGTACATCGACGCCGCCCTGATCGCGGTCACCGCGGCCGGGTCGCAATCGATCCCGAAGAAGGCCAGGTCGGTCGGCGTGCGGCCGAGGGTCTTGGCCGACTCGAACGCACCGAGGTTGCCACCGTCGTTGATGCCGGTGACGAGCTGGAGCTTCAATCCGTACTTCGTGTTCGCCTGCTCCATGGACGTCGCCCCGTTGGCCGGCAGGCCGCCGAGGTATCGGCCGACGACCTTCACCTTGGGATCCGCGGCGAGCATGCCCGCCTCGATCGCGTTGGCACGTGCCACGAGGTCGGCGATGTCCGGGTAGTCGAGGATGATCGCCTGCACCTCCGCGCCGGGGTAGGTGGTGGCGGCGAATTCGCCGGCAGCGGTTCCCTCCGCGGTGCCGATGGTGATGTTGTCCACGCTGATGGAGACCGCACCGACGGCACCGAGGTCGAGCCCGGTCACCTGGACCACGATGGTCCCGTTCTTGATGGCCGCGGTCGCGGCATCGCCGACCGTGGCCGCCGACGATGCGGTGACGATCCCGAACGCCTTCTTCTGGACGAAGCCCTCGAAGCAGGTGACCGACTTGACCGCGTCACCGGTCTCCGTGTCGCAGATCTCGACCGTGAAGCCGAGGGCCTCCAGGTTCGACTTGATCGCGTTGTTGAGCAGCGTGTGATAGTCGGTCGCCATCGTCGCCGCGATGATGCCGACGAGCTTGCCGGTCGAGACGGACTTGACCGTAGTCGTCTCGGCAGGGGTGAGCGCGAGCGAGGCCGCGTCGCCCTTGGTGCCGACCTGGACCTTGCCGACGGGCGGTGCCGTCGGCGGTGCCGGTGTCGCGGTGGGAGCCGTGGTCGGCGTGGCCGCCGTGCTCGGAGCCGCCGATGGCGCCGTCGATGCGCCCGACGAGGAACACGCCGTCACGAGCAGCCCGAGGACCATCGTGACGGCCAGCCAGGATCTCTTCATCGAATCCTCCTCCTTGATTCCGGCCCGACGACAGGACGCATCCCGCCACCGGTGTGACCGCGACCTCGCCCCTCCATGAGCTCGAGCACGCCATGAGCGGTGTGCTCGTCAGTCACCAGAGCATTCAGGTACCGGCCGGTGAGCGCGCCCACGATCGCCGGGACCTTCTCGGTCCCGGCGACGCACCCGATGACCACCGGTGCCTTCCGCAGATCCGACAGCCGGACCCCCACGATCCGCTCAGCGAACGGACCGGGTCGGGGCCGACCATCGATGTCGAAGAAGTTGCCGCACAGGTCTCCCACGGCACCCTCGGCCTCCACCTCGCCGAGCTCCTCGACGGAGATGAGGCCTGTCGTCACATAGATCTCATCGCTGGCCATGGAGCCGACGCCCATGACGTAGATGTCCGCGGATCTCGCGATGACCAGGGCATCCCGGATCTGCGGATTGGACGCTTCAAGGTCGGCAGCGCTGGCGCCTCGACCAAGGATCGCCGGGGCATTGATCTGGACACTGCGACCGGCGAACGCCGTCGCCGCCGCGCCGGCGATGGCGTTATAGTCGATGTCAAGTCCCTCGTGACCGGCGTTGCCCATCGCCTGCGCGATCGTGACGCCACCGATCCTGCCGGGCTCCAGCAAGCCGACCATCTCCGCCAGGGTTCGTCCCGCCCCGAAGCAGACGGTCGCGCCGGGCTTCACCATGCCGCCCAGGAGGCGAGCGCCGGCCCGCGCGACGGCGCGCCGCGCGACGAGCTCATGGTCGCTGAACACGGCGGCCACGACGATCTCGCGCAGGTGCGGGAACCAGGCGTGGAGGCGGGTCTCGGCGTCCCTGTCGCGCGTCTCGGGCGCGACGATCCGGATCTGGACGATGTCGCGTTCGCGCGCCTCCTGGAGATACCGCGAGATCTGCGATCGCGAGATCCCGAACTGCTCGGCGACCCGCTGCTGTGTCAGATCACGCTCGTAGTAGGCGCGCGCGATCTCCGCAACGAGGTCGTCGGAGCGGCTATCCTGCACATTTGTGCGTGCACTTTTGACGGACACCGTGTAGGTATAGCAGAATGGTCCGGTCGGGCGCAAGGTGGTTTCGCGAAACGGGCGAGGGGAACGCGGCGGCGATGCGGCATCGGTTCGGCACCATCCGTGGGCTCCAGGAGTGCGCCTCGCCGCGTGGCACCTTCACGATGCTCGCGCTCGATCACCGCCAGAACCTGCGCCGGGAGCTGCGCCCGGTCGATCCCGGATCCGTCACGACCGACGAGATGGTGGCCTTCAAGCGCGCCGTCGTGCGAGCGATCGGCGGGGCCGGCACCGGCGTGCTGCTCGACCCGGAGATCGGGGCGGCGCACTGCATCGCCGACGGCTCCCTGCCGGCGGGCGTCGGGCTCGTGGTGGCCCTCGAGGCGACCGGCTACCTCGGAGCGTCGACGGCGCGGGTCAGCCGGACGCTCGAAGGCTGGAGCGCGGAGCGGGTCCGCAACCTCGGCGCGTCCGCGGCGAAGCTCCTCGTCTACTACCACCCGGACGCGTCCAACGCCGCGGGCCAGGAGCGCTTCGTGGCGGAGGTTGCTGCGGCGTGCCGCGCCCTGGATCTGCCGCTCTTCCTCGAGCCGCTCAGCTTCTCGCTGCGAGATGGGGTGCGGCTGTCCGGGCCCGAGCGCCGCCGCGTCGTCCTCGACACAGCTCGGCGTCTGACGCCCCTCGGCGGCGACGTCCTCAAGGCGGAGTTCCCCTACGACTCAAGCGAGAAAGACCAGGGCCGCTGGCGGGAGGCCTGCGAGGAACTGACCGCGGCGATCGACGTTCCGTGGGTGCTCCTGTCAGGCGGGGTGGACGCCGCCACGTTCGAGGCACAGGTCCGGGTGGCGTGCGCGGCCGGTGCCAGCGGCGTGCTGGCCGGGCGCTCGGTTTGGGCGGAGGCGGCGACCATGGCGCCGTCGGAGCGCGATGCGTTCCTGGTCGACACGGCTCACGGGCGATTGCGGGACCTGGCCGCCATCGTGGACGGGCTGGCGCGGCCCTGGATGGAGGCGGCGCCCTCGCTGCGGGTGAGCGAGCCGGTCCCGGAGGGCTGGTACCGGGCCTGACTGGCCCACCCCGATCCTGCATCCGAACCGCAACCTCGGGTCCGGCGCAATCCGGGTCGCGCAGGCGCTATCCTTTCTGGCGACCCCAGGTGTCCCCGCGGATCTCCCCGTTCGCGGCCCGTACAGACCCCCAAGTCAAGGTGGTGCCCATGAAGGTCGGTGTCGCCAAGGAGACTGCGCCCGGAGAGCGGCGCGTCGCCCTGGTACCCGAAGTGCTCGGCAAGCTCAGGGCTGCCGGGCTCGACATCCTCGTCGAGCGCGGCGCCGGAGCCGGCGCGGCGATCCTCGACGCAGCGTACGAAGAGGCCGGGGCGACGATCGTCTCGACCGACGAGCTGTACGCCTCCGCCGATGCGGTCCTGCGCGTCGCCAAGCCGTCCGAGGCGGAGGTCGCCAGACTCCGATCCGGCCAGGCCGTCCTTGGCCTCCTGACGCCGCTCCTCGACCCGAAGACGGCGGCGGCGCTCGCCGGCCGCGGCGTCACCGCGATCAGCCTCGATGCGATCCCGCGCACGCTGTCGCGGGCGCAGACGATGGACGCGCTGTCGTCACAGGCGAACGTCGGCGGCTACAAGGCGGTCCTCATCGCGGCCAACGCCTACGGCCGCTACTTCCCGCTCCTCACGACAGCCGCCGGCACGGCCAAGCCCGCCAACGTGCTCATCCTCGGGATCGGTGTTGCCGGACTCCAGGCGATCGGCACCGCCCGGCGCCTCGGCGCCGTGGTCAAGGCGTACGACGTGCGGCCTGAGACGCGCGAGCAGGCGGAGAGCCTCGGCGCCGTGTTCGTCAAGCTCAAGACGACGATCGATGCGACCGGCGCCGGCGGCTACGCCCGCGAGCTGACCCCCGAAGAGAGAGCCGCCCAGCAGGCCGAGCTCAACGAGGTCATCGGCGGGATGGACATCGTCATCACGACCGCCCAGGTCCCCGGCCGCAAGCCGCCGGTCCTGGTCACGGCCGACGCGGTCGGCAAGATGAAGTCGGGCTCGGTCATCGTGGATATGGCCGCATCCGCGCTTGGCGGGAACTGCGAACTGAGCGTGGCCGGCCAGACGGTCCAGACGCCGGGCGGCGTGACGATCATCGCGCCCGACAACCTGCCGGCCTCGATGCCGGCCGGCGCGTCCGCGTTCTACGCGCGCAACATCTCGGCGCTGTTGCTCGGGATGGTCAAGGACGGCAACCTGAACCTCGACTTCGAGGACGAGGTCACCCAGGCCACGGTCATCAGCCACGGCGGCGCGATCGTGTCCGGAGCCGTCCGGAAGCTGCTCGAGCCGGCCCCGGCGGCCGGTGCCGGAGGCGCCCCATGACCCCCGACGTCGAAGCCCTGCTCAACGCGCTGACGATCTTCGTCCTGGCGATCCTCCTCGGGTTCGCGGTCATCAGCAAGGTCCCGGCGACGCTCCACACGCCGCTGATGTCGGGCGCCAACTCGATCCACGGGATCGTCCTCGTCGGCGGCATGCTCATCGCCGCAGAGGCGAACGACCTCCCGAGCCAGATCCTGTCGCTCATCGCCTGCGCCTTCGCGGCGATGAATGTCGTCGGCGGCTACGTCGTCACCGACCGGATGCTCCAGATGTTCCGCAAGAAGCCCGTGGCACCCAAGCCGGCCGCCGAGTCGGAGGCGTAGCGCGTGACCACCCTCGGGATCATCGAAGTCCTCGTCCGGGTCGCCTGGCTGATGGGTGCCGGGGCGTTCGTCTTCGGGCTCATGCGGATGAACTCGCCGGCGACGGCGCGCAACGGCAACCTCGTGTCGGCCGGTGGGATGACCCTCGCCATCGGCGCGACCGCCGTCCTCATCCTCGCCCAACAGCTCTACGGCGACGGCGTCAGTGCCGTGGCCTGGATCATCATCGCGATCGGCATCGCCATCGGCGGTGGCCTCGGCCTGTACACGGCCAAGACCGTGAAGATGACCGCGATGCCGCAGCTGGTGTCGTTGTTCAACGCGGTCGGCGGCGGCGCAGCGGCGCTCATCGCCATCGACGACTACCTGGGCCTCGCCGGCGCCGCCGTGCCGGTCGTCCCGGCCATCCAGGTCAACGTCGCGACCGTCCTCGATATCGTCATCGGCAGCATCACGTTCACCGGCTCGCTGATCGCATCCGGCAAGCTGATGGGCCTGCGGATCACGCCGTCGCGCCCGGTCATGATCCCGGGCGGGCGCTTCGTGACGGTCGCGCTCGCGGCGATCGTCGTCGTCGGGGCCGCCTACCTGTGGGCCGGCAACCTGAGCGTGCCGGTCATGGCCGTCATCCTCCTCGCCGCGCTCATCTTCGGCGTGACGATGACGCTGCCGATCGGCGGCGCGGACATGCCCGTCGTCATCAGCCTCCTGAACTCGTTCACCGGCACGGCCGTGGCGATGGCCGGCTTCGTCCTCGACAACCCGGTCCTCATCATCGCGGGCGCCCTGGTTGGCGCCTCGGGCGCAATCCTGACCAAGCTCATGGCCGACGCCATGAACCGGTCCGTCCTGAACATCATGATCGGTGGGTTCGGTGGCGGCGAAGGGACGCAGGCCGCGACCGGCGGCCCGGGTGGGTCGGTCCGCGAGATCGGCGCCGACGACGTCGCGATCCAGCTCGCCTACGCCCAGTCCGTGATCATCGTGCCGGGCTACGGCCTGGCGGTCGCCCAGGCCCAGCACGCCGTCCGCGAGCTGGCCGAGCTCCTCGAGGCCCGCGGCGTCGACGTGAAGTACGCCATCCACCCGGTCGCCGGCCGGATGCCGGGGCACATGAATGTCCTCCTCGCCGAGGCGAACGTGCCGTACCCGCAGCTCAAGGAGATGGACGACATCAACCCCGAGTTCGACCGCTGCGACGTCGCCCTCGTCATCGGCGCCAACGACGTGACGAACCCCGCCGCCCGCCGACCCGGCTCGCCGGTGTCCGGGATGCCGATCCTCGACGTGGATCACGCCCGGTCGATCGTCGTCATCAAGCGCTCGATGGGCCGCGGCTACGCCGGAATCGACAACGAGCTGTATACGGACCCGAAGACCGGGATGCTGTTCGCCGACGCCAAGGACGGCCTGGCGGCCCTGACCGCGGCGGTCAAGGCGCTCTAGGCTACGCCGAGGGTACGACCGAGGCGGTCCTCGCGACGCTGTACGCGTCGCGCATCTCGAGCGGCGCGAGATCGCCGAGCGATTCGGCGACGACGACCGCGTCGTCGCCCGCCTGGAGGACGAAATCCGCCGGCGGATTGACGAATGCGCGACCGCCGCGATTGACCGACAGGAGCGTTGCACCGTGATCGCTGCGGAGGCGTGTGGCGACCGCGTCGATCGGCAGGCCGAGGTACTCCTCGGGCAACGCGATCCGATAGAGCTCGGAGCCCTCGCCGCCCGACACGATGTCGGTGACGAGGGATGACAGACCTGGGTAGAGGGCCGAGCGTGCCAGCAGGTGCGAGGCCATCTTGGACGTGACGAGCAGCTCGTCCGCCTCGGCGCGCCGGAAGTGCGGCTCGAGGGCAGGGTTGTTCACCTCGGCCACGATGCGGACCTGCGGGGCGACCGACTTGATGGCCATGATCGCCAGGATCGAATGCATGTCCGCCTCGTCGGATGCGTCCGAGGGGAAGATGAGGGCGGCCGACGCGTCGTCGATGCCGGCACGTTCCAGGTCCCCCGCGTCGGTGGCGTCCCCGCGGACGAAGTAGACGCCGGCACCTGCCGGGTTCTTGTCGGCCATCGTGAGAACGACCACCTTCTGCGTGTAGTCGTCGCCCTTCAGCTCGTCGATGAGGTCGCGTGCGGTGCTGTTCCAGCCGCAGACGACGATGTGCTCCCTGTGGCCTGCGGCACCCAAACCCTGACCCTCCTTGAGCAGGAAATCGATGACCAGCGCGACGAGCGCGCCGGTGATCATCGCGAGCATGGCGACGCCGAACAGGATAAGCAGCCAGCCGACGGCCCGTCCTCCGGGTGACGTCACGAACCCGGCGTCGCCCTGACCGAGGACCGTGGCGATCCCCCAGTTGAACGAGTCGAAGAGCGATTCGAAGGTCAGCGGCTTCTCGAGCACCGTGATGAGGGCGGCGCCGATCGCCACCAGGATGAGGATCGCCTCGCCGAGCGAGATGAAGAACCGCCGGTCCAGCTGCTCGCCGACGCGGCGGACATGCCACGCCACGCGGCGGATGAACGGGGTGGCCAGGACCGGGATCGGCAGCGGGACCTTCGGCATCGCTCCCGATCGTGCCACATCCACGAGTCGGTCGTCCGAGGACACCCAGTGTGCGGAGCGGCCGAGCCGCGCGCTACTCGTCGTCGGACCCTAGGCCTTCACATCCCGGGCCTTGTATGCCTCGATGACGTTCTCGATGAACGGGTAGACCCCGCCGACCTCCGGCGCGAACCCGTACCTGGTCGGCAGATCCGCGATGTCAGGCTCGAGCTCGCAGATCACGAACGTGGCACCCCGCTCCTTGATCTGCGAGGCGACCTCACTGATCGCCTGCGCGCCCGAGTAGTCGACGTCGGCGATGGACGCGCCCGACAGGCAGAACCATTCGACCACCGGATCCGCTTCATCGAGGATCGCCAGGACCTCCTCCGTGAAACGCGTCGCGTTGGCGTAGTACAACCCGGCACCGAAGCGATAGATGACAAGTCCCGGTGCAGCCTGGATCACCTTGCCGGTGCTGACCCGCGCGGTCTCCAGCCAGCCCTGCTCGTTGATCGTGAGTGTCGTGTCGTAGGGGCGGTAGGCGTGCGAGAGGTGCTCGATGATCGAGAACACGATGGCGAGGATGATGGCCTGCTCGATGCCCACGATGACCACGGTCGCCGCCGTGAGTGTCGCGACCGCGAACTCACCGACGCGGACCCGAGCGACGCCCTGCATGCCTTTGATATCGACGAGGCGCACGCCGATGAGCAGGACCACCGCCGCGAGCACCGCGTTCGGCATGTATGACAGCGCGCCGGTCAGGAACAGCAGCACGACGACCACGATCAGCCCGGCCGTCAGCTGCGCCACCTGGCTCTTGCCGCCGGCCCCGTCGACCATCTCGGTCTTCGTCGGGCTGCCGTTCACGACGAACGTGCCCGACAGGCCCGCCCCGACGTTGGCCAGGCTCAGACCGACCAGATCGACGTTCTCGTTGAAGCTGTCCTGGTACTTGACGGCATAGGCGCGCGAGGTCGCGGCGCTCTGGGCGAGGATGATGATGAAGCACGACACGACGGTCGGCAGCAGGGCTGCGACGTTCGTCGTGGTGATGACGTCCTGGGGCAGGCCGATCGGCGGAAGGCCGCTGGCGACCGGTCCGAGGAGCGTCACGGTGCTCGGCAGGAGCCCCGCGTAGCTGATGAGGATCATGCCCACGACCGCGATGAGCGCGCCCGGGATCTTCTTGTTGATCCGGTCCGAGCCCAGGATGATGACCCACACGGCGACCGACACCGCCAGTGTGGCGGGGATCGTCTCAGGGATGTTCTGGATGGTGGTCCAGAACTTCTGGAGGGTCGTGCCGCTGCCGTCGCTGACGCCGAGGACCCCGTGCAGCTGGCCCATGGCGACCTGGATGCCGACGCCGGTCAGGAAGCCGATGAGCACGCTGCGCGACAGGAAGTTGGCGATGAAGCCGAGTTTCAGGATCCGTGCCGCTATCAGCACGACAGCCACCATCAGCGCGGCCAGGCCAGCCAGCGCCACGTATTCAGCCGAGCCCGACGTGGCGCCCATCCCGATCAGGCCAGCGGCCAGGACGACCGCCGTGGCCGAGTCGGCGCCAACGACGAGATGGCGCGATGAGCCGAAGATGGCGAACAGGAAGATCGGGATGACGATGGTGTAGAGCCCGGTGACGACGGGCATCCCCGCCATCGTGGCGTAGCCCATGGTCTCGGGGATGGCGAGTGCCGCCAGCGTGGCGCCCGCGATGACGTCGGCCGGGACGCGCGCCGGGTCGATGGGCAGGAGCCCTTCGAAGAGCGGCAGTGGGCTCCTCGACGCCTTCGCCGTGCTCGGCTTCGCCCCGCTGGCCACGTCAAACTCCGCTGGTCGGGTCCGGGCGATGCGTCTCGGTCGGGCGCGTCGCGTTGGCCGCGAGCGGCTACTATGCCATCGCCTGGAGCGCGGCGGGCCCTCGTATCGCAACCCCGAGATGAGCAGGAGACGGCGGGAACGATGACCTCGCGACCGACTCGGGACGCGCTCGCTACCACCGGCCAGACGGTCCGCAAAACCCTCCCGCCGGCGATGCTCGGGGCGTGGCGACCGGCTCCCGACCGTCCCGATCCGGTCGCCCTGCTGGAGGAGCAGGCGACATCTCGTGTCCCGGAGCTCATCCCCGTCCGCCATGGACGGATGGCCGTCTCCCCGTTCACGTTCTACCGGGGAGCCGCGCTGCCCATGGCCGCGGACCTCGCCCCGGGTCCAACGACCGGGATCATCGTCCAGCTGTGCGGCGACGCACACCTCTCGAACTTCGGGTTGTTCGCGTCGCCGGAGCGGGCCGAGCTGTTCGACATCAACGATTTCGACGAGACCCTCCACGGACCGTTCGAGTGGGACCTCCAGCGGCTCGCGGCCAGCCTTGCAGTGGCCGGTCGCTCGCGCGGGTTCTCCGCCCACGACAACCGCCACGCCGTCCATCGGTCGATGCGCTCGTACCGTGAGCGGATGGCCGCCTACGCGTCGATGCGCGCGATCGACGTCTACTACTCATCCGTGGCGGTGTCGACCATCCTCGCGTACGTCGACAAGCGCGCCCGGCCGATGATCGAAACGGCGGTGCGCGCGGCCGCACACCATGACTCGCTGCACGAGTTGCCGAAGCTCACGGCCGTCGCGGACGGGCAGCGCAGGATCGTCGATCGTCCGCCGGTCGTCGTCCATCGCGACGACGTCACCAATCCGCTGGTCCAGTCGGTCCTGGCGAGCTACCGCGCATCCCTCCAGGAAGATCGCCTGGTCCTCCTCGATCGGTACGAGATCGTGGACTACGCGATGAAGGTCGTCGGGGTCGGGAGTGTCGGGCTCGGGGCGTTCGTCGTGTTGTTCGATGGCGGTTCCGACGACGATCCATTGTTCCTCCAGGTCAAGGAAGCGGAGGCCTCGGTCTACGAGCGGTTCCTCGGCCCAAGCGGCCAGCCGACACATGGCGCTCGGGTGGTCGCCGGCCAACGGCGCCTCCAGGCGGCCAGCGATGTCCTCCTTGGGTCTGCCGTGGGCATACATGGACATCACCTGTACATTCGCCAGCATCAGGACCAGAAGGCCGGCGCGATCGTCGAGGCGATGACCGTTGAGGACCTCGCGACCTGGGGCGAGTTATGCGGCTGGGCGCTCGCGCGCGGGCACGCCCGGTCGGGCGAACCGGCCACGATCGCGGCCTACCTCGGCGAGGACACGGCCTTCGACCATGCCATGGGCTCGTTCGCCGAGGCGTACGCCGACCAGACCGAGCGTGATTTCGCGGCATTCACGGCGGCGGTCACCAGCGGGCGGATCCAGGCACAGCCCGGCGTCTAGGTCGGGCGGTCTCGAGGGCGGCCCGTGCATCGCCTCGGACCTGGCTCTTCGCTCATGCGTGCCTCGGTATTCCCGCCAGTCTTGTCTCGTCGACTTCAGGGCACCCAACGCCCCGCGTGCACCGCATCCCACGCTCGGAAGCGACCCTGCCGAGCACGATCGACAGGGTCACCGGGCCCATTTGCGCCGGCTACCGCCTGGCATACGACTGTGGGGAATATCGGGGTGCCTGGGCTCACCGGAGGCACGGGCCGGGTCAGGCCTCGTCCGGAACGGTCACGTCCACCAGGGCCGCCTCGAGGGCGGCGACGAGGTCCGCCGGGGCGAGGTGGAGGTTGACGCCGGGCGCCCCGCCGCCGATGGCGACGCGGTCGAGTCCCGTGATCGACGCGTCCACGATCACCGGCCACGAGCGCGACGACCCGAACGGCGTGATCGTGTAGCGGACGTATCCGGTCACCTCACGCGCCTCCTCGGCATCGGGCAGTGACAGGCGGGTCACGCCGAGGTGTGTCCGGAGCTTCGGCCAGTCGAACCGCCGGCCCGCCGGGACGAGCACGAACAGATAGTCGTCCTCACCACGGCGGACGACGATGGTCCGAAGCAGCGCCTCGACCGGGATCCCCTGGAACAAGGCGCTTTCTTCGGCGCTCGTCGGGCGCGCCGTGCGCACGACCGAGTACGGGACGCCCGACGCGGCGGCGGCCGCGATGGCGGGGGTGTCCTCGTCGGGCGGCACGGACCCGTCCGTCACGCCGGCGCGTCGCGGCCGGAACCGGATCGCCGACCCCGTTTCAGCCCGCCGCCCCCGCCCCGACGGTCTGGATGGCGGCGTCGATCGTGACGCGCTTGCCCTTGACCAGGCCGATCAGGCCGTCGAAATCGGTCGTTGCCTTGTCGACCGTCTGGTAGCCGGCCACCAGGACGTCAGTCGTCGCCTCAGCCATCACGTGCCTCCTTGTGCCGTGAGCGTCATCGATCGTGGGATGTCTGGTGGCGATGCAGGGACGCGCCGACCACACCTGGGTGAGTGTGAGGGTCCGGCGCCCGGATGCCCCCTGGCGGCCCTCCCGGCCACGCGCCGAGTGTATGCCCGGGGATCGGTGTCCGCAGGGCCATCCGGCACGGATCGCGCGGTCTGATCCGGGTGACCGCAGCGTACCAGGCGGTTGGTGTCGAAGCCGATCAGACCGGGTCGACGAGCTCGATCCGGATCCGCTTGTTGATCCGCCCCTTCGACTCGTAGCCGGTCACCCGGATGCCGCCGACCTCGCTCGTGTTCGCGACGTGGGTCCCGCCGTCGGCCTGGAGGTCGAGCCCGACGATCTCGATCGTGCGGATCTCCTGGATCCCCGCCGGGAGGAGGTTGACCTTTGTCCGGATGAGGTCCGGGATCGCGAATGCCTCGTCCCGCGGCAGGACCGCGACACGTACCTCGCGCGCTGCCGCCAGCTCGGTGTTCACACTGGCCTCGATGGCGTCCACGAGGTCGCCGGACATCCGCTCGAACTCGAAGTCCATCCGGCCGGACCCCGGTTCCATGTTGCCGCCGGTCACGAGGGCCCCGTAGTCGCGCCAGACGACCCCGCACAGGGCGTGGAGGGCCGTATGGGTGCGCATGAGCGCCAACCTTCGAGCCCAGTCGAGGTCCACCCGCACGACGTCGCCGACCGCCGGCGGGTCGCAGTCGTCGGGTTCGAGCTCGTGGACGATCTCGCCACCGACCTTGCGCGCGGCACGGACCGTCCACGATCGGCCGTCCGCCGTGCGCATGACGAGGCCTCGATCCGACGGCTGGCCGCCGCCGCCCGGATAGAACACGGTGCGATCGAGCACCAGCAGGGGCATCTCGCCGACCTCGACGGCCGCGACGCGCGCCTCCACGGACCGAGCGTACGCGTCGAGGTAGCAGATCTGCTCGCCGGTCGGGGTCATGCCGGCCCGCCGATCACTGGGCGTTGAGGGTCCCGACCATCGTCGAGGGATGGATCGTGCAGACGAACGCGTATGCCCCGGCGTCGAGGGGCGGGACGGTGTAGGTCCGTGTCTCGACGCCATTGAAGGTCTGGCCCTTGAACAGCTCGGCGCCCGTGGGACTGCCCTGGTAGAGGGCGACGTTGTGCGGCGTCCCCGCATCCTTGTTCTCGAACTTGATCTGGAACGACGTGTTGGCCGGGGCCGTCACCGTGGTCTGTTCGAACTTGATGGCGAGCGCACTGATGTACACGAGGTTGGGATCGCTCGAACCGCTCGGCGCCGCAGAGCCCGCAGCGCTGGGCGCCGGCGTGACCGAAGGCGCGGGGGCGTACGTCCAGCCGGCGCCCGAGGTGGTGCAGGCGACCATGAGCATGGACAGGACGGCGAGCGGCAGGAGGCGCGCATGTCGCATCGGTGGTGGGACCTTTCATGGGTCGTGGGAGGCCGCGCTGGGGCGTAGCGGACTGAATCTACCGCGCCGACCCATCTCCTGTCGCGAGGTCGGTGCGGGCCGGTCCGCTGGGGTCAGGAGAGGAGTCTGGTACTGGAGGGCCATGGCCACCCCGGACCATCGGGTCGGTTGTCGGACGCCGGACCCTCGCCTAGGCTCGCTGTCCACCCCGCATGGGTCGGGATCCGTCGTCCCGCCCACAGACCGGAGCTTGCCCGATGATCAAGGATCTCGCCACTCGAACCTGGCGCCTCGCCGTCACCGTCGGTCCGCTGGTCGCCATCGCGCTGACCCTGGCCGCCGGCCTCAAGTGGCGCTGACCTAGCAAACCCCTTTCATCGCGCCCCGTCGGGCCTATTCCGACGAGGTGTTCCGCGATCCCGATCGAGACCCGGAGACCTCCCTCCGGGTCTCGCGGCGTTTCTAGCGGATCCGGCACGCTCGGTCGCCGCACGCCGGCCGTCAGCGGCGCTCGGTCAGCCCAAGCCGGATCGCGACCGCGGCGGCCTCCACCCGCCCGGAGACCTCCAGCTTGGCCAGGATGTTGCCGACGTGGACGCCGACCGTCTTCTGGCTGATGAACAGTCGTTCACCGATCTCCCGGTTCGTCCGGCCCTGCGCCACCAGCGCGAGCACCTCGCGCTCCCGTCCGCTCAGTCCGAAGGTGTCCGGCCGCCGGGTCGACGCCGCTGGATCGCCGGCGAGGGCCCGAACGAGGTCCGACCGACCGTTCGTCCGGTCCACGGGTAGCGCTCCCGAGGCGCCGCCGGGCGGGGCGGCCTTGATCGCCGTCCCCTCGTCGAGGAGGGCGTCGACCTCCGGTGGCAGGGTGATCCGAGCCCGACCGGCCAACTCGCGCAGCTCACGAAGCAGTGGCTTCGCACCGAGCGAGAGCCCGAGCTCGACTGCCCGCAGGAGGGGCGCCCGGGCACGCACGCGACCCGATCGCCCGGCGCCGGCGGCGAGCATCGCCTCCGCCTGACGCCAGGCGGCGAGGGCCGCGTCGTACGGTGCGTCGAGTGCGATCCACCCGAGGGCGACGCGTCGCCAGACGGCCGCGTCGTCATCGCCCTCCAGCCGGCGCTGGAACGCACGGGCCGTCGCCAGCGACGCCTCGGCGGTTCGGCGCGAACCCGCCGCCAGCGGGGCGCCCGAGGCGCGGACGAGACGGGCGGCCGTCGCGAGCACATCGGCGGTCCGCTCTCGCGCCGCGGCCAGCGGGGCGAGCTGCCGGTGCTGGCGGGCCTCCGTGGCGGCCGCCGCATCGACCTGGGCGACCATCGCGGCCATCCGCGCGACGAGCAGCCATTCCTCGGTCGCGCGGACGCTAGCCCAGCCGCGGTCCACCGATCGACTGGCATCGGCGATGTCGCCGCGCCACAGCGCGAACGACGCGGCCGCCAGGTAGTACGGCCCGGCGAGCTGCGGCTCACGGACCGCATCGAACTCGAGGATCGTCTGACCGAGGAGCCGGGACGCGCTCTCGCCGGCGTCGGTCTCGATCTCCACGATCGCGAGCTGGAGCACACAGGCGAGGTACACGACGCCGACCGGCAGCCAGCTCATCGCTCGCTCGCTCACCGCCCGCGCCTCCGGCCAGCGTCCGAGCAGGAACAGCGTGTCCGCCACGTTGCCCGCCAGGAAGTTGCCATACACGGCCTCCAGGCCGGCACGGCGGGCATCCTCGATCCCCTCGTAGGCCACCTCCACGGCCTCCGTCCGGCGGCTGACCAGGTCGAGCACCGTCGTGAGGTTGGCTCGGATGCGGAAGAGCGCGTCGGGATCGTCCATCTCGCGAGCCGCCGTTTCCGCCTCGCGGAGGAGCTCGATCGACCGGGTCGGGTCGCTGCCCCACGCCGAGGCCACCGCGAGGGTCGTGATGGCGTGGATCTCCTGGGCGCGCGCGACCGGATCGCAGGCCCGTGCGACCTTGATCGCGTCGCGGGCGAGTCGCTGACCGTCGGAGAAGATGCCGTCGAGCATCTTGAGCTGGGCCAGCCCGGCGAGGACGGTCGCCCGCTCCGGACTGGGGTCGCGGGGCACGAGCTCCACGGCGCGGCGCGCGGCCAGCATCGCCCCGGCCGGGTCACCTGCAGCGCGCCGGATCTGTGCCAGCCGTTCGTGGAGCAGGCCAAGCCGGACGCGGTCGCGCCGCGCATCGAGGCCGCCGATCGCAGATTCGAGGTAGGCGGTCGCCCGGGAGATCCGGCCCACGGCGAACGCAGCCTCCGACGCGCGGACCTGGAGCTCGACCCGGTCGGAGGTCGGAGCCGCCCGCCGTCGTGTCGCTCCGCCCGGGGGCGGACCCGCTGGCAGGGAGAGGGCGGTCTCGAGCGCCGACAGCTCGTCCGCCGCTGCGTGGCGGGCACCCGCGAATGCCGCCGCCTCGATCGCGGCCGCCCGCGCGCGCGGCGGGTCGTAGGCCGCCAGCCAATGCCAGGCGATCGCGGCTGGCGGCCCGTCGAGGCCGGCCGCCAGCGCCGCGTGATGCCTCGTCCGAGCGACCGGCAGGAGGTCGCGGGCCACGGCCTTCCCGATCGATCGATGGCGGAACGCGATCGCGTCGCCCGTCTCGACGAGGAACCCGTTCGCCAGGGCCTCGGCCCGGCCGGCCCACAGGTCCGCGTCGAGCGCCCCGGCGCCGGCACGAGGTCCGGTCACCGAGCGGGGCGCCGGCCGGGCGGTGTCCATCTCGAACGTCGCGGCGACGGCGGCGAGCTGGCCCGACGTCAGCGGCCGTTCCGCCGGCGAGATGAGCCGAAGGACGCGCCGGCACTCCTGCGACCGGATGGCGAGGCGCGCGATGATGAGCTCGTCGAACGACCCCGTGAGCGACGCGCTCGGGAGTTCGCGGCGCGCGGCGAGCAGCTCCTCGGCCACGAGCGGCAGACCACCGGAACGCTCGGCGACGAGGAGCAGGAGGCTGGCCGAGGCCCGCTCGCCCTCGATCCCCTCGATGAGCGCCGCCAGCTCGTCCCGATCGAGCGGGGGGA
>Ga0326597_10002460_pt1 | contig 27645 bp, 24 predicted proteins | sample RVTome_12_FD_203789 | JGI IMG/M metagenome (GOLD analysis project Ga0326597, IMG submission 203789) | Soil microbial communities from uranium-contaminated site in the Upper Colorado River Basin, Wyoming, United States - RVT100D185 | ecosystem: Environmental > Terrestrial > Soil > Contaminated >... | reverse complement strand
GACATCATCTATCTCTCGCTGTCGGGCTTCGGCCAGACGCCGCCCGAGCGCGACGCGATGGCGCTCGGCGCGCCGGTCGAGCTGGCGAGCGGCCTCTTCTCGCTGAACGGCTACGCCGGCTCCCCGACGCCGGCCAAGACGGGTTTCAGCTACGGCGACCCCGTCGGCGCGCTCGCCGCCCTCTCCACGCTGCTGCTCGCGGTGCGCACCCGCCGGCGCACGGGAGCCGGGCAGTACATCGACCTGTCGATGCGCGACGCGCTCTCGTTCGGCATCGGCGCTGACTTCATCGACTGGTCGATGAACGGCGTCGAGCGGCCGCGCCGCGGCAACCGCCATCCCGTCTTCGCGCCGCAGGGCGTCTACCGCGCCCTCGGCGACGACGAATGGGTCGCGATCAGCGTCCGCGACGACCGCGACTGGCAGGCGTTCGGCCGCGCGCTCGACACGCCAGCGTGGCACAGCGACGCCGCGCTCGCGCACGCCGACGGCCGGCGCGCGCGCCACGACGAGATCGATGCGCAGATCGAGGCGTGGACGTCCCGGCGTACCGCCCGCGAAGCGGAGCGCACGCTGCAGACCGCGGGCGTGCCGGCTGCCGCCGTCCTCGATTACAAGCAGCTCGCGGAAGACCCGCAGCTCGTTGCGCGCGGCGCCTTCCGCGAGGTCGTGCACCCCGCCTTCGGCCGTGAGGTGCACGCGACGTCGCAGTGGCAGCGCGGCGACGACCCGCAGCCGATCGATGCGCCGGCGCCCTGCTTCGGGCAGCACAACGCGCAGGTCCTCTCCGGCCTCGGCCTCAGCGACGCGGAGATCGCGGATCTCGAGCGCCGGGAGATAATCGCAAATGAGATCAGGGCCGTGCCGGATTGATGGTGCGTAACCCCAGGCTGAAGCCAGGGCATGAGGGGTTTCGAGCGCAGTTCGAAGGCGAACCGTTGCGGGAGGCCTGAAGGCCTCCCCTACGTTTGCCTTGACCCGTCTCGATGACATCGGCACAATTGGGTGCTACACGCGCAGGAACGCTAGATGAAGCCCGCTCCGTTCGCGTACTACGACCCCTCGACGCTGGAGGAGGCCGTCTCGCTGCTCGAAGCGCAGGGCGGCGAAGCGAAGCTCATCGCCGGCGGGCAGAGCCTGGTGCCGCTGCTCAACATGCGTCTCGCGCGCCCGACCGCGGTGATCGACCTCAACCGCATCGACGGGCTCTCCTACATCCGCGAGGAGGGCGGCCGGCTCGCCATCGGCGCGATGACGCGCCAGCGCGAGATCGAGCGCTCGGAGCTGGTCCAGCGCCGCCAGCCGCTCCTCCACGCCGCGACGAAGCTCATCGCCCACCCGCAGATCCGCAATCGCGGCACGATCGGCGGCTCGCTCGCCCACGCCGACCCGGCGGCGGAGTACCCGGCGCTGGCGCTCGCCCTCGACGCGGAGTTGCGAGTCCTCGGCCCGAACGGCCAGCGCGCCATCGCTGCCGCTGACTTCTTCGTGACCTACCTCACGACCGCGCTCGAGCCGTCGGAGGTGGTGACCGAGGTGCGACTGCCGGCGCTGCCGGAGCGGACGGGCTGGTCCGTCCTCGAGCTGTCGCGCCGCCACGGCGACTTCGCGCTGGCCGGCGTCGGCACGACGCTGACGCTCGCGGCGGCGGGCTCGATCGAAGATGCGCGCGTCGTGCTGTTCGGCGTCGCCGCGACGCCGCTGCGCGCCACCGCGGCGGAAGCGATGCTGCGCGGCGAGCGGCCGACCGAGGCACTCTTCGCGGAGGCGGGCCGGGCGGCGGCCGCCGCGGTCGAGGACGCCCTCTCCGACATCCACGCGTCGGCGGAGTACCGCAGGCATCTCGTCTCCGTGCTCACGAAACGCGCGCTCACCGAAGCGTCATCTAGAGCGGGAGCGTCGTGATGGAGAGCGAGATGTCTACGCGCAAGGTGCGGCTGACCGTGAACGGCCAGCCGTACGAGGCGACCGTCGAGCCGCGCACCACGCTCGTCGATATGCTCCGCATCGACCTCGGCCTCACCGGCACGCACGTCGGCTGCGAGCACGGCGTTTGCGGCGCCTGCACGGTGCTCATGGACGGGCTGGCGGTGCGCTCGTGCATCATGCTCGCGGTGCAGGCCGGCGGCGCCGAGCTGCGCACGGTCGAGGGGCTCGGCCACAACGGCGACCTGCACCCGCTGCAAGAAGCGTTCATGGACTGCCACGGCCTCCAGTGCGGCTTCTGCACGCCCGGCTTCCTCATGTCCGTTTGCGAGCTGCTCGAGCACAGCCCGGACCCAAGCGACGACGAGATCCGCGACGCGCTGGGCGGCAACATCTGCCGCTGCACCGGCTACCAGTCGATCCTGGAGTCCGTGCGGCTGGCGAGCAAGAAGCTGCGCGAACAACCGTCATGACCGATCGCGAAGAAGCGCACCGTCTCGAGCTGCCGCGGTCGATCGCGGAGCTGCCGACGACCGCCGCGCGCTTCGTCGGCAAGCAGGTGCCCCGCGTCGAGGACCGGATGCTCCTCACCGGCCGCACGGAGTTCATCGATAACGTTACGCTGCCCGGCATGCTGCACTGCGCCATCCTGCGCAGCCCCTACCCGCACGCCCGCATCACGAAGATCGACACCAGCGCGGCGGAGGCGCTGCCCGGCGTGGCCGCCGTGCTGACAGCAGAGGACTGTGTGCGCTGGACGCGCGTGCTGCCGACGATGCCGCCGGGCTGGGGGACCTACAGCCTCGCGCAGGACAAGGTGCGCTTCGTCGGCGAGCCGGTCGCCGCGGTGGCGGCGACGACTCGCTACATCGCCGAGGACGCGATCGAGCTGATCGAGGTCGACTACGAGCCGCTCCCGCCGGTCGTCGACCCGGCGAAAGCGATCGAGCCGGACAGCCCGCTCATTTTCGAAGAGAACGGCACGAACATCATGTACCAGCGCTTCTTCCACTGGGGCGACGTCGACCGCGCGTTCGCGGAGGCCAGCCACGTCGTCAGCGAGACGTTTCGCTGGCACCGCGTCGGCGCGAACCCGCTCGAGACGTTCGGCGTCGTGAGCCAGTGGGACCCCGTCGACGCCAGCCTCACGTGTTGGGGCAGCTTCCAGGCACCGTCGTACACCGCGCGCGGCCGCGCCGTCGCGCTGCAGATCCCGTCACACAAGGTGCGCTTCATCGGTCAGCCGCACGGCGGCAGCTTCGGCGGTAAGGGCGGCGGCCGCGGCACCGATGTCTCGGTGCTGCTCTCGCGCAAGACGGGCGGCCGGCCCGTGAAGTGGATCGAGGACCGGATGGAGCTGCTGATCGGCGGCTCCAGCCAGGCCTGGGACCGCCACTACGAGGCGTCGCTGGCACTGAAGGCGGACGGCACGGCAACTGCGTTCCGCGTCAAGCTGATCGACGACCTCGGCGCGACGGCGGAGGGCTTCGGCGCCTCTGGCGCGGCGAAGCCGCTCGCCTGCTTCACCGGCTGCTACGCGATCGAGGCAGCCGAGTACGACCTCACCATCGTCGCCACGAACAAGGTGCCGGCCAGCCCCTACCGCGGCATGGGGCCGCCGCCGCACAACTTCGTCCTCGAGCATCTCATGGACAAGGCCGCGCACGAGCTGGACATCGATCCCGCCGAGATCCGCCGCCGCAACTTCATCCCACCCGACCAGTTCCCCTACACGATCCCCAGCGGCAACGAGTACGACAGCGGCAACTACGCCGCCTCGCTCGACAAGCTCCTCGAGATGTCGGACTACCAGCGGCTGCGCGCGGAGCAAGAGGAAGCGCGCCGGCAGGGGCGCTACCTCGGCATCGGCGTCGTCAGCACGATCGAGCCCGGCGTCTTCGACTGGGGCGCCTATGCGATCGTCGGCGCGCGTGGCACCGGCGTCCCGGAGGGCGCGACGGTAGGCCTGGACGTCATGGGCAAGGTCATCGTGCGCGTCGGTTTCCCGATGGAGGGGCAGGGCCAGTACACGCTCATCGCGCAGCTCATGTCGGACTACTTCGGTGTGACGCCGGAGGACGTGCAGGTTGTCCAGCCCGACACGCTGTCGGCGCCGCCGCACTTCGGGCCCGGCGGCAGCCGCCTCGGCGTCGCGATCACCGGCGCGGTGCTCGGCGCGGCGGTCACGCTCAGGGACAAGCTGATCAAGGTCGCCGCCCACCTCCTCCAGGTCGAGCCCGGCGCGATGGAGCTGATGGACGGCAAGCTGCGCGTGAAGGACGACCACGAGCGCGCGCTCACCGTCCAGCAGGCCGCCGCCACGATGCTCATGCGCGCCGATCTGCTGCCGCGCGACGTCGAGCCGAGCCCGGAGGCGACCTACGTCTGGACCGCGCCCGACCGCACGTCAGGAGATGAGCAGGGGCGCTCGAAGGGGTACCTGACCGCGACGAACGCCTGCCACCTGGTGCTGGTCGAGGTCGACATCGAGACGGGGCAGGTCGAGATCCTCAAGTACTACATCGTCGACGACTGCGGCACGCGGCTCAACCCGGCGACGCTCGAGGGCATGCTGCAGGGGGCCGTCGCCCAGGGCGTCGGCGCGGCGCTGCTCGAGGAGTACGTCTACGACGACGCCGGCCAGCCGCTCACGACGACCTTCATGGACTACCTGCTGCCGACGGTGCACGAGGTGCCGATGACCGAGAAGGCATCCCTGGTGACGCCCTCGCCGTTCACGCCGCTGGGCGCGAAGGGGGCGGGCGAGGGTGCGATCAACACCACGCCCGCCGCGATCATGTGCGCGATCAACGACGCGCTGCGCCCCCTCGGCGTCACCGCGCGAGAAGTGCCCGCGACGCCCCAGCGCATCTGGCGGCTGCTCCAGGACGCGCGGCGCCCCGCGTAACCGGTAGCTAGCCTCGCGGCAGCCCGAGGCCGCGCGTGGCGATGATGCCGCGCTGGATCTCCGATGTCCCCGCGATCAGCGTCGCCGTCGTCGAGGCGATCGCGGCCGGCTCGATCCGTCCGCCCAGCGGCGCCAGCGGCTCGCGACGCGAGAGCGCGCCGTAGAGGCCGCACAGCCGCTGCGCCGTCGCGCCCAGCCGCTGGTACGACTCGCTCACGAATAGCTTCGCCTGCGACGCCTCGAGGTCCGGCAGCAGTCCGGCCGCCTGCATGCTGACGACGCGCAACGTCAGCAACCGCGCGACCCGCCAGTCGACCTCGTGCTGCGCGATCAGCGCGCCCGCCGCAGGCCCGGCGTTCGAGGCGCAGCGCAACCGCGCCTCCAGGTCGTCCAGCATCCGCCGGAACTGGCCGATGAAGAGCGCGTCGCCGCGCTCGTACTGGAGCAGCGTCGTCGCGTAGCGCCAGCCCTCGTGCTCCTCGCCGACGCGGTTCTCGACCGGCACCTCGACGTTGTCGAAGAAGACCTCGTTGAGCGCGTGCTCGCCGACGGCGTCGTGAATCGGCCGGACCTGTAGCCCCGGCGCGTCCGTCGGGACGAGGAAGAGGCTCAGCGTGCGGCCGCGCGCGTCCTGCTCGCCCGTGCGCGCGAGCAGGATCATCCACGACGCGCAGTGCGCCATGCTCGTCCAGACCTTGTGGCCGTTCACAACGTAGCGGTCGCCCCGCCGTTCCGCGCGCGTGCGCAGCGACGTCAGGTCGGAGCCGGCGTTCGGCTCGCTGAAGCCCTGGCACCAGACGGCGCCCTCGTTCGCGATCGCCGGCAGGAGTGTGCGGCGCTGCTCGTCGCTGCCGTAGAGGATGAGCACCGGCCCGACCAGGTCAACCGAGATCGTCGTCAGCCGCGGCGCCAGCGCGTAGCCCAGCTCTTCGTACAGCGCGAACTGCTCGAACGGCGTCAGGCCGCGCCCGCCGTACTCGACCGGCCACGCCGGCGCGAGGAGCTGCTTCGCCGCCAGCGCCCGGTCCAGCGCCTGCGCGACGGGAAGCGCGTCCGGCGGCACGTCCATCGGCAGGAAGCCACAGCCCTGCCAGCCGGCGGGCAGGGCTGCGGCGAGGACCTCGCGGATCTCGCCACGCACCTCCTCCATCGCGGCCGTCGGCGCGAAGTCCACGCTAGGCCTTTCGCAGAATGAGCGCGCTGGTCGGCACCACCGCCGCCGCCGCGACGAGCGCGACTCCGGCGTTCGCCACCTGACACGTCGAGCTGCCGCGGACCTGGCGGACCGCCTCGAGGATGTGATTGAAGCCGTGCACGTACGCCTCCGAGAGGCTGCCGCCGTGCGTGTTGACGGGGATCTCGCCGTCCGGCCAGTCGATACGGCCGTCCTCGACGAACGGGCCGGCCTCGCCGCGCGCGCAGAAGCCGTACGCTTCGAGCTGCCAGAGCACCATCGGGCTGAAGACGTCGTACAGCAGCGCCACGTCGATGTCGCCAGGCCCCAGGCCCGCCATCGCGTAGACGTCGCGCGCAGCGTACAGCGGCGGCAGGTCGAACGGGTCGTCTTTGTACATCAGGCCGTTCATCATGTAGTGTTGCGGCCCCATCCCCTGCGCGGCGCCCGAGATGATCGCCGCGGGCTGCTTCAGGTCGCGCGCGCGTTCCGCCGTCGTCACGACCACCGCGCACGCCCCGTCCGTCTCCAGCGAGCAGTCGAGCAGGTGCAGCGGGTCCGCGATCATTCGCGAGCCGAGCACGTCCTCGACGGTGATCGGCTCGCGGAAGAAGGCGCGCGGGTTGCGCGAGGCGTTTGCGCGCTGCGTCACGGCGACGCGCGCGAACTGCTCCGACGTCGCGCCGTACTCGTGCATGTAACGCCGCGTCAGCACGGCGAGTTGCTGCACGGGGCTGACGAGGCCGTAGGGCGCCTCGAACGCCGCCGGGCCGGTCGCGCGCATCGAGGTCTTCGCCCACGGCCGTCCGCCCGAGCCGCGGTTGCGCGCGCGATACGCGACCGCCAGCTCCGCCATGCCGCCTGCGATCGCCAGCGCGGCGAGGACGACGGGCGCGCAGGCGCCGCCGCCGCCGTAGCCCGCGCCCGCCCAGGCGCCCAGATTGCGCACGCCCAGGTTGCGCGCCAGCTCCAGCTCGCTCACCGAGTCCTCGCCCGGCGTCTCGATCTTGAAGATCCCGTCGACGTCCGCCGCAGCCACGCCCGCGTCGTCGAGCGCCTGCTGCACGGCGTCGAGCGCCGTCTCCAGCTCGCTGCGGCCGATGTTGCGGACGTACTCCGTCGTGCCGATGCCGGCGATGGCCGTCCTGTCGCGGATCATGCGCCGCGGGTGGCGAGCGAAAGCGTCGCGCTGCAGGGCGTCGCCGGCCCCTCCTGGGTCGAGATCATGATCTCCAGCTCGACGCGGTGCTCGCCGTCCTCGACGTACTTGCGCGCGACGCGTCCCGTCACGATCATGTCGTCGCCGGCGCAGACGTTGCGGCGCATCGCGATCGTCATCCGCCGGACGGCGCTGCGCGGCCCCGCCCAGTCGGTCGCGAACCGGCTCACCATGCCGAGGTTGAACGGCGTGTTCACGAAGACATCTTTCGTCTTCGAGCGCTGCTGCGCGTAGTCGCGGTTCGAGTGCTGCGGCGAAAAGTCGCGCGTCGCCGACGCCAGGTACGCGCAGCGCGTGAGCGTGATCGGCATCCGCAGCTCCGGCAGCTCGTCGCCCTCCGAGACGTCCTCCCACAAGCGTTCGACAAACGCCGGCGGCTGGTAGCCCGTCTCCTCGCCGCGGATCGCCTCCTCCACCGCCGGGCTCCAGCCCGAGCCGCCCGCCGCGCCGGCCGCGCCGCCCTGCTCACGCCCGTAGCCAAACGCCGTGAGCCGCTCGCGCGCGACGAGCTCGCCGCGCTGGTTGCGGTAGCAACGCTCCACCGTCCAGAAGTGCCCCTCGCCGAGCCGCGTCGTCTTCCACGGCGAGATCGAGACGAGCCGCTGGCTGATACTCACGCGATCGCCGGCGACCACCGCGCGCTCGGTCTCCAGCTCCACGTCCGTGATGATGCCGACCGGCAGGTCGAGCAGCTCCTTCACGTCGTAGTGGATGTGCAGCGCGGGCGCGCCTTCGCGCGGCGGCCACGGCCAGCGAAACGGCGTCGTGAACGCGGTCATCACCGCGCTCGGTGGCGCCACCAGCCCGTCGAACCCCTGCGCGCGCGCGTACGCCTCATCGAGGTAGAGCGGGTTGCCGTCCTCCAGCGTCTCGCACCAGTGGCGGATCAGGTATTCGCTCACCTCGAGCGGCGCAGCCTGCGGCGCCGACTCCTCGGCTAGCGCGAGCAGCTTGCGGCGGCTCTGCTCGGGAAGATACTCCGGGACGTAGTCGAGCGCGGCTTGCGTCATCGCGCGCCCCTACCCGTCGAGGAGCTCCTCGGCGAGCACATCCTCCCAGTAGCCGCTGTCGCCCATCGAGAGCTGGAGCTGCTTGCCGCGCCGCAGAAAGAGCGTCGTGTCGACATCCTCGTTGAAGCCGATGCCGCCGTGGATCTGCGCGCCGATCGCGGAGGCCTGCTTGAACGTATCCCCTGCCAGCGCCTTCGCTTTCGCGACGAGCTGGCGCGCGGGCAGCCCTTCGTCCAGCGTCCAGGCCGCGTAGAACGTCATCGTGTCCGCGGCGACGATCTCGGTGATCGTCTGGGCCAGGTAATGCTGGATCGCCTGGAAGCTCCCGATCGGCCGGCCGAACTGCACGCGCTGCTTGGCGAACTCGGTCGCCATCTGATGTATCTGCTCCGACGCCCCCACCATGTAGCCGCAGAGCGTGATCACGCCCTGCTGGACCACGCGCTCGAGCAGCGGCCACGCGCCGCCGATGGGGCCGACGACGTTCGCCGCGTTCACCGAGACGTTGTCGAGCGTCACGCGGTACTGCTTGTCACGCGCCATCGTCCGCAGCGGCGTCAGCGTGACGCCGGGGCTCTTCGCGTCGACGAGGAATATCGACACCCCGCCGCCCGCGCCAAACGCGCGCGCGACGACGAACAGCTCGCCGGCCGCGCCCGCGAACTCGACGAACAGCTTCTCGCCGGTGAGCGCGTAGCCGCCGTTGGTCGCCGTCGCCACGGTCTTCACGCCGCGCGGGTCGAAGTACGCGCTGCGTTCCTGCAACGCGAACGCCACGATCAGCTCCCCCGCGGCGATGCGCGGCAGGTACGCGCGCCGCTGCTCCTCGCTGCCGGCCGCCGCGATCGCGCCGCCCGCAAGAACCGCCGTCGGGATGTACGGGCTGGGGCAGAGCCCCCTCCCCAGCTCCTTCGCCAGCACGACGAGGTCCACAGTGCCGAGACCGGAGCCGCCAGCGTCCTCCGGGTAGGTCAGCCCCAGCCAGCCCAGCTCCGCCATGTTCCGCCACAGCTCCCGCGAGAGGCCGTCGTCGCTCGCCTCCAGCTCGCGCACCAGAGACGGCGGGCACTCGTGCTCGACAAACCGCCGCGCCGTGCGCATGAGCTGGAGCTGTGCTTCGGTCAGTTGCATGTCCATAGTGCTACACCCCGATTGATTGAAGCGAAACGAGCGACGGAGGCGCGTTTGCACGTCGATCAGGAAGCATGGAGGGTGCTCCGGCAATGATCGTGCCTTCGCGTCGCTTGTTTCGCGGGAGCTGCATGTCCATCTTCGTTACGCCTCGATTGATTAGGAGCGCGGCAGGCCGAGGTGGCGCTGCGCGATGATGTTCTTCGCCAGGTCGACGCCCGCCGCCGCCACCCGCTGGTGCCCTGCCCACAGGTAGTCGTCCACCACGTCGCCGTGCATCGGCGCATCCTCCTGCTCGCCCCACAGGTAGCCGGACGGCCCCAGGATGTCGAGCGTTTCGTCCGAGAGCACGGTCTCGATGATGCCGCCCCACATCTTGTTCATCGCCGCCTCGATGTACGGCACGTAGTCCGGGCGCACCGCCTCGCACAAGCAGCGCAGGTCGAGCATCTTGCCGGCCTCCACCTGGACCGCCAGCCGCGCGACCCTGCGCCGCACGACGGGATCGTCGACGAGACGCTTGCCGTCGCGCTCGGCGTCCTTCACCCAATCGATCAGCCGGTCGAGCTTGCGCACCGTCGGCGCGATCGAGGTCATCGCGAAGCGTTCGTAGGTGAGCGCCTCCGTGATATAGCGCCAACCCTCGTTCTCGTTGCCGACGAGGCGCTCCTTGGGCACGCGCACGTTGTCGAAGAAGACGTCGTTCGTGCGCTCGCCGATGATCGTCCACAGCGGCGTCAGCGTGATCCCCGGCGCGTCCGCGTCGATGATCAGCAGGCTGATGCCCTTGTGCTTCGGCGCCTCCGGGTCGGTGCGGACGCCCGTCCACATGTAGTCCGCGAAGTGCGCCGACGTGATGAAGCGCTTCTGGCCGTTGAGGACGTACTCGTCGCCGTCCAGCACGGCGCGCATCTGCATGTTCGCCAGGTCGCTGCCGGCCTCCGGTTCCGTGTACGCGAGCGCCCACTGGATCTCGTTCCGCAGGATGCGCGGGATGAACTCGCGCTTGAGCTGCTCGCTGCCGTGGTGCAGCAGCGTGTTCACCACCACGCCCAGGTTCTTGCCGACGATCGGCGCCTGCGCCTTGTGCAGCTCCTCGTTCAGGATGTACTGCGCCAGCGGCATCGCCTCGCCCGTCCCGCCGTACTCCTCCGGGAAGCCCATCTGGAGCCAGCCGCGTTCCGCCATCTTCGTGACGAAGTCGCGCCGCTCCTTCGTGTCGAGTAGCCCGCCGAGCCAGCGCGAGCGGATCTCCTCCGTCATCTCCGCCTCGATGAACTCCTGCACCTCCTTGCGGAAGGCCTCTTCTTCTTCGCTAAAGCGGAAGTTCATCGCATCCCCCTACGCGATCGCGCCAGCCGCCCGCAGCGCGCCGATCGTCCCTTCGCCGTAGCCCAGCTCCGCAAGCACCGCCAGCGTGTCGTCGACCGGCTCCGCGCGCGGGCCCGCGACGCGCGCCGGCGTCGCCGAGAGCTTCACCATCGCGCCGACCTGCGCGCGCCGCCCGCCCGGCGCCTCGGTCTCCACGATCAGCTGTCGGTGGCGCAGGTGCGGGTCGCGCGCGACCTCATCGATGTCGAGCACCGGCGCGACGCACGTCTCGGCGGGCATCAGCTCCGCCACCCAGGCGTCGCGCGTCTTCGTGCGGAAGAGAGCCCGGAACGACGCGAATATCTCGTCGCGCTTCGCGCCGCCGGCGTACTGGTGCTCGATGAAGTCCTCGCGGCCCAGGCGGCGGCAGAGGTTCTCGTAGAACCACGGCTCGATCGCCCCGACGGATAGGTACTTGCCGTCCTGCGTCTCGTAGATGTTGTACCAGGGGTACTGCCCGGTCAGCAGCGTCTCGCCGCGTCGCGGCACATCGCCCGTGGTCAGGTAGTCGTCGATCGTCAGGAACATCATCGTGACCAGGCCGTCGACCATCGCCATGTCGATGTGCTGGCCCGCCCCCGTGCGCTCCCTCGCCAGCAGCGCCGCCAGGATGCTCACGACCGCGTTCATCCCGCCCCCGGCGTTGTCGGCGAACGTGTTGCCGGGGATCATAGGCGGGCCGTCGCTCCGGCCCGTCATGCTCAGGATGCCCGTGATCGCCTGGTAGTTGATGTCGTGGCCGACGTAGCTGCTGTACGGCCCGTCCTGCCCGTAGCCCGAGAGCGACACGTAGATGATGTCCGGCTTGATCGCCTGCAGCGCGCCATAGTCGACGCCCAGGCGCTTGACGACACCCGGCCGGAAGCCCTCGATGACGACGTCCGCCCTCGCGGCGAGCTTGTGGAACGCCTCTTTACCTTCCTCGGTCTTCAGGTTCAGGTAGACGCAGCGCGCGTCGCGCCGGATCGAGGACGCCCCCGGCAACCTGACGATCTTGCCCGCCCGCCGCCCTTCGCCCTCGCCCGGCTGCTCGATGCGGATGATCTCCGCGCCTAGGTCGGCCAGGATCTGCGCGCAGTGCGGCCCCGGCCCCAGCGGGGCCATGTCGAGGACACGGATCCCCTCGAGCGGCGGCATGGTGGCTCCTTCTGGCGGGCGACAGTGGTAGTGTTGTACCGTGGCCCCGCTGGCCCGGTCAAGCACGCGCGCATTCGACGCGGATACCATCCAGAGAGGCGACAAACGGCGCGCGCGCTGCCATCACGACGGGCCCGCGGAGGACGGAACGGTGCTCTCGAAGGCGGCACGCTGGGACCTCGAGGTCGACGTCGCGGTCCTCGGCTCGGGCGGCGCCGGGCTGACCGCCGCCATCCTCGCGCACGACAACGGCGCGCGCGTCGCCGTGCTCGAGCGCTCCGACAAGGTGGGCGGGACGACGGCAGTGTCCGGCGGCGGCGTCTGGATCCCGCTGAACCACCACATGGCCGAGCCCGACTCGCGCGACGCGGCGCTCGCCTACTGCCGCCGCCTTGCCGCCGGCCGCACGCCCGACGACCTGCTCGAAACCTTCGTCGACACCGCCCACCAGATGCTCCGTTACATGGAGGCGCACACACCGGTCAGGTTCGGCCCCTGCGCGATGCCCGACTACCGCTCCGAGGAGGAGGGCGCCAGGCTCGGCGGCCGCACGCTCGACCCGCAGTTCTTCCCCAAAGCGGAGCTGGGCGAGTGGGCGGAGCGGCTGCGCCCGTCGCCGCTGCTGTTCGTGCCCATGTCGATCGAGGAGTCGTTCCTCGGCCTGGCGAGCCCGAAATCGATCCCGGTCGGCAAGATCATCGGGCGGATGAAGGAAGGCCTGGCCGGCTCCGGCAACGCGCTCATCGGCCGGCTCCTCAAGGGCTGTCTCGACCGCAAGGTCTCGATCGAGCTGGAGACGCGCGCGCGCGAGCTGGTCGTCGAAGGCGGCCGCGTCATCGGCCTGCGCGCGGAGCGCGGCGGCGGCGACATCTTCGTGCGCGCGCGGGCCGGCGTCGTCCTCGCCTGCGGCGGTTTCGAGTGGAACGAGGCGCTGCGCGACAGGTTCCTGCCCGGCCCGGTCAGCCAGCACTGCAGCCCGCCCGACAACGAAGGCGACGCCCTGCTCATGGCGCAGGAGGCCGGCGCCGGCCTCGGCAACGTCGACGAGGCGTGGCTGTACCCCGGCGCGCTCGTCCCCGGCGAGGAGCACGACGGCCATCCGGTCAGCCGCTGGGTGATCGCCGAGCGCACGCTGCCGCACTCGATCCTCGTCAACCGCTACGGCGAGCGCTTCACGAACGAGGGAGAAAACTACAACGACATGAGCAAGGCCCTCCACTACGCCGACGGCGCCGGCTTCTGCAACCTGCCCTGCTGGGCGATCATGGACGGCCGGTACCGCGCCAGGTACCCGGTGCTCACCGTCATGCCCGACGACCCCGACCCCGACTGGCTGGCCAAGGACGACACGCTCGCCGGCCTCGCGACGAAGCTTGGCATCGACGCCGCCGGCCTCGCGAAGACCGTCGAGCGCTGGAACGCCTTCGTGCGCGACGGCAAGGACCGCGACTTCGGCCGCGGCGAGAGCGCGTACGAGCGCTGGCTCGGCGATCGCGACGCGCCGCACCCCAACCTCGGTGCCATCGAGCAGCCGCCGTTCTACGCGCTGCCGGTCGCCGCGCACTCGTCCGGCACCAAGGGCGGCCCGCGCACGAACACGCGCGGCCAGGTGCTCGACGAGCGCGGCAACGTCATCGCCGGCCTCTACGCCGCCGGCAACGCGATGGCCGGCATCTCCGGGCCGGGCTACTTCGGCGGCGGCGGCACGATCGGCCTCGCCATGACCTGGGGCTACCTCTGCGGCATCAACGCCGCGCGCGACGCCACCGCCGGCGGCAAGTAGACGTATGCCGAAGGTCGACTACACGGCGACGATCGAGGTCCCCCGCGTGGCCGTCTGGGACTTCGTCAGGGACATCAACAACTGGGCGCCCTTCGCCAAGGGCTACCAGGCGCATGAGCTGCTCAACGACAACGAGTCCGTCTGGACCGTGAAGGGCGACATCGGACCGATCTCGCGCGTCACGAAGTTTCACGTGCAGATCACCGAGTGGCGCGACGGCGAGGGCGTGGCATTTGTCCTCAAGGGCCTGAACGAATCGATTAGCGGCGAAGGCGCCATCCAGCTCGCCGACGTCACAACCGGCACGGAGATCCGCGGCGAGGCGCTGCTCGAGTTCGGCGGCAGCCTGGGCCCGGTGATCAACCATCTCTTCGTCCCGTGGGCGCGCATGGGCGCCGACGAGCTCGTCACGAAGATCGCCGTCGCGCTTCAGCCGTCTTACCTGAAGCCGGAGCGCCCGTTCTTCGTCGTCGCGTGGCTGCGCGGGGTATGGCGATGGCTCCGCAGCCTGATCGGCAGGCGCCCGCGCGAGATACCGGCGCCCGCGCCCGCGATCACCATGCAGACCGCAGAGCCGGAGCAAAGGGAGGAGAAGGTAGCGATGCGAGTGGAAGCAGTACTGGGAATGGATGGGCGCCTGGACATCGAGGGGATCGCGCGCGCCGCGCGCCGGATCGAGGAGCTCGGCTTCGACGGCACGAAGACGCCGGAGGCCGGCCACGACCCGTTCCTGCCGCTGATGATCGCCGCGGAGCACACGCAGCGCATCGCGCTCGGCACCAACGTCGCGATCGCGTTTCCGCGCAGCCCGTACGTTGTCGCCCAGATCGCGTGGGACCTCCAGCGCCTCTCGAAGGGGCGCCTCAAGCTCGGGCTGGGCACGCAGGTCAAGGGCCACAACGAGCGCCGCTACTCGACCCCGTGGACGGGCCCGCCGGGCCCCCGCCTGCGCGAGTACGTCCTCTGCCTCAAGGAGATCTTCAAGACGTTCCAGGATGGCGGCCGCCCGTCGTTCCAGGGCAAGCACTACCAGTTCACCCTCATCTCCCCCTTCTTCAGCCCCGGCCCGATCGACGAGCCGCACCCGCAGGTCTACATCTCGGCGTTGAACACCTACATGGCGCGCCTCGCCGGCGAGCTCTGCGACGGCGTCCTCCTCCACCCGATCGGCTCGCACACCTACACGAAGGAGGTCGTCCTGCCCGCCGTCAACGCCGGCCTGGAGAAGGCCGGCCGCACGCGTGCGGACGTCGACGTCGTCGCGATGCCGTTCATCGTCGCCGGCAAAGACAAGGCCGCGATCGACGCCGCGCTCCCGCCCGTGCGACAGCAGATCGCGTTCTACGCCTCCACTCGCACGTACCACTCCGTGCTCGACTTCCACGGCTGGGACAACATCGGCCAGGAGCTGCACGGCCTCTCGATGGAGGGCCGGTGGCAGGATATGATGCGCCTCATCTCGGACGACATGCTGCACGAGATCGCCACCATCGGCACCTACGACGAGATCGCCGGCAAGCTCAAGGAGCGCTGGGGCGGCGTCTGCGACACGCTCTTCATGTCGCAGCCGCCGAGCATGTGGGAGAGCGACGCGCAGCTCCAGGACTTCGTGCAGACGCTGCGGGGGGCGTAACCCCTACCCGCCACGCGCCGCCTCTTGCCGCGCCTCGCCGACGGTGACGATGCGCCCCGTCTGGTCGGGCGCGCGCGTCGCCAGCCAGAGCACCGCCTCGGCCACCGCCTCCGGCCGCTCCCACGCCGAGACGTCGCCGCCGGGATCGACCGCGCGCGCGCCCTCCGTCGCGACGGGCGACTCGATGCGCAGGCAGCTCACCGCGATGCCCCTCGGCTCCACCTCCAGCGCCATCGTCTCCGTGAGCTTCTCCACCGCCGCCTTCGAGACCGTATACGCGATGATGCCGAGGTCGGCGCTGACCCGCGCGTCGGTCACCGCGCCCGACGAGACGTTGACGATCGCGCCGCTGCCCCGCTCGATCATGTGCGGCAGCACCGCGCGGATCGCGCGCACGCTGCCGCCGAGGTTGACGTCGAGCACGAGGTCCCAGCGCGCGGCCGGCGTCTCGACGAACGGCGCGCGGTAGTTCACCGCCGCGTTGTTGATCAAGAGGTCGACGCTCCCGAACGACGCCATCGTGCGTTCCACCAGCGCCCGCACCTGCGATTCGTCGCGCAGGTCGCACGGCGCGGCCAGCGCGCGCCGCCCGAGCGCCTCGACCTGACGCGCCGTCTGGTCTACCGTGCCCGGCAGCCTCGACGGCGACGCGTCTGTGCTGCGGGCCGCGCACACCACGTCCGCGCCCGCCGCGGCCAGCACCAGCGCGATCGACCGCCCGATCCCGCGCGACGCGCCGGTGACGATGGCGACCCGTCCCTCCAGCTCCATCTGTGGGCTGTGGTATAACAAGCAGCGGCTCGACGACGCCAGAGGAGGAAGCTGCCATGCCGGACCTGAAGCACGTCCTGTTCGAGATCGATGAAGGCGTGGCGGTCGTCACCTTCAACCGCCCGGAGCGGCTGAACGCGATCAACTGGGAGATGGCCGTCGAGCTGATCGATCTCTTCCGCGGCCTCCGCCTCAACGACGGCGTGCGCACAATCGTGCTCACCGGCGCCGGCGGACGTGCCTTCTGCGCCGGCGGCGACGTCGAGTGGCTCAGCGGCACGACGGAGCGGCCGATCCCCGGCCTCTCCGACCTGCCGGTGCCGCGTCACCAGCGCAAGACGCCCGGCGGCCCGTTCGCCGAGTTCATGAGCCTGATCATCGCGGTCGACAAGCCGGTCATCGCGGCGATCTCCGGCGTCGCGGTCGGCGCAGGGCTGTCGTTCGCGCTGGCCTGCGACCGCCGTTTCGCCGACACGAAGTCGCGCTTCTCGGCCATCTTCGTGAAGCGCGGGCTGGGCGCGGACATCGGCATCACCTGGTTCCTGCCGCGCATCGTCGGCCTGCCGGCGGCGCTCCGGATGGTCGAGACGGGCATGATGCTCGACGCGCAGTCGGCCAAGGACGCCGGCCTGATCGACGAGCTGGTCGACGAGGGGCAGGCGTTGCCGGCCGCGCTCGAGTACGCGAAGAGCCTCGCCCGCGGCGCGAGTGTCGCCGTCGATCTCAACCGCCGTCTCGTCTACCGGGCGCTCACGGCGACGCTGGACGAGATGCTGGAGTACGACGCGCTCCTCGCCACGCAGACGGCGGCGACCGTCGATGCCAAGGAAGGCACGACGGCGTTCATGGAAAAACGCGAGGCGCAGTTCCGGGGGATGTAGCAGAACGCTCAATAGTCTACCAGGGGTGCTGAAAAACTCCGGTCGCCGGGGGTGCGGGGGGCGGCGCCCCCTGCCGGGGGTCTTGGGGGTGTCCCCCAGATTCAACTACCTCTCCGGGGCGGGTGGGTGGGTAAGAAGGACCCTCCCTTAGCGCCTAAGCACCACCGCCGACGCGTTCCCGCCAAGCCCCAGCGTCTGCGCCAGCGCGAGCTTCGCGTCCGGCACTTGGCGCGCACCCGATTCGCCGCGGAGCTGCCACGCCAGCTCGCAGACCTGGAAGACGCCCATCGCCGTCGTCGCCTCGCCGAAGCAAAGGAAGCCGCCGCTCGGGTTGACCGGCAGCCGGCCGCCGGGCATCGTCTCGCCGCGCTCGACCAGCGATTCCGCCTCGCCCGGCTCGCAGAGACCCCACTCCTCGGGGAAGGCCAGCTCGTAGTACACCGTGTTGTCCTGCAGCTCGACAAGGTCGAGGTCCCGCGGCGACACGCCGGCGTCCGTCAGCGCGCGCGACACGCACGCCTTCGCCTCACTATGGTGCGTGACGCCAGGCGGCACGACCGTCGCGAGCCCCTTTGGAATGCCGTCGTCGAACCGCGCCGTCGCCACCGCGCTCGCTGCCGCCCAGACCGGCTTCGAGGTGCGCTTGCGCGCCTCGTCGGCGGAGCAGAGCACGACGGCCGCCGCGCCGTCGCTCACCGGGCAGATCTCGTACAGCCGCAGCGGGTAGCTCACCAGCGGCGAGTTGAGCACGTCCTCGATCGTGAACTCCTGGCGGAAGCGCGCGTTGTCGTTGTGCTTGCCGATCTGGTGCGCCTTCACCGCGATCCGCGCGAGCTGCTCCTCGGTCGTCCCGTAGTCGGCCATCCGCCGGCGCGCCAGGAAGCCCCAGAACGCCGGCCCCGGCATGCCCACGGCGAGCTGGCGCAGGTACTCGAGGTCGGCCTCCTCCTCGACGCCCGACGTCTGGATGAAGCCCTTCGGCATCTTCTCGCCGCCGACGACGAGCACGCGGTCGTACAGCCCGCTCGCGACCAGCGTGTAGCCGATGTTAAACGCGTTGCCGCCGGCGGCGCAGCCCGCCGACAGGTTGTACACCGGCACCCCCGTCGGGCCCATGTCCTCGACGACGTCGTTGCCGTTCAGCCCCCAGCCCTTGCCGCCGGAGAAGCGCGAGCTCGCCGCCGCGACGGCCTGGATCTCCCGCCACGACACCCCCGCGTCCGCGAGCGCGGCGGTCACCGCGTGACGCGAGAGATCGGCGAGCGACTTGTCGGGGAACTTCCCCCACGTGTGCATCCCAACGCCGAGCACGGCGACATCGCGCATGCTACACCTGCCGGAACTTCCAGGTCAGCACGTCGCTGCCGTCCGCGGCCGTGTATAGCTTCTCGATGACGAGCTCCACGTCGGCTCCCACCACGACGTCCTCGGGCGTACCGGTGCTGATCCGCGCGAGCACGCGCAGCCCCTCCGGCAGGTCGATGATGGCCAGCGCGTACGGCACGTATGGCTCGTCGTACTTCGCCGGCGGCGGCGGCGGGTAGTACTGGACCGTGTAGCTCCAGAGCGTGCCCTTCGGCCCGAACCCGGCGTCCTCCATGCGGCTGTTCGCGCACGCCGGGTTGCGGCACACCGGCGACTTGGGGAAGTACGGCGTGCCGCACGTCGCGCACGTGGAGCCGAGCAGCCGCGGGCCCTCCGCCGTCTCCGCGAACAGCCCCTCCGCGACCGGCGCCGCCGTCATCGCGCGTCCTCCGCGACGAAGAGGTTGCCCGACTCGCACCAGACGCTGTCCCAGGGATAGCCGTCGGGCTTGCGCGAGAGGCCGGTCAGCCGGTACCAGCGCCATGGCGGGTCGCCGTGGTCGACGTACTCGCCGGTGAGGACGCCGGCGTACTCCTCGCGCGTGCCGCCCGCCCCGCCCGCGACGGGCATGCCGCCGTCGCACTCCGCCTGCCTGCCGGCGAGCGCGGGATCGAACCCCGGTCGCAGAGCGTACGGCGCAGTTGGTCTGGGAGACATCGGCCGGCTAGCGTTGCGCCGGCACGGGATCGCCGCTGATCGCCGCCAGCGCCGCACGCGCTTCGCCGGCGAGGTCGCGCACGATGTCCGCGACGGGGCGCTCCGCGGTGACGAAGCCGACGCCCTGTCCCGCCGCCTCGATCATGAACGGCTCGATCCGGTAGTCGTTCACCGCCTGGTGCAGCTCGCCCGCGAGCAGCAGCTGGTACGGCGCGGGGAGGGGCTTCGGCGCGTCGGGCCGCTCCCACTCCTCGGTCCACTTCGTCTTCAGCACGCGCATCGAGAACCCCGACACGCAGGTGGACAGCACGGTGTCGTCCGCACCGGCGTCGACGATCTTCTGCTTGATGATCGGGTCGCGGTCCGACTCCTTCGACGCGAGCCAGATCGTCCCCGTCCACACCCCCGCCGCGCCCAGACAGAGCGCCGCCGCCAGATGCCGGCCCGTCGTCACGCCGCCCGCCGCGATCACCGGCACGTCGCCGGCCAGCGCGGCCACCGCCGGCACGATCGAGAACGTCCCGATCGATCCGGTGTGTCCCGCAGCGTCCGTCCCCTGCGCGATGATCGCGTCGACGCCGGCCGCGATCTCGCGCTCCGCCTGGCGCGGCTTGCCGACCAGGCCGAAGACCTTGATCCCGCGCGCGTGCGCCGCCTCCAGGATGAAGTTCGGGCTGCCCAGCCCGAACGCCAGCACGGGCACGCGCTCCTCCAGCACCAGGTCGATCTGCTGGCGCGCGCGGTCCTGCTTCACCCAGCCCAGGTCGTAGAACATCGGCGGGTTCTTCGCGTCCGGGATCTCGTAGCGCGCCTTGATCTCGCGCACGAAGGCGAGGTGCTCCTCCGGGATCTGCGCCATCAGCTCTTCGATCGACCCGCCCGGCGGCGCCGACGCCGGCAGCAGCAGGTCGACGCCGAACGGCTTCGAGCCGAGCCGCTCCTTCAGCCAGCGGATGTCCGTCTCCAGCTCGTCGCTGTCGCGCAGCGCCCCGGCCAGCACCCCGAAGCCCCCGGCCTCCGACACCGCCGCCGCCACGTCGCGGCTCGGCGTGAACGCGAAGACCGGCAGCTCGATGCCCAGCGTGTCGCAGAGCTTGGTGCGCAGCGGGTCCTTGGTCATCGTCGATTCCTCCGGCGGATGCGCCAAGACAATAGCGGATCGCCGCTCGGCGGGGCAAACAGAGCGCTTCATTTCGGAGCGGAGGCCCTCACCCCCTGCCCCTCTCCCGCGCGGGAGCGGGGCGATCTGTCCGAGCCTCGTCGCGAACTTGTCGATCTGTCGAGGGTGAGGGGGTAGGAAGCGCAACTCAGACGGCGAACACCTCGTTCGCCTTGTCCCCCCAAAGTCGCTCCCGTACAGTAATGCCCGTCGGGCCGCCGTGCGAGCGGCCCGCGTCTGGAGGACATCGATGGCTGACGGCGCGCTCGCCGGACTGCGTGTCATCGAGCTCGGCGAGCAGGTCTCCGCGCCCTACTGCGCCAAGCTCTTCGCTGACTTCGACGCCGACGTGATCAAAATCGAGCGTCCCGGCGCCGGCGACGTCACCCGATCGTGGGGCCCCTTCCCCCAAGACGAGCCCCACCCGGAGAAGAGCGGCCTCTTCTTCTTCCTCAACACGAACAAGCGCGGCATCACCCTCGACGTGCGCGCGCCCCGCGGCCGGGACATCTTCCTCGACCTCCTGCGCAGCGCCGACGTGCTGATCGAGAACCAGCGGCCGAAGGACATGCGCGCGTGGGGCCTCGACTACGGGGCCATCGCGCAGGTGAACCCCGGCCTCGTGATGGTCTCGATCACGCCGTTCGGCCAGACCGGGCCGTACAGCGACTGGCATGCTTACGATCTCAACGCCTACCACCTCTCCGGCTGCGGCCACCGCTACTGCGGCCGCCCCGGCGAGGCGCCGCTGGAGCAGGGCACCTTCTCCGCCGAGTACTTCGGCGCGGTCGCCGGCGCGTCGTGGGGGCTGGCCGCCGCCTACGGCCGCGAGCTCGCCGGCGGCGGCCAGCAGATCGACGTCTCCTGCGCCGAAGTGATCGCCGCAGTGTTCATCGGCGCGCAGAACATCGGCGGCTACGCGCAGGACGGGACGTACAACCGCCGCACCGGCGTGGGCATGCCGCTCGGCGCCCCCGCGACGATCCTGCCCTGCAAGGACGGCCACGTCTGGATGCTCGCGCTCGAGCCGCAGCAGTGGGTCGGCCTCGCCGCCGTCATGGGCAACCCCGACTGGATGCAGCTCGAACAGTTCACCGACATGTTCGTCCGCGCCCAGAACGCCGACGCGATGTACCCGCTCATCGAGCAGTGGACGGCCGAACACGGCAAGCTGGAGATCATGGAGCGCTGCCAGGACGCCGGCTGTCCGACGACCGCCGTGCTGAGCGTGCAGGAGGCCGCCGAGCACCCGCACCTCCAGCAGCGCGGCTACGTCGTCGACGTCGAGGACGATCTGCTCGGCACCGTGCGCGACCTCGGCGCGCCCTTCCGCCTCCCCGAATGTCCCGGCGGCCCGAGCCGGCCCGCGCCCTCCCTCGGCGAGCACAACGCCGAGGTGTTCGGTGAGCTCGGCCTCAGCGCGAACGATCTCGCAGCGCTCGCGCGAGAAGGCGTCATCTGATGGCGAAGACGCTGCCCCTCAAGAACATCCGAGTGGCGAACTTCGGCTGGGTCTGGGCCGGCCCCGTCGCCGGCCAGACGCTCGCCTTCCTCGGCGCCGAGGTCTACAAGATCGAGTCGCGCGCGCGCATCGACATCAACCGCACACTGCCGCCCTTCGCGGAAGGCGTCCGCGACCCCAACCGCAGTTTGCAGAACCACGCCGGCTGGGCCGGCAACGGCAGCGTCACGCTCAACCTGCGCAAGCCGGAGGCGCGCTCGCTCGCCCTCCAGCTCGTCGCCATGTGCGACGTCGTTATCGAGAACTTCGGTCCCGGCGCGATGGGTGATCTGCAGCTCGGCTACGAGGAGCTGCGCAGGGTGAAGCCCGACCTCGTCATGCTCTCGATGCCCGCCGCCGGCCTGAACGGGCCGCTGCGCGACGTGCGCACCTACGGCATGAGCCTCACCAGCCTCACCGGCCTCGACAGCATCACCGGCTACGCCGGCGGGCCGCCCGTCCCCGTCGAGAACGCCTTCTCCGATCCGTACAACGGCGTCCTCGGCGCGTTCGCCATCCTCGCCGCGCTGCGCTATCGCAACCGCACCGGCAAGGGACAGCACATCGATTTCTCGCAGCAGGAAGCCGTGATGCAGATGGTCGCGCCGGCGTACATGGACTACGCGCTCAACGGCCGCGTCGCCGGCCCGATCGGCAACCAGCACCCCCGACACGCCGCCGCGCCGCACGGCGTCTTCCCCTGCGCCGGCGACGACCGCTGGATCAGCATCGCCGTGCTCACCGACGACGAATGGCAGGGCCTCGTCGCCGCGATGGGCAGCCCGGCGTGGGCGCGCGCACCGGAGTTCGCGGACGCCGCGAGCCGCGTCCGCAACATCGACGCGCTCCACGAACGCGTCGCGGCCTGGACGGCGGACCAGGACGACTACGAGCTGGCGCAGCGCTTGCAGCAGCACGGCGTCGCCGCCGCGCCGGTGCTGCACGTCGGCGATCTACTGAACGACCCGCACTACCGCGCGCGCGGCACGTTCATCGAGGTCACCCACCCGCTCGGCTTCCGCGAGACGATCTACGGGGCGTACGTAAAGACCAGCCGCACCGAAGCGGACGTGCGGCCTGGGCCGGCGATCGGCCAGGACAACGACCACGTCTTCCGCGAGCTGCTCGGCCTGCCGGAGGACCGTTACCGCCAGCTGATCGAGGAGCAGGTCATCTACTGAGGACTAAGGACTGAAGACTGACAACTGATAGCTGAGAACTACTTGAACACCGGCATCACGTCCGCCGCGAACATCTCCAGCCACTCCAGGATCTGCTCCGGCCCGCGCGTCTTCCCCGGCCCGACCAGGATGCCCGTCGCGCCCGCCTCGCCCAGCAGGCCGACCTCCTCGATCACCGCGTCCTTCGTCCGAGGCGCGCTGCTCTTACCCAGCTCCTTATGCGTGTAGTCCTCCACGTTCAGCGGCGCGATCGGCATGATCACCTCGAACGGCCGGTCGCGCTGCGCGAACTCCGGCTGCTCCTTGATGAACGACAGCATCTCGCCGAGCTGCGCGCGCTTCACCAGCCACGGCAGCCAGCCGTCGCCCAGCCGCGCGGCCCGCCGCATCGACGCCTTCGAGTTGCCGCCGATGAGCAGCGGCGGGTGCGGCTGCTGCACCGGCCTCGGCTCGAAGACCAGCCGCTCGAAATGGATCGTGCGGCCGTGGAACGTCGGATGGTCGCTCGTCCACAGCTCCTTCATCGCCAGCAGGTACTCGTCCGTCAGCTTGCCACGGTCGTGGTACGGCACGCGCAGCATCTCGAACTCGCGCTCCATGTGGCCCGCCGCCGTCCCCAGCGTCATCCGCCCGCCCGACAGCCAGTCGAGCGTCGCGATCTGCTTCGCCAGGATGATCGGGTCGCGGTACGGCAGCACGAGGATGTACGTGAGCATCCTGATCCGTTCCGTCGCCCCGGCGATGAACGACGCCGCCGTCATCCCTTCCGGGAAGCGCGGGCCCATGATCTCCGCCATCTCGTCCGGGATGACGATGTGCTCCGGCACGGTCAGCCAGTCGAACCCCAGCTCGTCCGCCTTCTGCGCGACGGCGATGATGTCGCCCGCGGCCGCCTCCGGCTCCCAGCGGCTCATCACCGGCGGGTAGAGGATCAGCGCCGGCAGCCCCGTCCCGAACTTCATTCGATCCGCCCCCGCTAGCGCCCCGTGAACTCCGGCGGCCGCTTCTCCGAGAAGGCGCGCGGGCCCTCGCGCGCGTCCTCCGACGCGATCACGCGCATGCCTAGCTCCCGTTCCAGCGCGAAGCCTTCCTCCTGGCGCAGCGCGCGCACCGCGATCTCCTTCGCCGTGCGCACCGCGAGCGGCCCGTTCTTGCACACCGTCTCCGCGAGCTGCATCGCCGCCGCCATCAGCTCGCTCGCCGGCACGACGCGGTTGAGCATGCCCACCTCGTACGCCCGCCGCGCGTCGATCGGCTGACCGGTGAGCAGCAGCTCCATCGCCACCGCCCAGGGGAGCTGGCGCGGCAGCCGGATGTGCGAGCCGCCCATCGGGATCAGCCCCCACCGCACCTCGCCCAGACTGAACGTCGCGTGCTCCGCCGCGATGCGCAGGTCCGTGCCCGCCACCATCTCGAGGCCCCCCGCGATGCACGACCCGTTGATCGCCGCGATGATCGGCTTGTAGACCGTCGAGAACTGGCGCTTCTCCGGGTCCTCGTAGCCCATCATGTCGCCGGCGAGCAATCGCGGGATCGCCTCCTTCAGGTCGAAGCCCGCGCAGAACGACGTGTCGCCGGCGCCCGTCAGGATCGCCACCCACAGGTCCGGGTCGGCGTCGAACTCGTCGAACGCCGCGTCCAGCGCCGCCGACATCTCCGCCGTCACCGCGTTCATCGCCTCCGGACGGTTGATCGTGATCGTGACGACGTGGCCGTGCGCGTCGCGGCGAATGGTCGGCGGCAGCTCCACGACAGCTCTCCTCAGCTCGCAGCGCGAGCGAACACGGGCAGCGTGACCTCCGCGGTCACGTCCTCGAAGCGTACAGCGACGGCCATGCCGATCTCCAGCTCCTCCGGCGGGCAGTCGACGACCCGGCTCAGCAGCCGCACGCCCTCCTCCAGCTCGATCACGACGGCGGCGTACGGCGTGTCCTGCTGGAACGCCGGGTGCATCGCCCGCGCGACGGTCGTCCACGTGAACACCCGCCCGCGCCCGCTCGAACGCTCCCACGCCCACGCCGGCGACCCGCAGCGCGCGCACAGCTCGCGCGGGACGTGACGCCACGCGCGGCACGCCGTGCAGCGCTGGAAGCGCAGCTCGCCGCGCTTGCACCAGGCGTAGAACTCCTTCGTGAGGCCCTCCAGCACCGGCAGCGGCTTGCTGTAGGAGGTTTCGCTCTCGCGATGCGCTTCTCGGCGTGTCGTCGTCAACGTGCGCCCCTAGTTGCGCAGCACCGCCATGCTGCCGTCGCCGAAGTCACCCCAGCCGGTCACCACGCCGATCTCCGCGCCCGCGACCTGCCGCTCGCCCGCGTCGCCGCGCAGCTGGCGCACCGCTTCGACCAGGTGGTTCATGCCCAGCACGTGCGCCTCCGACAGGAGCCCGCCGTGCGTGTTTACCGGCAGCGCGCCGCCCGGCTCGATCCGCCCGCCCTCGACGAACGCGCCACCCTCGCCGCGCTTGCAGAAGCCCGCCTCCTCGATCTGCTGCAACACCTCGAACGTGAAGCAGTCGTAGATCTGCGCGAAGTTGACGTCGTTCGGCCCAACCTCCGCCATCGCGAACGCGCGCGGCGCCGCGTGCGTGAGCCCGATCGTGAAGTAGTCCTCTCGATTCGCGATCTCGTCCGCCGGCGACGGCCGCCCTTCCGACACGCCCATCACGTAGACCCGCCTGCGCGCCAGGTCGCCCGCGCGTTCCGCCGACGTAACGACGATCGCCGCCGCGCCGTCGGTCTCCAGACAGCAGTCGAACAGCCGGTACGGCCCCGCGATCACCGGCGACGCCAGGTAGTCCTCCATCGACAGCTCGCGCCCGCGCATGACCGCCTTGTCGTTTCTCTGCGCGTGCTTCCGCATCGCCAGCGCGACCGCGCCGAGCTGCTGCGGCGTCGTCCCGAACTCGTGCATGTGCCGGCGCGCCATCAGCGCGTACCACTGCGGCGGCGCCGTCAGCCCGTACGGCACGTAGTAGTCGCGCGCGATCGCCCCGCCCGGGATCGATGACACGTCCGTCGCCACGGTCTGCGCCGCGCGCCGGCCCGAGTAGCTGTCCCAACCCGCGACGATCAGGACGTGCGTCGCCACGCCGCTCGCGACGGCCATCGCCGCGTACGCCAGCGACGCCACAGGCGCCGCGCCCCCCATGTGCACCGTCGTCGCGAAGCGCAGGTCCTCAATGCCCAGGTTCGACGCCAGCTCCTCCGCCGTGCTCAGGCCGGGGAAGGGCATGATCCCGTCGATCTGCTTCGCCGTCAGCCCCGCATCCTCGATCGCGCGCGCCGCGGCCTCGAGCTGCAGCGCCAGCGTGCTCGTCTTGCGCTCCGGATCGCGCGTGTACGCCGTCTCGCCGGCGCCGGCGATACAGGCCTGGTCCTTCAGCGAAGGCATGTCGTGGGCGCGCCGCGCGGGCTTAGCTGCCGGCCGCGTCGGCGCTGCGCGGCGCGGCCTTCACGCGCTTCGCCGGCTCGATGCCAGTGAGCTTCGCGAGGTTGAGGCCGAGGATCTTCGCGCGCGTCTCGTCGGTGATCGCCGGGTAGCCCCACTGCTCCTGCAGGTCGCGCGGGATCTCGAGGTTCGCGATGTAGTCGACGCAGTCCTTCATCGTCACGCCCGGCCAGTCGAGGCCGAAGACGACGCGGTCCGGCCCCGCCCACTCCAGCGCCTCGCCGATCAGGTGGTAGCCGCGGTACGGCGCGCGCGTGAACCAGCCGACGATGCCCGAGATGCCGACGTACAGGTTGCGGTGCTTGCCCGCCAGGCCGAACAGCTCCTCGCAGTACGGCCAGCCCATGTGGTACGCGATGACCTTCAGGTCGGGGAACGCCAGCAGCACGTCGTCGAGCAGGATCGGCAGCGTGTACTTCGTCGGCTGCGGCACCACGTACGACATGCCGGTGTGGATCGTGAGCGGCACGCCCAGCTCGCTCGCCTTCGCGTAGAACGGCCACATCTCGGGGTCGTTGAGCGGCCCGTCCTCGCACGCGTAGACCTTGCAGAGCTTCGCGTTGCGCTCCTTCACCAGGTACTCCAGCTCCCAGATCGCGTGCTTCACCCCGCGATGCAGCACCGGCCCGACGTTGCACTCCAGGTAGAGCCGGTCCGGGTACGGCTCGATCTCCTTCATAATGAAGCCGTTCGTCGACATCGGCGCCGCGAAGCCCGTCACGTCCATCATCGACTCGCGCAGCCCGAACGCCACGTCGACGCCCGCCTCGTCCATCTGCTTGATCAGCTCCGACGCCCGCGGCGGCGCCGGTGGGTTCGGCGCGCCCCACACCCGCGCGACGCCCTGCATCGCGCTGCGGAACCACCCGCGCAGGTCCGGGTAGTACGACACCTCCTCGAACCCGCCGACCAGGTGGCACTCCGACGCCGCGATGAAGTAGTCGCTTGCGGCCATAGCAGCGCTACCTTAGCGCCTGTGGGCGGAGGGGGTCAAGAGAGGCGCAGGTACGAAGCCCAGCGGCGAATATCCAGGGGCCAGTACCGCCGCCGGAGCGGGTCGGGCCCAGGGTCGGGGGGGCCGCGCACGCAGGGGCTGAGCTTCACGGGAACCGTTCATGCCCTACCGGTGTACCAAGGAGGGATGGGCACTCTACGAAGATCGAGGAGCACACCGGCAGCGCTGCGCGCCATGGTCATGAGCGCTGCCATCCTCATCCTTGCTGCGGCTGCGTGTGGCGACACAGGGCAGGACGGCGCATCGAAGACTGCCACTCCCGTCGCGAGCGCCCCGGCGGCTGTACCGGGGGCCGCTCAGCGGGCGACGCTGCGCGGCGCGTTGACGTTGGATGGCGCCCCATTGGAGACCGAGTTTCTGGGCGTGCGTGTCGTCC
>Ga0326597_10002459_pt1 | contig 27651 bp, 30 predicted proteins | sample RVTome_12_FD_203789 | JGI IMG/M metagenome (GOLD analysis project Ga0326597, IMG submission 203789) | Soil microbial communities from uranium-contaminated site in the Upper Colorado River Basin, Wyoming, United States - RVT100D185 | ecosystem: Environmental > Terrestrial > Soil > Contaminated >... | reverse complement strand
AATAAAATGCAACTATCAACATTTATTAACAATACATTCCTTCCCCCTTGCAGGGGGAAGGCCAGGATGGGGGTAGAATTCAGGTTGCTGATGGTTATTACCCCCACCCACACCCTCCCCCTTAAAGGGGGAGGGAGAGATTCTTTGTGATACTTTCTGTAAAGCTCAGGTCAATCAATATATTTTTCTATTATGCATATCCAGCAGGCAATCCAGCATATTCTTGACCTGAAAGATCTGGAACCCGATCAAATGCAGCAGGTGATGCGCGCTATCATGTCCGGTGCATGCACACCGGCACAGATCGCGGGCTTTCTGATCGGATTGCGCATGAAAGGTGAAAGTGTCGGTGAGATCACGGCAGCCGCAGAAGTCATGCGTGAACTTTCCACCAAGGTAAATGTTGGCAAAGAACATCTCATCGATACCTGTGGGACCGGTGGTGATGGGGCGAATACATTTAATATCTCGACCACATCCGCTTTTGTCGCCGCCGCTGCCGGCGCCCGCGTAGCAAAACACGGGAACCGTTCCGTATCCAGTAAATCCGGCAGTGCCGATGTACTGGAAGCCGCTGGCGTCAAACTCGATTTGTCCGCCGGTCAGGTGGCTGAATGTATAAACCAGATCGGTATCGGTTTCATGTTCGCCCCCATGCATCATGGCGCGATGAAACATGCCATAGGCCCACGCAAGGAACTTGGTGTGCGTACACTTTTCAATCTGCTTGGTCCGCTGACGAACCCGGCCGGTGCACCCAACCAGGTACTGGGTGTGTTCAGCAAGGAATGGCTGGAGAAATTAATACAAGTGCAACAAAAGCTGGGGGCAAACCATGTTATGGTGGTGCATTCTGAAGATGGCATGGATGAAATCAGCATTTCAGCACCAACGCTGATTGCGGAACTGGCAGAGGGCGAGATCAAACAATATACGATTACCCCTGAACAGTTTGAAATAAAACGCAATGACATTGCCTTGCTCGCCGCAGGGGGCAGCAGTGACAGCCTCAACACCATGCTGGAAGTACTGGGTAATAAACCGGGCCCGGCGCTGGACATCGTGCTTTTGAACGCTGGCGCCGCGATTTATACCGCGGGGATAGCTAACAGTCTGAAGGCAGGAGTTACGCAGGCGCGCGAGGTTATTGAAAACGGATCAGCCCGTGCCAGGCTGGATCAACTGGTCAAACTCAGCCACAGTTTCTGAACATGCAAGACCAACCGGACATCCTGAAAAAGATTCTTGCCCGCAAGGCGCTGGAAGTTGTGGCGCGAAAAAAGCAATCATCGGAAGCAACTCTCCAGGCAAAAGCCAAGGACAGTCCGCCAGTACGCGGCTTCGAACTTGCCATCCAGAAAAGAATTGCCGGAGGCAAGCCCGCAGTCATTGCTGAAATCAAAAAGGCCTCACCCAGCAAGGGTATTATCAGGAAGGATTTTAATCCGGAGAAGATTGCAAAAAGCTATGAACTGGCTGGCGCTACCTGTATGTCAGTACTTACTGATATTGATTTTTTCCAGGGCGCTGACGACCACCTGCGCGAGGCACGTACGGCCTGCAAGTTGCCTGTATTGCGCAAGGACTTCATGATAGATAACTATCAGATTTATGAGTCCAGAGTGATCGGCGCGGATTGTGTCCTGCTGATTGTGGCCGCATTGACAGACAATAAACTGCGGGAGCTCGCCGCACTCGCCACTGAACTGCACATGGACGTACTGGTCGAAGTCCATGACAGGGAAGAACTGGAACGGGGGATGATGTTACGATTGCCCCTTATCGGTATTAACAATCGAAATTTGCACACATTCGAAACGGACATCAATACCACCATCGGGTTGTTGCCTGATGTGTTTCCGGATCGCACCGTGGTCACCGAGAGCGGGATACTCACCGGTGAGGATGTCCGTCTGATGCGTAAACATAATGTGAATTGTTTCCTGGTTGGCGAGGCCTTCATGGGCGCTGCTGAGCCGGGAGAAAAACTTAAAATCCTGTTTGAATAAACCTCACGGAGTTTTTTTATGAATAATAAATTATTTCTTTTGCAACAATTACTGTTTGTCCTGCTACTGGGTATTTATACACAAGCCGGCGCCGACACGGCTACTCTTGAAAACCTGTGGGAAACAGAAGGTTTTCTTAATCCGGAATCCGTGGTGTATCACAAACAAACTGATGCTCTGTATGTATCCAATGTAAACGGGCAGGGAACTGACAAAGACGGAAATGGATTTATTGCCAAAGTTTCGCTTGATGGAGTAATCCTCGAGAAAGAATGGGTCAGCGGCCTGGATGCACCGAAGGGCCTGGCTTTATACGGCAATAAACTTTATGCCGCTGACATCGACACGCTGGTGGAAATAGACATTCCATCGGCAACAATCACCAACCGTTACCAGGTCGCCGATGCCATGTTTTTTAATGATGTCGCTGCCAGCAATAGTGGTGAGATTTTTGTCTCTGACATGATGATGAATCGCATCCATTCGCTCAAGGATGGTAAATTTTCTATCTGGCTTGAGACCCCTGACCTGTTATCGCCCAACGGCTTGCATGTGGAAGATAATTCACTCGTTGTCGGGGCATGGGGTATCAGAACCGAAGGGTTCAGCACGGAAACACCCGGGCATCTTCTGCGCATCATGTTCCGGGACAAATCCATCAGCAACATTGGCGATGGCTCACCATTGGGTAATCTTGATGGTATTGAGGCCGATCTGGACGGAGATTATTACGTTACCGACTGGATGGTTGGAAAATTCTATCATATTAATAAGGAAGGTCAGGCCGACCTGATGCTGACACTTGAGAAAGGGACGGCCGATCTTGAATTTATCAAAGAAAAGAACCTGATAGTGTTGCCGATGATGCTGACTAACAAATTGTTGGCCTTCAAGCTGGTCTACTGAGGTAAATTAAATCTTAACAAAAAAAAGCCGCCCATCGGGCGGCTTTTTAATTTTAACCAGGCTGGGTTAACAGCCGGTTTACCGATGATTAGCCAATGGCCAGGGCCTTATCAACGATCTTTTTGACGCCGGCGGGATAAGCCTGTGCAATCTCTGCAACTGACTTTGAACGTTCAACAGCAGTTTCAACGTTCTGCTTGGCAACTTCAGACTGGCTGGTGAAATAACTTCTTGCACCTTCCAGATCCTTTACCGCAGCCGCCTTCTTCAGTGAGTCAACCGCAATACTGGCGGCTTCTTCAATAGCCTCAACCTGCAGGCTGATCAACTTTTCAATGTTGGCAACATTTAAAGCACCCAGCTCCTGTAACGGAGCAACAAATTTTTCGACTGAAATACTCATATCTTTATCTCCTAAAATGGAAAATTCATTGATGTTGCGATGCAGCATACATTATCTGTTTGTGCAATGCAACAATTAATATGTAAATTTATAAGTATATGATTTTACACATTTTTAATATGAATGCGTATATGTCTGACCATAAAAAGCATCGCCTGTATGGCTGATTCCGGCCTGGTGTTGTATGAACTTCACCCGGCAATGACAATGTCACATACCATGAAAACCCGTGAAACTTGAGAGCATTGCGGAAACCTGTCTGCTCAAATCAGCCGGCAGTGTTAACCGCCGCCCGAACAAGACATTTCAGATTTTTCTCCGGAATTGGCAATAGAGATACATTTGCTCCACACCTCCCGGTGTAACATGCAGTTCCTTCTGATGCTGTTGCAGTTCAAATTCATGACCAAGCGTATTTTGCAATTGCCCTGCACTGTATCTCTGTACCGGCAAACCACTGCATGTTGGCGGCGCCTCCGGTGCGAAGGTGCCTATAATCACATAACCGCCGGGCTTCAGGGCTTTTGAAAGGTTCCCCCGGTATTGTTCCTGCTGCAAAGGCGTAGTGAGAAAGTGAAACACTGCCCGGTCATGCCAGAGATCATAATAATTTTCTGGTAAATCGATCGAAGTGATATCACCGGTAAGCCAGGTAACTGTTTCTGCTCTTGTATCCAACCGCGCCCTGGCTACTGACAGCGCTTTGCCGGAGAGGTCAAGCACCGTGACGGCTGTATGGCTATCGTTCAACAGATCATCTATCAAGGTAGATGCGCCCCCACCTACATCAATGATCCTTGCATCTTTAGCCAGACCAAGTGCCTTTATCCACCTCAAGGAAATCTGCAAATGCGGCTCATACCAGCCAAGCTTGTCAGCTGGCTTGTTCGTATAGACTTCTTCCCAGTGTTTTCTTTGGTTCACATACCACCTCGAGACTGGCCACTGCATCGGATAATACCCCGGTTAAGGACTGACTGGTAATAGTAAATCTGTTTCGATACCAGCATTTGGGTCTGCGCAACAGTTTACTTGCAGGCCTTGCTGCTGGGAACTTGAATAAAAACAGAATAAAATGAACTTAAATTGACTGCGCAATAACACGATATCAGAAACAACCGATGACCTATTACATAACAAAGCTCGTTATCACTGCTGCTCTGATTGTGGCAATTTCCGAGATATCCCGGCGCAGTTCGCTGATGGGCGCAATCCTGGCCTCCATTCCGCTGGTCTCCGTGCTGGCCATGTTCTGGTTGTATATCGACACCAGTGACGCGGCGAAAGTATCGGCCCTGGCAACGGGTGTGTTCTGGCTGGTTATTCCGTCGCTGGCATTGTTCGTGTCCTTGCCGCTGTTGCTTAAAAACGGTATGAACTTTTATCTGAGCATGGGAATTTCTATAGTAATTACCATCGGTTGTTATTTCCTGATGATATCCGTGCTGGATTACTACGGGATTAAATTATGACCCGTCCAGCAATTCATTACTGAAAAGCACCTCCGCCCCGGCGATACGTTTAAACAGCCTGATTCGCCGCTGGTGCGGTGCCCAGTTAATTAGAAAAGTGGCCAGCGACTCCCATAATGCAATCCAGGCAGCCACGGTCAAGCCTTCGGAAAATACCTTGTTAATCACTGACGCCCGAACGATGAAGTGTTCGTTATACCAGATCGACAGTGTCAGGATGGTGAACCCGGCCAGGAGCAGGATAAGGGCAGTTCGCAGCATTTGCTTCATCTCCCGTACCTCGAGATCTTTCAGGTACAGAAAATAATTGTGTATGCTGGTTTGTACACGGGACTGCAATTCGTAATCAACAGACTCGGCGAGCCTGAATTTTACCAGAAATTCCTTGTTCCCTATTTCCCGCACACAATCGACCAGATAGTCAACGAGGCCCTGATCCAGTTCTTTTTTGATATACGGTGTATGTTTGTCAAAATCGTTATACAGATATTCAATCCTGTCCGCGGTAATATCGACGATTACCTTGCCGTCGTCCGTGCAGGAATACCGATCAAGAAAATCTTTTTTCATGCATTTTACCCATCTTCTGCTGCGAATAAGGACGAGTCATCTCTGAACGATTTAAACTCAAGCACATTGCCACTGGGGTCCCTGATAAACAGCGTGGCCTGTTCCCCGGCCTGGCCCTTGAATCTCAGGGTGGGTCTGATGAGAAAGCCTATACCGGATTTTGACAGTTTTGCGGATAATGCATGCCAGTCTTCCCAGGCCAATACTATTCCGAAATGTCGCACCGGTATATCTTCACCATCGACGGGGTTGGTCCCGGTTTGTGCAAGAGCATCCGGCTTTACATGGGCTGAAAGTTGATGGCCAAAGAAATTGAAATCGATCCATGTTTTGCTTTCCCGTCCAACGCTGCAACCTAACATATCAACATAAAATTCCCGTGTAGCGGAAATTTCCCTGACAGGTATGGCCAGGTGGAACGGGCGTAAATCAAACATAAGGCTGAATTATTTGCCGTAGGTTTTGAATTTTTCAAAATTTATTTTCATTTCTTCATTATTCAGCAAAACCGGGCCACCGGCCTGCAGGCTGATGCAGTACTGTTGAGCGAGGTTCTCAACTTCACCGGCATAACGGAAAGCGGTTTCCAGATCCTCGCCCAGGGCAATCTGGCCATGATTGGCGAGCAGGCAGGCCATGTTATCTTCCAATGCAACGAGAACATTTTGTGCCAGTTCTTCCGTGCCAAAGGTGGCGTATTCGGCACACGGGATGTTCATTCCCCCAAAAACAGTAATCATGTAATGAAATGCGGGGACAGGCTTGCGGGTACACGCAACGCCGCTGGCATAGGGTGAATGGACGTGCACAATGGCATTCACATCATCCCTGGCCTGATAGATGGCCCGGTGCATGTACCATTCACTGGAGGGTTTTAAAGAACCGGCAATAACATTACCGGCCATGTCCATTTCATTGAGGTCATCCGCATGCAATTCTTCATAGGCAATGCCTGATGGGGTAATGAGAAATCCGAGCGTGGTGCGCGTACTGACATTACCGGTGCGGCCAAAACTCAGGCCACTCTGGTTGAATTGCCTGACTGTAGCAATTATTTCATCACGCAGTTTGTCAGTGCTCATAAGATTTCCTGGTCACATTCTAGACATTGAACCTGAATAAAATTACATCGCCATCCTTGACGATATATTCTTTGCCTTCGGAACGCCACTTGCCAGCGTCTTTCGCGCCCTGTTCACCCTTGTATTTAATATAATCATCAAATGCGATGACTTCAGCACGGATAAAACCGCGTTCAAAATCAGTATGGATTACACCTGCCGCTCTGGGTGCCGTGTCCCCCTTGCGTAAAGTCCATGCCCTGACCTCCTTGGGACCGGCCGTGAAATAGGTATGCAATCCGAGCAAGGTAAATCCGGCCCGGATGATGCGGTTCAGGCCCGGCTCTTCCAGGCCGAGTGACTGCATGAACTCGGCTTTACTGTCTTCATCCAGTTCGGCGATCTCGGATTCTACTGCTGCACATACGGTAATCACCCGTGAATTCTCCTTTACAGCAAGTTCATCCAACCGGGCCAGCCACGGATTACTGTCCATGCCATCTTCTTCGACGTTGGCGATATAGAGTGTCGGTTTCAGTGTGAGTAACTGACAGGCGCGGATACATTCCAGTTCTTCATCATTCAGTTTCAATGAACGCACCGGCAACTCCTTGTCCAGATGCGCCATAATGCGATCCAGCAACTCTGCTATTTTTTTATTTTCCTTGTCGCCACTTCGTGCCAGCTTAGCCGCCTTATGCAAGGCACGTTCCACGGTTTCCTGATCGGCCAGACATAATTCTGTGTTGATCACTTCGATATCGGCAATGGGATCGACCCTGCCCGAGACATGCACGACGTTATCATCATCAAAGCATCGCACTACCTGCGCTATCGCATGGGTCTCGCGGATATGGGCCAGAAACTTGTTGCCCAGACCTTCACCCTTGGAGGCGCCTTCGACCAGGCCGGCAATATCGACAAATTCCATATGCGCGGGAACGACCTTCGCCGGTTTTACGATGTCCGCCAGTTGTTGCAGGCGCGGATCGGGAACAGGAACGATACCGACATTGGGATCAATGGTGCAGAACGGATAATTCTCGGCCGCGATACCGGAATTAGTCAACGCATTGAATAATGTGGACTTGCCAACGTTGGGCAATCCGACTATGCCACATTTGAAGCCCATATAAAAAACAGTTACAAGTTAAAAGTGGAAAGTGGAAAGAAAAATATTTTTGAATTCTTAATCATTGTTTTCATCATATGTTCCCTTTTCACTTTTATCTTTAGACTTTTCACTGCTATGCAGTTCATGCATGACTTTCTGAAATTCACCAGACAGGATTTGCGGGATCATTTCCATCACATCAGCAATACTCTGCATGATCAGGTCTTCTTCTGCGGCCGGGGCCCGCTCCAGAACATAATTGACCACCTCGCTGCTGCTGCCCGGATGTCCAACACCTATTCTTAAGCGGTTAAATTCATTGCTGCCCATTTTCTCGATGATGTCACGCAGGCCATTATGCCCGCCGTGACCGCCACCTTGCTTGAATCGGACCACGCCCGCTTCGAGATCGATTTCATCATGTACCACCAGTATTTCGTTTAAAGCAATCTTGTAAAAACCGGCAATGGCCTGTACCGGCTGTCCGCTTCTGTTCATGAAAGTCATGGGTTTGCATAAATAACAATCATGGTCGGTGGTCGACAATCGGCAGACCTCTGATTTGAATCTGGATTCAGAACGAAAACCCAGGGAGTATTTTGCAGCCAGTACATCAGCAAACCAGAAACCCGCATTATGGCGTGTCATCAGATGCTCGGGGCCTGGATTACCCAGGCCCACGATAAGTTTTAATGCAACGGGCACGAGTGCCTTTAAAGTTTAATGTAGTCGCTGAAGAGGATTAACTTTCTTCCTTGGAATCTTTGGAATCTTTGGACTCCTTGACTGCCGTTGCCGGTACAGCATCTGGCGCGACTTCAGCTGCTTCTGCTTCTACAGCCATCTCTTCTTCTTCAGTTATTACTTTCGGTATATGGACGGACACCACAGGAGCTGAAGCATCGCCCCCATGTGCAATAACATAAGACTCAACACCTTCCGGTAATTTCAGGTCACTCAAATGCAGTGTTTCACCGACGTTTACTTCGGCAAGGTCAACCTTGATAAATTCAGGTAAATCCTTCGGCAAACAGGTGATTTCCAGCTCGGTTATGATATGACTGATAACACCACCACCCTGTTTGACACCGATACACTTTGCTTCGTTAATAAAATGTATAGGCACCCGCATGGTCAGTTCTTCCGTATCGCTTACACGCTGCAGATCAATATGCAGCAAACGCGGTTTGTATGGATGGCGTTGCAAATCTTTCAGTACTACTTTTTGCTTGTCCTTGCCCACACTCACGGTGAGAATGTGTGAATAAAAGGCCTCTTGTTCAAGATGATGGGCTACATCGTCGTGGTTCAACGTAATAGCGGTGGCTTCCTTGTCTGCACCATAGATAATGCCCGGTAATTTGTCCGCCTGACGCAGGCGGCGGCTCGCACCTCGCCCTACATCTGTACGCGGCTCAGCAATCAGTTCAAATTCATTCATGTTACTGCTCCTGTTAAGTTAAATATTCAGAACCACATCCGCGACCAGATGTCATTCCCATGTTGCGGGCAAATTATTTTTTGCCCGGATTCGGGAAAAGACAACCTGCCTCTTCCCGGAATTCTTTTAATCTACAAACATCGAACTCAGTGACTCGCCTTCACTGATTCTGCGTACACTCTCGGCCAGCATTGCAGCTACACTCAACTGCCGGATCTTCTTGCATGTTACTGCTTCAGCGCGCAAGGGGATGGAGTCGGTTACGACCAGTTCATCCAGTTCGGAAGATTCAATATTCTTGACTGCATTTCCCGACAGTACAGGGTGTGTACAATAAGCCACAACTTTTCTGGCACCATGTTTTTTCAGCGCGCCGGCTGCATTACAGAGTGTGCCGGCAGTATCCACCAGGTCATCGATGATGACACAAGTGCGATCTTCTACATCACCGATGATATTCATGATCTCGGACTCATTCGGTTTCGGGCGGCGTTTGTCGATAATCGCGAGTTCCGTATCATCCAGCCGCTTGGCCAGCGCCCTCGCCCGGACCACACCACCCACATCGGGCGAGACCACCATCAGGTTGGGATATTCATGTTTCCAGATATCCCCCATCAGTATTGGTGAGGCATAAACATTATCCAGCGGGATATCAAAAAACCCCTGGATCTGATCGGCATGCAGGTCGACTGTCAAAACCCGGTCCACACCGGCGGTGGCTATCATGTTTGCCACTACTTTTGCTGTAATCGGGACGCGACCGGACCGGGGCCTTCTGTCCTGACGCGCATACCCCATATAGGGTATGACCGCTGTTATCCTTACTGCTGATGCCCGGCGCATGGCATCTGTCATGACCAGCAATTCCATTAAATTATCATTGGCCGGGGCACAAATGGATTGCACTATATAAATGTCATGACCGCGAACATTATCGCCGATATCGACCATGACTTCGCCATCACTGAAACAGCCAACATTAATTTTACCCAGCGGCAAATTCAAACAACCGGCAATATCCATGGCCAGGCGTGGATTGGCATTTCCAGTAAATATCATCATGTTGACTAATGACATATCGACCTCGGTTTGTTCATAATCTGGCTGGGGTGCCAGGATTGCATCCCTCAATCCCTAATTTGGCTGGGGTGCCAGGATTCGAACCTGGGAATGCCGGGATCAAAACCCGGTGCCTTACCACTTGGCTACACCCCAATAGTATTCATCCGGCCATGCTCATCCAAGTCGAACCTGGGGCCGCTACCGGTGTCCTCGATCGCTGTTCCCGACGTGATTCTACCTCCTGCATCCACGCAGTCGTGCCTCTCGCGGCATTTGTACATCCTGTACTTCAATACCGGGATCAAAACCCGGTGCCTTACTACTTGGCTACACCCCAATGATTAATCCCGATGCTTGCCCTGATCTCTTTATTCAGTTCTGCTCTTGTTCCAGTCTTGCCAGCAAGGGTGAGCGATTCAGCCCCCGGGCCACAAATCCCTGCCATTTCGTTGGCAAAGATGCCTGAATCTTTTCGGCCTGCTCCTGGCTGTTGAATCCTGCAAATACACAGGCGCCGGTCCCGGTCAGCCTGGCCACGGCATACTGCCCCAACCAGTCCAGAACAGCGGCCACTTCAGGGTACAGACGGCGGACTACGGGCTCGCAGTCATTATGACCACCTGACTTCAGGAAGTCGCGTATTGTGATTGCAGGTGTATTTCGTGTCAAATCCGGGGCGCCGAAAATTCCGGCAGTCGGGACATGGCAGCCAGGGTTAATCACCAGATACCAGCATTCCACTGGTTCGATTTCTGTCAGCAGTTCACCGACGCCCTCGGCCCAGGCGGCCTGTCCACGTACAAACACCGGGACATCGGCACCCAGCGCCAGACCAATTCCGGCCAGTCTGTCTGTTGTAAGACCCAACGACCAGATTTGATTCAGGGCAACCAGCGTAGTGGCCGCATTCGAGCTGCCCCCACCCAAACCCCCTCCCATAGACAGTTGTTTAATCACGGTAATATCTACCCCAAGGGCACAGCCGGTTTCTGCCTGCAAGGCCCGTGCAGCACGAATGACCAGATCATCATCCGGCTTGATATCAGAATAATTGGCATGGCGTATCAAGCGGCCATCGGATCTGGCAGTAAAACCGAGTTGATCACTGTAATCCAGAAACTGGAAAACGGTTTGCAACAGATGGTAACCATCAGTGCGTCGGCCAACGACATGCAAAAACAGGTTCAGTTTTGCCGGCGCCGGCCAGTTATTTCCTTCCCGGGGTTTGTTGGATAACGTCATGTGTGAAGATCATACAAGGCGAATACCGGATTGAAAAACGCAGCTTAACCATGTGGCTATGGATTTTCTAGGAACTGGTCTTCCAGTCATCGACCACCAGTCTCAACTTGAATCGATCATTATGCATAAACAGTTTACTGGGTAACTGGGTGCCATTGTATTCACTGTAGCGGGAAATACTGATACGCCAGCCGGATTGTTGCATATCAGTCAACCGGCCCTGATCATCAAGTAATACGTTTTCCGTACTTATGCCAGGCTCCGGCACACCCTTGATCCAGTATTTCAAACCATGCAGCGGTACACTCCAGCCCATATTTTCCAGCAACAAGGTTTCAGGTGTTTCAGCCTGATACAGTTTATTGTCCGCCGTTATTAATGACACCAGATCATTATTACCTTGCAGCTGGTAGGTGCCCTGCCCGAGAGGTGCAACAAAACGCATCCTGTAACTCTGGTTTTCCTGGTCCCAGAACATGGTCGCTGACCAGCCCCCCTGCTCAGACTGCACGGCCAGACGCCCTTTGATAGACCAGGTATTTATTTTGTTGAGTGCTTCCTGACGTAAACCCCATTCACCATAATCTATTTCACCGGGCACAGAAAAAATACCAGGCATATCGGCACATCCTGCCAGTAGCACGGCCAGCAAGAGTGGTGGAAGCCTGCTCACGGAATAAAATGTTTTATGACATTCAGTAACTTGGTATCTTGCGGTGTTTCTTTCAATGCGGTATCCCAGATCTCCCTGGCGGCGGCTTTGTCACCCTTGACCCACAGTACCTCACCGAGGTGTGCTGCAATTTCGGGGTCACGGCGCTCTTTCAACGCCCGGTTCAGGTAATCAATAGCTTCATCAAGACGACCCATCCGGTAGAGCACCCAGCCCATGCTGTCCAGAATATAAAAATCATTCGGTTTCAGATCCAGGGCCCGCTTGATTAGTTCATAGGCCTCGGCATAACGCTCAGTACGATCAGTCAATGTATAACCCAATGCATTAAGTGCCATGGCATTATTCGGGTCCTGGGCAATAATCGCGTTGAGATCCTCTTCCAGGATATCCAGGCGATCCATCTTTTCCGCCAGCATCGCACGCGCATAAAGCAGATCCGGATTAAACCCGTTTTCCAATGCCTTGTTATAGACGGACAGGGCATCATCATAACGCTTGCCTTCCATGAGAATCTCACCCTCTGCCTGGGTAATTATATTCTGTTGCAACGGGTTCTCTGTCCGTATTCCCATTAAATGCGTCCGGGCCGCTTCGAGCCGCCCGTCCTTGGCCATCATGAAAGCAAGGCGAACCTGTGCATCAAAATAATTATTGCCGTGCTGTATACTCTCATACCAGGTTGTGGCCTTCTCAATATCACCCCGCTCTTCCGCAATTCGTCCGAGATAATAGTTGGCTTCTTCAGTATTTTCACCCAGGTCCGAGAGACGCTGAAAATAGATCTCGGACTCATCCAGCCGGTTAGACTGAAGGTAAAGTAATCCAAGGGCAAAAAGTACATCTACATTATTCGGCGCTTCTGTTACCAGTATCTCAAACTGGCGGCGCGCATCATCAAAACGTTTTTCATCGGTGAGCAACCGGGCATAAAACAAACGCAGATTGAAATTATTGTCGCTTTTCTCAAGTGCCTGTTCGAGCCAGGCTATGGCCCCGGCTGGATTCCCCTGTTTCTGCAGGATCGCGACATAACTGATGTTTGCATTGAGATTGTCGGGAACGATCTTGAGTACTCTCTCCAGGATTTCGCGCGCCTTATCGTCATCATTCAGTTTGGACAACACATGGGCATAGGCATAGAGCGATTCCGGATTGTCCTCATGGCCCTCCATCAATCTCTCCAGGACTTCTTTTACAACTTCCTGATCCTGTTCCTTGCTGAGCAGGTTGGCGATAATCCACAATTTTTGATCAATCACCTCCTCTGAATTCTTCAGGATAAAATCAAAATGCAGCATGGCGGTTTCAAGGTCGCCATCCCTGACCGCCATCACCGCGAGCACCTGATGGGCATCGGTATTTTCGGGGTCGAGTTCAACCCAGATTTTTGCCGCTTCAAATGCAGCCTGATCCTGGCGTGCATAAACCGCTATCCTGGTAGCACGGCTGGCAATCTCCGGATCACGGGTGGACTTCGCCAGATCCAAGTAATTCTCCACGGATATATTGAGCTGTCCCCGTTGGCCAGCTATCTCGGCAACCATCAGCTTGTAAAGAATATCCTCGGTCAATTCCAGGTGCGGGCGTGCTGGTGGCTGGCGGGCCTCTTTGACCGGTTCCGTCTCTGCCGGGGATGATGCCGTGGATTCCGCTGCCTCGCCCTGCACCGGTACATTGCTGCAGGCACTCAGGCCAGATAACAACAGTACCCCTGCGAACAGGGAAATACTGTTCATTAAAAATTTTTCAGCGAATTGATACATAACATTAAAAATACCGGCATTATCCTGAATGTGAGTTGACCATTCTGGTAGTGTTTTCGTTCCTTCGCAAACCCTGACCTTACTGATTATCCTAGCACTTTAACCCTGCTATTACTAAACCCGGAATTCAGGTTTAATCTTTTTTTACAGGCTTTCCGTATGATTTTTATCTTGTTTTCCGGCCGTGCATCGCGCAGAATTTTACCGTCACCCAATTAACCACTGGATTTTATGTCACTTCTTGCCTTTGGCGTTAACCATACAACGGCTCCCCTGGAGCTGCGCGAACGTGTCAGTTTTGGTACCGACGTGATGCCGCAGGCCCTGTCGCAACTGACCGGGGAGCAGGGTATCGATGAAGCCCTGATTTTATCCACGTGTAACCGGACTGAAGTGTATTGCAGCCTGGAACAAAGCGGTGAACAGTGGCCCATACGCTGGTTTTCAGAATTCCACGGTCTGCAACAGGACCAGTTGCAGCCCTTCCTTTATAAATATCCGGACGCCAATGCCGTGAAGCACGTATTACGCGTGGCATCGGGGCTGGATTCCATGGTGCTGGGTGAACCGCAGGTCCTGGGACAACTCAAATCGGCCTATCAAACCGCCCTGCAGGCCGGCAGCATAGGCAAGTTACTAAGCCGTCTGTTCCAACATTCATTCAGGGTAGCCAAGCAAATCCGCAGCAGCACCATGATCGGGAGCCATCCGGTATCCGTGGCCTTTGCCGCTGTCCGGCTCGCGCAACAGATATTTGGCAATCTGTCGGAACAGACAGCCCTGCTAATCGGCGCCGGTGACACCATAGAACTGGTCGCCCGGCATTTGCATGAAAACGGTCTTAAAAAAATGATCATCGCCAATCGCACGCTGGAACGCTCGCAACACCTTGCTAATGAATATTCCGCCTATGCGATAGCGCTGTCAGATATACCACACCATCTCGCGGAAGCGGATATTTTAATCTCCTCCACGGCCAGCCAGTTACCTATCCTTGGCAAGGGTGCGATCGAACGCGCGATCAAGACCAGGAAACACCGGCCCATGTTCATGGTAGATATTGCCGTGCCCAGGGACATCGAACCGGAAGCCGGGGAACTGGAGGATGTATACCTGTACACCGTCGATGATCTCAAGGACGTTATACAGGGAAACATGCGCAATCGCCGGCAGGCCGCAATGCAGGCGGAAGAGATCATCGACACTCAGGTGACCCATTTCATGGACTGGTTAAGTTCGCTGGACGCGGTATCGACGATCCGTGCCTTGCGTGATCAGGCTTATTCCATCCAGGATGAAGTACTCAATTCTGCGCAGCAAAAACTCCGTGCTGGTGCAGACCCGGAGAAAATCCTGCAGGAAGTGACTCGCACCCTGACCAACAAACTGATCCATCTGCCCAGCACCCAGCTAAGGGCTGCCTGTGCTGAAGATAGGGATGATTTATTGTCCGCTGTGCAGGAACTCTACAATCTGAAGACTGACATACCTCCATCCAAATCCGGCAAGTAGCTGTCTGGCTGCTATCTCCGGATCACGATTAACAAACTGTTGTCCATTTATTGATTCATAATTCAACCATGAAAGAAAGCCTGCTGAAAAAACTGGAAAGACTGGCCGAGCGGTTACAGGAACTGGATGCCCTGCTCGCCGATCCGGCCACCATCAACGACCAGAATCGATTCCGGGAATTTTCAAAAGAATATGCCGAAATCAGGCCGGTGGTTTCCTGTTTTAATGAATATCAAAAAACACTCAAAAGCATGAATTCAACAGAAAGTATGTTGAAAGATGCCGATAAGGAGATGCGTGAACTGGCTTCGGATGAACTGGCCGTAGCCCGGGATAAAATTGGACAACAGGAACAGGAATTGCAACGGTTGTTACTGCCCAAAGACCCGGCGGATGACAGTAACATATTTCTCGAAATCCGGGCCGGGACCGGTGGTGAGGAAGCCGCATTATTTGCCGGTACGCTCATGCGCATGTACTCACGCTATGCGGAAAACCAGGGCTGGAAGATCGAGGTGCTGAGTGCGTCCGAGAGTGATCTTGCCGGATACCGGGAAGTCATCATGCGGGTTATTGGCGATGGTGCCTATTCAAAACTGAAATTTGAATCCGGCGCACACCGCGTACAGCGCGTACCCGAGACCGAGGCGCAGGGCCGCATCCATACCTCGGCCTGTACTGTAGCAGTATTACCTGAAGTGGACGAGATCGAGGATATCGTAATCAACCCGGCTGATCTCAGGATCGATACCTATCGCGCCTCCGGCGCCGGCGGTCAGCATGTTAACAAAACCGATTCTGCGATTCGCATTACCCACCTGCCCACCGGCACCGTCGTGGAATGCCAGGACGAGCGCTCGCAACACAAGAACAAGGCACGCGCCATGTCGTTATTAAAAGCAAGAATATTGAATGCGGAACGGGAAAAGCAGACGGCCGCACAGGCTGAAAACCGGCGCAGCCTGGTGGGCAGCGGCGATCGCTCGGAGCGGATAAGGACCTATAACTACCCGCAGGGCCGGGTCACCGACCATCGCATTAATCTGACCTTGTATAATCTGGATGAATTTATTGAGGGAAATCTTGATATGGTGATTGATCCGTTAATCAATGAACACAAGGCAGATCAGTTGGCGGCCATCGGCGTATGAATGCCGCACTGACCATCAGGGAAATGTTGCAGGAGGCGAAAAGTAAACTGCACAATTCCGGCAGTGCCCGGCTGGATGCGGAAGTACTGTTATGCAATGTGCTGGAAGTTGATCGCAACAAGCTGTATTCAGCACCGGAAACTATCATCCCGGCAAACGCAGTCAGCCTGTACCGGTCGCTTGTGCAAGATCGCAAACAGGGCAGGCCTGTTGCCTACCTGACCGGTACCAGGGAATTCTGGTCGCTGGAATTTCAGGTCAATGAACATACCCTGGTTCCCCGACCGGAAACGGAGCGCCTGGTGGAAACTGCGCTTGAACATATCCCTGCAAATGTAAAACTTGCTATTGCCGATCTCGGTACCGGCAGCGGGGCCATCGCCATTGCCATTGCCAGAGAGCGTCCCTGCTGCGCGATCACGGCAACCGATATTTGTGAACGGGCCCTGGCTGTTGCGGCAGCAAATGCCGGCCGTTTGGCAGTCAATAACGTTAAGTTTGTAAAAAGCGACTGGTATGCAAATTTACAGGGTTCATTTGATATCATCGTGAGTAATCCCCCCTATATAAGGAATGATGATGAACATCTGCAGGGCGAGGGTGTTGCCTACGAACCCGGAACGGCCTTGTGTGGTGGAGTAGACGGCCTGGACGCCATACGCAGCATTATCAGCAATGCAACCCGCTATCTGAAACCAGACGGCAGGTTATTCATAGAACATGGTTATGATCAGGCCCAGGCAGTACGTTCCCTGTTTGAAAAATTTCATTTCACCGATATTCAATCCAAACTTGATTACGCCTCAGTAGAAAGGGTGACCAGTGGAAAGCGGCAACATGAATAATTCCACTCATTCACTGCTTAATAACCTCTTGCGCTTTATACAAAGAAACAGGGAGGATAACCTGCATAAAAAATCCGGCTGGCACGAGCGACTGCGGACTATCTATGTCAGTCATCACAAAGACCGGCAGGAAAAATCCGGATCAATGCAACCACATCAGCGGGACAAGCATGCCGTCAAAAAATAAAAATACACAAGGTTTCAGTGACGAACAGCTGCTGCGTTACAGCCGGCAGATGATGTTGCCCGAGATCGATGCCGAAGGTCAGCAACGCCTGGCCTCAGCACGCGTGTTGATAATCGGCCTGGGGGGTTTGGGCTCAGCGGCATCGGCATATCTCGCGGCGGCCGGTGTCGGGCATCTGGTGCTGGTGGATTTCGATCGCGTGGATCTCTCCAATCTGCAACGTCAGATCGTGCATAGCACGCCCGATATCGGCAAACTCAAGGTGGATTCCGCCCGTGAGTATCTTGCTGCACTCAACCCGGATATCAGAATTTCAATGATCGATCACAGGCTGGACGATGATGCGCTGGAACGCGAAGTCCTTGCTGCTGATGTAGTGATCGATGCCAGCGATAATTTCAACACCCGCTTTGCCAATAATGCAGTCTGTGTAAAAACAAAAACACCGCTGGTATCCGGTGCGGCGATACGTTTTGAAGCGCAGGTCAGTGTGTTTAATCCCGCCAATCCTGCATCACCCTGCTATCGCTGCCTGTATGGCGATGAGGCCCAGGTGGATCAGACCTGCACCGCCAACGGTGTCATCGCGCCGCTGCTCGGGATCATAGGCAGCATCCAGGCCTGCGAGGCAATGAAACTGATCATGGGGATTGGTAAAACGCTTGAAGGAAGGTTGCTGCTGTTTGATGCCATGAACATGGAATGGCATACCGCAAAACTGCCAAAAGATCCGCACTGCCCGGTGTGTGGCGTTAATCACTGATTCAACCTATCTGAATTCAAATCAACATCCCTGACAACGGGGAAGGATACCAACTGCACATAAATGAGAAAATTCAAAGCCTGCTGGATCAAATTCATGCCCTGGAAAAAGAACTGAGGGCAGCTTTACAGGAACATGAAGATCGTGCCCTTTACCATATCAAGGGAAAGCGAATCGAATTTGAGGAAACAGTAAGAAAAGCGCACCGGCAGCTCAAGACGGGACTGATACGCTGGTTTCGGGAAAGCCAACCGCTCAATATCCTGTCAGCACCATTTATCTATGGGATGATTATCCCATAGATGATTTATGACCTTTCACTGACTGTTTACCAGCATATCTGTTTCCGGCTGTACCGGGTCCCGAGAGTCAACCGTTCTGATTATATTATTATCGATCGGCACCACCTTGCTTACCTGAACACCATAGAAAAAATCAACTGCGCATACTGCGGTTATGCCAATGGACTAATCGCCTATGCCCGGGAAATAACTGCACGCACCGAACAATACTGGTGCCCGATCAAGCATGCCCACAAGGTGCTTGATTCACATACACGCTATCCCTTTTTTGTCCCTTATGGTGATCCTGACGATCTGCAAGCAAAAATAGAAAAATTCAGGGATCAGTTAAGCAAAGAAAAATAATCAATAAAGGAAGCAGCAGGGTCAGGGTAACAAGTTGCCCGGATTAAACCTGTCAATTCCATTTGCTGGAATGATCATTCAGCGAAAGAACAGTACCAGGCACCAGATGACAAGGACATTTACCAGGGTAACCAGTACCGCCGCCGAACCGACATCCTTGGCAATGCCCGAGAGCTCGTGCTGTTCATCACCAAACCGGTCAACCACGGCCTCTATCCCTGAGTTAATCAATTCAATGATCATGACCAGCAATATGCTCCCAACCAGTAATGCACGCTCGATACCGTTTTCTCCCAGCCACAGGCCCAGGGGAATCAGGAAGATGGATAAAACAACTTCCTGACGGAATGCGGCCTCGTTTCTGAAAGCCGCCCGCAGGCCCTGCAAAGAATAGAGCGTGGCTTTATACAGGCGCTGTATACCACCACTGCTTTTTGCCGACATTAAATTTTCTGGAACGGGAAGATTTAAAGACTAAAGTGCCGCGAGCGCCTTGTCGTAAGCCGGCTCATGTGCAATCTCTTGCACCAGTTCGGTATAAACCACCTTGTTGTTTTCATCCAGCACCACAACGGCACGTGCCGTAATGCCGGCCAGCGGGCCATCTTCAATCAACACACCATAATCCTTGGCGAAATTACGCGAACGCATCATGGCCAATGGGATGACATTGCCGGTGCCTTCAGCGGCGCAGAAACGCTTCATTGCAAACGGCAGGTCCGCAGAGATCATCAGAAACACGGTGTCTTTTCTGGATTTGGCGTGGTCATTGAATTTTTTTGTGGATAACGCACACGTTGGTGTGTCCAGGCTGGGCACGATGTTCAATAATTTCTTTTTGCCCTTGTAGGTGTCCAGACTGACATTATTCAACTCACCATCCACCAGCATAAAATCCGGCGCCTGTCGGCCGGTTGCAGGCAGATCAGCGTTGGTATGAAATTCATTACCATGCAGGGTTATCTTGGCCATATTATTCAGTCTCCTATTCTTCGATTAATTCAGTATATGCGTCAGCATCTATCAATTCATCCAGGTCCACTTCATCATTCGGTTTCAAAACGAATATCCAGCCTGAATTATACGGATCTGTATTGATTTTTTCCGGCGTGTCATCCAGTTCATGGTTGACCTGTACAATTTCACCGGCGACCGGGCAATAAATATCAGAAGCGGATTTTACCGATTCCACCACCGCACATTCTTCACCAGCCGTGTATTCACGATCAATCTCGGGCAATTCAACAAAAACAATATCACCCAGTTCTTTCTGCGCATGGTCAGTAATGCCGACCCTGACCATGCCATCATCCAGCAATTCAGACCAGGTATGTGCCGGTGAATATTTGAGATCTTCCGGAATTGGATTCATAGCAGCAATTCTCTTGATTTTTTATGACGAACTTTTAGCGTAATTGTAGCAGGGAATATTTCCTTTAATTATGACAATCTGTTAAAAATTTTTTATCACCTGGCAAGAAACACCACCAGGTGATCGATCTCCAGCCTGATGCCTATGTCCTCATTGACGGGATGATTATGGTGACTCGGCACCAGGCTCAATACCCGCGTACCACTGCCCAGCGCCAGGGTGTAGAGAAATTCGGCACCGCGGAATGCCTTGTCAGTCACCCTGGCGGTCAATTTACTCTGGTCATCATGGATAATATCGTCTGGACGGATCAGGACCGCAACGGTTGTCCCCGGTTCTATACCCAGTGGCATGGCACCGGTAATGACACCTAGTTCGGTGTGGACCTCCCGATCACCGGTGACTGAACCTGGAAGAAATACGCCTTCCCCGACAAAATCGGCAACATAGGAAGTTGCCGGACGGTGATAAAGATTAAAAGCCGTGTCCCATTGCAACAGCCTGCCCTCATTCATGACACCGACGCTATCTGCCATGGCAAACGCTTCAAATTGATTGTGGCTGACCAGTACTGCCGTGATGCCGTCCTGTTTGAGTATGATGCGGACTTCCTTTGCCAGTTGCTCGCGTAACGTAATGTCCATACTGGCAAACGGTTCATCCAGCAAAAGGATTCTGGGTCTGGAGGCAATCGCCCGTGCCAACGCTACACGTTGTTGTTGTCCCCCCGACAGGCGATGTGGATATTTGTGCAAAAATTCCCCGATCTCGAGCAAATCGACCAGTTCCGTGATCCTGGCTTCACGCAGACGGCCTTTGAAATCCTGCAGGCCAAACGCAATGTTCTGTTTGACCGTCATGTGTGGGAACAGGGCATAATCCTGAAACACCATGCCCACCTGTCGCTGTTCAACCGGCACCATATGTTTTTTATCACTGACCCGTACTCCGCGGATCCAGACTTCGCCTTCAAAAGGTGATTCGAATCCGGCAATTGTCCTTAGCAGCGTTGTCTTACCGCAACCACTGGGGCCCAGCAAACAACCGATATCACCTTCTCTCAGGGCAAAGGTAATGGCATCAATGATCCTGAGGCGGTCAAAGGCAACTGAGATATTTTTCAGTTCAAGCGCTGTAGTCATGGCCCGGACGCGACATCGAAATTGAACGGCTTAAATATATCACCGGAATAATGGCAACCAGCACGATTGCCAATGAAGGACAGGCCGCATCGGCCAGCCGTTCTTCATTCGCAAGTTCGTAAGCACGGATGGCCAGTGTATTGAAATTAAACGGCCGCAGGATGAGTGTTGCCGGTAATTCCTTCAAGACATCAACAAAAACCAGTAACACGGCTGTCAGCAAACTGCCGCGCATCATCGGGACATGTACCTTGCGGATCAGGGCGTATGTATTCAGCCCTATACTGCGGCCTGCTTCGTCCATGGAGGGTTTGATCTTGGCCAGCCCGGCATCTACGGTCTTTAATGACACGGCGAGGAACCGGGCCATGTATGCGAACATCAAGGCCACCAGGGTTCCACTCAGCAACAGGCCGGTACTGTAATCAAAATATGCGCGGAAGAATCCATCGATCAATTTATCCAGCCAGGCAAAAGGCAACATGACCCCCACAGCGATGACCGTACCGGGGATCGCATAACCCATACCGGATAAATTCACGGCCACACGGGTGAGCGGTCCCGAAATACGGCGTTTTCCATAAGCCATGAAGAGTGCCAGGACCACGGCAATTACTGCTGCACATACTGCCAGCATAATGCTGTTCCACATCAAAATTAAAAACTGCTGGTTAATCACTTTCGGGTAAGTCAATAGCGCCCATTTGATCAGGGAAAATACCGGGATCAAAAATCCCAGTAATACCGGCAGGGCGCAAAGTATAAAAGCGGAATACGCATATTTGCCCTGCAGTTTTTTCCGGGTAAGGGTGCTGTAACGGTTTGATGTATGGTGATAACGCTGTTGTTTGCGCGACCAGTATTCAAGATAAACCAGTACCACAATAAACAGCATTAATAATGCCGACAACTGTGCAGCGGCGGCACTGCTGCCCAGTCCGAACCAGGTCCGGAATATTCCAGTCGTGAAGGTGGCGATACCGAAATACTGGACCGTGCCGTAATCCGCCAGGGTCTCCATCAAGACCAGTGACAAACCCACAATGATGGCCGGTCTGGAAAGCGGCAAGGCCACCCGGAAAAAAGTTTTGTAGGGACCACATCCCAGGGTGCGCGCCACTTCCAACGCACATACCGATTGTTCGATAAATGCGGCCCGGCTGATCAGGTAAATATACGGGTATAAGACAAACGACAGCATGGTAATTGCCCCGCCGATGGAACGCACCTCGGGAAACCAGTATTCACCGTATTGCCAACCGGTCAGTTCACGGATGAATAATTGCACCGGGCCCGATGCATCGAGTATGCCGGTATAGGTATAGGCGATGATATATGCAGGCATGGCCAAAGGTAACAACAAGGCCCATTCCAGGGTGCGGCGCAGGGGGAAATGACACATCGTGATCAGCCAGGCCGGGATGATGCCGAGGAGCAGCGTTAAACTGGCCACGCCCAGCATCAGTATCAGTGAATTAAGAATATATTCCTTCAATACGGTATCAAGCAGATGTTGCCAGACGTCCGCTGCCGGAATCAGGAAGGAACTGATCACGGCCAGCAATGGCAGCGCCAGTATCAATGAAACAATGATTAATGCACTTGCATACAAGTGCCGGGCCATGTTGGAGTGCGCAGGTGCTGTAGAATAAAGCAAATCAGCTGCGGCAGACATCATTAAACCTGACTGGAACCCTTTTCAAAAATTCGCCGGGCGCAGTTAGAACGAGAAGCCCGCGAGGCTGCGACGAGACAGTACAAGAGAGTACGGTGAGGAGCAAAGCAGCGGGTGACGAAGTTATAACAAGGGCAGGCATTTTTGAAATGGGTGCTTATTTCCAGCCTGCCCTGTCCATCAGCATCACTGCCTCGGCATTATACTGTCCCAACTGATCCAGGTTGATATCATCGGCAATATATCTACCCCATTGCTGTAGCGTATCACTGACCGCGATACCGGGCTTGACCGGGTATTCAAAATTCTTTTCCGCATACCAGGCCTGCGCTTCATCACTTGCCAGAAATTCCAGTAACTGGATTGCTGCATCCCGATTTTTGGCGGCACGGGTCAAGCCAGCCCCGCTGATATTAAAATGTGCACCCCGGTCACCCTGGTTGGGCCAGAACATGGCGACTTTTTCTGCCGCCTGTTTTTCGTCATTCACATCAGAATGCAACATACCGCCAAGATAATAGGTATTAACCAGTGCAATATCACACTCGCCTACGGCGACTGCCTTGATCTGGTCCCGATCACCACCCTTGGGTGTTCTGGCAAAGTTCTGCACCAGGCGCGATGCCCATGACTCGGTTCTCTCAACTCCCATACGGGCAATCATGCTGGCCACCAGCGATTGGTTATATGGATTGGAGGATGAACGCACACACACCTTGCCTTTCCATTCAGGGTTGGTCATGGCCTCATAGGTCGAAAGCTGTTCCGGACGGACCCTGGCCCTGGCATAAACGATGATGCGTGCACGCAGTGACAGGCCAAACCAGTGACCCTCACCATCCCGGTAATTGGTCGGGATAGCCGCGATCAGAATGTCCGACTGTACGGGTTGCAATAACTCCAGTGATTTGGCGCGATATAATCGCGCTACGTCCGTTGCCAGCAGTACGTCTGCCGGACTGACCTTGCCCTCGATCTCCAGCCGTTTGATCAGGGCATCGCCATCACCGGTGACGAGGTTCACTGTGATCCCGGTTTCAGCTGTAAATTTATCCAGCAAAGGTCTGATCAATTCTTCCTTGCGTTCGGAATAAATATTCACTTCATCAGCCTGTACCAGTGTCTGGGAACCCAGCAAAAAACTGCCCCATACAACCAATAAGAATCTATATTTCATAGACATACAATTTCACCTCGCGGCATGAAGCTTATCATAATACAAATGATAATTGTTCTATTTATGTTTTAATCCATTCCGCGGTTATGATATAACACCTTGATTTTTCTTTTTAAATTATTTCGATAAAGTATATATTGACCGCTGCAGGACAGGTTTTAACTGACTGCATCATCATTGCATTCTTTAAAAGGGGGCAAATATGGATTTCATTGTGCTGGGTGTGCTGGTTGCCCTGGTGTTCTATGCCATCATAATTTACAACGCGCTGGTTACATTGAAACACAACGTTGCCAAGGCCTGGTCCAACATTGATGTGTTATTGAAACAACGTCACGACGAGTTACCCAAACTGGTCGAGACCTGCAAGCAATACATGGGATATGAACAGGAAACCCTGCTCAAAGTCATGGAGGCAAGGTCTGCAGTTGCGGCTGCGCGTGAACAGGCGGATGTCAAGGCAGTTGGGCTTGCGGAAACACAATTGCGCGTGGGACTCGGGAACCTGTTCGCACTGGCCGAAGCCTATCCGGATCTGAAGGCCAATGACACATTCATGCATTTGCAGGGACGCATATCCGAACTGGAAAATTCAATTGCGTCCAAACGCGAGTTTTATAATGAAAGTGTGAACCAGAATAACATCCGGATTGAACAATTCCCCGATGTTATTGTTGCACGCGGTTTCGGTTTTGGACCACGTGAATTACTTGAATTCAGTGAACCAGAAACAAAAGACGTAGATGTAAAGGCGCTTTTCAGTTAGCGTAATATTACTTCCGTGGGAATAGACTTTTTGAAAATGGGGCGGGCAATTTGCCAGTCTCCAGTTTAGGCCGGTAATTTTTAACCGGTTTCACTTTATATATTTATTACGATTTAACCGGGATACTTACAGGATTATAAATGCAGGATAATGTTTTACTTGATTATGATCAGTTGCCTCCGTTCAGCAGAATAGAACCTGAACATATCGAGCCGGCCATTGACCATATACTTGCCGATAACAGGCGGTGTGTTGATGCATTGTTGAAAAAAAACAAGTGCTATACCTGGGACAATACACTACATCCGCTGGAAGAACTTGACGATCGCCTGAACCGTGCCTGGTCACCCGCCAGTCATTTGCATTCGGTCGCTGACAATGCAGAACTCCGGCAGGCATACAATAACTGCCTGCCCAAGATATCGGATTATTCTACGGACATGGGCCAGAATGAAGAACTCTACAAAGCCTATGAACAGGTAGCACATAGTGAAGAATACGGACACCTGTCACAGGCGCAGAAAAAAATAATCGACCATGCCCTGCGTGAATTCCGCTTGTCCGGCATTGCGCTCGATAAAACTTCAAGGCAACTATTCAAGGAATGCCAGCAGAAACTTTCCCGACTTCAGACCCGTTTTGAAGAAAACCTGCTGGATGCCACCCATGCCTGGAAAAAACATATCACCGACAGATCATTATTATCCGGCCTGCCTGATACTGCAGTGGCACTGGCCGCACAGACCGCAAAACGTGAAAGTGTAGATGGGTGGATGTTCACCCTGGAGTTTCCTTCCTATACGCCAGTGATGAAATATGCCGATAATGCGGAACTGCGAAAGGAAATGTATACCGCTTATGTCACCCGTGCATCCGAGCTCAATCCCGGCCAGGAAAAATGGAACAACAGCGACATTATGCATGAGATATTGAAACTGCGTTACCAACTGGCCCGCTTGCTGGGTTTTGAAACCTTCGCACATTATTCACTGGCAAAAAAGATGGCCAATACACCGCAAGAGGTCATGGATTTTCTGAACGATCTCGCTGCGCGGGCAAAGGTCAGGGCCATAACAGAATTTGAAGAATTGAATCACTTTGCAAAATCTGAATATGGCGTCAACAAATTAAATACCTGGGATGTTGCCTACTATGCTGAAAAACTGCGGGAATTCAAATTCAGACTTTCCCAGGAAGAATTACGACCCTATTTCCCTGTGCCCCATGTACTGGCGGGATTGTTTGGCATTGTGAACAAGCTCTATGACCTCACCATCCTGCCACGTGAGCAGGTTGATGCCTGGCATCCGGATGTGAAATTCTTTGATATCTATGATGCCTCCAGCACTTTGCGCGGTGGATTTTATCTGGATATGTATGCGCGGCCGCATAAACGGGGCGGCGCCTGGATGGATGAATGTATCGTACGCAAGAAGACCTTGGCCGGAGTACAATCCCCGATCGCTTACCTGATCTGTAATTTCACTCCGCCAATCGGCGACGATCCATCCTTGTTAACCCATGATGAGGTCATCACGCTGTTTCATGAATTCGGTCACGGGCTGCACCATATGTTGACCATGGTGGACTACCCCGGTGTGGCAGGTATTAACGGGGTCCCCTGGGATGCTGTCGAACTGCCCAGTCAATTCATGGAAAACTGGTGCTGGGAGCGTGAATCGCTGGATCTTATCGGTCGTCATTATCAAACCGGGGAAAAGATCAGTAATGACCTGTATGAAAAACTTATTACCGGCAAGACCTTTCAAACAGGTATGCAGATGGTACGGCAACTTGAATTTGCCATTTTTGATTTCCGGCTGCATCTTGAATACACCGATGCCCAACCAGTCAATATCCAGCAACTGGCCGATGAAGTACGTCAACAGGTGGCCGTGGTCATCCCGCCGGACTTCAATCGCTTTCAACACAGTTTCTCGCACATATTCGCTGGTGGCTATGCTGCGGGGTATTACAGTTATAAATGGGCCGAGGTTCTGTCAGCAGACGCATTTTCCAAATTTGAAGAAACCGGTATCTTTAATAAAACGACCGGACAGGCTTTTTTGCATACAATACTGGAACAGGGCGGCGCACGTGATCCTATGGAACTGTTCATAGAATTCCGTGGCCGCAAACCCAGCATTGAACCCTTATTGCGGCATTCGGGAATTACCGCATAGGCGAAAGACAACTAGTCATGGTGTAGATAAAGATGAACCGCTTTGTTTTATTGATGATACTGTTAATGCCGATCATGACGGTCGCAGAGAGCGTCTATATTGATGACAAGGTCATGGCCGGGTTGCATCAGGATAAAAGCGTTGACAGCCCCATAATTAAATTACTCCCCAGCGGCACGAAGCTGGAAATCATACGGCGCGATACACCGGTATCACAGGTAAAAGAACCTGGCGGTGCAAGTGGCTGGATGGATAACAAATATCTGGCCGATACCGCACCTGGGCGCGCACAACTGCAGGCCGCGCTGGAACAGATTAGCAAACTGGAGGCCGGGATAGCTGATCTTAAATCAGGGGCCGGCATGACAACAAACATCAATACTACTGGCCAGAGTTCAGAATCATTGGCAGCAGTCACCAATGAAAATGAAGAACTCAAGCAATTACTGAAATCAGAACGTCTGCGCATCGGTGAACTCCAGACACAGACAGCAGAACTTCGCAACAAG
>Ga0326597_10002458_pt1 | contig 27652 bp, 22 predicted proteins | sample RVTome_12_FD_203789 | JGI IMG/M metagenome (GOLD analysis project Ga0326597, IMG submission 203789) | Soil microbial communities from uranium-contaminated site in the Upper Colorado River Basin, Wyoming, United States - RVT100D185 | ecosystem: Environmental > Terrestrial > Soil > Contaminated >... | reverse complement strand
CGTGGTAACGCCGTCGATGGGTGTGGATGAACAGCCCATCCTACTCACAAGCCGGAGGCATTTTAAGAACTTATTTTGGACAAGAGTGCTCCCGACCCCTTTTATCGACCCGAACTACAAAGTGCCTGAGTTACACCGGAGTCGATTCGGAATTTCAACGAAGAATGTCATTGACTCTCGCAGCCTCTGGGAATAAACCAAGCTTTGTTGTATACAAAACCTGCAAGATACGGTTGCTTTCCGCCATGGAAGATAGACCAGTTCCGGTGCCTACATCTTCATATCGCCCATTTGCATACCACCCGACGTATCATGCACATAGTCGCCGGGAGGGGGCAGGATTTCCTTTTCCTGATTCAGTTGATCCACTTGTTGCGTCAAGAGGTCGATGTCAGTCCAGCCAGCCCCATCGGTCTCAGGGATCCAACGTGCCCGCAAGTAGCTGAACCGGTCGAAAAGGAACTCCATATGCTTCGGTACAGTCCCCTCGCCCACAAGGTCGGGATTGGGTATCGTTCGACGGAACAGGGAATACGTGCGGGCAATTTCGGCCGCACCCTGAGTCACCACCGGAAAAGGCGCGTTCCCCATGACTGCTTCCATCTCTTGCTGGTCGAGGTTATTCATTGGAACCAGCAGTACTTCCGTCTTGCGGCTGCTTAGGACGCCGTAAGACAATTTCAGTTGATCCAGCCGCTCGCGTGACCCAGGCCAGGAAAACACGACGAGCAGCAGGGCGTTCTGTCGGCTGGAGTCTTTCAACCTGCCGCTGGTCCCATCATGGGTCGTATAGTAGAAGTCCGGCGGAGCGAGGTACGGTTGATCGGGGAGGACACGGGGGTTGATCAGGCGTGCTTGATAGCCCCGCGAGATGGCATGCACAAGGTTCACGAGATCCCACCGTTCGTTCTTCGAGAATTTCTCTCCCCATGCGGGCATGCCTGTCCCGGACATCCCGTGGGTCAGCCAATGGAAAAAATCCCCCGGGGTATGCATGCTGGCGTGCGGTTCCGTGAGGAGATCGACCGGTTGTTTTGGCAAGGTCTTCGCTAACACGCCATCGCCCTTCCCTTGGGGTCCATGGCAGGGAACACAGTTCGCAGCAAACAGCATCATGCCGTGCGCAATGGATTTGGCTTCGAACGGGACCGGTGTGGGGCGATACGTTTCTGGATAGGCCGGAACGGTCAGGGCCGGCAGCCCCACGACGAGCGCACAACCCGTCAGTGTAAGCGGAATGACAAGGCGCCACTTCGACGCCCACTGCTTGGCCCGCCCGAGTGCAACCGATCCTGCTGCCAGGAGGAGCACGCCGGTCCCGACCCACACGCGCATCACCACATCCGGCATGCTCATGCCCCATGTGCCAGCGATGTCAAAGCGGAAGGGGTAGGGCCAGTCGTGAATGATCACGTGTATTGGTGGGTGAGTGTTCGCCATCAAGGTGGCTGCCAACACCAGAGCGAGCGCGAACACACCTTCGATAGTGCCCCATCGTCGGAGTTTGTGTTTAGCACCCGCAGCTGCCTCCGCATTCTTTCCGAGTGCGGGCAGCCAAACAAGGTGTATACGCAAGGCGATCGCCAGAATCACAAAGAGCATCGCGAGCTTGGTAATGAGCAACCAGCCGTAGTTTGTCACGAACACAGCCGCATACTTTGCGGCTACCATGCGATGCGCAACCATCAAACCTGTGACTACGACAGTGACCAAAACCAGCAGCACCAAGCCTGACAACCGCTTTAGTGTTTGGACGCCAAACCATTTTGCGTTCTCAAGCGGGTGCTTCCCGGTGGCGGCGAACACCACGATGAGAAAAGCCAGCATCCCTCCGATCCAGATGCTCGCGAAGATGAGGTGGACTGCGCTAGGTGGTATAGCTGTCATAGGCACTTTCGACCCAAAAACTCCTCGCCAACGATCCTATCACATCACAAGCGTTGGTGCGGCGACCGCCGTGCTCAGCACGTATCGCCACGGCTCTCTGGCCGATCTCAGAATGGAGAAGACGATTCCGCACACGACGAGCGCAAGGGCCCCGCGCGCTAACCAGATGAATCCGATGCGGTTCTGCTGGACGAGTTCGACCCATACTCCCGGGCGCCAGGCATTCTCGGCAGCGCCGGAGAATCGAACTGCAGCAACAAGGGGAGACACTCTTCACTCAACTGTCCGTGAAAACAGAGTAGAACCCCCGGAGTCCCGCGCAGTGTTCAGGTCGTGTGCATTGTAGAAGTTGAAATCCATTCCGTCGTTTTGCTTCCACGCCTGCATGAGACGATAGTAAGGCATGTCTGCATCGCCATCGAAAGATACAAACGTCTTGTTCCGGTATGGCACAGTTACCCCTTTCTTTTGTCCGAGCAACTATTGTAGCTAAGGATTTCCCCCGCCAGAGTGTATGCTCCTGCCGCAATCGGGTCAATTCATAGGTAGGCTCAGTTGCATTTACGAGGGGAACAATAGATGTATTTTTACCTGCCTGAGGGATTGAGGTCATTGCATTTGAAGCCGGGGGAGTCTTTGACACCCCCTGTCCCCCCGTAAAATGTGCGCCCGCGTTTCCGTCGGCGACTTACGACGAGACTTTCTCATCAGAGCCATAGCCTCCACCCTGTGTCTTGAGCGGATACGGCCGTTTCGGCGTCTTCTTCTGCATCAACTGATAATGATGGGCCTTCCAACGATTCGCCTCCGACTCAATTACCTTCGTCACCCACTCTGGTCCCACAGCGTAGTAAAGCGCCGCCATGGTCGGCCCCATCGCTTGCGCAAACCAGGCGAGTACCTCTTCAAGCTTCCGTTCCGTTTTTTCTACATGGAAGCGGCATCGGGCAAAATCTTCCGTGAGGGCATGCCACCAGGGGAGCTCCGACGACCGACACCGTTCCCAGGCTGGGGCATCCGCACTCGTATCCCGAAATGAAATATAAGATTTCAAGAGTCCAACTGTGAATCGGTGCCACTCATCGACGGGTAGGTAGGCCAAGAGGTTCACGCAGAGGGTGGCTCGCTTCAAAACATTTCGGGAACCGTACGGGGAGCGAAGAAAGCTACGTAGACCACAGGGATTGACGTCTCACCAATCCCTGTAATGCTCCCGCTTCTCTCTATGCATCGGCACATGCCCTCCGTCGGATGAGCATGGGCCACTACGTGACAGGACAAGCATAACCCTGGCGCATCGTAGCCGAACGGTGGACTATTCGAAGCACCTGCCGGTTCGCTGTGCGTGACGCACAGCGACGATGGCCACGCGGTCGAGACAGGGCACGATGAGTCTTATCCCAAGGCCACGCCAATCGAAGGGGGTTGTTTTTTATCTTTGAGGAGTTAGAATGCGATATCGCTGTCGATGCTGAGCCGATGAATCACCGTCACCAATACAGTAGAGAGGTATAATCATGAATTTGCGAAATATCCTCTGGACTGTTGTTGCCATGGTTGTCTGGGGTAACCTCGGCAATGTCCGGGCCTATGACACCGGTCCTGCCGGCGGTACCAGCTCCGATGCTTGTAGACAAGTGATGTTTTCTGCGTTCACGCCGCCCCAATTCTCACAGGACAAGAACAATACGGAGGTGGCGCCGAAATCGGAACTTTCATTTCATGCGTCCAAGGCAACCTTTCCGAAGACTATTACGGTGACGATCAAGGGCGAAACCGTCCCGCTCACGGTGACACCTCAATATGACGGGTTCCGGGTCACGGGCAAACTCCCCGCCACCATCAAAGGCACCTTCGCACGAGTTGACATTATGGCGAAGGGACCCAATCAATGTGAGCGCGGCGACGGATGGCTGCTGAAAGTCGGTAATTGACGGTGCGTGAGGCAAAGGGGACTGCTCAAGTCCTTGAAGATTTGGCATCCCCTTTGTCAGCATGCCGCATTTCACCGTGATTCGTTGCCCTTCTTCACATCGTATCGACATCACCCCCACTGGGACACATCCGCTCCCTTGACGGTCGGGGGCTCGCTTTCAACCGGTATGGCGCGAAGCGATGGCCGGTCCCATCGCTTGGAAGAACCATGCGAGGACCTCTTCCAGCTTCCAGTCTGCCTTTTCAACGTGAAACCGGTCGTTCCGTAGGTTGATCGAGATCACTACAGCGTGGCCAGAAAGAGCCGCGTGAGTCCTGGATCGAAGCGGGCAATCCCCTCTCAAAACTTGTAGGGAATAATGTAGGGGAATTCGTGGAAAAGCGGAGGGTACGTATCGCCCGCGGCCTGGGCTAGAACACCTCGATGGCTGCGCTACGGCCGGTGACGCTCCAAGCACTCATCGTACATACTCATTCGTAGGACCTGCCGGTGTCGTGCCGGTTTTTTGAGTGGCCATCGATCGGCTGATGACCTTCCCGTCTTGGTCGAACTTGAGCACCAGTTCTTTGGCTTCACCACTCCTCTCCAGTCCAGTTGCGGCGACCGCTATCCCAGACACCACAAAGAGTAACGGATGTGTTTCGCCCTGCTCATAATTGTAGACCCACATTTCTCGCTGTTCATCGCCCTCGATGATCATTGAGTGAGTGGACGGTTGGCCCAAGCGAGTGTGCACGTCCTGCTTGGTGGTCCCCAACGGAGGCCAATCATCAGGGAGATCTTTGAGGGCGGCTGTACCCGTGGTCGCACAACCGGTGCACAGGATGAGCAAGAGTCCACCGAGTAGGGGATACATGGAAGCCTCCCTTCAACGACAGCGTGGCGCTCCGCACGAGCGTGGATGACGAAAGGCTACCACGGAGGCAGTAGGAAGGTCACCAGGAGAAGAAAGGCGATTTGTCTCGCAAAGACCTCAGGCGCATTCTAATTTTCTGCTCCCAGAGAGATAAATCGAGGTGTTGATCCGGCGGCCCAAGGAAGAGCGGCTGCGCCGGATGAGCCGCCGGAACGAGCAAGCTCTGTGTGGTGCGCCCGACAGGACTTGAACCTGTAACCCCCAGATCCGTAGTCTGGTGCTCTATCCATTGAGCTACGGGCGCATGGGGCAGACTGTTTCGCCGGGACCCAGGCGCCAGTCCTTATAAGGATTTAGCGGAAGGGGTGCGTAAGACTGCACGCTTAGCAGAAGAGGTTATACAGTTCTGAGGGAGAGAGGGTCAAGGGAAGAGGGTGTGTACCCACGGCACCGGCGGAGACTGTCGGTGCCGTGGAAAGGAACGGCTGCTAGAAGATGCTCTTGCTGACCTCGTTCGAGTACGGACTTTCATTGCCGGCTGAATCATACGCGGTGATGACAAAGAAATAGGTGGTCCCAGTTTGCAGTCCCGAGGACACGTAGCTCGTCACCGTCTGGCCCAACGTCGCGACGGCGGCACCATACGTACCCGACGCAGTCGAACGATAGACTTTGTATCCGGCCAAATCCGTATCCGCATTGGCACTCCAGAGCAACGTGGCTGAACTGGCGGAAGACGCAGTCAGCGTGAGTGTAACCGGTACCGTTTTGGTGGTCGCGCCGGTTGCAGCGAGGGTCACCGTGGCATTGTACGTGCCCGCGGCCAATCCTGACAGATTGACGGAGGCACTGACGGTGGCTGTGTTGGTACCGGACGAAGGGCTGAGCGTCAACCAGTTCGCGTTGTCGCTGGCCGTCCAAGTGAGCGTGCCGCTGCCCGTGTTGGCCACGGTGAGGGGCTGGGCGGATGGATTCGCACCACCCACAGTTCCACTAAAGGATAGACTGCTCGGGCTCAAGCCGATGGCTGGCGTGGAGGTTGAGGCTGTAACGGTGAGAGTGACGGGCATGTATTGGGTGGAATTGGTGGCATTGGGAGCGGTCATAGTGATGAGTCCACTATAAGTTCCAGCCGAAAGACCTGCGGTTGAGACGGTCATGATGAGGGACCCTGGCGTAGAACCGCTCGTTGGGCTGAGCGAGAGCCAAGGGACATTATCGGTAGCAGTCCAATTCAGCGCACTGCCTGAGGACGAAAGAGCCATGGTCTGTGGGGCTGGATTGGATCCTCCGACCGTCCCCGTGAAGGATGGCAGAGCGGGACTAAAATTCAGAGTGGCATTGCTTCTGGCCGCCGTGACAGTGAGACTGACAGGGACGGCGGTTTTTCGGATGTTGCCGTTCCTGCTGCTGGTTGTGATCATCAGGCTCGTCGAATAGAACCCCGGAGCTAATCCCGATGGGTTCACAGTGGCCTGAACTTGATCGCGCTCCGTGGAAATGATTCCCGACGATGGCGCGGCTGAAAGCCATGGCACGGTGGAAGCCGCCGTCCAGCGATTCTGCTGCGAACCGAATTTCCAAAACGTCACCGTCTTGGCCGATGCAGCGCCGTTTTCTGTTCCAACAAAGCGCAACGAAGTAGGACTGAGTTGGACCGCAAACGCGTGGGAAGGCGACAGCAGTACCCCAGTCAACATCAGCAAGCCCCATGCGGCGAATAGGCGCGCCTTTCGTGTCTGAAGCTGACTGGCCAATGTGGGTTTCGTGCAACGAGTCATGTTCATGCTCCTGAATATCAATTGTCTGTGTCGCGCGCTGAAGGTGATGAGCAACCCTTGTGCCGTGTGGAAGAGTGAAAACCCTACACAGGAATGCGCCGATTCCGCACGGTCTATGCGGTCCTGTCTGCGGAAGCCTGCATGCACGTCGTGCAGAAGATTGTAGGTGATGACCTACAAGCCTCATCTAGAGTGGGCGAGGACGATATGATGTGCGCGTGGGCGAGCCCCACAAGCCTTTCGTGACAATACGGAGCAGTTTTGCAATGAGGAACCCCTCGACGACCGTCTCTTCAAGACGACTGGAGCCCGACTATTTCTCGGAATTCTTTGCGCTCTGCACCCCTCTGGACTACAGTCATCTCCATGCGGCTCCAGTCCTCGTCATCACACAGTAGAGCGGCTCTGACCTGCCCGAAATGTGGATTCGAACAGGAGGATGGACCAGAGTGTCATCGTTGCGGGATCATCTTCTCGAAGTTCAAACTATCGGCGCCGGCTCTTGAGAGCACACCGGCTACCGGTGTTGAGACAGCGTTACAGCCGACGACTCCAGGGCTCTTGTCTCGGGTGTTCCGCATTCTCCCATGGGTCTCTCTGACGCTCAGCGTCAGCATTCTCCTCCTGATCCTCCATCAAACACCGCCGCTGCCGATTCAAACCGACCCGCAAGCAGCCGAGCGCGTTGCCGAGAAGATGGCCCAGCTGCAAATGGCCGTGCAGGCAAGTCAACCTCACGCCGTGTCGCTCAACGAAGCAGAACTCAATCAGTGGATGCGCGACAATCTCGCCATTGCGTCAGCCCATCAAGCACAACAGGCCGGTATCCCGGTTCCCGTTGGAAGTGAGCTGAGCGCGCAAGAGGTTCAATCTGCGTTGAAAGATGTCCGCATGAATCTCATGGGCAACCAACTTCGGGCCTATGTTCTTTTTGCCCTTTATGGGAAAGAGATCTCGCTGCAACTCGACGGCACGATTGAGACCCAAGGGGGTTATATTCGGCTGAAGCCCACGAGGGGCAAGCTGGGCTCACTGCCCATTCCATCGTCGACACTTGATCATGTCGTCGATCAATTGTTCGGCTCACCACAGAACCGAGACAAATTCCAGCTCCCGTCCCAAGTTGAATCCGTCCGGGTCGAGAACAACACCCTCGTCATCGCCACACGGTAGGCACGGCGTCTTCTCTGTGACAGTCTCCTTCCCCCTCGGTGCTGAGAAAACCTCATTAACGATCTGATCAGCGTCTATTCGCGCCGCATCAACATCCAGCACCGAGGGATCTATCAGGTTTTGGAGAAAGAGCGTATGTGAAAGGACTTCGTCTTAGGACCCATTACGAATAGATCAAGCAGGGCAGCGTGGGTTACCCGCCGGAGATCACCGGCCGGATTTCGATCTGATCCTGGTCGTAGAGCATCTCGTCTTCAGTCACCAATTCATCGCCGCGAATGACCAGGTGGGCTTCGACCACGAGATTCAATTCGCGGAGGAGGTCCTTCGCTTTCTTCGGGCCTTTGACTTCAACAGTTCGGGAGGGATGGCTGAGTTGGACCTGCATGAGGCGATCATATGCTCCTGATCCATCAGCGGGCAAGAGGCCGGTTGAGGGTTGAGCGGCGGGTGCTGAAGATTGAGTGAAGAGCGAGGAACAAGTCAGGATTTCCGTGAGGCAAGAAGACGTGTGGCAAAGGCAATGCCCTGGTCAACGGCGGTAAACTCACCATCCAACTGGGCTTCGTAACATTCATCGAGCAGTTGCCCCATCTCAGGGCCGGGAGAGACTCCTATTTCTAAGAGATGACGGCCCATCACAATCGGATCGGGAGCCTGGTCTGCGACAGCGAGTTGCCGTGCACGATTCAACAACCATTCGCCGGCAGGAAATCCGTCAAAGGGTTTCGGCGGACGGCCTGCGTGATCGGCTCGCGCGACACGTACGAGCCGGTCGATGCGCTTGACCTGCCTGGCCAGCCGGCGAACCGCGCTGTCGGACGCGTTCGCGTCATACAAGGCGCGGGGGCGGAGGTGGCACAGCATGAGGGGAATCACCTCGTCGACCACATCCGCCTGATTCGTCAGTCGTTCGAGAAAGCGTCTCGTCGGAGCCTCTCCTTCCGGCTCGTGGCCGCGCGACGTGATGTGTCCGAATTCCTGTTTCGTCGTTGCAGGTTTCCCGAAGTCGTGACAGAGGATGCCGAGGCCTACGATCAGATCGTCGTCCTGGCTGCCGGTCCGTTCCATGGCGAACCAGTCCAAACAGTGTAACGTGTGAATCCAGACGTCGCCTTCCGGATGCCACAGGGGATCTTGTGCACAACCCTGGAGTGCTGCCAGCTCAGGATAAAATCGAAGCCAGCCGCACTCGCTCAAGAACTGGAGACCCAGCGACGGCTTGATGCCTTGGAGCAAAAGCTTCTTCCATTCTTCCCAGAGACGTTCGCTCGGTTGTCCGTCCTGGGTCAGTGTCTTGGAAAGGGCCAGTGTTTCCGGTGCGGCGGTTAACTCGAATCGTGCAGCCAGCTGCATGCCGCGCAAGACGCGCAGCGGGTCTTCGACGAACCGTTCCGACGTGTGGCGCAGCACATGGGCCTCGAGATCGGCACGGCCGTTGAAAGGATCGCGGTGGTCCAAGGTATCGGGGTCCCAGGCCATCGCATTCATGGTGAAATCCCGCCGAGCCAGGGCTTCGTCGATATCCATATCGGGGTCAGTCTGCCTCAGCAGGCCTGGGACTGATGGGTTATGGTTCAGAATGCGAGAGGGAACGGAAATATCGATCGGCAAGCCCTGCAGCTTGAACACACCGAAGGCTTTCCCAACGAACTGCACGGAGAAGTGTTCTCCGAGCAGCGCATGGAGCTGGCCGGGCGGCAGCCCGAAGATTTCGATGTCCAAATCGTGCGGCTGTTGCCCGAGGACGAGGTCGCGCACGCATCCGCCGACCAGCCACGTCCGACCGCCTGCTCGACGGATCAACTGCTCGATCTGGCGCAGCGGCCCCGCAAGCGCAGGATTTTCGATACGGAAGCGAGTCGGCACAATGACTCCATCTACAACTCCGCTTCTCTCAGATACCTTGCCGATTCTTCGGGCGACACCGGATTGATATAGAAGCCTGTACCCCATTCGAAACCCGCGACTTGCGTGAGCTTGGGAATGATCTCCAGGTGCCAGTGGTAGTAATCTCCGGATTTTTCGTGCAGCGGGGAGCTGTGGAGGATGAAGTTGTAGGAAGGCCGCGCAAGGACTTTGTCCATGCGACGCAGCGATTCAGAGAGGATGGGAGCGAGGAATTCGAACTGCGACTTCTGACTCTCTTCGAAGTAGGCTGCGTGGCGTTTGGGAAGAATCCACATTTCAAACGGGAAGCGAGGTGCAAACGGTGTGACGCAGAGGAATTCAGGATTCTCCGCCACAATCCGGTCTCCTTCCGAGAGGTCTTGCCGCAAGATGTCGCAGTAAATGCAGCGTTCTTTCTGCTGATAATGCGTGCGGCACCCCTCGATTTCCTCCAGCATGCTGGTTGGGATGATCGGCAACGCGATGAGCTGAGAATGACTGTGCTCCAGCGTGGCGCCGGCTGAAGCGCCGTGGTTCTTGAAGATGAGAATGTACCGGAGGCGCACATCCTTTCTCAGATCAAGCATGCGGTCGCGATAAGCCCAGAGCACGTCTTCGATCTTCTTGGCCGGCAGATCGGCGAGGCCGTCCCTATGGCCGGGCGATTCGATGATGACTTCGTGCGCGCCGACGCCGTTCATGCGGTCATACAATCCCACACCCTCACGTCCCATGTCGCCTTCGACTTGCAGCGCGGGAAACTTATTGGGCACCACGCGTACGGTCCAGTTCGGTGAGTTGGGCTCACCGGGCTGTGGACGATAGGCCATGATTTCTTTCGGAGTCAACCGTTCCTGTCCCGGGCAAAAAGGGCAGAGGGCGGTGGAAATCGGCCTCGCAGGCTGCAGTTGCACAAAGTCATGCGGGCGGCCGCTCCGCTCCATTGAAATAATCACCCAGCGGCCGACGATCGGATCGCGTCTTAAGTCGGGCATGCGTCCTCCTGAATTTCAGGAATCTGTCGATCTGATCAGCGCCGGACGAAGCAGAGGTTCAACTCAACAGGGCATCAGATCGACAGATACTGTTCACACTCTCCACAGGCCTGCTTCAAATTCCGGTCCTGGTACCGTCAAGACTACTGGGCGGTGACGTGGGTAGCGGGTGGCTTCGAGACCATGTTCTAGCACCACAATCCACATCCGAACCTCCTGCCCTTGCTCCAGACGAAGATCTTTCCAGGGTAAGGCCAATTCGAGAATAGTTTTGCGGCTGATGGAGTGATAGGGCCCGATCTCCTGCCAGGCATCCGGTCCCGTGGCTTGGAACAACGTGAACTGCTGAGGGCCAGAGGGTGTGAGCGAAAACATGAGCCGAAATGTGTGCCGAGGGCCTTGCAGCGCGATCTCTACGCGTATGCCGTGTTGTCTGGCGTGTGTCGTCTCGTCGGGGTCGAATCTGAGGGAAAACTGATCCAGGCTCCAACCGAACTGGATGGATCTGAAGAGCCCGTCGGCTTTCCACATGGCTCCGAGCGGGGGCTGCGTATTGATGGATCCCGCCCCGCGCCATTCGAAGAAATCCGTCACCAGTCCATCGATTGTCGGGGCCAGGAGTGCGAGCGGCTGCGTCACACGATCCGCATCGGGGAATGACCCCATGGTGCCGATCGGCTGATTGAACTGCTCGGGCGGGGTGAGGCCCATATGCGTCCAGACGTTGCGAAGATGCGTTCTGAAGAGCCGGTCGAACTCCTGTTTGAAATCCGTATCGAAATCGTCGCCGTACCACCAGAACCAATCGCTGCCCTCGGCGGCGTAGAGTTCATCCCACGCGGCCCGCGCGCGGTCCGGCGGAAGATTTGAGGTGAGCTCGGTGAGACGCGTCCTGGTATGGCCGAGGAGATCCCAGCCGCGATTATCCTCTTGATGCCCGATCCAAATTTTGTAGTCAGAATTGATCCATGAGCCCGAATGCAGAGAGGGCAGGTGCTGTGAAGGTGGAACGGCTGCGATCGCATCGGACACGGTGGAGGCATGAACTTCGACGCTGTCCCTCTGATTCAAGGTGTGTTCGGTAAAGGCTGAATAGAGGAGTGAAAGAAACTGCTCACCGCCGTCATGGTAATGTTCCCAGGGATTTTCGCCGTCCAGGATGATGGCGATGACAACCTGCTCTTGTGGCGCGTCGTGGATGATGCTTCGCAGCCGTCGGATCACATCGTCGGCGGCTGATTCCGGGGTTGTTTTGTGATAGACGAACCCGAACGCATCCGAGATGTCTCGGTCACGGAACACCATGGTCAGATCCTGCCCGGACTCGCCGGCCCGATAGGGTTGGTAGAGCGCGGTGTGCCGATGCCAGGGACGGTCGCACATCTCCAGCGACCGTGTGAGGATGCCTTCATCGGTCGCCAGCCACCGGAGGCCGACCCGATGCACGATGGGCAGCATCTCGGGACAAACCGATCCCTCTGATGGCCACAAGCCTGTCGGCGGCCGGCCGAACGTCTCGCGATGGAACTCAACGGCCCGTTGGAGTTGGGCTTCGGCGTCTTCAGGCGCACGGAAGCGAGCCGGCAACGGGAGGTCCGGTCTGGCGCGACGGTTGATGTCGGTGTCGATGATCAGCGGCAGAATCGGGTGAAAGAAAGGAGTCGTCGTGAGTTCAATTTGCCCCCGCTCCATGAGCTGCCGATAGAGCGGAACGATTTCCTGCACGGCGACGCGTTGAAGCGCCAGCACTTCATGCTTGTCCTCTTCAGTGAATCCTCGATTCTTATGGCGCAGGGCGGTCAGGCGAGGATATCGATGGACGGTGCCGTATCCGAACCAGGCGAGGTTGTGCCAGACTTGCAGATCCAGAAAATCCTGAGTCGAAAATTGGCGGGCAATGCGCTGGAGATCCTGGCCCTGAACCTCTAGGCCGCGTCTGGCCAATAATTCATGGTAGCGTGGGTAGGGGCGCACCATGGTGGCCCAGTTGGCGGAAAAGAAATGGCGAATGAGAAAGGCTTTCTCTTCGGCGGTCAGGTCCGCTGCCGGTCGTTGCGCGTATTCGAGAAAGAGATCTCGAATCGTGCCGGTGCCGATTTCTTGCAGCTGCAAGAGGAGCGACGGGGTGAAATTGAACGTGGCGCGGATCGCTGGAAATTTCTCCAGCTGATAGGCCATATCGTAATAGGCTTTGGTCGCGTGGAGGCGCACCCATGGCATACTGGCCGATCCTGCCACCGGATCGGTGTAGTAGGGCTGGTGCATATGCCACAAAAAACAAACGTGAACGCTCTTCATTGGCGCGTGATTTCTCTCATGTTTTCGAGTATGTCATAGGGGTGGAGGGCATGCAATCGACCACAGGATTTGTTCGTGCATGCGTGGATCAGAGGAATTAACGTGGTGATATTCTTCCGATACTGGGCGCCGGTGTGTGGATATGCCGGTCTCATTTTTTATCTCTCCTCACAGTCTCACCCGGATCAGGATTTGCCATCATTCATCGATCTCTTTGATGACAAGGTTCTGCACATCGTTCAATACGCCGTGTTGGGGGGACTGTGTTACCGGGCGTTCCACTGGGGCACCAATGAATCGTGGCGGCTTTGGGCATTCCCTTCGGCCATTCTCCTGGCCTCCCTCTATGGAGCCAGCGACGAGGTGCATCAGGCCTTCGTCCCCTTCAGAGATTCGAGTTGGTTAGATTGGGTGGCGGATACCGTTGGTGCAACCATCGGAGCGGGTACGATCCGTCGAATACTCAGTCTGTGGGCGGCGAACTCCACTCCGGGCGTGCAGAGCCAGGGCTGATCGATTGAGTTGTCTTCGTGACAAGTCTTGGAGCACTCGCTATAATTCCCCGGTATGTCTACAGCGAATCCCGCTCCCCCCAAAGGTTCACTGGCTCCGCCCGATCAAACGCTCGTTGCACGAACCATTGAAGCCCACCTTCCTCCCGGCTTGGTTTTGCACGAGGTGACGCCGTTGCCTGGTGACGCGTCGAATCGGCGCTACTATCGCGCCGCAGTGGCGGGCGGGCCGCCGCATTCCGTGATCCTGATGCAGCTTGCCGAACCGGAAGGGTTCAAGCAATCTGAAGAGGCCGTGAGCGGCGCCCCGCATCAGATTACCGAGCTGCCCTTTCTGAATATCGTGTCGCATCTGGGGAAAGCCGGCGTGCCGGTGCCGGCCATCCATTATTACGATCAAGCGGCAGGTTTGCTGTATCTGGAAGATTTCGGCGATGTGACGTTAGCAGAAGCGATCAGCGCAGCGGACGCGCCGAATATGGAATCCCGCTACAAGCAGGCCGTCAATGTATTGGTGCAGATGCAGGTCAAGGCGACGACGCCGGCCGATCCGGGATGCCTGGCGTTTCATCGTAGCTTCGACGTCTCGTTGCTGATGTGGGAGTTCGATCATTTTCTCGAGTATGGGATTGTGGCGCGTCGCGGCAAGCCGATGTGTGCGGATGATTGGACGGTCGTACGCCATGAGTTCGAACGTATCGCTGAAATTCTGGCCGGCCAGCCACGCGTCTTCACCCATCGGGATTATCACTCGCGCAACTTGATGGTCGATGGACTGCGGCTCGGTGTGATCGATTTCCAGGATGCGCTGATGGGGCCTGCGACCTATGACTTGGCGTCGCTCTTGCGGGATGCCTATATTCAGCTGGATGAAACGCTCGTCGACGATCTGGTGGCCTACTATCTCGATCAATTGGCCGAGCGGCGCTTTGTGTGGACCAATCGTGCCGCATTCCGCCGCCTCTTTGATCTCACCAGTATCCAGCGCAATCTCAAGGCGGCTGGGCGATTCGTCTACATTGATCGTGTCAAAGACAACCCCAAGTTCCTGGCGGATATTCCCAGGGTCCTGAGCTACGTCAAACGCAATCTCCAGAAGTATCCGGAGCTGGAAACACTCCGAACGCATCTCACCCCCTACGTGCCTGAGTTGCAGTAAGTGGAGATGCGGCAGGTTTGTCTGGTTTGTCTAGTTCATCTCGTGCATTTGGTTCGTAAGGAACTCGGACCAAATCAACCAAAAGAACCGGCCCGACCTTCATGAAAGCTATGATCCTCGCGGCGGGACTCGGGACCCGCCTCAGACCGCTTACCAACACGATCCCCAAGCCGCTGCTTCCTGTCGGCGGGACCCCGCTGATCATCTGGAACTTGCTGCTGCTGAAGCGCCATGGATTCCACGATGTGGTCATCAATCTGCATCACCTCGGTCCGAGGATCGAACAGGCGCTGGGCAACGGCTCCAAGTTCGGCCTCCGGATCATCTATTCTCAGGAGCCGATGATCCTGGGGACGGGCGGCGGGATCAAACAGGCGGAGCCGTATTTTTCAGGGGAACCTGTTCTGGTGCTGAACGGGGACACACTCGTTGAATTGGACCTGGAGGCACTCTGCGCGTTTCACCGGACACGCAAGGCGGCGGCGACGCTGGTGTTGCGGGAAGATCCCGATGCTGCGCGTTGGGGACTGGTGGAGGTGGGAGCAGACGATCGGATCGTCCGCATCACGGGGCGAGGCGTGTCGAGTTCCGCTCTCACTACGCCGCGCATGTTTGCCGGCGTGCACATCTTGAGTCCCCGGCTGTTGCGGGATGTCCGAAAGGGCGTGGCGTCGTCGATCATCGATCCGTACGTGGCGGCCATCGAGCGGGGAGAAGCCGTGCTTGGGTACGACCTGAAGGGATACTGGTCGGATATCGGAACGGCCGAGCGCTACGCGCAGGCGGAGCACGATGCCCGGGCCGGGCGTATTCGCCTGGAGGATCGCCGCCTCGCAAGCGATCGTCCTCTCTAACCGGTGCGGAAACATCCCGCGCGCCGCCTGAGTCCGGACCTATTCTCCATCACGTTCCGTGACCCGTCCGTCCTGCTTCTCTTTTTGCTGTTTGATCAGTCGAGCCAGGTACGTCCGCTGGAGCCGGAGGAATTCGGCGGCTTTGGTCTGATTGCCGTCCGCTTGTTCGATGGCGCGGGCGATGATGTATCGGCTGTGTTCGGCCATCGATTCATGGTAGGGCAAATCGAAGTAGGGCAGATGGCCATCTCCTCCCGCGTGGAGTCCAGCATCGTCGGGCGCCAGGGCTAACATATCGGGCTCGATGGCGTCCTTGAGGCTGAGCACGACAGCACGGGCGATGACATTGTCCAATTCGCGGATGTTCCCCGGCCATGGATAGCGGGTGAGTGCGTCGATCGCACCAGTGCTCAGCGTCATGCCGGGGCGTTTTGCATCCTTCATATGCCGGTCGAGGAAGAATTGGGCAAGTGCCACGATGTCCCCTCGACGCTCGCGAAGCGGTGGGAGTGTGAGGGTGATGACGTTCAACCGAAAATAGAGATCTTCGCGAAACCGGCCGGTCTTCACCGCCTGCCGGAGGTCCTTGTTGGTTGCGGCGATGATGCGAATGTTCACCGAGACGGTCTTGGAGCCGCCGACACGGTGAAACTCACGGTCTTGCAGCACGCGCAGCAGCTTCGCTTGCAGCGGCAGCGGCATGTCCCCGATCTCGTCGAGGAAGACCGTGCCGCCGTCGGCCATTTCCAATTTCCCCTTCTGTTGCCGGTCGGCTCCGGTGAAGGCGCCGCGCTCGTGTCCGAAGAGCTCGTTCTCCAGCAGGGTTTCCGTGAGGGCGACACAGTTGATGACGATGAGCGGCATCGTATGCCGCGGGCTCCATTGATGAACGGACCGGGCGAAAAGTTCCTTGCCGGTGCCGCTTTCGCCGAGCAACAGGACGCTCGCGTCGGACTTGGCGGCCCGCTGCGCCGCGTCGACCACGGATCGAATGGACGGACTGTTTCCGACGATGGAGGCGTAGCGGCTGGAGATTTCAGATCGCAGGCAGTCGACGTGCCGCTGCAGGGAGCTCCGCTCCAGCGCCTTGCGAATGACGATGAGGAGGTGATCTTTCTCCAGGGGTTTGGTCAGAAAATCGTAGGCACCTTCTTTCATCGCTTCGACCGCGGCATGAATCGAGCCGTGAGCGGTCATGACGATGACGGAGAGGTTGTCCGCTCGCTTCAGCCGGGAGAGACGCTTGAGCACCTCGAGGCCGGAGAGTTTGGGAAGATCCAGATCAAGCAGCACAAGGTGAGGCGACTCTTGCTCGATCTGTTCAAGCGCCTGCTGTCCGTCGCGTGCAACCACCGTACTGTAGCCGGAGGCCTGCAAGCGGTCTTCCAGCATCGTGACGATATCGGCGTTGTCGTCGACAATGAGAATTTTTGATGTCATGAGGGTTCCTAAATTTAGAGAGCGGTCCGATTCTTCTTGCCGGAGAACTTCCGGAGACGACTATCCTTCCATCACGTTGATCACGAGGCCTGTGAGGGGTTTGGGAAAGAAGTAGGTTGACTTGTGCGGCATGCGCTCGCCTGCTGTCGCGACGGCCTGGACTTCGCTGACCTTCGTGGCATTGAGCAAGAGAGCTCCGGTTCCAGTGCTCTGAGAGACCCACTTTAAGGCTTCGTGGTCGTCTTTTGTATAGAGGATCGCTTCCTGTTCCTGCTGTGTGGGACAGAGCTTGGTCACGATGAGCTGCTGCAACAGCGACACGTCGAGCTTCGTACGAGGAGACGCCTTGGTGGACGGGCGATGGGCCGGTTTGAGTGTGAGGGTGAGGTAACGATCGATCCCCTTCAGAGCCATCCCAAACACAGGGGCGATTTGTCCGTGTGTCCTGAGTGCGGTGAGAAATTGTGTGCATACCGTGGTGTGCGTGGAACCGGTAAAAGGAAATTCCTGAAACTCAAAGATCTCGCCCAACAAGGTGGTTACGTGCTCATACGAGGGAAGCGGGGTCGTTGTGACTCGGTGTGTGGGCAGCACCGTTAAACCGGGATCTTCCAGCGGAGCCAGAAGCATCAAGACACCGTCGTAGGGCTGCAGACCAGCCGGTGAACCGGCCTGCCGGCGACGGAGATTCTGGTAATTCAGCGCCGTCTCGTAGCGATGGTGTCCGTCCGCGATAAAGAGGGGTTTGCTCTGCATCGTGTCCACGATCTGTTTCAGCACTGCCGGGTCGGTTATGGTCCAGAGACGTTGGCGACACCCGACATCATCCTGAAAGTCGCAACGGGTGGGCTTTCCTTTCACCTCTGCTTCAAGGAGTCCGATGATGGAGCCTTGGGGGTCGGAGTACAGCGACCAAATGGGGCTGAAATTCGTGCGGCACGCGTCCAGGAGATTCAACCGATCGGTCTTTGCCGCGGTACGCGTATTTTCATGGGGATAAATGTGTCCGGAGTCCAACGCTTCGAGCTTTGCGACCGCGAGAAATCCTCGAAGGATTTTCGTGGGAGCGCCCGGAGCCGAATAGGGGGGGAGGTACTCGATCGTATGATAGTACATGGCCGGTTGTGTGTCCCGTTTGAGCACGCCGCTCTTGAGCCAGTCCCGTAACGTGACGGCGGCACGGGTGTAGCGATTATGAGTGGGGCTGTCGCCGGCCTGGTCGAGTCCCAATTCCAGCTGGATAATGTTCTGTGGATGCCGGTCATGAAGGGCCTTCTGGGCGGCCGCATCGATGATATCGTACGGAGGGGCCACCACGTTCTTGATGTCGCCGACGACGGCCGTGTCATACAGTGTGCCTTGAAACGGAAGAATCTGTGACATGAATGGTCCCTTGATGTGTGAGTGATGGCTGTCGGATGGCCTGGTGATGACTGGAAGGAGCGGATCCTTTCGTCCTGTGCGGCGCCTTGTCCACGGCCATGTTGCGGTGGACGAGGGCGGGAAGAACGACTACCGGTCGCGGGTAATCATGTAATCAGCGGCGACCGTCAACGCACGCCGCGCGGTACTATCCTCAAAGAGGTCGAGTTCATGCTTGGCCGCAGCGATATAGGTTCGAGCCCGGTCCATTGCGTACGCGATGGATCCATAATCGGTCATCAATGAAAGAATTCGCTCCAGGTCGGCTGTGCTGAGCGTCCTGGTTTCCATCCGATCCGTAATCATGTGGCGATCTTGTTCCGAGCAATGTTGCAGCAAATGCAGCAGCGGGAGCGTCGCTTTTCCTTGCCGCAGGTCCTGTCCGATCGTTTTTCCCAGAGACTCGCCGTTCGCGGTGTAATCCAAGGTATCGTCGGCAACCTGGAAGGCAATGCCGAGATATTGGCCGAAACGGAACAAGGCATCCTGTTGCGCTTCAGAGGCATCGGCGAGAATGGCGCCCATGCGACAGGCGGCGGCGATCAATCCGGCTGTCTTATGTTCGACAATCTTGATGTAATCGATTTCGGGCATGGCGGGGTTGCCGTTGTAGTAGAGCTGGAGGACTTCGCCTTCCGCCATCTTTTTGCAGGCTTCGGCCAGGACTTCATTGATCCCTTGGCTGTGGAACTCGACGACCTGGCACATCGCTTTGGTGTAGAGATAGTCCCCGACGAGAATGCTGATCTGATTTCCCCAGACTTTTCGAGCTGTTCTCCTGCCGCGGCGGATGTCGGCCTCGTCCACGACGTCGTCGTGCAGCAGGGTGGCGGTATGGATGAACTCGATCAGGCTGCCGAGCTGGTGGTGATCCTTGTCTGAGTAGCCGCACAGGCGGGCAGACAACAGTAATAGAAGGGGTCTGATGCGCTTGCCGCCGCCGCTCAAAATATGGGCGGCCACGGTGTTGACGAGGGTGACGCTGGAGTCGAGGTTTTTTCTGACCCGGTCTTCAACCCCGTCCAGCTCAAGGCGGTAGGCGTCCCACACGTCCGCCATGCTGTGAATCGTTGAAATCACAGGACCCTGTGCCATGCGGCGGATGGTAGGGCAGAGGGGGAAACAAAGTCAAGCAAACGGCGGCTGCGTTACGGGTCTCAAACCTTGACAGAAGAAGGACCCATCCAGTAAGTTTCTCCGTGATGATCGGCTGAGGGATTCAGCCGTGGACTATGGGGTCAAACCGGTCCGGATCTCCTCGCTCAGACCACCTCCGTCAGATGGGGAACTCCCCTACCTTTTGAACGGGATACGGCACGTGAACGTTCCAGGATTTCCTCACAAGCAAGGGCTCTACGACCCTCAACACGAGAAAGATTCGTGCGGGATCGGCTTTGTCGTCAACATCAAGGGCCGGAAGTCGCATGACATCGTCCGCAAGGGGCTCCAAGTTCTCGAAAATCTCACTCACCGCGGCGCGCAGGGGTGCGATCCCTGCACCGGCGATGGCGCGGGAATTCTTCTCCAAGTCCCTCATGAATTTTTGAAACGCGCGGCCGGCGATGCCGGCGTCACACTGCCGGGCGCCGGCGAGTATGGCGTGGGCCAGTTATTCCTGCCGCCGAATGCCGATTCCCGCCGGCAGTGCGAGAAGCTCTTCGCCAAGATCATCGAGGAAGAAGGCGCGCGCCTGCTCGGATGGCGCGATGTGCCGGTGAAGAGCGATACGATCGGCGTGCAGGCGCGAAGGACCGAGCCCTTCATGCGCCAGGCCTTCATCGCCCGCGAGGTGTTGAACGAAGCCCAGTTCGAGCGGAAGCTCTACGTCATTCGGAAACTGACCGAAAAGGCCATCAAGGACTCGGCCATTCAAGGCCGCGAGCATTTCTATATTCCGAGTCTTTCGGCCAATACCATTGTCTACAAAGGCCTGCTGCTGCCGGGCCAGATGGCGGCCTATTATCAGGATCTCACCGATGCGAGCATGGTGAGCGCGCTGGCGCTGGTCCACTCCCGGTTCAGCACGAATACCTTCCCGACCTGGCCGCTTGCCCATCCCTATCGCTACGTCTGTCACAACGGCGAGATCAACACGCTCAAGGGCAACGTCAATTGGATGAAAGCCCGCCAGGGCCGGCTCCACTCCGACCTGTTCGGGAAGGATATGGAGAAACTGTTCCCGATCGTGTCCGAAAACCAGAGCGACTCGGCCTGTCTCGACAACGCGCTCGAATTTCTCCTGTTGGGCGGCCGTTCGCTGCCGCACACGATGATGATGTTGATTCCGGAACCCTGGGTGGCCAATCCGCAGATGGATCTGGACCGGCGCGGGTTCTACCAATATCACGCGGCGATGATGGAGCCCTGGGACGGTCCGGCGGCGGTCTGTTTTACCGACGGGAAAATGATCGGCGCGACGCTGGACCGGAACGGACTCCGTCCTTGCCGCTATCAGGTGACGACGGACGGAATGGTCGTCCTGGCGTCGGAAGCCGGCGTGTTGCCGGCTGACGCCAAAGAGATCCGCACGAAGGGCCGGCTCATGCCGGGGCGCATGTTCCTCGTCGATACGGTGCAGGGGCGCATCATCGACGACGAAGAGATCAAGGCCGGCATCGTCGGCAGCAAGCCGTACCGTAGTTGGGTCGCACAATACGGCATCTCGCTCGACGAGTTGCCCGAACCGTTGAACGTCCCGCAGCCGGACCATCCGACGATCCGCCAGCGGCAACAGGCGTTCGGCTACACGGTCGAAGAACTCAAGATGGTCATCACCCCGATGATCGTGACCGGCGAAGAGGCGATTTCGTCGATGGGAACGGACACGCCGCTCGCGGTGCTGTCGGATCGGCCGCAGCTGCTTTTCAAGTATTTCAAACAACTCTTTGCGCAGGTGACCAATCCGCCGATCGATCCGATCCGCGAACAACTCGTGATGTCGCTCGTGACCAATATCGGGCCGAAGCCCAATTTGATGGACGAGTCGCCTGAATCCTGCCGCCGGATCAAGGTGCAGCAGCCGATTCTGACGAACGCCGATTTGCAAAAGATCCGCGGAATTTCCGATCCGCATTTCAAGAGCAAGACGCTCCGCATGTTGTTCCGCGTGGCCGAAGGACCGGACGGGCTCGGCGCGGCAGTCGACGATCTGTGCAAGCAGGCCTCGCAAGCCATCAAGGACGGCTATAAGTTCTTGATCCTCAGCGATCGCGGCGTCGATGACGAATGGGCGCCGATTCCGAGCCTGCTCGGCATTTCAGCGATCCACCATCATCTGGTGCGCGAATGCACGCGAACCGAAGTCGGCTTGATCCTCGAAACCGGCGAGCCGCGCGACGTCCATCAGTTCGCCTGCTTGATCGGCTATGGCGCCGGGACGATCAATCCCTATCTCGTCTTCGAATCGCTCGTGGACATGGAGCGCGACAACTACCTGCCCGAAGGGCTTGACGCGCAGACGGCGGAAGGCAAGTTCATCAAGGCGATCAACAAGGGGTTGCTCAAGATTTTCTCAAAAATGGGCATTTCGACGGTGCAGTCCTACTGCGGCGCGCAGATTTTCGAGGCTATCGGATTGAATCACGAGATCATCGACCGCTACTTCACCGGCACGCCGTCGCGCGTCGAAGGCGTCGGGATTCGCGAGATCGGCGAAGAAACGCTGCGCCGGCATCGTGTGGCCTACGAGCCGGCGGCGCTCCGCCATCTCGATTTCGGCGGCGAGATCCACTACCGCATTCAGGGCGAGCACCATAACTGGAGTCCGGAAACGATTTACACGCTGCAGCACGCCAGCCGTTCGAACGATGCGAAGACCTATGCCGAGTTCGCCCAGCTGGTGAATGACGAGAGCGCGTGCCGCTCGAATTTGCGCGGTCTGCTCGATTTGAAGTTCGCGCCGCGGCCGATTCCGATTGAGGAGGTCGAGCCGGCCAGTGAAATCGTCAAACGCTTCAATACCGGCGCGATGTCGTTCGGGGCGATCAGCAAGGAGGCGCACGAGACGCTTGCGATCGCGATGAACCGGATCGGCGGCAAAAGCAACACCGGCGAGGGCGGCGAAGATCCAGAACGGTTCATCCCGCTGCCGAACGGCGACTCCAAGAACAGCTATATCAAGCAGGTGGCCTCGGCCCGTTTCGGCGTGACCGCGCACTATCTCGTCAACGCGCGAGAACTGCAGATCAAGATGGCACAGGGCGCGAAGCCGGGCGAAGGCGGCCAGTTACCCGGCCATAAAGTGGACGAGAATATCGCACGCTTCCGCTATGCGACGCCGGGCGTGCAGCTGATCTCTCCGCCGCCGCATCACGACATCTATTCGATCGAGGACCTTGCGCAGCTGATCTTCGATTTGAAGAACTCCAATCCGGATGCCGATGTGTCGGTCAAGCTCGTGGCCGAAGTCGGGGTGGGCACGGTTGCTGCGGGTGTGGCGAAGGCCCATGCGGACAAAGTGTTGATCAGCGGAGACTCCGGCGGAACCGGCGCGTCGCCGCTGGCATCGATCAAGTATGCGGGCATTCCCTGGGAACTCGGTCTCGCCGAAACGCATCAGACACTCGTCCTCAATGATCTGCGCGGCCGCATCCGTGTTGAAACCGACGGGCAGTTGAAGACCGGACGCGACGTGATTGTCGCCACGCTCCTCGGTGCGGAGGAATATGGGTTCGCGACGGCGCCGCTGATCGTCGAAGGCTGCATTATGATGCGGAAATGCCATTTGAACACCTGTCCGGTCGGCATCGCCACGCAGGATCCCGAACTGCGCAAGAAGTTCGATGGCAAGCCGGAACATATCGTCAATTACCTGTTCTTTGTCGCGGAAGAAGCGCGGCAGTTCATGGCCAAACTCGGCTTCCGGACGATCAACGAGATGGTTGGGCGCGTCGATAAGCTCAAAATCACCAAAGCGGTTGATCATTGGAAGGCGAAGGGGCTGGATCTGACTCCGCTGCTCACGGTTCCCGATGTGGGATCGGACGTGCCGCGCTATTGCGTGCAGAAACAAGATCATGGGCTGGCCGGCATTCTCGACAACAAGCTGGTGGCACTCTGTAAGCAGGCGATCGAGAAGGGCGAGAAGGTGAAACTGGAACTGCCGATCAAGAACGTGAACCGCACGACCGGCACGGTGCTGTCCAGCAAGATCGCCAGAAAGTACGGACTGGAGGGCCTGCCCGAAGATACGATCTCGATCAAGTTCAATGGGTCGGCCGGCCAATCGTTCGGCGCGTTCCTGGCCAGAGGTCTCACGCTGACGCTGGAAGGCGAGTCCAACGACTACATCGGCAAGGGACTGTCCGGCGGCAAGATCATCGTGTTCCCGCCGAAGGGCGCGCTCTACAACCCGGAAGACACCATCCTGGTCGGCAACACCTCGCTGTATGGCGCAACGCAGGGCGAAGCCTATTTCTACGGCATGGCGGGCGAACGGTTCGCCGTTCGCAACAGCGGCGCGCACGCCGTCATCGAAGGCACCGGCGATCACGGCTGCGAGTACATGACAGGCGGCGTGGTCGTGGTGCTCGGCCGGACCGGCCGGAACTTCGCGGCCGGCATGTCCGGCGGCGTGGCGTTTGTGTTGGACGATCTCGGCAAGTTCCAGGGCCGCTGCAATACCGGCATGGTCGAGTTGGAGCCGGTTACGGCGAAAGAGGACAAGCGGCTTCTGCACGATTTGATCACGAAACACTTCATGTACACCGGCAGCCGCAAGGCCAAGCAGGTGCTTGATGCGTTTGATGCGACCTTGCCCAAGTTCGTGAAGGTCATGCCGGTCGATTATAAGCGCGTGCTCGAAGAGCGGAAGCGAAAAGCGAGCGCGGTGCACTGAGTGGATCTGTGAAGCGTCGTCCGTGAAGCGTCCCTCGACTTCGCTCGGGACGATGAGCCTGTCGAATCGTGAGACGCTTGCGAGTGACGAGATACGAAAGACGAGCAACGGGAAAGAAATGGGTGACCCAAAAGGTTTCATGAAATATGCCCGGGAGGGCCCGAAGCGGAAGCCGGTCGAGTTGCGTGTGCTCGATTGGAAGGAGATGTACGAGCCGATTTCCGAGGACAAGCTCAAGGCGCAAGGCGCGCGCTGCATGGATTGCGGTGTGCCGTTTTGCCAGGGCAACACCGGATGTCCGGTCGTGAACCTGATTCCCGAATGGAACGATCTCGTCTATCGCGGACGTTGGAAGGACGCGCTCAAGGCGCTGCATGCCACGAACAACTTTCCCGAGTTCACCGGCCGTCTCTGTCCGGCGCCCTGCGAAGGAGCCTGTGTGCTCGGCATCAACGAAGACCCGGTCTCGATCCGCATCATCGAATGGAACGTCATCGATCGCGGCTTCAACGAAGGTCTCGTCATCCCGATCCTGCCGGTCGTGAAGACGGGGAAGACGGTGGCGATCGTCGGTTCCGGTCCGGCCGGTCTGGCGGCAGCGCAGCAGTTGGCGCGCGCCGGCCACAGCGTGACGCTGTTCGAGAAGGCGGATCGCGTCGGAGGACTGCTCCGTTACGGCATCCCAGATTTCAAAATGGAAAAGTGGGTCATCGACCGTCGTCTCGAACAGATGAAAATCGAAGGGGTGGAGTTCAGGACCGGCGTGACCGTCGGCAAAGATATTACCGGCGAACAACTGCGCCGGCAATTCGATGCGGTGGGTCTCACGATGGGCGCCGAGCAGGCGCGCGAGCTGCCGATCCCCGGCCGCGAACTCAAGGGCGTGCATCTCGCGATGGAGTATTTGACGCAGCAGAACAAGCGCACGGCCGGGATTCCTGTCACCGACGAGCCGATTACGGCCAAAGGCAAGCGGGTCGTCATTATCGGCGGGGGCGATACCGGGTCAGATTGCCTCGGCACCGCGCATCGGCAGGGCTGCGTCGAAGCGCATCAATTCGAATTGCTGCCGGAACCGCCGCCGCAGCGGGCCGAGTCGACTCCCTGGCCGCTCTGGCCCATGCAACTCCGTACTTCGCATGCGCACGAAGAGGGATGCGACCGGCAATGGAGCGTCTCTACCACGAAGTTCACCGGGCACAACGGCCATGTCACCAAGCTGCATGGGAACCGCGTGAAGTTCGAAGGCGGCACGTTTACGCCGATCGCCAATAGCGATTTCGACATGGACGCCGATCTCGTCCTGCTGGCGATGGGCTTCACTGGTCCGGTCAAGAACGGCCTGCTCGACAGTCTCGGGGTGAAGTACGACCAGCGCGGGGCAGTCCAAGTCGATGACAATTTCATGACCAACCTCGACGGTGTCTTTGCCGGCGGAGACACCAAGCGCGGCGCCTCGCTCATCGTCTGGGCGATTGCCGAAGGGCGCAAGATGGCGGCGGGGGTGGATAAATATCTGCAGGCCGGCAAGTCGGCGAAGAGCGGGCAGTCGTAATATTCTTTCCCTCTATCCATCCTGTGCTCGGGCGTCTTTCTCTTCCTTACCGATGAGAAGTCGGCTGCTATCTTCATGAGTATCCGCTAGAATAGTTCCGTGTCGGCCTTCGAACCTATATTCCAAATACTGAATACGGCAGGCGTGCGCTATGTCGTGGTCGGCGGCCTTGCCACGGTGTTGCACGGATATGCCAGAATGACGGCGGATGTGGATTTAGCCGTCGATCTTGCGCCTGAAGAAGCGACAAAAATGATTCGAACCTTAGTGGCCGGGGGATTTCGCCCTCAGGTGCCGGTATTGCCTGAAGAGTTTGCTGATCCTGTGGTGCGAGAAGTATGGCTTCGAGAGAAGCACATGCGGGCCTTTTCACTCGTTGATCCGGCTAACCCGATGCGGGTGGTAGATTTGCTGCTGAAGCCGGAAGTTCCCTTCGGAGATCTGCTGGCCCGTTCTCAGGAAGTCCTATTGAATAGAACCAAGGTCAGAATTGCGTCGATCGACGATCTGATCGCCTTGAAACTGCAGGCCGGCAGGCCACAAGATTTGGCGGACATTGAGCAGCTGGAAACTATCCGACGACGGAAGGGAGATCGCTGATATGGCCAGTAAGCCTCCAGTGTCCTCGGCGGCGGCGCAACCAGCAAGTTGGAATGCCGACGATCAAAGTCTGCTCTCAGCGACGTTGTCCGCCACGCCGGCGCAACGTTTGGCTTGGCTGGAAGAGGCCCTTCGTCTAGCCTACGCGAGTGGGGCATTGAAACCGAGACGATTTATCGGAAAAGAGGAATGGGAGGCGATGGGCTCGTCGTCTCGTTGATTGCCTAAGTCATCGCCGAAGGCCGCGACCCGTTTTTTCTCCTTTTCCAGTACATGCCAGGATTCTTCGCTTCCTCGCCTCCCGGAGTGACCATTCCGGATTCAGTAGCATGGAAAAGACGATACGGTGGTGAAGGGTGAGCAGTCCCAGCTTCACCATGATCTCGACGCCTACCTGAATCGAGGGAGCTGCAGCCTTGCGGACCGGCTAAAATGGCTCGACCCGCGTGGCTCGGCGGGGCAGGAATAAGCTGCGGGCTGATCGCTGGATAGACCGCAAGATTCACAGCCTATCTCGGAAAGGCACGGGGCGAAACGATTGATAGGCCTACGACGTTACACTAGACTTGCCCCCTCAGCTTGCTGAGACTATCTTGCTATGTTGTATGGGTGCCTGCAGCACACTTCATAGTTAGGTGCATCAGGGAGGACATGAGCCAATGGAAACGAAGGATTGGGTTCTCGCCGCAGGGGTCGTAGTCACGCTGCTGCTGGGCATATGGAACGCTGTAGTAAGTTACCGCGCCAACAAACGTACGACATTCGTCAATATCGTTACCAGTCAGCGCATTAAGTGGATTGAGCAGTTGCGCCAAGACATCGGTGCATTCTGTGGACTTGCATACCACTGGTCGCACACTGATCTCGTAGGAAAGCCCGAAGAGGCGGAGCTACTCAAAGAGGTTGATCGTCTTCGCCACGTAGTCCGCCTGCGCCTCAATCCCCAGGGTGCACACGACAAAACTATTGAGGCGCTGATCGAAGAGATTCCACGATACACCGATCCTCTACGACAGCAGGAACTTATTGATGCTCTTGAACGGATGACGAAGGCGACGCAGGCCCTTCTCAAAGAGGAGTGGGAGAAAGTGAAACGCGAATCTGAACGCGGGCCGCTGAGCGAGCGCGCCTAACCCCTCCATCGAGCGGACAGCTTCCGGCAAGCTTCGCTTGTCTCCAGCTGCCGCTCACACGTTAGTTAGTGGGGGTCAGGTCTTGCAATCGCGCATAGGCGGCGTAAAAGCGCCGCATGGCCCGCTCGGCTGAGAAGGAAATTAAGGAGACATTCTTGTTTTCTTGCCATATGAAGTACGCGCCATCCATCCAAATTCAGAATGAGCTACCCCCGATTCCGTAGACACCCCCGAAGGGGGACAGGGTTCTGGGTTTCAAACTGCTCGGGACTGACATAGCCGAGCGTCTGGTGTAGTCGTTGCCGATTATAAAACACTTCAATGA
>Ga0326597_10002457_pt1 | contig 27653 bp, 18 predicted proteins | sample RVTome_12_FD_203789 | JGI IMG/M metagenome (GOLD analysis project Ga0326597, IMG submission 203789) | Soil microbial communities from uranium-contaminated site in the Upper Colorado River Basin, Wyoming, United States - RVT100D185 | ecosystem: Environmental > Terrestrial > Soil > Contaminated >... | reverse complement strand
GAGGGCGACAGCATGATACCTTGTCCGAGAGCCGGATGCGGGAAATCCGCACGTCCGGTTCGATGAGCGGGATGTGGAAACGGAGTCAACATGACCACCGCGCCACATCTCGACTCTACAAAGTCTGTGGGACGGACTTTCGAGTCCGTCAATCGGCTTTGGTGCCGGCGGCATGACCGACGGGAAAGTCGGTCCCACACAGGTTGGCAGTTTTTGAACAAGCTGATAGGCGTGATCGAGATTCGGTAGCCGGTGTGTCCCGCGTCTAACCCTTTATCACCCCCAGCGGGCGGAGCTTGGCGACCTTGCGGCTGATGCCGGCCTTGTGGAGAACGTCAACGACCTGTAGCACGTCTTTGTAGGCGTCGGGCTGCTCCTCTTCGAGGCCCGTCCGGCCGCGGGCCCGGGCGATCACGCCGCGATCCTCCAGTTCCCGGCGGATCGACCTGCCCTTGCTGGCGCGAATGGCGGCCCCGCGCGACATGCGCCGCCCGGCCCCGTGGCAACTGCTGCCGAAGGTGTGCTCCATAGATCCCGGCTGACCGACCAGGACGTAGCTACACCGACCCATGTCGCCGGGCACGAGCACCGGCTGGCCGATCGGCCGATACCGCGCGGGCAGCTCGCCATGATCCGGCGGAAACGCCCGCGTCGCCCCCTTGCGGTGGACGCAGAGCCTGGTCCGCCGCCCGCCTACGTCATAATCCTCCATCTTGGCGATGTTGTGGGCCACGTCATAGACCAGCGTCATTCCCAGCTTCGCCGCCGGCGTATCGAACACCTTGGCAAACGTCTCCCGGGCAAGGTGCGTCATGATCTGCCGGTTGCACCAGGCGAAGTTGGCCGCGGCGCACATGGCCCCGAAATAACGCTTCCCCTCCGGCGAATCGACCGGGGCGCAGACGAGCTGCTTGTCCGGCAGCTCAATGCCGTACTTTTGCGGCACGTCGTGCAAGACCTTGAGCGCATCCTCGCACACCTGATACCCCAGACCGCGTGATCCGGAATGGATCATGATCGTGATGTTGCCCTCTTCCAGGCCCATGATTCTCGCGGCGGGGGCGTCGTCGACGTGCTCGACCACCTGCACTTCAAGAAAGTGGTTGCCGCTTCCGAGCGTTCCGCATTGGTTGGAGCCGCGGTCGAGTGCCCGGTCGGAAACATGGTCCGGCCGGGCGCCCGTAATGCAGCCGTGGGCCTCGGTGGCTTCGATATCGGAATCCCAACCGTACCCTCGCTTCACAACGAACGGCGACCCTTCAGTCATCAGGCTGAGCAGTTCCTTGCGGTTGAACTTGACTATTCCGCCGCGGCCTACGCCGCACGGTACGGTGTTGAACAGCGCCTCGACAAGCTCGCGCATGCGCTTGCCCGCGTCGGCCGCGGATATGTTCGTCCTGATGAGCCGAACGCCGCAGTTGATGTCGTAACCCACGCCGCCGGGGCTGATAACGCCGCCCTGTGCAGGGTCCGTCGCGGCGACTCCGCCGATGCAGAAGCCGTAGCCCCAGTGAATGTCGGGCATGGCCAGCGAATGCTCGACGATGCCCGGCAGGAACGCGACGTTGGCCACCTGCTCCGGGGCCTTGTCCTCCCTAATGGATTCGATCAGGGCGTCGTCGGCGTAGATCAGGCCGTCCACGCGCATACCGCGCTTGTAAGACCTGGGTATTCGCCAGCGCGTCTCGTCGACTCGTTCGAGCGGAACTTGGTGACTTTCAACCATGGTCGTCTCTTTCCGAACGGCAACCGGCTCGCGGGCTAATCCTGCGCACATTGTAGAGCGCTTGTGGAGTTGATGCACACGGGAGATGGAATCCGGGAGTCCCGCCAGGTGCTGGAGGAGCCACGCGCTACCACCGCTTGAACCGCACGGACCGCGTCCGCGCGCTCACGATACGAATCGAGCCTCGCCGGATACGCATCGCCCGGCGATTGACAGCCGGACCTCTATGTTCTTGAATGTTCGCAAGAGCAAGCCGACGTAGCTCAGTTGGTTAGAGCGCCTGCCTGTGGAGCAGGAGGTCCTTGGTTCGAGCCCAAGCGTCGGTAATCTCAATGCTACTGTAGCAAGGCCGGCGGATCGAACGACCGACCCGCCGGCCCAGCGTGTTCACGATCTCACCATTTGGACACGGCGGCTACGGCACGCAGACGTCGTTCACTTCGTCGCACGTCTGGCCGGGACACGGATCGCCCGAGCCCAGCGGCGGAGTGACGTTGTCGTAAACGGCCGTGCCTGCCCCGTATGCGCCGTCGGCACTGTTCACGCCCAGGCCGATGGTATGCGGCCCGGAACTGCCCGCCAGTCCGTCAATGTCAACGACGAAATGGATCGTCGACGAAACTTGGCTGCCGTTGTTGATCGTGCCCGAACCGGACGTTCCGCCGGTCGTTGCGGCGCCCAGCGTGCCGGTCGTGTTCAATCCATAGAAAGTCCCGTTGACGTAGAACACTGGATAGTCCCACGCGCCGGTATCGGAACTGGAGTAGCTCAGCAGGTCGAACTCCAGGTCCGCACCGTTTACCACGACGCCGCCCTGGCTTGACCACGTAAACGCCTGGCTCCCCGCGTTCGGCCCGACCACGTTCAGATTTCCGCCGTAGCTGATCGAACCGCCCGACGGGATGTTCGAAGTCCACGAGGCACTGCCGTCAAACGTCCCGTTGGCGACGCCGCCGGTCGCGGCCGCCACGCACGTTCCCGCGTCGCACGATTCCGCACCGTTACAGAACAGCCCGTCGTCGCAGTCGCCGTCAACCGTACACTCCGGCTCGCCGGCTACGTCGAACACCACGTCGTCGACGCAGATGTCGCCCGACCAACTGGACCCGGTCACGCCGCGGAACCGAACGGTGACCGTCGTGCCTGCGTAGGCCGAAAGGTCCAGGTTAGCCTGCTGCCAAGCGCTGCCCTGATTCCCGGACAGACTCCACACGGGCGCCCACGATACACAGTCCTCGGAGACTTCGACGTAAAGCGTGCCGACGGCCGTGCCCAGCATGTGATACCAGAAGGACATGCTCACATCGGTCGCGCCGCCCAAGTCCACGCAGGGCCCTTCCAGGATCGCGGCCAACGACGGATAGTTCGGCGACGACGCCTCGATGTACATATACCAGCCGGATCCCGACGTGTGATCGCCGCTCGGACCGGTGCCGCTCGAGGGCGTGCCGCCGCTGTTACGTGTCCAGTCGAAGTTGTCGCCGGAGACGTTGGCCCAGTCGCCGAACCCGGCGTCGAAGTTTTCAGTGTCCGGGAAGACTTCCACGCTGGCGGCGCAAACGTTCGTGCAGACGCCGCCGGAGCACGAGTCCTCTGTACAATCACTTCCGTCGTCGCACGAGATCGGCGTGTTCTGACACACGCTGGCCACGCACGCGTCGACCGTGCACGCGTCACCGTCGGCGCAGTCGCCATCGACGCTACAAGCCGCACCGGACGCGTCGACGCTGATGTCGTCGATCGCGATGTCGCCGCTCCAACTGCTGCCGCGTACTCCAACGAACCGGACCTTCACAACCGACCCGGCATAGGCGTCGAGGCTTACGCTCGCCTGGAACCAGGAGTTGCCCTGATTGCCGCTCCGGCTCCAGACGTTCGTCCAGGTCGTGCAGTCATCGGACAACTGAACGTTGAGCGCGCCGACCGACGAGCCGTACATGTGGTACCAAAACGTCAAGTCGGCCGACGACGTGGCCGTCAGGTCGATGCACGGACTCTCGAAGTAGGCCGCGTCGCCCGCGACCCGCGGGCTCGACGTCTCGATGAACATGTAATACCCGCTGCCCGTGGTGTGGTCCCCCGATGGACCCGTCCCCGACGAGGGTGTCCCGTTCGCGTCGCGGGTCCAGTCGAAGTTGTCGCCGCCGACGTTGGACCAGGCACCCAAGCCCGCCTCGAAGTTCTCCGTGAACGGATAGGAAGAAACGGCCCCGGCACAGTCGTTCGCGCAGACACCGGCGTTGCACACGTCGGCCGTGCAAGCGTTTCCATCATCGCAGTCGCCATTGACAACACAGTCTCCGGACTGACACGTGTCGGTCGATTCGTTGCACGCCTGCCCCGGACACGGATCACTGCCCGACTGGCAGTCGAGGGTCGCATGGCAAGTCTCGACGCCGTCGCAGAACAGCCCGTTGTCGCAGTTGGCGTCGTTGGGCGTGCTTTCGCAGGAATCCGTGCTCTCGTTGCACGTATCGTCCGTGCATCCGACGCCGTCACCGCAATTCACGGCCGAGCCGATCTGGCAATCGAGCGTCACGTGGCAAGTCTCTACACCGTCACAGTATAGGCCGTTGTCGCAGCTTCCGTCGTCGGGGACGTTGTCGCACGAGTCCGTGCTCTCGTTGCACGAGTCGTCGGTGCAGCCGACGCCGTCGTTACAGTTCGGCGGCGTTCCCGACTGGCAGCCCAGCGTTACGTGACACGTCTCGGCCCCGTCGCAATACAGCCCGTTGCTACAGTTTGCGTTGTTGGCGACGTTGTTGCACGAGTCCGTCGCCTCGTTACAGGAATCATCCGTGCACGCCACGCCGTCGTTACAGTTCGGCGGCGTACCCGACTGGCAGCCCAGCGTTACGTGACACGTCTCGGCCCCGTCGCAATACAGCCCGTTGCTACAGTTCGCGTTGTCGGCGACGTTGTTGCACGAGTCCGTCGCCTCGTTACAGGAATCATCCGTGCACGCCACGCCGTCGTTACAATTCGGTGCCGTACCCGACTGGCAGTTGCCACTCGGCACGTCGCAACTCTCGGCACCGTTGCAGAACAAGCCGTCGTCACAGTCCCCGTCGCTGGTGCATCCACCGCCGGTCGTCCGGGCCCAAAGCTGAACGTCGTCGATGTTCCACCCGCAGAACTGCCACGAACCGTCCGTGGTACCTATCGTCCAACGCAGATAGACGGTCGGTTGGCCGTCCGCGTAGGCCGAAATGTCGAACGTCTGCTGGCTCCACGACGTGTCGGCGACCTGTACGGTGTTCTGCCACAGAGTCGTCCACGTGCTGCCGTTGTTGCTCACGCGGAAGTACGCATGGTCATACGTCGACACCTCCACGCCCAGCCAGCGCTGGAACCGCACGCTCACTTCCTCGTAATTGCTGCAATCGATGGCGGCCGTGGTTAGATGCCGTTCCGGCAGATTGTTCTCGTAGTCGCCGGCGAGGTTGTATCCGATCACGTTGGAACCGGTCGCCCCGCTCGTCGGGTCGGGGCCTCCGTACTGTCCGCCCCCGCCGGCCGGCTGGCCCCACGCCCAAAGTCCCTCAGTGCTCCAGCCGGGATTGGTGTTCATGTTCCATTCGAGCACCATCGTCGGCGCCGCCTCGCAAGTATCCGTACCCTCGTCGCACGACTGGCCGGGGCATGGGTCGCTGCCGGACTGGCAGACGCTGCCCACGCAAGTCTCCGCGCCGTTGCAATACAGGCCGTCGTCGCAGTCGCCGTTCGTGTCGCAGGCCGTGTCGGCGATCCAGCCCGTCAACTCATCTTCGGTCCAGCAGTGCTGGCGGCCCCATTGCTGAGGACTGAACTCGGTATAGCAGGAATCCGGCGCGTATCCCATATAGTTCTGCGGATCGGTCGGCCCCCACGACGTGCCGCTGCACGAATCACTGCCGCCCGGTCCGCTGCAATTGTAGTTCACGGGAGTCGGGTCGGTGTCGGAGGCGAAGTCGCCCGTCGTATCGCCGTTGAGCCCGTCGGCGCGCTCATAGCAGTCCGAACACGCGACGACCTCGGACACGCCGTGATGCGTGTGCCAAAGACCGACGCAGTGGCCGACTTCGTGCGTCAAGGTCTTCTGCCCCGCGCCGAACCAGTTGTCGTCGATGATAAGCCCGCCCTGCGCGCCCGTTGCGTCCGGATCCCAAGGAAACGTACCCACGCCGAGATAGCCCGCCTGAATGTTTACCACGTACACGTTGAGCTGCGTGGCCGGCGAGTCCGCGTAGGCGTTCTTCATCGCGGTCTCCTCGGAGTCCGCAAAACTTCGATAAGTGCTGTTGTTGATAAACTCGGTGGTGGCTTCGAACTGAATCCTCGTCGGCGCAAAATCCGAGTTGAGCTGCGCCGTTTGTGCGTTGGCGCTGGTCTGCGTCGCCGCGCAGCTCGAACCGTCGCTGTTGCAGAACACGTTGTACTTGATGCGCAGCGTTACGATCGACGTTGAACCGTCCGGTATCCACGAATCACGGACCGCGGGCCCGTCGCAGATGCCTTGCGTTGCGCACGCCCGGGCTGCGGAACCATGAATCCCGAACTTGCGCCGCCAGTTCGCCTCCGTCTGGCACCACTCCTTACCTCCGGAGTTCAACTCCGTTGCACGCTTGACCGGCAACGTCGCCAGGTTCCGGGCGTGGGCCTCCTTCATCTCATCCAGCTTCTCGGCCGCACGCTGCGCACTCGCATGACTTGTGGCCAAGGCCGCTCCCAGCGCTATGAACAACAGGTGCAACCGACGGCTTGACGCCAACGTCGACATGATCCTTCTCCTCTTCATGGACCGCTCAATGCCCTAATTCGCAACGTTACGAATGGACGCACCAATCACGAGACCAAACAAACCCACGTCTCTCCGGCTGCCCGGACCCAATTGAGATCGAAGAACGCAGCGCCCACCCTAGCGTCTGACCACCCGCCCGCCAAGGCCCGTTTAGAATTTTCTGCCGCGCCAAAACATCGACCCCGCACCGCGGAGGCCGGCTGACAACTCACTTGGGCGTGTAAGTTCGCCGATTCGAGAAAAGCACGGCGGAATTGAGATCAGCGCACACGCGACGCCGGATTTGCGGCCGCGCACGATTCCGGGCTAAATAGTTGGGCTTCGTCGGCCGCGCGGACGTGTTTACGCACGGCGCTCCGACGCGTGGAGTGGAACGATTCGCTCCGAACGGTGCGTGTATTACCGGCGCTCGCGAAGGCAAATGCCCGCGGCTCAGGTGCGCGCGTTCGCGTAGACTAAGCCACGCGGCTGGGATGCTCACGTTCGCGCAGGCTAAAGCCTGCGGCACGGACTTGTTTCGGACTTGTTAGCGTTCCTTAATCGTCCGTGCGCGTGTTGCGGTACCAGACCAGGCGGTCGTCGCTGAGACCCGACCCGCTACGGCGGTCGAGCGTTCCAATGATGTCATTCTTGCCGTCGCCGTCCAGGTCGATGACGAGCAGCGTGTTGATGACGGTTGAAACGTCGATGGCCGAGACCCCGACACCGGCTCCACCGATTGTGCCTCCGCCTGTTCCGGCGTCCGTGGACTCGGCAGGCCCGTCCTGAATGATCGAGCTGGGCACCCACGGGTCGAAAATGGAATCGCCTTCCGGCTCATACCACGAAACGGCCCCCTCGGCGGCGACCATCACTTCCATCAGTCCGTTCCCGGTTAGGTCTCCGACGGCAATCGCCTCCGGCTCCTGTTGATCGAGTTCCGTCAGTGTAAAGACCGGCCACGGGAAGTTGAAACGGTCCGGCACCGGATCGCTGGGCGGAAACTCAGGCTCGACCGCCAGCGCATTGGGCCTGCGGAACCACTGCACGATCTGGCCGGCCGTCGAACGCACCACAATGTCGTCGAATCCGTCCGCGTCGATATCGCCCGTCGTGAGAACGTCGGCGGCGGTATCAACCTGGCCGATGGGCCTTGGAATCGGCAGGGATTCCCAACCAGTGGCGAAGAAGTAGCAGTACCCCCCGACCCCGGCGTTCACTTCCGCCGGTCCGCCGGGCCCGTCCAGGCTGTGCGGAACCAGCGGATTACGCGCCCAGCGGATGTTCAGACTGAGTGCGTTTGTAAAGGTCGCCACCACGTCCAGGTCCGTGTCGCCGTCCACGTCCATCACCACGATGTCCTTGACGGCCGGCGCGTCCGCCATGAGCGTCAGCGGCACGTAGATCGGTGAAACCAGCGGCGCGGGCCACGGCGGCGTCATCGGCGTACCCCATAGCGCTGCGATCTCCGAGAACGCCGGGCCCGGGTTGAGCCAAAGGTCCACGCTGTTGGTCGGCGGCTCCTGGCAGAGGTTTTCGCACTCCGCGGGGTTGAGTGACACAAGAATGTCATCTCCGTTCTGGCCGTCGATGTCGGCTACCGCCAGCGCCGCGAATCCCGAAAGCTCCGGCTTGGTCTGCGACTCCTCGACGCTGAAGTCTTCCCGCCCCGCAAACTGGTTGTGCCAGTGATTCCCCGCCGGGTCGCTCACCAGCGGGTTGACCAGGATCATCTCGTCCCACGCGTCGCCGTCGGGAATCTCGCCGGCGTTGCCGGGGCTGAAGTAAACGATGATCTGGCTGTCCAGAACGCTCAGGTCGCTGGGCTCGTCGAAGCCGTCGCAAATGCCCCGGCGCGCCGTGCCGCAGAAATCTTCAATCTCGCAGTCGTCGCACACCCCCGGTTGAATCGTCCCGCAGGTCACGTTTATCTCGCAGTCGTCAGCGCATACGCCCGGAGTAACCGTCCCGCACTGCACCGCAATCGTGCACGGCTGCCCCGGAGGATCCGTGTTGCACTCCGGGTTGCAGTCGCGGTCCGTCGAACACGACGCCAGCGGCGGACAGTCATTGCAGTCACGGTCCGCGTTGCACGGTGTCGCGGGGCTGCAATTGTTGCAGAGGCGGTCGTCCTCGAAACCGGAGTCGTTCATACACAACGTGAACTCCGGAGGACACAGGGTTAGCGCGCCCGACGCTTTCGCGAGCACCACCACGTCCAGCCATCCGTCACCGTTCAGTTCGCCCAGCTCCACACCGGAAATGACCGCCACCGGCGACGTTCCCGCCAACGTCACCGTGCGGAACGAGATGTTGTTGTTTTCGTCGCGCTGCTGAAGGTGCAGTTGCACCGGCTGTGACTGGTTCCAGCCGCTCACCAGGTCCGGCAGGCCGTCCTGGTTCACGTCGCCCGAGACCACGAACTTCGGGCCCGCCGTGTCCTCCTGCTCCGGATCGATCTGGTAAGCCGTGAAGAAGCTCCGCGTCGCTTCGCCCGCGTCGTCCGGAAGATCCGGCTGGTCCGGCGTCGTGTCTATTCCACCGGTCCCGCCCGGAGACGTCGGCGAATCGGTGAAGTCGCCGCCCGTGTCCGTGAACCCGCCGGTGATGCTGCCTCCCAGGGTCCCGCCCCCGTCCGCCGAAGACTCACCCGCGATGTGGTCGACTACGGAAGTACAGCCCCAAACTGCCGCCAGCGCCGTCGCGCAAATGGCAATCCGCCTCAATAGCACACCATTCATGATTGACTCCCGGACCGGCTTTCGCTGGTCAATAGCGATTAGACGAGGTACTTGCAGGGTTATCGGTTTCGTGTTGAATCGACTTTCGGCCCGGGCCCGGCAGGCCGGAATCCTTTACATTCGACGCCGTTTGTGGAAGAATCCAAGTGTCCGATATTCGGCCCGTGCGCACCCGCTTGGGACCATTCCGTGAGTCCGGAATGTTCAGTGTTGCGACGACGTTGCGGGCGGCCCCGCGGCGCAAGCCGGCCCGCTTGGAGAAACGGCCGTGACCGGCCGCCTTGAGATCGAAGACAACCGCTATCTAAGTCTCTCGGACGATGCGCTTCTGGCCCAGTGTGGTGTCGACGTGTTCCGCTCGCATGGACCGGGCGGGCAGAAACGCAACAAGACCAGCTCCGGCCTGCGCCTGCGGCATCACCCCACCGGGCTCGTCGTCACCGCGCGCGAGGACCGCTCGCAGCACGTAAACAAGGCGCGTGCCGTCCGGAGGCTGCGGAAGGCCATCGCCCTTCACGCGCGCCGGAGCATAGACCTGCAACGCTATACGCCAAGCTCAACTCTTGCCTGTTACGTCGGTAGAGATGGGCGAATCTCGATATCGATACGCAATCCGGAGTATTCCGGCATAGTGCAGGAAGTTCTTGACGTGTTCGCCGCGTGCGGGATGAAGGTGCGGGCCGCGGCGGACAGCATAGGCGTAACCACGAGCCATCTGGTTCAGTTATTCCAGCGCGACCCGGCGCTCTGGAAAAGGGTGAACGAGATGCGCGGCTCCGCCGGCTACAAGACCCTGCGGTGAACGCGACGCCCGGCGAACGCGAGAGGAACACATGAGCTCATCACGGCATAAGCGCATGAAGGCCGAGCGCGTGAGCTGCGCAGTCATAACCGTCAGCGATTCGCGCATGCCCGACACCGATGAAAGCGGCGGACTCGCACGGGCGCGGTTGGAGTCGGCCGGTCACCACGTTGCGCACTACGAGATCGTTCCCGACGACGCCGATCGGATTCGCGAGCGGCTCGTGGCACTCTGCGACGACCCCCGAATCCAGTTTGTGCTGTTGACCGGCGGGACGGGGCTGGCACCGCGCGATACGACGTACGAAGTGGTCGACGCCCTGCTGGAAAAGCGCCTCGACGGCTTCGGCGAACTGTTCCGGATGTTGAGCTACGCCGAGGTAGGGGCCGCGGCGATGCTCTCCCGGGCAACCGCCGGCGTGCGCAAAACAACGGCTATCTTCTCGATGCCCGGCTCGCCCAAGGCGGTCGAGCTGGCCATGGACAGGCTGATTATCCCGCAGATCGGACACGTCGCCGCGCTTCTTACCCCCATCACTCCTTTGAAAGGTGCAGCGCGGCCAACGGGTTAGGGCGACCCTGCGGCGCGGCCGTCACGGAGAACGGGGCTTGTTCCTCGTGACGACGGAAGCTGGTTGAGAGGACACACGTTAGGTAGTATCTGCATGTGGTTCTATCGGACAGCAGATACAGGGTGGTGCCATCGATAAACGGCGACGCGCTGGGCATGGCCGATCCCGGACGAGCAGATCGCGGCGATGGTCACCTGCATGAAAACGCAAGAAAGGCAAAACTATGGAGCGATCGCCCTATGAGAACGTACCGCCCGCAGCACTCATTCTAAGCGATAAGCTTGCTATTGACCGCACGCTGCTGGCCAACGAACGAACGCTCCTGGCCTATTTACGCAGCGCGTTGTCTCTCGTGATTGTCGGGATCACGTTTATTCATTTCTTCGAGATCGGCGTTCTTCTCTACATCGGGCTCGTGTCCATTCCCTCCGGGCTTGTCGTGGGGGCGCTCGGGATTACGAGATACCGAAGAATGAATCGGGCCATTCGACTTGCTCGTGAATCGTCGAACCGAAACACGAAGCCGGACAATGAATGGTGCGATCGAGATGAGACGACGCCGTGACGCGTCAAGCTACCGGAGCGTTATTGCGACCAACTGCACAATCCAACCAGGCGCACGAAATATCGGCACTTGACGCGTGGCCGGATTTCGTTTCGGTACGGTGGTCACGGACGCATCGCTGGTGGAAGAATCTGGAGGCGCGAAAGACATTTTGAAAGTTTCGTGATGGAAAACCTGACGCCACAGAACATCACGGTGATGTTTCTCTCCCTGGGGATTCTGCTGGGTGCGGCCCGTATACTGGGCGAGCTGGCTCAGCGGCTGCGCCAACCAGCCGTGCTGGGCGAGTTGCTGGCCGGCGTCCTGCTGGGCCCGACGGTCCTGGGAGCCATCGCGCCGCAATTCTTTGCCCATCTCTTTCCCGCGCAGGGGCCCAACGCCCTCGCCTTGAACGCCATCACCACGCTGGCGGTCGTTCTGTTCCTGCTGGTGGCGGGTATGGAGGTGGATTTATCCACTATTTGGACGCAAGGCAGACTGGCGCTCAAGATCGGCGTCGGCAGCATGGTGATACCGTTCGTCCTTGGCTTCGCCGCCGCCTGGCTGGTTCCTCGCGCGCTTGGTCGGCATTTGGACGCCGACCGGTTCGTGTTCGCATTATTCTTCGCAACCGCCCTATCGATCACCGCGCTGCCGATCATCGCCAAGACGCTCATGGATATGGACCTCTATCGTAGCGATATGGGGATGGTGGTCGTCAGTGCCGCGATCCTTAACGATCTAGTCGGCTGGATCGTGTTCGCGGTCATCCTGGGCATGATGGGCTCGGCATCCGGGCATGAAAACCATATTGCGTTTACGATTTCGATGACGCTGGCTTTCGCCGGCGCGATGCTGACCCTCGGTCGATGGCTGCTTCACAGGACATTGCCGTTTCTACAAGCCTACACCAAGTCGCCGAACGACGTGCTGGGCTTTGCACTGATCCTGGCGATGCTCGCAGCCGCGTTTACGGAATGGATTGGAATTCACGCGGTTTTCGGATCGTTTCTCGTCGGTGTGGCCATCGGCGATTCGTCACACCTGCGCGAGCGCACCCGGATTACGATTCACCAGTTTGTTTCCACGATTTTCGCGCCCCTGTTCTTCGCCAGCATCGGGCTGAGAGTGAACTTCATGACCCACTTCGACGCCCCCCTGGTGCTGATGGTTCTGCTGATCGCCTGCGCGTGCAAGCTCGTGGGCGGTACGCTGGGCGCCCGGTGGGGCGGCATGCCCCGGCGAGAGGCCTGGGCCGTCGGCTTCGCCATGAACTCCCGAGGAGCGATGGAGATCATTCTGGGGTTGCTGGCCCTGGATGCCGGGATTATCCGCCAGCGGCTGTTCGTGGCCCTGGTGTTCATGGCCATTGTCACGTCGGTGATCAGCGGCCCCGTCATGCGGATCATCCTGCGCCCCGAAGGAAAGCGACGGCTGCACGAAGCGCTGACGTCCAAGCTTTTTCTGCGGGAACTCCATGCCGCCACTTCGCGTGAAGCCATCCACGAAATGACGATGGCCGCGTGCGAATCGGCCGGTCTCGAACCGGGGCCCGTCGAAGCGGCGGTCTGGGCCCGGGAGCAATCGCTCGGCACGGGCATCGGCAACGGGGTGGCGCTGCCGCACGCCCGCATCGGTCGTTTGACCAGTACGCTGGTTGTTGTCGGCGTGTCCAATGGGGGAATCGATTTCGACGCCCCGGACGGCCAACTGGCCCATGTCATCTTTCTCGCACTCACGCCCGGCCACGATTTCGCCGCCCAACTTGCCGTTGCTTCGGGAGTCGCCAGGCTTTTCCGGGATGGGCGAATGTTTGAACGCGTGCTTCAGACAAGAAGCTTCACGGACTTTTTGGCGTTGATCAGAAGTGTCGACGCTGAATCGGAAGCGGCGTGACCGGAGTCTGAGCGACCGCCTCGAAGAAAACCAGCATGAAAGAGCGCATGAAAGAACACGATGCAGATGACGTTGTTTGCGCCCGTCAGGCCTATGATCGTGTCCGTCGTCGCGCCTTTGGACTCGTACTCGCGGAGCACCAGCAGCGTTGCCGCCGGGGTCCGCACCCGGCGCGTGCGCAACGAATCTATCGAGGAGTTCATGCGCAGCCAATAGCACGCGGCAAAGTGCGGGCCCGCGCAGCCTGGCCGCGGCGCACGCTGAGTGATTTGCAAATGAGCATAGCGGGGGTCTCTGGTCAGCCCGCCGGCCGCGCGCACGGCGCCCGCGCCGCGCCGGCTCAGCCCGCGGCGACGCCTTGCTACTTGCTGTCCTTCACTTCGAATTCAGCGTCGATGACGTTGTCTTCGCCGCCGTCGGACGAGGCGGATCCGCCCGAACCGGACGACTCAGCGCCTGCCGCGGACTGGGCGGCTACTTTCTCGTAGACGTGCTTGCCCAGAGTCTGCGCGGCCTCGAGCAGTTTTTCCTGGGCCTTCTTTATCGCGGCCGCCTCGTCGCTCTTGAGGACCTCGCGGACGTTGTTGAGGGCCGACTCGACGTTCGATCGGTCTTCCGCCGGAATCTTGTCGCCGTGCTCCTTGAGCTGATGCTCGATCTGGTACGCGGCGTTCTCCGCCTCGTTCCGCGTCTTGACCAGCGTGGCCTTTTTCAGATCGTCCGCGGCGTGTTCTTCCGCCTCTTTCTTCATGCGTGCGATCTCTTCCTTCTTCAGGCCGCCGCTTCCTTCGATGCGGATGGATTGCTCCTTGCCCGTCGCCTTGTCCTTCGCCGAGACGTTGATTATCCCGTTGCGGTCGATGTCGAACGTCACGTCGATCTGCGGCATGCCCCGCGGGGCCGGCGCGATCCCGCCGAGATTGAATCGCCCGAGCGTGCGATTGTCGATCGCCATCGGGCGGTTGCCCTGCAAAACGTGAATCGTCACCTCCGTCTGGCTGTCCGCGGCCGTCGAAAACGTCTCCGTCTTCGATGTCGGGATCGTCGTGTTCGCCTCGATGAGCGGAGTCATTACGCCCCCCAGCGTCTCGACGCCCAGCGTCAACGGCGTTACGTCGAGGAGGACGATGTCCTCCTTCTCGCCGGAAAGCACCGCACCTTGAATCGCGGCGCCGATAGCAACGACCTCGTCCGGGTTGATGCTCCTGTTCGGCTCCTTGCCGAAAAGCTCCCGGCACAGCGCCTGCACCGCCGGAATCCGTGTCGATCCCCCCACCAGGACCACTTCGTCTATGTTCTTGGCGGACATCTTGGCGCCCTCCAGCGCCTCCATGACCGGACCGCGGCAACGCTCCGTGAGATGCTTGGTCAGTTGCTCAAACTGGCTGCGCGTAATCGTGAGTTGCAAGTGCTTGGGACCACTCTCCGTCGCCGTGATGTACGGGAGGTTGATCGCGGTCTCCAGCACGGTGGAAAGCTCACACTTGGCTTTCTCCGCGGCCTCCTTTAGCCGTTGAAGTGCCATCGGGTCCTTACGCAGTTCGATTCCCTCCTGTTTGCGAAACGCGTCCGCCAGGTGGTTTATTAGCTCCTCATCGTAGTCGTCGCCCCCGAGGTGCCCGTCGCCGCTCGTGCTCTTCACCTCGAAAGTGCCGATCTCCGGATCGATCTCCAGTATCGAAATGTCGAACGTCCCCCCGCCAAGGTCGAACACCGCGATGGTCTGCTCGGTCTTCTTGTCCAGACCGTACGCGAGCGCCGCAGCCGTCGGCTCGTTGATGATCCGCTCCACGGTCAGTCCCGCGATATCGCCCGCGTCTTTGGTCGCCTTTCGTTGCGAGTCATTGAAGTAGGCGGGCACGGTGATTACGGCACGCTCGACCTTCTGACCGAGGTAGTCCTCGGCCGTCTTCTTCAGATCCTGCAGCACCATCGCGCTGATCTCCGGCGGAGTGTACTGCTTGCCGCGAATCGCCACCTTCACAAGCTCATCGGGTGCGCCGACGACTTGATAAGGGACCATCTTCTCCTCGTTGCTCACTTCATTGTGCCGCCGGCCCATGAACCGCTTGATTGAGAAAATGGTGTTCTCAGGATTGGTGACCTGCTGATGCCGCGCAATCTGCCCGACCAATCGGTCTCCCTTTTCCGTGATCCCGACCACGGAAGGGGTCAGCCGCGACCCCTGCGCGTTCGTCAGGACCTTCACGGTGTCGCCCTCCATCACAGCGACAACGGAATTTGTCGTCCCCAGGTCTATTCCGATGATCTTCGACACTTTGTTCTCCTTCTGGATACTCTCGGGGCGCGTTGCACGGCGATACTCCTACCGCTGCGCGTTAGACGAAGCATGTCCCGTGCCAGCTTGATTTTCGTCGGCGTAAGTTATAAACTACTGTAAAGTAATAAGTAACGTTCGCAGCCCCGGTGGGCGCCCTCCCGACTGCCAACGTGGCAGTACCCGAGCCTGCGGAAATGGCACGACTTGCATACAACGGAGCACCTCTGCCACCGCGCTTTCACTTCATGCCGAGAGTGTTAGACTCCGCCGACAATGGCTACGGAACCGCTTAAGACTGAGCAATCTCACACCGAGCCCACCGTCCGCCAGCATTCGGTTTTTATAGAAAACCGCGTGGGGCAGCTCCTGAGGCTGACCCAACTGTTCGACCAGACCGATATCCGTATCCTGGCCGTTTCCGTGGTCTATTGCGTCGACTGCGCCATAGCCCGCATGATCGTGGACGATCCGGACAGCGCCTTCGAGCTTCTCACCGGGGCCGGGTTCCGGGTAAGCGAGACCGAGTTGATTGTCGTGAGCCTCCCCCACGGAAAACGCGCCCTTCTGCATACTTGGGCCGCCCTCCTCGCCGCCGAGATCAATATCCATTACACATATCCCATGCTGGTTCGCCCCAGAAACTGCGCAGCGATCGCCATTCAGCCCGACAATATCGCCCAGGCCGTGCAGACGCTCAGGCGGAAAAACTTCGAGGTGCTCACGCAGGCGGACCTGCTGGACGCGCGTTACGATTAGACCGTCCGCCCGACCCGCAAAACGAAAACGGATCGAATCGCTTGTCGGTTCGCTTGGACGTCATTGCTGAAATCAGAGTTTACGGAGCAGCGGCATGTTGGCTGAATTCACGCTCGATATTCCCCTACTGATCTCTAGATGGATACACATTGCGGCGGTCGTGACCGCCATCGGCGGTGCCGTGTTCATGCGCTTCGCACTTCTGCCTTCAGCGCGTGACGCCTTGAGCGAGGAATCCGCCGCCGAGCTGCGCGCTGCCGTAAGGCGGCGCTGGGCCAAGTTCGTCCACGCCGGCATCGCGTTACTCCTCATCACCGGCTTCTTCAACTTCTACGTCCTCGCGATCAAGCCCGGCGTAGACCCGGTTTATCATGGGTTCTTCGGGCCGAAGCTGCTTCTTGCGTTGGTAGTCTTCTTCATCGCCAGCGGCCTGGTGGCGCGCTCCGCGGGGTTCGCGAAAATGCAGGCGGCCGGCGCAAAATGGTTCGGCGTGCTGCTCGTTCTCGCGGGCGTGATCATTCTCCTGTCCGGCATACTCAACCAGCTCCGGGCCGATTCGCAACGTTCGCTCGATGCCGCACCACCCGCCGCGGAGGAAGTCGTCGAATCACCTTGAGGCTGATCCAATTGAGCGCGGGCTAACCGAGTGACAACCGCGATCGTCCAGCGCGTCGTGATCTATCCGCTTGTCATTCCGATGCGCTGGAGCGTTTCCCACGCCCAGGCGCAGCGCGCGGTGAGTGACCCCGTAGTCGTCAGCGTCGAACTCGGCAACGGCATGGTCGGCTTCGGCGAGGCCCTGCCGCGCTCCGACCCCGCGCGTGAAAGCGTCGATTCCATCATCGACGCGGCCAGGTCGGTATTCCTGCCGTTTATGCTCGAGTTTCACCCGCAATCCTTTCCCGCGGCGTTGGAGGCGATTGAGGCGCTTCCCTGGACCGACGCCGCCGGACGGCCGGTCCCCGCCGCCCGCGCGGCCGTAGAGCTCGCCCTGCTGGACGCCGTTCTGCGCACGTATAACCGCGGCATCGGCGAAGTCGCCGGGTGGATGGGCATTCCCGGATTCGGCCAGCCGGGCAGCATCAAACGCATCAGATACAGCGGCGTCCTCGCCTTCGCTGATTCCGCGCGGTCGCTGAAAATGCTGCGCTTGCTCTACTGGGCGGGGCTTAGACATTTCAAGCTTGAGATCGGAACGCCGGACGATCGCGCACTTCTCGGCCGGGTCGCCGGGTATCTGCGAAAGCCGATCGAACGCGGAAACGCTACCCTCCGCGTTGACGCCAACGGCACCTGGACCAAAGACGAGGCCATAGACTGGCTCGCCGAAACGAAGGACCTTTCCATCGCCGCCGTAGAGCAACCCCTGCCCCGCGGCACCGAGGACGAGCTTGCGATCCTCCGCGATCTCTTTGAGACCGTGCTGGTGCACGACGAGTCGCTCAACACCCTTGAGGACGGGCAACGCCTGATAGAACTCGGCGTGGCCGACGGTTTCAACATCGGACTCGGCAAGTGCGGCGGAATGCTGCCGTCCCTGCGTTTGGCAGCCCTGGCCCGCCGCTCCAACGTGCGGATTCAGCTCGGGTGCATGATCGGCGAGACCGCCGTTCTCTCCTGCGCCGGCCTGAGATTCCTGGAAGCTTGTCCGGGTGTTCAATGGGCGGAAGGCTGTTGGGGCAGCTTCCTTCTCTCGCGCGACGTTTCCACCCGCCGCGTGCGCTTCGGACTCGGCGGCAAACCGCCACGAATCGGGGACGCCGGACTCGGCGCCGACGTCGACGTCGCCCGCCTTCGTGCACTCTGCTGCGACAAGCCCATCGTAAGCAACCTCTAGCGCTCCATTGCGCCTCGAATGATGAGTGTGCCACCGTTCTTGAAAGCAGTGCAGGGCCGTTTTCCTGACGATACAACCACTGCCGAAACGGCGAAGGCACGCATCAAACGACGGCCGGATGGCCCATCGCTTTAGCGCTGAGGGAGCCGAATCTCTACGTTCCGCAGATCCATCTTGAATCGAAGAAAGTGCCTCGCGCCGAGACGCAACGGGCCAATGAATTCCGGTCCGCGGCGCCCGCGTTACGGCTCTATTCGGCGGGCGGTCCCCGCCCTACGCCCCTCAGATTCGCCGCGGGGTCGAGAAGGTGATTTCGCTGATTACACGGCGGCCTTCGGTGCTTTGACCGGCCGCGGCGCAGAGCGCGACCCACGCGGCCTGGGCCCGGTCGAGTAGCCCCATGTCCTGAAGGCAAAGGGCGAGGTTGGCGAGGTAGTCGAAACGGTGCGGCGAATGTTCGACGGCGCGCTCGAACCGCTCCAGTGCCGCGGCGAACTCCCCGCGGTCGGAAAAGATCAAACCGAGCTGGTAATGAAGCTCGATCGACTGCGGATCGACGGTAAGGGCGCGGCGCAGGGCGTCTTCCGAGGCGTCGAGGTCGCCGGCTTCCCGCAGCAGCAGGCCGAGCTTGGTGAGCGCCTTCAAGTAGCTCGGATTGATCTCGACCGCCTTGAACAGCGCCTCGATCGCACCGTGCAGGTCGCCGCTCTGCCGCAGCAGCAGCGCGTGGCGATAGTGCCAGTCGGCATGGTTGGGATGCTCGCGAAGCGCGCGCCGCAGGTTCTCGATCTGCCGCTCCAACATCATCCGCACTTCGGACTCGCGGGGTTCGGCCGCATCACGCGCTATCGATTGCGGGTCGAGGTACTTGCGGTTCTGCTCTTCCGCAGTAACCAGGAGCTGAAGCCTGGCCATCTCCGCGAAGAGCAAGGAAGTTCCGGGCTCTGCGTCCGCGGCGCTTTCCAGGCTCGCCTTGGCTTCTTCCGTTAGGCCGAGGGCCTGCTGGGCCGTGGCCAGCCCCGCGTAGGCGCTGAGCATTTGGTCGTTCGACTCGCAGGCCCTGCCGAAGGCGTCGGCCGCCGGGAGATATTCGCCCCGGCGCAGATGTCCCGTGCCCATCTTTATCAGGGCCTCGAGATAGTCCGGCCGCAGTTCGGCCGCACGGGCGTAAGAGTCGAACGCGCGGTCGAAGTCTCTCATTTCTTTGTACGTATCTCCGAGGCGAAGATGCTGGTCGGCCCGCTCGGGGTGCTTCTCAATCAGTGCCTTAAGTAGTTCGATCGCCTCGTCGTGCCTGCGGGCGGCCGTAAGGGAGCTGATGCAGTCGTCGCGCGCCTCCCGATTGTCGGGATCGAGCATCAGCACGTGGCGGAACTGGCCGATGGAGTCCCGAAATCTCTCGGCACGCAGGTAAAGGTTGGCAAGCGTCAGCGCAAAAGATGTGTCGTCCGGGTAGCTCCAGCACAAATGCTCGTAATGAATGACGGCCATGTTCAGGTCGTCGAGCCGGAAGTATACGGCCGCGAGGCGTTCGTGGGCGTTGCGAAGGCCGGGCTCGATTTCCAGGGCGTTTTCGTATGAGATTATGGCCTCGTCCATTTCGCCCAGCTTTTCCTGGCAGAATCCGCACGCAAACCAGCCGGCGTAGTCGTTGCGGCCGTGGGCGAGGCCTTGCTGAATCTGCTCGAGTGCGGCGTGGCGCAGGCCCAGGGCGTCGAGCGCGCAGGCGAGTCCGTAGCCACAGGTGCGGTCGGCCGCGTCGGATTCGAGCCCGTTGCAAAAGACGTCACGTGCCCGGCCGAACTGCCCCTCATTCAACAGGCGTATTCCCAGTTCTCGCTGGTGGGCTAGGCCGCAGGGTCGCCGTTCGACGCGGGCTTCGAGCTCGGCCGTGGGCACGTCCTCCTTGTCGCGCAGGTGCTCGCCGAACGCGACGGCGAGTTCGCCGACCAGTCCGCGCCCGAGGATTTCCAGGAGGTGAGACATCTCGCCGTTCCCCTTACCCGCCCGGGAGCGATGCCAGGGCCCGGCTCGCGTCGGCGTAGTAATGGTTGATGTCGAGGGCCCGCCGGTAGGCCGAGCGCGCCCGAGTTAGATTGCCGCAGGCCCGGTAGAGGTTCCCGAGAACATAGTAGACGTCGGCGTACTCGGCACCCGCGTCGACGGCCTGCTCGAGCCGCGTCATGGCGTCATCGGCGCGGTTGGTGCGTTGATAGAGTTTCCCGAGCTCGATGAGGGCGCGTGTGAATCTGGGATCGAGTTGGACGGCGCGTACGTTGGCGTCGATGGCGTCCTCATGGCGTCCGAGGCGGCCCAAAACTCTTCCGCAATGGTAGTGAAGCTCGGCATGCTCCGGCTGGCGCTCCAGCGCCGCACGCAACGTCTTGAGAAGCATGGCGAAAACACCTTCATCAACCTCGCCCGGCGGAATGGATAGAAACGCGTCCACGAAGTCGGGCTCGTTCTCGATGACGCGCGACAGCTCCTCGATCCCGCGCTGCTCGTTGATTGAACGTGGGTCAGAAGGGGTTGCACGTATCTCAACCGCGTGGCCCGTGTCTCGCGCGGACTTGGCCGCCTGGGCGAGCAGGAGTCCGATTCGCGCGTCGTTGGGCCTTCGGGCCTGGGCCCGCTGCAAATGGACAACCGCCTCCGCAGCTTCCCCACGGACTCCGCAGCACATTGCCAGGCTCATCAGCGCTTCGGCGTGGTTGCGGTCGATGCTGACGGCCTGGGTGAACCTCAATTCGGCCTCCTCGTACTCGTCAAGGCAGGTCAGGAGTGTGCCGAGCTGGAAGTGCAACTCCGCACACTCCGCGTCCGCCGCGACGGCACGGCGCAGCGTCGTTAGCGCGTCCTCGCGGCGGCCGGCCGCCCACAGCGCAAGGGCGTGTCGAATGGTGGTGCGTGTCTCGTCTTCGCCACTGCGGACGGACTCGCCCAAGACGTCCACGGCGTCGCCGGGCCCGCGCGTGCCTAAGAGACATGCGGCCAGGTATTCGGGCAGTGACCTGTCCGTCGAGCCGTGGGTCTCAGCCTCTAGGAACGCCTCGCGGGCCTTGTCGTACTCGCCCGCGTTGAGCAGGCATACTCCCCGGCCCACCTGCCGGGCGGCCGCGAAATGGGACTTTATCAGACGCACGAGTTCGCCGGGGTCGCGGCCGTCGCCGGCAATTGCCTCGATCACGCGGCATGGAGACGTGTCATCCATCGTTCACTCACTTACCGGACGTATGTTATCTCTCCGCATTTATACATCGGACCATCCGGCCCCCGGTCTTATTAGGGCGCAGCGCGCAAATGTCCGGAAAGCTCGCAAAGGAGGCGCTATACGCGCGCTGCGGAACGTACGACCAGCCGTTTTCCGTCAGGCGCGTCGCAACGGAAATGACGAATCTGGACAATCGCAATGCGCAACAATATGCTTGCCGCGACGCGCAGCGTTATTGGAGTTGACGTTCTATGCTGGTTGACGCCCTGTTGCAGGCGCACCGCCGAGTGCCGAACAAGCTGGCGGTTGACGACGGCCTGCGCAAGCTGACGTTTCGCGACTTGGCGCGCTTGTCCTTCGTCTTTAAGGAATTGGTCGCGGAGGTTACAACGTGCAGCCGTGTCGGCATCATGCTCCCGGCTTCGGCCGTTTTCCCTTCCACGCTGATGGGCGTGCTCTGGTCGGGCAAGACGGCCGTGCCTCTGAACTTTCTGCTCAACGCCGATGAGCTTGCCAAAATCGTCGAGGACGCGGGACTGGACGCCATATTCACTATCGGCCATTTCAGGGACCTCGTGGAACGTCTCCCGGCGCGGCCGGTCTACCTCGAAAACCTGCCGCTAAAGGGAAAGATGGTGATCGCGCGTTTTCGTCGGCTCGCCGGACCACCGCGCAGCGATGCGCATTCCACCGCCGTCATACTCTATACGTCCGGCACCACCGCGGAACCGAAGGGCGTAGAGCTGACACATGGCAACCTCGAAAGCAATTGCCGCGACACGGTCCACTCGCTGAACATTGACGCTCAAAAGACGTTCCTCAACGTCTTGCCTCCGTTCCATGTGTTCGGTCTGACCGCGACGGTGCTTGTGCCCGTCACGTTGGGTGCGAGCGTTTTTGCTCTGCCGCGTTTCAGTCCCAGTTCGGTGCCGCGGCTCGTCGCGGAACATCAGGTCTCCATTCTAATGGCCGTTCCCAGCATGTACGCCGCAATTCTGAGAACGAAGTCGGCGCCTGCGGACGCCTTCCGGTCCGTATATCTGGCGATCAGCGGCGGCGAGCCCCTCGCGGAAGCCGTGCGGGCGGGGTTTGAAGAGAGATTCGGCGTGACACTCAGGGAAGGCTACGGACTTACGGAGACGTCGCCCGTCGTGTCCGCGTGTACGGCAACGTGCTATCGGCCGGGGAGCGTCGGGCGCCCCATACGAAACGTGAAGGTTGGCATCGTGGCGCCGGACGGAAGGGAACTGCCGGCCGGCGTCGACGGCGAGATCGTCGTGAGCGGGCCGGGAGTGATGAAGGGCTATTACAAAAAGCCGGAAGAGACGCGCCGAGTCGTCGACGCCGACGGGCGCTTTCATACCGGCGACATAGGGCACCTCAGCGGCGACGGATTCCTGTCGATCACCGGCCGACTCAAAGAGATGCTGATCATCGGCGGGGAAAACGTCTTCCCGCGGGAGATCGAGGCTGTGTTGGAAAGTCACGACGCCGTTCTACAGGCGGCGGTGATCGGGACGCGCGACGACATGCGCGGCGAGTCCGCAACGGCGTTCGTCATTCCCGTGGACGGAGCGAGCGTCAGCGCACAAGAGCTGCGCAGCCACGCCAAGAAATCGCTCGCCGGGTTCAAGGTGCCTAAGCGCATCGAGATTCGCCAGGACCTTCCCCAAGGTCCAACCGGAAAGATCCTCAAGCGCCGTCTGCAAGACCTGCTGTGAGCGAAACGGCTCATGCGCGCCGCGGTGAATGACCCGCCGCCGGGAAACCTACGGGCTGTACTGCGCTATCGTGTTATAGAGATCTTCCGCGGCGGCCGCCTTGGCAACGGCGACGCGGAATTCCTCCGTCTGCCAAAGGCGGCTGATTCCGGCAAGCGCCTGGATGTGCGGTCCTGTTTTGTCGACGGGGCTGGCAAGCAGCACGATTACGTTGCAGGGACGCCCGTCGGGCGCCTGAAACTCGATCGGCGCGGCCGGCTTCCCGACGGCCATCACTAGATCTCGGCAACCTCTCGACTTGCCGTGCGGCACCGCCAAACCAAACCCGACGCCGGTCGAGCGTGTCGCCTCACGGGCCAGTACGGCGCCGAGCACTTCGTTGCGGTCATCCAGCAAGCCGTTCGAGTTGAGCAGATCGACAAGCTCAGTGATCGCCGAAACCTTTTCAGAGGTCTGAAGCGGAACGCGAACGCACTCTTTGGTCAAGATGTCGGTTATTCTCATCGATACCGCGCCACAGTGACCTAGCCGCCCGTTGAAATTCTCCCCATTTATGTGGGACCGACTCTCCAGTCGGTCATATTTCCGGCAACAAACCCGTTTGACGGACTGGAAAATCCGTCCCCCGGACGTTGTCAACGGGCCGCTGGCGGGCCTTGCACTCTACCAGATGTACTTCGGCCGTGCCAACGAACCACCTGCGGCGCAGCAAAGCGTCGGCCGCCCGAGAGCTGACCCAACGCCGTCGGGGCGGGCCGCCCCGGTGATTCTCCGGCGCAAAGCCGCAACTACTCGGTCGTTCCGATGTCGATTACTCCGTTGAGGTCATAGTCTCGGGCGAGATCTTCGCGAAGTCTGGCGTCCCATCTCGCGTGCAGATCCTGAAACAGAAAGTTCGTCCCGCCGTAGTGTCTGTCCGAGAACCGATTACCGTTCGTCCGGCCGTCCGATCCGGCGAAGTTGGCCTCGCCCGCATCTATGTAGCTGCATTCGTCGTTCCCAACTCCGTCGCCGCGCTCCGACTGCTCGTTCGCATCACCGATGATGGGCAGCACGGGACGAATCCGTTCCCGCTGCGCCGGGCGCTCCGGCCGCGCCATCGTCCGATCTCCGTAAACGCCGTCGGCGTCCAGCGTGTAAGAGCCGGCGCTCCACGCCGGAAGATAGACCCGAAAGTGCCCGCTCGTAGTGCCGTCGTTCCCGGCCGCCTCACAAACGTAATATTTCTGCCAGGATTTCCCTTCAACGTTGCGCTGCGCGGGATAATTGATCGGCAAACCAACCTCCGCGCCGTAGATAAAAGTGAACAGACTCTCAGCCCAGCCGTACTCGACCGCGCCCGCGGCCCCTTCGGCGTGCGGCCGGTCCAGGTCCGTCTCCGTCGGGTGCCAGAGCGCCGGAGGCAGCACACCTCCGCTTACGTTCTCGTACGCGGCCAGCGCGTTTCCGAACTCGCGCAGCCGCGCCAGGCAGTGCACGCTCTTGGCCTGTTCGCGCGCCCGCCCCAGGGAGGGAAGCAGGATCGACATAAGAAGCGAGATGATCGAGATTACGACGAGCAACTCGATCAAAGTGAAACCGCGCCGCCCGGTCACTACACGCGGACGCACGACATCCGCAAGCCGTTCGGGCCGAGGGCAGGCAAACCGCCGCGCGATGAATGTATCGGCTTGATGCACTATTCGATCATAACGCTCGAGCGCCCGTAATCAAGGACCACGCGGTGGCCGGTCCGGCCCCTCCTCCGCAAGCGGCGGCAGATAGAGGTTGCCGAGCGATATGGGGTCATACGCGTTATGCCGCGCCGCGGACCACGTGCTGAATTCTTGATTCACAAGATCGTATCGCGTCACGTTGAAGCCCCATACCGTGTGCTCGCGGGGCACCGCGCCGAACGCATCGAGGGGGATGCGGACCTCGGCCGTCCATCGTCCGGGCGCGTCTCTGGTCGCAAGCTCAAAGTCCGATGCCCAGGTTTCACGCCGTCCGCAGGGCGGATCAAAGCCGATGCCCTTTTCGGACGAGTGTCCGCCGCCGTACTTGATCACGACGTGATACAGGTCCGAAGGGCTTCGCGTTCCGGCGTTGAGTGGGTCTATCAACAGTTCCACCAACTCCTGTCCGACGGGGATCATGTCGTCATATACGACACTGTTGCGGCGCGTCCGGGGCTGCGCGAGCAGCTCGTCAGCTTCGCAGTTGACGCCCACGTATAGGTTATCGGCGTCGCGCAGGACGAAGCTCGAGGTTCGACTTTGCGCCGCGTGAACCTCGTTGTGATCGGCATCGATTTCGGCGCGGCTTATCAAAGCGAAATCGGAGGCGACGTTCACCGATCCGAGCGGCCAGTCGGACAAATCGCCGTCTATGTTGATGGGGCTTCGGACGGGGAGCGCCGTGAGATAAGCGATCGGCGCAGGTGCACGCGCGTTTGCGTCACCCCCCGTGTCGAGCTCCATCGGCACGTACGTGCAACCGCCGGTTTCGCGCAGATTTGCGTCCGCGCTGGCACGCAACTTCATGCGCCTGGACCCGCCGGGCGGGATCTGCCGAACCGGATAACTTTCTTCGGCCGCCCACAGCTTGGGGAGTTCGGGAAATACGATACTCCCGGCTATGGGAACACGCGTCCCGTTGTGGACCGCGATTGCAAACTCCACGTCGAAAACGGAGTCTTCGCGGGTTCCCATGAGCCTGACCCGAACGCCGTCGACGCCAAGCTCTACCTGGCGCGTCTGGTCCATGAGCTGTCTCCAAGCCACGCTTCTCTCGAAATCCTCGCCAACGGTCCCGGGCGGACGTCCCCCGCGGACCCGCAGCAGCTCCGACGCCATGACGTTGCGTGCCGCCTCGAAGGGCGCGAGTTGGTCCGGCCAGGCGGGCGCGCGGCCGTCCGCGAAATGCGTGCGGTAGGCCCGGCTTCCCTGATATGGCGTGAGCGAATTCCGCAGCGTGGCCGCCACGTGCTCGAGTCCGTGGCTCGCAAGCAATTCTGCGTAGGCCGCGTCCTGTGCCCCGCGACGCAGGTACTTGAGCCGCGCCGACGCGACGGGCTCGTCTAATCCGAACGCTCCTCCGGGGTATAGCAGCGCGCCCGGATCGTAACGCACGCAGTCCTCGGGGACGGGGTTCTCGTTCGCATCGGGCCAGTTGTTTACGCACCCCAGCCACGTCGCCTGCGCCCCCAGTTCCTTCGCGTGCCAGGGAATCACACGCACGTACGCGGGCGGCGCATGCACGGATGTCGAGCCGCTGAACGGCGGCCGATCAATTGCCACCCACGTGGCGCGGCCCCCGCCGCGCTGAACTGTCATCTCTTCAACGTCGAAAAACTGTGCATCGGGCACCCAGATGTCAACCGAGTCGGACAAATCCGCACGGGGAAAGTCGTGCCATCCAAAGTCGTGAAGGTCCTGCGGGAACAGGCGCGCAGCGATGCGCAGGCCGGCGCTGCCATCGTGAACTATCGACGCCAGACGCTTGGCGGCCTCGGCGGTTTCCGGCGACGGACGCGCCGACCCCTGCGCCAGCACGTAGGCGCGCTCGATCCAGCCCCTCTGGCGGAAGTGTTCCTCACAATTGCGGACGAAGCGGTGTTGAAGCGCAAGAGCGCTGCGCGATTGTGTTCGATTTGCCTCGTTCGAGCCGCCCCGCAAGAGAACGTGCAATGGCACCGGCCACGCTTGCAGGGGCGTCCTCGAGAAGAAGGCGTCCCCGTCGAGAAGCGGTTCGACCACGCGATCGTAATGAGCCCAGTTTACGGTAACGTCGCCCTGGGCGGAGACCTTCAGTGTCGGCCCCAAGCCCGGCAGCACCGGCGAGAGCCGATGTGCGTGCAACGTGCGCAGCGTCGAGCCCAGAAGTACGTCGAGCTGCATTTCAAGCGGATCGGCGCTCCAGTCGTCGGTCACGGGCGCGTAGGGGCGCCCGTGCAGACGGACGTGATGGCTGAAGAGCCGCCGGTGATCCAACTCTGCCAACAAAGGGACGGCCGCACTCTCGGGGAGCACGAATGGCCAAACCTCGAGTTTTACGTCGATCTCGCCCACACGAACGCCTGCGTCGGTCAGCACGATCGAAGATCGGTAAGCTCCTTCCCCTACTCCCTTCGGTATGGTCACGTCCGCCCAGAAGTAATTCGTTAGCGCGGGGTGAAGCGACGCTGGCAGGCCCCCGCGCGGCGCGCGCAAGGGCACGAGCACGTCGTGCGGCAGCGCGTCGCGCCGGGCCGGCGCTATGTACCTCACGTGCCAGCCCGGCCAGGTGTTTATCCGCACCGGATGCATTCGGAACAGTGAAACGGCTATCGGCGCGGGAGAAGAATCCCCTGACACGAAAGGAGTGGCGCTGATGTCGGGGTCCAAGACCGCAGAACCGGAGGGACGCAAAGCGAAGCAGAAGCTCAGGGTCTCGTTTATCGCACCGGCCAGCTCTACCCGATTTGATGCCCCCGCGCCGTCGCCGAACGGCGCCTGGGCCCCGCGACGGAATTGGGGGACGGTCGGCTCCTGAAGTACCCACATCCTGACGCGCGGTTCGACGCTCTTGCAGCCGGCACTCGTCGGCACAATGACCGGAAGTGCGCAGATGGGAAGGATCGCAAACGCGCGCACGGAGAGGCGCGCGCGACGACACGAACTTTTGAGCGGGTCTGGCGCGGCCCGCTTTGCCGCCCTACGGCGTATCGTGCGGCCCCTCACTCTCGTCAGTGTCGGCCGGCTTGTCTTTGTAAGCATCTGGCACTTCTTCGATAGGTACGGGCGTGGGAGCAATGTGAATGACCTCGCCGGTGGCATCGGCCTCATCCG
>Ga0326597_10002456_pt1 | contig 27658 bp, 24 predicted proteins | sample RVTome_12_FD_203789 | JGI IMG/M metagenome (GOLD analysis project Ga0326597, IMG submission 203789) | Soil microbial communities from uranium-contaminated site in the Upper Colorado River Basin, Wyoming, United States - RVT100D185 | ecosystem: Environmental > Terrestrial > Soil > Contaminated >... | reverse complement strand
CCCCGGGGGGGTGTTTGGGTCCCCCCCCCTCACACCCCCCCCCCCCCCCTCCGGGGGGGGGGGGGGGGGGGGGGCCCCGCGCGCATTGCCTCGGGCTCTTCACCCACCCCCTTGCCCCCTCCCTCCGAGAGGGAGGGGGAATCGATCGCTCGCTTCCGTGAGGCGCTGCTCGTTTCGAAGTCCAGTTCCTCCTCCGTGTCCTCCGTGCTCTCCGTGGTGATTCGACTGGGCGGGACGAAGGTGATGCGCGCGTGGGGGTTGGCGATGGCGGTGAGCTCGAGGAACTCATCCACGCTGCCGCGGCCGCGCTGATATTTCGCTTCCAGCTCGATCGAGACACTCGTGCCGGTGCGATACACCGATGAGTCAAGGAACTCGCCCGTCGCAGCAAGTTCTCGGGTGCCGGCGGTGAGCTTGTCGAAGCGCGCAGGAGGGAAATCGTCGGTCTCGACATCGCGCGTCACCTCGGCGCGATTCGTCTTGGTGTTCATCGCCAATTCGATGTGATGCGCTTCCTTCTTCGCGCTGGGCCGGGTGTGAATGACCATGGGCCGTCCGGTGGTGAGCAGGCCGTACATGCCCGCGGCGCTGATGCCGATGCCCTGCTGCCCGCGCGACATCTTGAGGCGATGAAACTTGGAGCCGTAAAGCAGGCGGCCGAAGATGTGCTCGACCTGTTTCCGCACGATGCCCGGGCCGTTATCCACGACAGTCACGCGATAGCGCGAACTCCGCGGCGGGGCAGGCGTCCCGCCTGCCAATTTGGAAGGCAGGCGGGACGCCTGCCCCACTGATCCCAAGGGCTGAAGGTCTTCGATCACGATCGTGAGATCTGGGAGGATGCCGGCCTCCTCACAGGCGTCGAGCGAGTTATCCACCGCTTCCTTGACGGTGGTGAGCATGGCCTTGCGCGGGTTGTCGAAGCCGAGCAGGTGACGGTTCTTGGCGAAGAATTCAGAGACGGAGATATCCCGCTGCCGCTCGCCCAGGGTCTCGGCGGTTTCGCGGCCGGCGCGGGCGGTGCGAGGACGGCTGGATTTTTTCCGTGGAGGCATCGCGTCCTTGGGTTCGATGAGGAGCGTCGTCATGAATCTTTCCGCCTTCCCTGGCGTTCGCCACGCGGCCTGTGGATCGGGCACCCTACACGAATCGGCAGAGGGTGAGGCGATTCGATGAAGTTTGCGGCGCCGGCCGCCGGCAGCGCTGCATGGCGTGCGTCAGAGTTCGCATTAGGCCATTTCCACCCGGGTTTGGGGCCGATTCCCCATGTCGGGCGGTTGCTGGTGGGGTTACTCTTCGCTCCGCGTTTTGGTTCGCCCGCAGCGTCTTCGTATCGAGGAGGTCATGCATCGTGCTCCCGACCGTCCGAGTCCGGCCAACTGGATACCTTGGCGAAGACGGTTTATCCTGCCGCCCTTGGATTGCGGTTCAGGGTTCAGCAGGAGCGCGGAACGGGCATGGAAACCTCGTTGATCATTCTCAAGCCGGATGCAGTGCAGCGCGGTCTCATGGGGCGCATCATCAGCCGCTTCGAGGACAAGGGCCTGGAGATCATCGGCTGCAAGATGATGCGCATCACGCCCGCGCTGGCGGCCGAGCACTATGCCCCGCACAAGGGCAAGCCGTTCTACGAGGGATTGGTGCGGTTCATGACCAGCTCGCCGGTGCTGGTGCTGGCGGTGCGCGGGCTGGGTGCGATCACGATCTGCCGCAAGATGATGGGAGCGACGTTCGGATCGAAGGCGGAGCCGGGCACGATTCGCGGCGACTTCGGCGTATCCAACTCGTTCAACCTCATTCACGGCTCGGACAGCCCGGAGGCGGCGTCGAAGGAGATCTCCCTCTTCTTCAAGCCGGGCGAGCTGGTCGAGATCGACCGCACCATCCGCGGCTGGGTATACGACGAATCCACCGGCAACCCGGAATAGGGCAGGTTCAAGTACCCTCTACGTTGAAGGAAACTGGCCCCCATCGCCATGCGAGAATGGTCAGGCGGTCAACCCCGAATAACCCATTGTGGCGCCGCGTTTTACGATTCTTGGCGTCGGGATCGTTCGGCGGATGCCGGCGCTTACTCCATTAAAGTTTGGATTTTTCATACGGAAACCGAATGAATCCCTGTTGCGAAGTGTCTCTTTGTGGTAGAGTGAAGGTGGGAAATCGAGCCGGAAAGACCCGACTTGGTGCTTTTCGGACGGCAGAAACGCGGTTTTTCGATTAGAATGATTCCAGAGGGTCCCCAGAACCTGACCGATGGTTGACCGTATTAGTGAGTGCATTCCCGAAAAGCAGGGGTCCCTGCATGGCCGCCAGAGGCCTCAGTCGGGAAGAACAGCAAAACACGGCACGCAGCGCGGAACGATTCCCTCCTTTTGCGTGCCTGAACTGATAGAAGATTGGGATCGATTGGACGGACGGAAGGCATGGCAATGATCGCCAAGGATTCACCACTTCACCGGATGCGGCAGCGGAAGCAGGTTTCGCTCCGGGAAGATCCTGCGCGCGGGGCGGGGGGTTCGGCCGCCAAGGCGTCGGGTCGCACGCGACCGGCCGCCGGCCGCACGCTGACGTCGCTTTCGGCCCGTGAGGAGCGCTTGTTGCGGAAGATTCTCGCCAAGGAGATGGACTACATCGACAGCGAGGAGTTTCGCAAGCCCAACGCCGAGAAGACGATCTACGACGATGCGCCCCCGGTGCAGCGTCCCGATGTCTCGTGGTATCGCCCGCTGATGGATGACCTCGCGCCTTCTTCGAGCCGCTCGCTCAAGAACGCGGGGACGGTGCTGCTCACCGGCGCGGAGGAGCGCGTGCTCTTCCTGCAGTACAACTACGCGCGCTTCCGCGTGTCGGAGCTGCAGATCAAGATCGGCAGCGGCGAAGCCACGCCCGAGCAGGCCCGCGAGATCCTCAAGTGGTACCGCACCGCCGTGCGCTATCGCGAGCAGATCGCGGAGACCAACCTCGCGCTGGTGCTGGCGATGGCGAAGCGAACGCGCATGAGCGAAGTCGATTTCGCGGACCTTGTCAGCGAAGGCAACATGGCGCTCTTGCGCTCGGTGGACAAGTTCGACTGCGGCCGCGGCTTCAAGTTCTCGACCTACGCCTGCCGCGCGATTCTCAAGGCGTTCAGCCGGCAGGGGATGAAGCTGAGCAAGTATCGCCAGCGCTTCCCCACCGATTTCGATCCCGCGCTCGAGAAGAGCAATCATCTCGAGACGATGCGGCGGACGCACGAGCTCGAGTCGGCCGAGGAAGTGAAGCACGTCGTGCTCAGCAACGAGGCCGACCTGACCGATGTCGAGCAGACGGTGATCCATCACCGCTTCGGCATCGACCTGCCGGAGGATCAGGAGCCGCTCACTCTCGAGCAGGTGGGGCAGATCATCGGCGTGACGAAGGAGCGGGTGCGGCAGATCCAGAACAAGGCGCTCGAAAAGATCCGCCTTGCCCTGGAGGCCAACCAGCTCGAGCGCGAAGAAGCCCTTCGACTGGCCGCGGAAGCGGAGCAGAACGAAGGCGTGGTGATGAACTGACGCCGTTGAACCTGGATTGCGATGAGAAGCCCCGGGCATGCCCGGGGCTTTTTTATGTTCTATCACCGCGCTGTCGCATTTGAATCGCCGATCTTCGCCGCGTAGCAGACACGGCCGAATCCGACCACGGCTTCCCCGCCACGCGCGATGTTGAGAATAGTGATCACACCTCATGATGCCGTGCGTTGGTTGCAGGCACGGCGCGGAACCCGGTTCTGATCACCATGCTGCCGGCAGGCGGGTGAGGCATAGATTCAGGTCAACAAGGGTGGCGCGGGATTCCGGACAATGCGCCACACCAGTATCTCATGTCAAGCAGCGCCCTGGATCGCGGGTCCAGTGCATGGCACGCCGGCATCGAATTCGAAGCCGCGGCCGAAATCGGCTTCGACAGACGCCGCCGGCGCACGCCATGGCCAGTACCGAGGTTCTGTTCCTCGATTGGGGCAGAGTAGGAGGTTCACATGCTCTCGTTCATCAGTCAACGTCACCTGCTCGTCGCAGGCCTGCTCGCCTTCGCGCTCACGGGTTCCGCCGCAGCCGAGGTGAACAAGGGGACCAGTCGCGCGTACGGTGTTACCGTCGATGTTCACAGCGGCCTGGGCGATGGTTCGCTCATCGATCGGGGGAACGTTCGCGGCGCCGCGCCGCCGGCGTACGACAAATCGCGCCTCGTGCGCAACACTCACTTCGACGAACCCGGCGTGGTTCTCCTGGACAACGACGCCATCAACACGGCTGTCAGCAGTGACGTCGATGGAAGCGCGGGCGATCGCATGGCCGATGCGATCGCGTCAATCGATCTCATCAATCTCGAGGTCTTCCCGTCGATCCTCTCGTTCGAGGCCACGACAGTGACAGCCGATGCGCTCGTCAGCGGCGATCGGAACGACTTCAGCGCGGCGGGGCAATCCGTGCTGGAAGACGCGATCGTGACCGTGTTCGGCCTTGCGATTCCGATCGAGCGCGCGCCTGCACCGAATACCGTCATCTACGACGACCTTGGAGTGCGCATCGTCGCGAACGAGCAGATCGTGGGCGGCACCGGCGTCAACAACCGCACCCTCACCGTGAACGCCCTGCACATTTCGCTCACGGGCGTGTTCAACGAAGGTGTGCTTGTGAACGGCGAAATCGTCATCGGCCATGCCGACGCGGCCCTTCGCTTCGTCCCGTGTGGCTTCGTCAACCGGGGCCAGAGTGCATGGAGCGGCCTCGACGTGACGCTCCACACGCCGCTTGGCGACGCGGAGCTGATTGGGGCCGGCGCCATCTCCGATACGGCTCCGCTGCCGTACAACCGCACCCGGACGATCGCAACCGCGTCTCTTGAGGTGTCGGGGCTGGTCGATCTGTCAACCGGCATTGTGAGGGGGCATGTGTCCTCCGACGTGGATCGCGTCCCCGGGCCGCGCTTCGCCGCTGCCGAGGGGTTCGTGAACCAACTCGATATGTCCGTTGTTCCGGGCCCGGGGCCGGATCTGCTGACCTTCCGGGCCGCCACGATCACCTCGGCGGCTGAGGTGGCCGGTGACTTCGGCGACTTCGACGTGATGGGCGGCGCCACGATCGAGAACGCCATGCTCCGCGTCAACGGTGTGCTGGTGACGGTGGCGTCGAATCCGCCCCCGAACACGGTGATCTACGATGCGCTGGGAATCCGAATCGTCGCCAACGAGCAGACGATCTCGGGCACCGGGCTCAAGAATCGGACGCTCGCCGTCGATGCAATTTCCATCACGTTCACCGACGTGGTCGCCGGCGGGACGGTTCTGAACGGCCGGATCGAGATCGGCCACACCGAAGCCACGCTGGTGGCGCTTGCACCGTGCCAGTAATGCTCGACGTCTGCTGATCGCACGACCCGCGCTGGCCCCGGCGATGCCGGGGCTTTTTCTTTGCGATCACCTCTCCAGCGGCACGCGGAAGGTGGCGGTGAAGGAGTCGGGGCGGGGGTCGAAGTGGACCTCGCCGCCCAGCTCGTAGGCGATGAACCCGCGGATGAGTTCCACGCCCGTGCCTTCGCGCATGGGACCGGGGCTGCGCGGGCTGCCGTGCTCGCGCCACGTCAATTCGAGCGAGCGGCCTGAACTTCGCCAGTTGATCTCGACTCGCCCGCCCTCGCCCGACAGCGCGCCGTGCTTGAGCGCGTTGGTGCCCAATTCGTGCAAGGCCATGCCCAGCGGGACGACCGCGCGTGCGGGCAGCAGGATTCGCTCGCCGGTGAAGGTCAGTTTCGGCCGGTGCTCCATCATGTGCGGGCCGAGGATCAGGCGGATGAGGGCGTCGAGCTCGATCTGCTCCCATTGCGCGCTGGTGAGTGCCTCGTGGGCGCGCGACAGGGCGGTGAGACGGCCGGTGAACCCGCGATCGAACTCCTCAAGCGTGCGGGCCCGGATCACCGACTGGCGGGCAAGGGTGAGGATCGAAGACAGCGTGTTCTTCACGCGATGGTTGAGCTCGCGAATCAACCGCTGCTGGCGTTCCTCGGCGAGTTTGCGGTCGGTGATCTCGATGATGCTGGCGCGGATGAGGCGCTTTTCGTCGGAGGGCAGGCGGACGAGACGAAGCTCACAGTAGAACTCGCGGCCGGTCGAATCGCGCAGCACGCGCTCATATGTTTCAACTTTTCCGGCGAGCGCGGCCCTGATGCGATCCTTTCGAGGCGGCTGCGGAGGCCCAGTCGGTTGGTGCGGCGCGCGCAGGTCCCATGGGTCTATCTTCAACAGTTCCTCGCGCGTCATTCTGAAGAGGCGCTCGGCGTTGGGATTGGCATCAATGAACCGATCGTGGTCCACATCCAGCACCAGAATCGCCTCAGGCGCGTGTTCGACGAGGGTTCGATACTGTGCATCGCGCTGCTGGAGAGCGGCCTCGGTCCGTCGGGCCTCGGACAAGTCCTGGATGTGAGTGATGAATTGAATGGGCCGGCCATCGTGATCCCGCTGGAGCGTTGACGTCAGGCGCGCCCACACGATGCTGCCGTCCGGTCGAACGTATCTCTTCTCAAACTGGACCTGCGCGCCTTCCTCCCGCAGGGTTCGATCCCGCTCCGCCAGACTTCTTGACACATCGTCGGGATGGGTGAAATCGGCGAATGGGCGGCCGATGATCTCGCTGGGAGAGCGGCCCAGCATTTCCGCATAGCGGGCGTTCGCTTCCAGGATTCGGCCGTCCACTGACGCGATCGCCATCGGCAGCGGGCTGGTCCGGAAAGCGATCTGGAATGGGCAGCATTCCAGCGCGGCGTGATCGAGCGCATGCACCACCGCATCCTCGTTGGTGGCGGAGCCAGTCATCCCCGCCAGTATACCGCTTGAACCGTGCTGCTTGACCGCCCTGGATGCGCCGCCAATACTCCGTTTCCCCCCAAGCCTTCTCCGGACCGACCGCCAATGAAAGCCGACATTCATCCCAAGTACTTTCCCGACTGCAAGGTGTTCTTCCGCGGCGAGCACGTGATGACGGTCGGCGCCACGGTGCCGGAGATGCACGTCGAGGTGTGGTCGGGCTCGCACCCCTTCTTCACGGGCCAGAAGTCGTTCGTCGATACCGCGGGCCGGGTGGAGAAGTTCCAGAAGAAGTTTTCAGGCGAGTACTTCAAGGGCGGGAAGAAGAAGAAATAGGAACGCACACCGTGTGGCGCACGCGCAGATGCCGGGCATGAACATGCCGGGGTTGGGGTACGATTGCGCGACGGGCATGGAACCCCGCGGATATGCATCCGCGTCTCCTGCCTGTGGACAAGACGTGTTGAATCGTGTCCGGTATCTGTCGCTGATGAGTCGTACTCGTGATTCCGCGCGCCCCTGACAACCTCATTCGACGGCTGGACGAAGCGGAGCGCGAGTTCGAGCACCTGTCGGCCCAGCTTCTGGAGGGCGAGGTTCTGTCGGATCATCGCCGCGTGCGGGCGATTTCGACGCGCCGCTCCGCGCTCCTGCCGCTGGTCGAGCAGTGGCGGCAGTTGCGCGCGGCGGAGCATGAAGTGGAGCAGCTCGCCGCGGTGGTCAGGGAGAACGCCGACACGGACCTCGTGCAGATCGCGCGCGAGGATCTGCCGAATGTCGAGCATCACGCGGTGGAGCTGTTGCGATCGATCCAGCGCTTGCTCGTGAGCGCGGAGGATCGCGCGGTGGGGTCGATCATCGTCGAGATCAGGGCCGGGGTGGGGGGCGACGAGGCGGGCCTGTGGGCGGGCGATCTTGCTGAGATGTACCGGCGATTCGCGGCGGCACGCGGATGGTTGTGCGAGACGATGCAGGCCAGCCCGGGCGAGGCCGGGGGGTTCAAGCAAGTGATCCTTCGCATCGAGGGTGACGGCGTGTGGGCCCAGCTTGGCTACGAGAGCGGCACTCACCAGGTGAAGCGCATCCCGGCTACGGAAACCCAGGGAAGGGTGCACACGTCAACCGCGACAGTGGCGATCCTGCCCGAGCCGGAGGAGATCGAAGTGCAGATCGATCTGAGCGATGTCAAGGAGATGATGACGACCGCGCAGGGACCGGGCGGGCAGAACGTGAACAAAGTGGCGACGGCGGTACACCTGATCCACGTGCCGACGGGGATCGAGGTCCGCATGCAGGAGACCAAGAGCCAGTCGCAGAACCGGGCCCGGGCGTGGCAGCTTCTTCGGGCGCGGCTGTTTGAGCGACAGAAGGCCGAGCGCGAGGCGCAGCGGGCCGAAGCGAGGCGGGGCATGATCGGTTCAGCCAGCCGATCGGAGAAGATCCGAACCTACCGATACAAGGAGAACGTGGTGGTGGATCATCGGCTGGGATCGAGCGCGGCGCTCAACCTCGGTGAGATCATGGCGGGCCGGCTGGATGGACTGGTCACTGCGCTGGCGGAGCAGGACCTCGCGGAGCGGGTGGCGGCGCTGTAAAAGAAAAAACGCCGAAATGCCGAAACGCCGAAACGCCAACATGCCACTCACAGAGATTTCGGTGTTTCGGCGTTTCTCTGTTTCGGCGTTTACTGGGTGTCGCCGAGGTTGCCGAGGTTGCAGATGTTGGCCAGGTTGAAGAGTGCGAGCGTTTCCGCGTCGTTGTTCTGCGGCGGAACGAGCATGGAGAAGGAGCCGTTGTCGGTGTTGTACCAGGCGCTCGCGGCGGTGGGATCATCGGGGTCGAAGGTCTTGGTGGCGGGGAAGCGATCGGCATTTCCGGCGGCCACGACATTGACGTTGATCTCGGCACCTGCCCAGGGGTTCTGGGGAAGGATGTCGCGTGTGAACCAGTCGGCGTAGATGTCGTCGGGGAATCCACCGGGGGCGAGGGGGTAATCGCCTGAATTGGCGTGGATTTCGATCAGAGTGCGGACCTTCTGCACGTTGGAGGCGGCGCTTTTGGCGCGGGACTCGGCCACGAGGCTCGAATAGGGCGGGAACACCATGGCGGCGAGGATGCCGAGGATCACGACGATGATGAGAATCTCAATCAGGGTGAAGGCGCGGTTCATCACGATGGATGGCCTGGCCCCTTGGCAGGCGGCGCGGGCAGCGCATCGGTTGAGCGTGAACATGGCCTGAGCACCCCTCTTGTCCCCTTATCATCGCATTCAGAAGGACCAGTCTTGACCACGGAGCGGTGGGACGCGGCCTCCCGAACGCGTCGCAGCCCGCGCAGCCGGTACACTCTGCCGTCGCTTCACATGCACTTTCACCCGATTGGTTGACCATGCCGGCCGCGAAGCGCGAAGGGGCCTCCGACATTTCTCCGGATCGCATGCTCCTCATCGTGATAGGAGCCCACCTGCGCGCCGAAGTTCACGATCGTCCCCTCGGTTATCGGCTCAGCGCGGAAGTGATCGAGTGGAACAGGGGCAAGACGGCGGGAGAAAATGGTGAACCATCGGCGGAATTGCTGGAGCCGGTGGTCTGCACGGACCTCTGGTTTCTCAATCAGCCGGAACTTCTGGAGCGGCCTGCAATCGCAGTGGGGGCGCCGGGCGTGAACGCGGCGACAGCGCACTTCGCGAACCGGTTGCCGGTGTCGTTCATGATCGAAGCCGTGCTGGAGGTGCGGATGGACCTTGAGGCGCGGGTTCCGGCGGCGTCGATGTGGGGGATCGATCGCGAGGCAACGGCCGCGGCGGTGGCGACATTCATCGAGCGATATATGGGAGAGTTTTTGAGGGTGGGGAATGGCATTTAGCCCCGGGCATGCCCGGGACTACTCGCGTCGAATCCATGTCCAGGGATCGGGAGCAAGCCCTCGTCTGAGATTGTGATCCCTGATGTACCGCGCGACTTCATTGCGCGCGAAGATATCGAACAGAAACACCTTCCAGTAACCATTGGTCCAGGTTCGTTTGCGGCCCCAGTTGTCCGGGTGCTTCAGCAACGCGGAGCTTGTGCGACTCTTGATCCGTCCGATGACATGACCAATGTCATCTCGAAGTGGACCAAAGAGGAGATGCACGTGTGTGCGCTCGATTGCCGCGGCGAAGATCCTCCAGTTAGCCCCGGGCATGCCCGGGGCTAATTGCTCTGCAATGACATCGGCGACAATTGTCCGCTCCTCGTTCGCAAGAACCTTCTCAGATTCCTTCATCCGTGATTTCGCGAACGCATATGTCACCGGATCAGGAAGATTGAGTTGATGCCCTGTGCGGATCAATCGCCCGTACAGGTCGTACAACGACGACCAGTGTCCGGGTTTCGCGGGATCGCCCGGCAACCATGTGCCGTACGTCGTTCAGATGGCGTGAATGGCGCACGTGCGATTCACCATCGGTCAATCTATCACGGTTGTCCCCGGGCATGCCCGGGGCTAACTGGTTTCGTTTCCTGCCTTGACCACCTGCGCGCGGGCCGGTACGATCGGGTCCCGGAGTTTGTGAAAAAAGGTACGAGCGTGGCGCATTTCGTCTTTCCGAAGTGGACAAACTCACTTCTTCCGGCCATCGGCATCATCGCGCTTGCGGTGCCGCTGTATCTGGTGGGCATCGTCTGGTACGGGTTTTCCCCGCTGACGACGGATGTGGGCTATCAGCCCACGCAGCCGGTGCCTTTTTCGCACAAGGTACACGCGGGGGACCTCGGCATGGACTGCCGCTACTGCCACAACACGGTGGAGCGGGCCGCCAAGGCCGCCATCCCGCCCACGCAGACCTGCATGAACTGCCACACCGCGATCCACAACGTTCCGGCGGCGGGTGATCCGGCGGTGATCGTGAATCAGAACATTCAGCCGCTCGTCACCTCGTACATCGAAGGCACGCCGATGAACTGGCGGCGGGTGCACGACCTGCCGGACTATTCCTACTTCGATCATGCAGCGCACGTGACGCGCGGCGTTTCGTGCGTTGAATGCCACGGCCGGATCGACCGCATGGAGACGGTGTACCAGTTCGGCCAGCTCGACATGGGATGGTGTCTCGCGTGCCATCGCAATCCGGTGGCGCGGGTACGCGATCCCAAGGATGTATTCGACCTCGGCTGGGAACCGGGCGAGGATGTGATCGGCGCGACGCTGACGGAGAAGCGCATCGCGATCGGGGAGCGAATGATTGCGGACAACCGGCTTTCTCCCAACACGGACTGCTCGACATGCCATCGATGAACGGGACAGCTCAGAAGTCCGCATTGGGTGCCACGGGCAAACTCGGTTTGCCCGTGGTCGATCAACATTCGGCGCTGGAGCCACGGGCAAGCGAAGCGCTTGCCCATGGCACCCGAAAGCTGTCAGGCAAGGAGTATTGGCGCTCGCTGGAGGAGTATTCGCAGACGCCGGAGTTCATGGAACTTGTCGAGCGCGAATTTCCCGCGCTGCTGGAGGATGTCATCACGCCGCAGAACCGGCGTTCGTTCCTGAAGCTGATGGGGGCATCGCTGGCACTGGCTGGCTTTGGCTTGGCGAGCGGGTGCCGGCGCTGGCCGGATGAAAAGATCGCGCCCTTCGCGCATCGGCCGGAGGGATATGTCCCGGGAACATCGGTTCCCTTTGCGACCTCATGGGACCTGGGCGGGTATGGGCGGGGGTTGATCGCGAAGAGCTACGACGGCCGGCCGATCAAGCTCGAAGGCAACGAGCTGCACCCGATCAACGGCGGGCGGGTGACGGTGGCGGGTCAAGAGTTCGCGGCGGGGACGACGGATGCGATCACGCAGGCGCAGATTCTCTCGTTCTACGATCCCGAGCGCAGCCGGCACCCGCAGGAGCGGCAGTTCGAAGCGGGCACGGAGCGGGTGGGGGTGCTGGGCGCGCCGCGGACGATGGATGAGTTCAAGGCGTGGGCGCGGCCGTATTTCGATGCGATGGCGAATTCGCGCGGCAGCGGGCTGGCGATCCTGACGGGGGCATCGAGTTCGCCGAGTTTCGCGGACATGAAGCGGCGGTTCGCGGCGAAGTTCCCGAGCGCTGCGTGGTACGAGTGGGAGCCGATATCGCGCGACAACGAAATCGCGGGTGCGGAGCTGGCGTTCGGGAGAGCGTTCCGGCCGCAGTACAACTTCGCCAACGCGGATGTGATCGTGGCGCTGGATAGTGACTTCCTGTTGTCGCATCCGGCCGCGTTGAAGCATGCACGCGACTTTGCATCGAGACGAAGAGATCCACAGCGCGGCATGAGCCGGCTGTATGCGATCGAAGGCACGCTGTCGGTGACGGGCAGCAACGCGGATCATCGGTTGGCAGTGAATACTCGATATGTCGGCGCGGTTGCATTCAGACTCGCGACCCACCTCGATGCAAGCGGCGTCGCCGGAATCGGCACGACAGGTGGGGTGGAAGATCGCACTGACGAGATTTCATTGTTCATTCAAGCCTTGGGTGCGGATCTTGTCGCCAGTCAAGGAAGGTCGATCATCGTTGCAGGACCGCGTCAGCCGGCCGAAATCCATGCACTCGTCCACGCGATGAATGCGGCGCTCGGCAACGTCGGCCAGACGGTGTCGTACACGATCGAACCGGAATACGAGCGGCAGCCGCACGCCGATTCGATTCGCGCGCTGGCGGATGCGATGCACGATGGCAGTGTGCAGACCTTGCTCATCATGGGCTGCAATCCGGTGTATGACGCGCCCGACGATGTGAACTTCCCCGATGCGATGATGGGCGTTCCGACCTCGATTCATCTGTCGCTCTACGACGATGAAACTTCGGCCAAGTGCAACTGGCACGTGCCGGCTCAGCACTTCCTTGAGGAGTGGGGGACGACGCGGGCGTGGGATGGAACCATCGCGCCGATTCAACCCATCATTGAGCCGCTTTATGGCGGACTTTCGTGGAGCGACATGCTGGCGCTGGCGGCGGGCGATGCGAGCGATGGCTACCAAATTGTCCGCCGCTGGTTCGATGAAGAGATCGGCGGCGACGAGGCCGTGTGGCGGACGATGCTCCACGATGGCGTGCTAGTGAACAGTGTGTGGCCGGTTGAAGAGTCGGCCGCGGTCGGAGACTGGTGGTCAGATATTGACATTCGATCGCTCAGCAGGGGATGGGCAGGAAGCGGGTACGAACTGATTTTCGCCCAATCCGCCTCGATATACGACGGCCGGTTCGCGAACAACGGCTGGCTGCAGGAGATGCCGGACCCCATCGGCAAGTTCTGCTGGGACAACGCGGCGTACATGAATCCCGCCACCGCGGAAAAGCTTGGCGTGGGCGCGCACGACATGGTGCACCTCGGCGTGGGCGGCGCGAACGGGCCGACCCTGAAGATGCCGGTCCACATCGTTCCCATGCTGGCGGATGATTCGATCACTGTTCACCTCGGCTACGGGCGTTGGCGCGCGGGGCACATCGGCGATGGTGTCGGCTTCAACACGTTTGTCCTGCGCACGACTGATGCGATGCACTTCACGAGCGCAGTAGTGGAGAAGGCGGAAGGGTCGCACGCGCTGGCAACCGTGCAGGACCACCATTCGATGGATGCGCGGACGACGCGCGAAAGCACGCAGGAGCGGTTGCCGCAGATCGTCCGCGAAGCCACGCTGGCGCAGTTCCTCGACAACCTCGAGCATGGCGCGGGCGCTTTCCATGATCCTGCGCATCACGAGCATCACCTGCCGATCGTGTCGCTGTGGCGGGAGGAGAAGTTCGAAGGGGCCGACCATCACTGGGCGATGGCGATCGACTTGAATTCGTGCATCGGCTGCTCTGCGTGCATGATCGCCTGCCAGGCGGAGAACAACGTGCCGGTGGTGGGCAAGGACCAGGTGATGCGCGGGCGCGAGATGCACTGGATCCGCGTCGATCGCTATTTCCGCGGCGACCCCGATCACGCAGACATCGCGTTCCAGCCGGTCACCTGCCAGCAGTGCGAGAATGCGCCGTGCGAGCAGGTGTGCCCGGTGGCGGCCACGACGCACGATGCCGGGGGGCTCAACGTGATGATCTATAACCGTTGCGTGGGCACGCGCTACTGCTCGAACAACTGCCCGTACAAGGTAAGGCGGTTCAATTTTTACGACTGGCACGTGGAGGATCCGCGGAAGGATGGCCTGAAGGCGCCATCGCTGACGATCCCTGATGCCGCCCACGCCGGGGCATTTGAAGGGGGCAACGCCGTCAAGAAACTGGGCATGAACCCTGAAGTCACGGTTCGTTCGCGGGGCGTGATGGAGAAGTGCTCATTCTGCCTGCAGCGGATCAACCAGGCCAAGATCGATCTCAAGAACCAGTGGATGACGGACCGCGGCAACGGCTGGCCGCGCATTCCCGATGGCGAGATCACCCCCGCGTGCGCGGGGGCGTGCCCGACGCAGGCGATCATCTTCGGCGATCTGAAGGATCCGAACAGCCGGGTGTCACTGCTGCACCGCGATGCGCGGGCCTATTCGCTGCTGGAGGAACTCAACACCAAGCCGCGCAACAAGTTTCTGGGCAAGGTGAGGAACACGAATGATGCGCTGAGCGCGCATCCCGCTGGAGCGGGGAGCACCGGGGACACCGGGGGTGCCGGGGGTGAGGTTCACTGATGACGAGCATTCCGATCGACAGACCGCTCGCTGTCCCCGCGGACAACACCTACGACGACCCGACGCGCCGGGCGCCCTTGATCGTGGGCGGGCACGATTTCGCATCGCTGACGGATGCGGTGTGCGCGGTGATCGAGCGGCCGCGGCCGCCGCGGGCGTGGTACATCGCCTTCGGGATTTCGGTGCTGACGCTCACCATGCTGGGCGCGATGATCGGCTACCTGATCCTCACGGGCACGGGCGTGTGGGGGATCAACATCCCGGTGGCGTGGGGGTTCGCGATCGTCAACTTCGTGTTCTGGGTCGGCATCGGTCACGCGGGCACGCTCATCTCGGCGATCCTGTTCCTGCTGCGGCAGAAGTGGCGGACGTCGATCAACCGGGCCGCGGAGGCGATGACGATCTTCGCGGTGATCTGCGCGGGCATGTTCCCGGGCATTCACATCGGGCGGGTCTGGCTGTCGTACTGGATGTTCCCGATCCCGAACCAGATGGAGCTCTGGCCGCAGTTCCGCTCGCCGCTGTTGTGGGACGTGTTCGCGGTGGGCACGTATTTCACGGTGTCGCTGCTCTTCTGGTACGTCGGAATGATTCCCGACCTTGCGACGCTGCGCGATCGCGCGACGACCAGGACGCGGCAGATGGTGTACGGCATCTTCTCGCTGGGCTGGCGGGGCGCCAACCGGCACTGGCACGTGTATGAGCGGGCCTACCTGATTCTGGCAGCGCTGGCCACGCCGCTGGTCCTGTCGGTGCACTCGGTGGTGTCGTTCGACTTCGCGGTGGCGCAGCTTCCCGGCTGGCACACGACGATCTTCCCACCCTATTTCGTGGCGGGGGCGATCTTCTCGGGGTTCGCGATGGTGCAGACGCTGGTGATTCCGGCGCGGCAGTTCTTCGGCCTGCGCGACATCATCACCATGCGCCACCTCGAGAACATGAACAAGATCATTCTGGTGACGGGCTCGATGGTGGGCTACGCGTATGCGATCGAGTTCTTCATCTCGTGGTACTCGGGCAACGTGTTCGAATCGTTCGCGTTCATCAACCGCGCCTTCGGGCCGTACTGGTGGGCGTACTGGATCATGGTGTCGTGCAACGTGCTCTCGCCGCAGATCTTCTGGTTCAAGTGGGCGCGGACGAGCATTCCCATCATGTTCGTGGTGTCGATCCTGGTGAACATCGGCATGTGGTTCGAGCGGTTCGTCATCGTCACAACGCTGTCGTCGGACTTCCTGCCGACTTCGTGGGGGTATTACACGCCCACAATCATCGACATTCTGACGCTGATCGGGTCGTTCGGCCTGTTCTTCACGCTGTTCCTCCTGTTCTGCCGGTTCATTCCGTTCATCGCGATGGCGGAAGTGAAGGGTGTGCTGCCGCAGGCGCACGCGCACGGGGCGGGGACGCCCGGCTTCCAGCCGGGCCGTCAAGGGAGCGGGGCTGAAAGCCCCACCTCCCCGGCGCGCGGAAAGGAGCACCACTGATGGCGCACGTGACGACCATAGCGACGCATCATGGGCGCGGACGCGCCGGGACAAGCCCGGCGGGTCACCAGAAGGAGCTGTGGGGAGTGCTGGCGGAGTTCACCACGCCGGGGGCGCTCACGCAGGCCGCGGAAGCGGTTCGCGATGCGGGCTATACGCAGTGGGACTGTCACACGCCATTCCCCGTGCACGGCCTGGATCGCGCCATGGGAGTGCGGATGACGAAGCTGGGATTCGTGGTGTTCGCGTGCGGTCTGACCGGCTGCCTGCTGGGGCTCGCGCTGCAGTGGTTCACCAACGCGGCCTCGGAAGGGATCACGGTGTATGCCCCGATGTCGGTGGAGTCGTATCCGTATCCGATTTCGGGGAAGCCGGAGTGGTCGCTGCCGGCGAACATTCCCGTCATCTTCGAATTGACGGTGCTGCTGAGCGCGTTCGGAGCGGTGTTCGGCATGCTGGGTTTCAACCGCCTGCCGCGGCTGCACCATCCGTTGTTCACGAGCACGAGGTTCCTGCGGGTGACGACGGACCGGTTTTTCATCGCGATCGAACGCGAAGACCCGCGGTTCAACGAAGGAAAGATCGATGACATGTTCCGCTCCCTCGGCGCCGCGGCGGTGGAGCGGATCGAAGACTAGGAAGGATGCAACCACAGAGGCACTGAGGCACAGAGTGGGAAAAAATGCCTGACGATTCTTACGGCTTGTGAACTTCAATGACTCACTTAGAGCGACTATCAGAATGGAATTGCGGGAGCGCGGACGTTCCGTCCGCAGCGGGCCTCGTGCGGACAGGATGTCCGCACTCCCCATTCTGTTCGGGGCTCTTATTCATCAGGCCAATCTCGTGCTTCTTCTCTGTGCCTCAGTGCCTCTGTGGTTGCATTTTCGACTGACGTGAAACACATGCCGAAGATCATCACGCGAGTTCTGGTGCTGCTGATATTGCTGGCAATGTTCCCGCCGCTGCTGGTGGCGCTGGCCCGCGCCAAGCACAGCGGCAAGCCGCGCATCCACCTGATCCAGGACATGGACAATCAACCGAAGGCGCGGGCGCAGGCGGCCAGCGACATCTTCGCGGACGGCCGATCGATGAGGCCGCACGTCGAGGGCACGGTGCCGCGGGGCGGGCTGGACCTTGACGATCACTTCAACCGCGGGATCGTGGATGGTCAGTGGGCGACGGATTTTCCGGAGCAGGTTCCGCTGACGCGCGAGACCATCGCGCGTGGTGAGAACCGGTTCAACATCTATTGCGCGCCCTGCCACAGCCCCAGCGGCAACGGGCGCGGCATGATCGCGCAGCGGGCGGCCGTTCTCCAGCAGCAGGGCAAGGCCCCGGCGTGGGTGGCGCCCAAGGCGATCTACGACCCGACCGCGATCGTGCGGCCGGTGGGCGAGCTCTTCAACATCGTCACCAACGGCATCAACACGATGTCGGGCTACGGGCCGCAGATTCCCGAGGCGGACCGCTGGGCGATTGTGGCGTGGGTGAAGGTGCTGCAGCGGTCGCAGGTGGCGTCGTGGGACGAGCTTTCGCCGGAGGATCGCGCCCGGCTGGAGCAGGATCGCGAGACGGCGATCGCGGAAACGGCCCAGCGCGCGGCAGCGGAGGCGGAGGAGCAGAGGCGTCAGGAGGAACAGCAGCGGCAACGGGAACAGGAACAAGCTCAGAATGGAGATGGTGATCGCGATCGGTGAAACTGTTTAGCCGCGGCCCGAAAGGGGAGCGTTTGGCACGGGCCGGGAGACCCGTGCCACCGGACTGAAAGAGATATGGCAGCACACGGCATCATCGACATTCATCACGAGAACCGCACGCTGGGCGATGCGGCGGGGCGGCTGTTCCTTCCCGGGCTGGTGCTGGGCGTGGCCGGGCTGGCGATCGCCGCGGGTGTGGGGATCTTGGGCGGGGGCGAGCACGGGCCGGACCGCTTCTTCCAGGCGTATCTGGTCACGTTCATGCTGTTCATGGGGATCACGCTGGGGTCGCTGTTCTTCGTACTCCTCCATCACCTGACGCGGGCGGGGTGGAGCGCGGTGATCAGGCGGCTGGCGGAAGGGCTAGCGACGAATTCGCTGTGGATGCTGCTGCTCTTCGCGCCGCTTCTCTATGCGTTGCTTTCGCCGGACATCGATCTCTGGCCGTGGGCGGACCCGGCGGTGACCGATCACGCCAGCCCGGAATTCGACGCGGTGATCGACGGCAAATCGGGATACCTGAACGTTCCCTTCTTCCTGATCCGGGCGGGGATCTATTTCGGCGTGTGGATTCTGCTGAGCCGGTATTTCTTCAAACTGAGCGTGCAGCAGGACACGACGGGCGATGTGGAGCTTTCGCTGCGGATGATGGCGACCAGCGCCCCCGGGATGATCGCATTTGCGCTGACGCTGACGTTCGCCGCCTTCGACTGGCTGATGTCGCAGGACCCGCACTGGTTTTCGACGATCTTCGGCGTGTACTACTTTGCGGACAGCGTGGGATCGTTCCTGGCGGTGACGATCATTCTCGTCTTTTTCCTGCAGCGGAGCGGGCGGTTGACGCACGCGATCACGACCGAGCACTACCACGATCTGGGCAAACTGCTCTTTGCGTTCTCGATCGTCTTCTGGGCGTACATCGCCTACAGCCAGTACATGTTGCAGTGGTACGGCAACATTCCGGAGGAGACGGCGTGGTGGCAGGCGCGGGGCAGCGGACACCCCTGGCCGATCGAGTACCGGGGCGAAACCTTCGAGCCGGGCGCGTGGAACGGCTGGTCGCTGTTTCTGTTCTTCGGCCACTTCGTCGTGCCGTTCCTTGCGATCATCTCGCGGATTCCCAAGCGGCGGCCGGGCTGGCTGGCGGTGGCGGCGGCGTGGATGCTGTTCATGGTGTGGTATGACCTGTTCTGGCTGATCACACCGGTGTTCTGGCCGGAGAATCCGGGCTTCAATGGACTTCCGATGTTCCCGGTGCTTGAGATTCTCCTCCTGATCGGATTCGCGGGGATCTATGTGGCGATGTTCGCCGCGCGGATGCGGAACGTGTCGCTGGTGGCGGAGCGAGATCCGCGGCTCGGTGAATCATTAGCGTTTGAGAATATGTGAGCGTGCTACGCCGCAAGCGGCGAGGATCGTCAATCGTCAATCAACAATCGTCAATCGCACCTATGGCCCACGCAGCAGCACAACACGAGCACGAGCACCACGAGGACAAGGACTACGGCGATCCCACGCCCGCCTCGACGGCGTATGTGGCGCTGATCGGCGTGCTGATCTTCGTGCTGGTGGTCGTTTATCTGCAGGCGCTCTACTACTCGAGCGAGGAGAAGGAGTTCACGGAGAAGATCACGAATGAGCCCTCCGCCGCGTTCAATCAACTGAAGGCGGAGGCGGCGAGGGACCTGAGCGAGACCGCGTATCACCACGATTACGCGGATGGGGTGGGCCGGGTGACGATTCCGGTGCAGGGGGAGGGCGGCGCGATCGAGCGCTTGCTGGCGGAGTGGCCGGCCATGCCGCCGGAGCACCAGCCTCCGCAGCCGGTGGAAGAGGAAGCCGCGGCGGACGACGCGACGGATGGAGGCGGGGAATAATGAAGAGTGAAGTGATGAAGGGTGAAATGATGAAGTGAAGTGGGACGATGTGAGATTCGAGATTTGAGATTTGAGATTTGAGATTTGAGATTCGAGATTTGAGATTTCAGATTTGAGATTCAGATTGGAATTTGCGATGATTCGAAAGCAACTCCATCTTTCTTTTTCTCCGCGTCGCCGCGTCTCCGCGGCCGTGCTGCTGAGCGGGTTGTGCTGTGGCTCCGCCCTGGCGCAGGTGGATGCCCGGCCGGCGGATCTCGAAGGGATCGACATCGTCGAGCACCTCAACGACACGCTGCCGCTCGAGCTTGAGTTCGTGGATGCATCGGGCAAGCCGGTGAAACTTGGGGATTACTTCAATCAGGGCAAGCCGGTCATCATCACGCTCAACTATTACGAGTGCCCGATGCTGTGCAGCCTGCAGCTCAACGGGCTGCTCGGTCGCAAGCCCGCCGGCATGGATCTGGGCCAGGGGATCATGGGGCTGGAGTGGGACCTCAGCGACAAGTACGAGATCGTGACCGTGTCGTTCGATCCGTCCGAAGGGCCTGACCTTGCCGGGCCGAAGCAGGAATCGTATCTGAAGGCGTATCGGCGCGAGGGTGTCAAGACCGGCTGGCACTTCCTCACGGGGACGGCGGAGAACAGCAAGGCGCTGGCGGAGGCGATCGGCTTCAACTACAAGTGGAACGAAGAGAACAACCAGTGGGCCCACGCGGCGGCGATCTATATCGCGACCCCGCAGGGGCGATTGTCGCGATATCTCTATGGCGTGTCATACGACCCCGCAACGCTGCGCATGGCGCTGCTGGAGGCGTCGGAAGGAAAGATCGGCAACACCATCGACAAGTTCCTCTTGTGGTGCTTCCACTACGACGACTATTCCGGGCAGTACACGCTGGCCGTGATGAACATCATGCGTGCGCTGGGGTTCGTGACGATGGTGGCGCTGGGGGTGGGGTTGTTCATTCTGTGGCGGAGGGATTGCAGAAGGCATTCACAGTTAGCCCCCGGCTCCGGCGGGGGGTTCATGAAGGACGTGCGCGAGCTGCGTAACGACCCCCGGGCGGACTTCGGCGAGCTCAGTCGAGTCGAGCCCGGGGCTAAAGGGGTTGTTTCAATCGGGGGACAGAGATCGACATGACCGGAGTGCTGGCGACAATTTCGGCGGGTTTCCTGAACGGCGGGCCGCTCTTTCTGGCGGACGAGGTGCCGAACGATCGCACGTTCTGGTTCCCGCCCCAGTACTCGAATCACGCGCCGACGGTCGATTGGCCGTTCTATTTCATCACGTGGGTGTGCATTTTCTTTCTGGTGCTGATCACGGTTCTGATGCTCATCTTCATGTGGCGCTACAGCCGCCATCGCGGGGTGGTGGCCGACCACGATGCCGCCACGCACAACACGCCGCTAGAGATCACGTGGTCGTTCATCCCGCTGGTGCTGGTGATCATCATGTTCTACATCGGCTTCGCCGGCTACATGGACATGGAGGTCGCGCCCAAGGAGTCGTATCAGATCGACGTCGAGGCCAAGCAGTGGAGCTGGGCGTTCAAGTATCCCAACGGCTGGATCGACCCGAATCTGCACGTGTGGGCGGATCAGCCGTTCACCATGGTGATGAGCTCCGCGGATGTGCTGCACGCCATGTTCATTCCCGACTTCCGGGTGAAAAAGGACATCGTGCCGGGGAAATTCTCATCGCTGTGGTTCGTGCCGCAGAACCGCACGGGCGAGATCGAAGTGCATCACCTCTTCTGCGCGGAATACTGCGGGACGGACCACTCGAACATGTACGCGCAGGTGTTCGTGCACCCGACGAAGGAATCGTACGAGGAGTGGCTGGCGAAGGAATCGGATCCCTATGGCCGCGGCCTGGCGCCGGAGGTGATCGGCGACATGTTCTACCGCAATCGCGGGTGTGCCGGCTGCCACCTGATCAACGGCGTGCGGTTCACGGGACCGCCGCTGAATCTGACGTGGGGAGAGGTGACCGTGGGCGAGCGGGATTTTGCGAAGGGTCCACCTCTGGATACCAGCGATCCACTCTTCGCGGAGAACTATGTTCTGGAATCGCTCTACGAACCCAACCAGCGTGTCGTGGAAGGATTCAGCGTGCCAACCCAGATGTCAACACAAAAGAGCCAGTTGAATCAGCGCGATGTCGACTCGATCATCGCGTTCCTCAAGTGGATGCACGACAACCCGGATTTCGATCCGGAAAGGACGCCGTATAAATTGTGGCAGGAGGAGCAGGCGGCGGCGGAGGATGCAGAGTAAACGCTCAAACGCACAAACGCACTTCAGATCGGACGATGCCGGGGCCGCGGACGGCCCGGCTCGCAAGAACAACGAACCACGAACCAAATCGCCAAATCACCAGATCACCAAATACATGACTACCGTTGATGTACGACATCCTCTGCCTGCCGAGCCGGTTCACGGCGACAATTATCTCACGCACACGCGCGGCATCATGTCGTGGCTGGGCACGCTGGACCACAAGCGCATCGGCGTGATGTATCTGATCGCGGTCTTGACCTCGTTCTTCGTAGGCGGCATGGCGGCCCTGCTGGTGCGCACTGAATTGCTGACGCCCGGGCCGACGATCTTCAAGGATGTGTACGACGCGGCAGGCAACCTCGTGATCCGCGGCGGTGACATCTACAACCAGATGTTCACGCTGCACGGGGCGATCATGGTGTTCCTCGTGATCATTCCCTCGGTGCCGGCGGCGCTGGGGAACTTCGTGCTGCCGATCATGCTGGGCGCGAAGGATGTCGCGTTCCCGCGCTTGAACCTGTTTTCGTTTTATCTGTGGGTGGGCGGGGCGGTTTTCGCGGTGACGGCGATCCTGATGGGCGGCTTCGACACGGGCTGGACGTTCTACTCGCCCTATTCGACCGCCACGAAAATGGGCGGCGTGATTCCCGTCCTCATGGGTGTTTTCGTTCTCGGTTTCTCTTCGATCTTCACGGGAATGAACTTCATCGTGACGATCCACAAACTGCGACCGCCGGGCATGACGTGGTTCAGGATGCCACTGTTCCTGTGGGGGATTTACGCGACGGCGCTGATCCAGGTGCTGGCGACGCCGGTTCTGGCTATTACATTGCTGCTCCTGATCGTCGAGCGCGCCTTCGGCATCGGCATCTTCGATCCCAAGATCGGCGGCGACCCGGTGCTCTTCCAGCACTTCTTCTGGTTCTATTCGCACCCGGCGGTGTACATCATGATCCTGCCGGGCATGGCGATCATCTCCGAACTGATCACGGTGCACTCGCACCGGCACATCTTCGGGTACCGGTTCATCGCGTTCTCGTCGATCGCGATCGCGATCTTCGGCTTCCTGGTGTGGGGCCACCACATGTTCACCAGCACGCAGAGCCCGCTGATGAACATGATCTTTTCGGCGATCACCTATTCGGTTTCGATCCCCTCCGCGGTGAAGGTGTTCAACTGGCTGGCGACCTTGTACAAGGGATCGATCTCGCTCAACACGCCGATGCTGTACGCGCTGGCGTTCCTGTTCCTGTTCACGATCGGCGGGCTGACGGGGCTGCACTGCGGCACGCTGGCGACGGATGTTCACCTGCACGACACCTATTTTGTCGTCGCGCACTTCCACTATGTGATGATGGGGTCGGCCCTGATCGGCATGATCGGCGGCATCCACCACTGGTGGCCGAAGATCACCGGCAAGATGTATAACGAAAACGCGGGTCGCATCGGCTGCCTGCTGGTCTTCGTCGGCTTCAACGTGACATTCTTCACGCAATTCATGCTGGGTTCGCAGGGCATGCCGCGGCGATATTACAATTATGCTCCCGAGTTCCAGACCTATCACGTGATCTCGACGATCGGCGCCTACATCATGGCGATCGGCTTCTTCTGGACGCTGTTCTACCTGCTGCACTCGCTGGTGCGCGGCCGCAAGGCCCCGGCCAACCCGTGGGGCGGCCGCACGCTGGAGTGGCAGTGCGAGTCTCCGCCGCCGCACAATAATTTCGATGAGCCGCCGGTCGTCGGCGACTGCTATGACTATTCCGTGATCGAATGGGATGAGGAGATCGGCGGATATGTGAACGTGGATACGGTCACCGGTCATCGCACGCAGGATGATCTCGCGGCGTGGAACCGCCACCGCCATCCGGGGGCGGCGGAAGAGGCGGAGGCCCGCGAGAACCTCGAAATCCTCAAGGGCACTTCCGCGGAGCAGCGCGACAAGTTCAGCGACAAGGAGCGCGGGCGATGAGCCAGATTTCAGCGGATGCCGGACACGCAGGCGGCGCCGGCCACGCCGGGCACAGCCACGATCACCCCGCGCAGCTCGCTCATCACTTCGATTCGATGGGCCAGCAGTTCTCCTCCGGCAAGCTTGGGATGTGGCTGTTCCTCGCGACGGAGATCCTCTTCTTCGGCGGGCTCTTCGTCTTCTATTCCGTGTGGCGGAGCAATCATCCGGAGATCTTCGCGCTGGGCGCGACGCGGCTGGACTGGCAGCTGGGAGCGCTCAACACGGTCATTCTCATCGCGAGCTCGATGACGATGGCGGTGGGGGTGACGATGGCGCAGCTCGGCAAGCGCGGGCCGCTGCTGGTGCTGCTGGGGCTGACGTTCCTGGGCGGGGCAGGGTTCATGGGCATCAAGTACATCGAATACAGCCACAAGATTGAGTCGGGGCTGGTGTGGGGCAAGGCGTTCGATCCGAGCAAGGAGCATCTGGAATCGCACAGCGCGGCCGCGGGGCATGACGAGGAAGCGCATGACGCGGCGGCTGCGGATCATGGTGACGAGTTGGAGGGCGCCGGGCCCGGGCACGAAGCCGGCGAACCACCGGGCGGGCAGCCGGGCGCGCACGAGGCGATGCAGGTCGAGGATGAGCCCGCGCCGCTGGAAGGCGGGCCTGAAGTCGATCCGCAGGAGCACGCTGCCGACCCGGCTGCGGAACAGGCGGCCCGGTCTTTGGCGCGGTGGGATCCGTATGCGAACACGGAGATCGAGATCACGCGCTCGACCATCAAGCCCGCGGCGGAAGGACCGCAGGGAGTGTCGGCGGCGGCGTTGATTCCCGAGGCATCGGACGACAAGAGTCTCCCCGAACTCCGCGAGGATGTCGCGACCTATTTCAGCATTTATTTCTGCCTGACCGGCCTGCACGGCATCCACGTGCTGGTGGGGATGGGCATCATGGCGTGGCTGTTCTTTCGCACGCTGGCGGGGCACTTCGGGCCGCACTATTTCACGCCCGTCGATCTGGGCGGGCTGTACTGGCACCTTGTCGATCTGATCTGGATTTTTCTGTTCCCGCTGCTGTATCTGATCTAAGAGATGCAACCACAGAGGCACAGAGGCACTGAGGGTTTTGAATTGTGAAAAAGGAGAAGGAGTATCTGGAGCAGGAGTTGACCGGGCGCATCATCGGCGCCGCGATCGAGGTGCATCACGCGCTGGGACCGGGACTGCTTGAGTCGGTATATCAAATATGTCTGGAGCGAGAACTGGAGATTCAGGAAATACCATTTCAACGACAGTTGAGTCTCCCAGTGCGGTATAAGGACCTTGTGCTGGATATCGGGTACCGCATCGATCTCCTCGTCGATGAACGGGTTGTCGTCGAGTTGAAGGCGGTGGAGCACATTGACAACGTCCATGAAGCTCAACTGCTGACCTACCTGCGCATGGCGGGAAAGCGCGTCGGACTCCTGATCAACTTCAACAGTCCCCATTTGAGGGACGGCATCGTGCGCCGTGTGCTCTGATCAGAACTCTTTCTCTGTGCCTCTGTGCCTCTGTGGTTGCATTCTTGAGACCTGACCATGCCTGAACTCGCACACGACATTCACGCACACGAGGAGCACGTCGGGCACGTCGTGCCCATACGGCTCACCATCGGCGTCGGCATCTTTCTGCTGGTGATGACCGTGATCACGGTGTACACCGCGAAGTTCGTCGATCTGCACGGCTTCAACATCTGGCTGGCGCTGATGATCGCCTTCGTGAAGGCCTCGGCCGTGTGCCTGTACTTCATGCACCTGCGCTGGGACAGCCCGTTCAACGGCATCGTGCTCATCGCGTCGTTCCTGTTCGTGGTTCTCTTCATCGGCCTGGCGATCACGGATACCGCCGAGTACCAGCCGCAGGTGGAGCAGTGGCGCCGATCGGGGCTGACGCTGCAATAGGGGGGAGTGGTTGGTTGTTCGTTGTAGGATGCAACGAACCACGAACCACGAACACCAGAGCGGGACCTCATGACCAATGCACCCTCCCATCCGCAAGGCGATGAGACCTCTGCCGCGCGCGACCCCTTCGAGCGCGTGGGCACGGGCACGCTGGGCATGACGGTGTTCCTGGCGTCGCTGGCAGTGCTGTTCCTGGCGACCATGATCGGCTTCGTGATCATGCTGGTTATCTTTCGGAACCAGCGCGAGGCGTTCGATCCGGACACGGGTGGCGTGCGGCAGATCGAAGCCATGCCCGCGTTGCCCGATCTGCCGGCCGTGCTTTGGATCAGCACTGTGCTCATGCTCCTCAGCAGCGCGACGATCCAGTGGGCCAGGGCGAGCGTGCAGCGCGGCGGGCAACGGGGCCTGCGCGCCGGCATGACGCTGACGCTGGCGCTGGGGCTGGCGTTCCTCGCGCTGCAGACGATGGCGTGGCTGGACTGGAACGCGGCGGTGCAGCAGATCGATCACGATGCCTACCGCTTCGGCGTGATGTCGTTCTATGTGCTGTCGATGGTGCACGCCATCCACGTGGTGGGCGGGATTCTGCCGATGTTCGTGACGACCGGCCGCGCGTTTGCGGGGAGGTATTCCGCGACCGACAACGCAGGGGTCAGGCACCTGGCGCTCTACTGGCACTTTCTGGATGTGATCTGGGTGGTGATGTTCGGGCTGATGCTGGTGTTCCTGAGGTGATGAACGTCATTGCTGTCGTCAGTTGAAACCCCATGCCGTGCACGGCATGGGCTTGGATGTTGTTCGGAGACGACATCCTGCGCCACTTCAAGCGTGGGAAGTCGTTAGGATGCCCGCATGAGCCTGCGCACCGCGTTCCTGTGGTCGATGATCGGCTCGCTGACGTTCGCGGCAGCCCTCGGCATTTTCGCGATCCTCTTCGACGGAATCGGCTCGCGGACGGAGGAGATTCTTCTGACGGCGCTGCTGATGGGCGCGTTCAGCACGATCGCGCTGCTCTGCGCGGTCGTGCACGGGAAGCGGCGATTTCGAGAACTCATGTGGATGGGGATTGGCAGTTCCGCTGTGGCCATGTTCCTCTGGTTCGTGGTCATCTGGGTTCCATGGTCGTATCCCGAGGGATATCGCATTTCCGAAGTCATGAGCAAGACTGCCGGGAGCTTCACCATCGCCAGTCTGGCGGCGGCCCACTTCGGGTTGCTGTCGCTCCTGCGGCTGGAGCGGCAGGCTTTTCGAGCCATGCGAGCGATGACCGTTGGCGTCACCGCTCTGCTGGGGTTCTTCATGATCGCGATCATCTGGACCGAGGAGTTCGAGGACTGGAGCGCGAAGGTGGCGGGTGTGCTGGCCATCCTGGCGGCGTGCGGGACGGTGGCGACGCCGGTGCTGGCGCTCATCGAGTTTCTGGCCGGCCGAAGCGCGCCGGAGACAGTGGCGCGGCGGGTGGAAATCAATCTGATGTGCCCGCGCTGCGGGGCTTCGCAGCGATTGCGCGCGGGGGCTGCACGGTGCAGCGCGTGCAACCTGCGGATCATGATCGAAGTCGAGGAGCCGCGTTGCGCCTGCGGATACCTGCTCTACAAGCTGGAGAGCGACCGCTGCCCTGAGTGCGGGCGCGAGGTCCCCGCGGATCAGCGGTGGCAGGAACCCGCCTCACGCGGCGCCTCGGACGGGGCGTGACAGGGTTGCACTCAGAAGGGCGCCCTTCTTGAGCCCCCGGCTTTGCCGGGGGTCGCGATCAAGCGTCCACCAACATTCGATTCCTTGTCGCGCGCCGACCCCCGGGCGGAGCCCGGGGCTAACGGGGGTGCGCTGGGTCCCATTCTGGCGCCAGAAATGGTGCCCAAAACCGGGGGTTGAGAGAGATTTTTTTTCGCGATTTTCGGGGCCGGGAAGGCGGTTTCGGCGCGGTGAGGCACCGGAATCGTCAGCCAATT
>Ga0326597_10002455_pt1 | contig 27662 bp, 22 predicted proteins | sample RVTome_12_FD_203789 | JGI IMG/M metagenome (GOLD analysis project Ga0326597, IMG submission 203789) | Soil microbial communities from uranium-contaminated site in the Upper Colorado River Basin, Wyoming, United States - RVT100D185 | ecosystem: Environmental > Terrestrial > Soil > Contaminated >... | reverse complement strand
GGCGCAGGTCGACGATGTGGTCGATGTGCTCGATCGAAACCGGGCACTCTTGTACGCAGGCGCCGCAGGTGACGCAGTCCCAGACGACGTCGTCGCTCACCGCCGCTGGCACCAGCGGCGCGAGGGTGTCTCCGGAGCCGGCCGCGGTCAACAGGCTCGGGCCCTCGGCGAAGAGCTGGTCGCGTAGCGCCATGATCAGCAGCTTGGGCGATAGATCCTTACCGGTCGCATGCGCCGGGCAGACATCCTGGCAGCGGCCGCACTCGGTACACGAAAAGGTGTCTACGATTTGCTTCCAGGTCATGTCGGCGACGGTGCCCAAGCCGAGCCGCATTTCCTCCTCGGGGCACTCCTCGTCGAACCGGAGCGGCTCTAGCCTGCCGTGCGCTTTGGTGCGCCCGAAGAAGACATTGACCACGGCGGTGAAGACGTGCAGGTGTTTGGTGTAGGGGACGTAGGCGAGAAAGCTGAGGATGATCAGCACGTGCGCCCACACCAGCGCTCGCTCGGCGGCTGCGGTTCCAGGACCGCCGCCGAACAGGTTGGAGAGCGCACTGGAAATCGGCGACCAGGCGGCCGGCCACTCGTTGAGCGAGAGCGCGATTCGCGACGCGTGCCACGGCAGCAGGGTGGCGACGACGCCGGCGATCAGCGCGAGGATCAGCTCGGCCTCGCCGGTGTGGCTGCCCTTGAAGCGTTCGGGGCGCTGGATCTTGCGGATCGAGAAGGTCGTGATCACGCCGGTCAGCACCAACACCGCGAACACGTCCACCAGGAGTGCAAACCAACCCTGCTCGCCGAGCCAGGGGATGCTCGCCGTGCGGTCGACGATCGCGATCATCGCCATCGCGATCGTCGGCAGCAGCGCGATGAACCCCCAGAAGATGAACGCGTGCATCAGGCCCGGCAGCAGCCGTTGCAGCAGCTTGCGCTGGCCGAGCGCGATCACGGCCTCGTTGCGGATGCGGGCGGGCACGTCGTCGAACCGCTGGGCGGGCTTGCCCTTGCGAACCAGCCCAACCAACAGCCGCGCCCGACGCGCGAAGATGCCAACGCTCAGCGCGATCACCAGCAGCAGCGCGACCAGAGCGGGGTAGCTCACGTCACTCCGGCCTTCCGAAGCTCGGCCGAGATGGCGGGGAGCACCTCGTGGAGGTCGCCGATCACCGCGTAGTCGAAGTCGGCGTTGTTCAATACCTCCGGGTCGGTATTGACGGCCAGGATCCGCTTGGCCCCCTTGCACCCGGCCATGTGCTGGGTTGCCCCGCTGATCCCGCAGGCGATGTAGATCTCCGGTGCGATCTTCGTGCCGGTCTGCCCGACTTGGTCGGTGTGGGGCCGCCATCCCGCGATCGTGACCGCCCGCGAGCAACCGACGGCAGCGCCCAGCAACCCGGCCAGTTCTTCGATCGGCGCGAAGCCCGCGGCCGAGCCGGCACCGCGGCCGCCGCTGACCACGACGTTCGCGGATGCCAGCGAGACGCCGTCGCCGGTTTGTGTCTGCGCGCGCTCGATCACCCGAACGGCCAGGTCGGCGTCGCTCAGCGCAGGAGTGAAGCGCTCGACTGCCGGCTGGGCGGCGGCGGCGGGGCGCGCCGCGAAGCTGTGCGGGGCGAGCGTGAGCAGTTTGATCGCGCCGCGCATCCGCGCTTCCTCGAGTAGGCTGCCCCCCCAGCGGATGCGGGTCAGCTGCGCGGCCTCGCCCGGTGCGACCTCGATGCAGTTGGCGGCGAGCGGAAGCTCGGTGATCGCGCCGACGTGGGCGAGCACTTCGTTGCCGCGCTCGCTGCCGGCGCCGATCACGGCCGCGGGCGAGAGCCGGCTCATCAGTTCTACCACGCTGCGGGCGATGGCCTGGGGCGCGTAGCTGCGCAGGCCGTCGTGCTCGGCTACGTGCAGGGTGGCGACGCCAAAAGCGCCGGCTTGCTCCGCAGCGGTCTCGCCGCCCGGGCCGGCTACCACTGCGTGCAGCGGCATGCCAGCTTCGGCCGCGTAGGCGGCGCCAAACGACAGCACCTGACCGGCGACGTCACCGATCGCACCGGCATCATGTTCGAGCACGGCAAGTACCACCATCTAGATCACCCCGATCTGTCGCAGGAGTTCGACCACGGCCGGCGCCGCCTCGGGGCCGCGGCCCAGGATCTCGGTCTGTTTGCCCTCGCCCGGCGGCAGCTTCAACCGCAGCCGTTCCAGCGCAGCCGGGCGCGCGTCGGGGGTGCGGCGGTCGATCGGCTTCTTCTTGGCCCGCAGTCGCCCTGGCACCGACGGGTAGCGTGGCAGGTTGAGCCCCTCTTTGACCGTCACCACCGCGGGCAGGGCGACTTCGTAGACGTCCCGGTCTTCCGCGATCGCCTGCTCGCAACGCGCGCGGCCATCGGCCAGCGCGATCTTCTTGAGGCCGGTAACGCAGGGCCATCCGAGCGCGTGCGCGACGCGGATCCCGACCTGATAATTGCCGGTGTCGGCCGACTCATTGCCAAAAAAGATCAGGTCGTATTCGGTGCCAGCCGCGCGCTCCGCCTGGACCGCCGCCACGATCGCGGCGGCGGTGGCCTGCGCGTCCCACTCTTCCGACACCTCGAGCAAGATTCCGCGGTCGATGCCGATCGCCATCGCATCGCGGATCTGTTCCTCGGCCTCGGGCGGCCCGAGTGTCAACACCGTCGACTGGCCGCCGTTCTGCTCGATCAGACGCACGGCTTCCTCGACGCCGCACTCTTCGTGCGGACTGATCGCGAACCCGAGGTGGCGGGTCTCGATGGCCTGCTCGTCGTCGCGCAGGACGATGCGGCCACCGGTCACAGGGACGCGCTTGATGCAGACGAGGATGTTCATGCTACGACCGGAGACGCTTGTTCTCGGGATCGAAGATCGGCGTCGAGCCCGCTACGTCGACGGTCACCGGATAGCGCTCGCCGAGAAACTCGACCTGCAGCCGCTCGCCCTCGCGGGCCTGCTCGGGCGGCAGGTACGCCATCAAGAGGTGTTTGCCGATCGAGGGCCCGGCCCCGGCGCTGGTGACGTACGAGCGCCGCCCCTTCGCGTCCAGCAGCGGAGCGCCGTCGAGGCTCAGGATCGGCTCGCGGCCGAGCATGTAGCGCTTGACTCCCGAGGCCGACGTGTGGTCGTCCACGCTCAGTGTGCACAGCAGCGCGGCAGGGTCTTCTTCGCGGTGCCGCACGTAGGCCTCACGGCCGACGAAGACTTCGCGCTTCAGCTTGGAACTGGACATGCCCGCCTCGACGGCGTTGTACTCGCTCTCGAGTTCGAGGCCGTAGGCGCGGTAGCACTTCTCGAGTCGGCCGGTGGTGCCGTAGACCCCGATCCCGACCGGAACGGCGCCGTGCAGCTGGCCGGCCTCCCACAGCAGGTCCCAGAGCTTCTGGCCCTGTTCGATCGGCACGTAGATCTCCCAGCCGAGATCGCCGACGTAGGAGATGCGAGACGCCAATACGTGTAGAGTGTCGATCTCGATGCTGCGGCAGCTGCCGAATCCGAAGCCCTCGTTCGAGACGTCGTCGGACGTGACACTTGCGAGAATGTCGCGGGCGCGCGGTCCCCACAGCCCCAGGGTGCAGATACCGGACGTGTGGTCTGCGATTCGTGCGCTGCCGCTGTCCGGGCGGTGATCGGAGAACCACTTCAAGTCGGCCATGCCGTGGGCGGCGCCGGTGACGACCCGGAACTGCTCCTCGCCCAGGCGCATGATGGTCAGGTCCGACCGGAAGCCGCCGCTCGGTGTGAGCAACGGGGTGTAGACGACGCGACCGATGGGAACGTTCAGCTGGCGTACCGAGACGCGCTGTACGGTCTCGAGTGCGGCGGGCCCGAGCACGTCGAAGATCTGGAATGCGCTCAGGTCGAACAGCCCGGCGCGGTCGCGCATGGCCAGGTGTTCGGCGCTGATGATCGGCGACCACCAGCGCGATTCCCACTCCGCTTCGCGGCGGCTGACGCGATCGGCGTATTCCTCGAGTAGCGGTGCGTTCGACTCGTACCACTGCGGTCGCTCCCAGCCCATCGCCTCGAAGAACACCGCGCCCAGTTCCTTTTCGCGGGCGTTGAATGGCGACAGCCGCACGTCCCGATTCGAGGCCCACTGCTCGCCGGGGTGCACGATGCCGTAGGTCTTGTTGAAGCCCTCGGCGGCGCGCGCGCACACGTGCATCCGGGTCTTCTGGTGCGGGTAGAAGCGGGCGATGTCAGAGGAGTGAAGGTCGATCTCGGACTCGCCGTGCGTCATCCACTCGGCCACCGCGCGGCCGATGCCGGGCCCTTCCTTGATCCACACCGCCGCCACCGACCACAGGCCCTTGACTTCGGGCGTCTCGCCGAGCAATGGCATGCCGTCCGGCGTGAGCGAGAGCAGGCCGTTGATCGCGTACTTCACACCCACGCTCTCATCGCCGACGATCTCGGGCATCAGTTCGAGCGCGTGTTCCATCTGCAGATCGAAGTCGGCCTGCGTGAACGGCAGCTCAGTCGGCGAGAGCGCCGACTCCTCGATCGAGGGGATCTCTTCCGGGTCGTGCAGGATCGGGCGGTGGGCGTAGGAGCCAATCTCGAGCCCGGCGCCGTCCTGCCGCTCGTACATGTTGGTGTCCATGTCGCGCACGATCGGGTACTCGATGTGCTTCGTGGCGTTCGCGAAGCGGGGCACGGGGCCGACGTCGATCATCTGGTGGACGGCGGGCGTGAGGGGGATGCAAGCGCCGGCCATGCGCGCGATGCGCGGGCTCCAGACGCCGCACGCGATCGCGATCACATCGGTCTCGATGTCGCCGCGGGTGGTGCGCACGCGACGCACGCGCCCGTTCTCGACGTCGATGCCGAGCACTTCGGTATTGGCCGAGACGTGCAGCGCGCCCGACTTCTGAAACGTCTCGCGCATGATCGTACCGGCGCGCAGCGAGTCGACCACGCCCACGCTGGGCAGATAAAAGCCGCCCACGATCACGGATTCGTCGATGTAGGGCACGAGCCGTTTGATCTCGGCCGGCGTGACGATCGAGGCCGGCTCGATGCCCCAGGCGAGCGCCGACGACATGCGGCGCTGCAGCTCCTGCATCCGTTCTTCGGTGCGCGCGACCTCGATGCCGCCGCTCTCGGTGAACACGTCCATCTCTTTGTACTGGCGGACGCTGTCCGCCGTCAGCGCGGTCATTTCCTTGGAGTGGTCGACGGGGAAGATGAAATTGGAGGCGTGGCCCGTGGAGCCGCCGGGGTTGGGCAGGGGGCCCTTGTCGAGCATCACGAGATCCGACCAGCCCAGCCGACCGAGGTGGTAGGCGAGGCTGTTCCCGACGATCCCGGCGCCGATCACGACGGCGCGGGCGCTGCTGGGCAGGCTGCTCATCGATGTCCTCCGGCATCCGCTGGCGCGCGCTACGCCGCGCTGTGCGCGCGGCGAATTGTGCTAGCTTAAGCTGAACGACATCTGATATATCAGACGATGATCTGCCATGCAAGAACCGAACCGCGCCCAATCGACGACTCCCGACCCGAGTCTGCTCTCGGAACGCGCCTATGCGGCGCTCCGCGACCGACTGGTGACGCTCGAGATCCCGCCCGGCGCCCCGATCGACGAGGAGGCGCTGACGCGCGAGCTGGGCGTCGGCCGCACCCCCGCACGCGAGGCCGTGCGGCGGCTGGCGCTCGAGGGCCTGGTGATCGTCTACCCCCGCCGCGGCACGTTCGCGAGCGCGATCAACATCACCAGCCTTTCCGACATCACCGACGTGCGCGCGGTACTCGAGGCGCACGCCGCGGCGCGTGCCGCAACCCTGGCCGACGCGGCAGACCTGGAAGAGGCCCGCGCACTGATGGCCGAACTCGGCGCGCTCGACGCCGGCCAGGAACCGATGATGGAACTCGATGCGCGCATCCATCGTTTCGTCCACCGCTGCTGCCGCAACCCGTACCTCGCCCAGGACCTCGACCGCTACCTGAACATGTCGCTGCGCATCTGGCATCTCACCTCGGATCGTTTGCCGCCGCTCGCGGATCGGGTGCGCGACCACCGCGACCTGCTCGAGGCGATCTGCCGCGGCGATTCCGACACCGCCCGCAGGATCGCGGGCGAGCACGTGAACGCTTTTGCCGCGGAGATGCGCGCGGCCCTCTAGGGGGGTACCGCCGGTGCACAACCGGCTTCGCGCTGTGCGGCTCGCTTCCGCGGCGACTCGCCCACGACCTGCTGTCCACCGCCCGTCTGCCGCGCCAGCAATCCGACAACGCCCTGACCGCGCACGCGAATCGTCCCGATCAGGACAACCATTGGGCCGCAATCAAACGGTTTCGCTCGAGGCTCGAGATCCACGACACACGCTTGATGCGACCAGAGCCCACGACCGTTTCCTCGCTTGCGTCGAGAATCGATTCCCGCTGAACGAGGGCGGCCGAATCGCGAGCGAATCCCTCGAATCGGGTCGGGGTGGGGCGGCCCGGCATGGCGCTCGTGTCGAAAGAGGCGCGGTCTTTCAGTAGCCTCCCCGCCGCGCCCCCGTAGCTCAGAGGATAGAGCGTCGGTTTCCTAAACCGCAGGTCGGAAGTTCGAGTCTTCCCGGGGGCGCCAGGATGTTGCGGAAGCGGGAAAGCCCGGATCGCAGGCGCGGCGTCTGTAAATTGCACGCGCTTCCGGGGCGTAGGGGCAAATGACCGATCTCAGTACACTCGCGAACTTCGCGGAGATCTTTGGCGCGGTCGTCGTTCTCGGCGGGCTGGCGTTCGGCATGATCCAGTTGTCGGATTTTCGCCAGCAGCACCGTGAGACAGCCGCCATCGAGCTGCTGCGCTCGTTTCAAAACCCCGAATTTTCGCGCTCATTGCGCGCGGTTCTCGCGCTCCCCAAGGGCGTGTGCAAGAGTGAACTGGTGGAGCCCCGCGCGGGGGAGCAAGACGCCATCATGGTGGTCGTCCTGACCTTCGAGTCTGTCGGCCTGATGGTCTTTCGGGGTATCGTGCCACTCGAGATGGTGAACCAGCTTCTGGGCGGAGTGTGTGTCGAATCATGGGCGCGACTCAGCCAGTACATGCAAGATTCCCGTGCAGAAAGCGGCCGCAAGACGATGAGCGAGTGGTTTCAATGGTTGGCGGAGCACCTCGAAGAACATCACGCGCGTTACGGGCGACCGCCGGCCTACGAACAACATCGAGAGTGGCATCCTTGAGGCGCGGAGTCTGGATCGATCCGCATGCGGGCCGCTTCCTTTCGAGATCTCGGGTATAGCGTTGACTGAATCGAAGATCAGCGCGTTCACGAAGGCATCGGCCTTCCGGATCTTCAAAGCGGTCATTTTCGTGATTCTGCTGGCCAATCTCCTCTATTACCTGTATGAAGATGTGACCGCGTATCTCTACCTCGCCCCGGACGCCACATTCCTGGATGTACTCGAGAGCTTTGCTATCACCATCGATTACGTGGCGTGGATGGTTCTCATCGTCTTGTTCGAGATGGAGACGAGTGCGCTCGCCAAGGACCGGCTCAACGGAACGCGTAAGTGGGTCATCGCAGGCCTTACTTCCGGTTGTTATGTGGTGCTCGTCTATGCCGGGTACGGTTACGCGGCAGGCCTCGCGGATACGTTTCATTATTCACCGATTGAGTCGGAAGCCGTCTGCGCCCTCACGACCCAGCATTACGCGTATCTGAACTCCGAGGACCGGCCCATTGAGCTGAGTATGGAAAATTGCGGCGCGTTCGCGGGAGAAGAGGTCTTGAAGAGCCCCAGTGACAACCTGATCGCTTCCCGGTCCGCCTTGATGGCGATCCGCAAGCTCGGTTGGATCGACGTGATCAATGCGAGTGCGTGGCTCCTCGTGGTTCTGCTGTTCCAGATCGAGCTTTCGCTCGAGCACGCGAGGAAACTCACGAGACACCGGCTCAGCATCCTGATGGCATTGAAAGGCGCCGCCTATCTCGCGCTGTTCGGATGCGCGGTCTACTGGACGGTGTACAGCGCGTTCATCGATTCGTGGGATGCCTGGCTGTGGCTGCTCGCCTTCCTGCTGATCGATCTCAACCTGCTCGGACTCGATGAGAGCCAGAGCCAATCGCCAAACGTTGGCATTCTGGAAAGCTGAGCTGCATTCGCTGTGAGCATCGCCCAATCGGCGCCTTCGATTCCGATGACGACGGCGCGAGTTCCGATTCCAGCGGAGACATCCGCATCGACGCACGCGACGAGCCCCGCGAGGGTGATCAGCGCGAGCTGACCGTGAAGGGGATCCAGGCTGCGTTCGAGGATTCGCGGGGCGACTGTGTGAGTTCGCGGCGCATTGGGGCTCAGCGCGGGATGAACGGCAAGATCAGACGGGACGGATGGGACGCGCCGTGATGTACCGTGACGCGGGCGGTCTGTAATTGGATTGCGGTCGCGATTTCGCCACCGGTATTGGGATTCGGATCGAAGTGAGGCGCGCGGCTGCTCGTGATCTGGAGGCGAATCCGATGGCCTTGCTTGAAGACGTTGGAGGTCAACATGTCGCCGATCCGCACCGGATAGATGCGCCCGGGTTCCATCAGCACCTGGCGGTCAAATCCCTCTCGGTAGCGCAGGCGCAGATAGCCCGCCTCGGGACCGTTGATCGCGTATGAGGTTCCGTCCGGATGGACATCGGTCACCCGGACGGCCAGATCCGTATCCGGCCGATCGACCGAGACGAAGAGTTCCGCAACCATCTCTCCGGTGATTTCGACGTCTTGTGCGAGCGGCTCCGTAGTGTAGACGAGGACGTCTTCGCGCGATTCGAAGCTGGCCTGGTTCAGCGCGCCCGAGGATTCGAACTGCTCATCCCAGATCGGGTTGGTCGGATCGAACACATAGCGGTCCGCCGGCTCTGCATTCTCCGGCAATTCGGACGAGAGTCGACCATCGCCCGCTGCCGTTGCCGCGCGCCCCTGCCCACGCAGGTACCATGAGCGCGACTGCGCGCGCGCGGGTGGCCATTCGTTTTCGAATCGCCAGGCATTGTCGCCCATCACGAAGAGCCTCACGGGCGGTTGCTCATCGAAGCCATTGGCATGGCCCTTGAGTCGAGCGTCGAACCAGCGAAGCAAGTGGGCATCGAAATCGATACCGGCATTGGGCCCGAAATCGATCTCTCCGAAGCGGGTATGCAAGACGTGGATGCTGCTGTGCGTCCACGGCCCGATCATCAGTTTGGTGCGCTGGCGCGCTTCGGGCGTCGCGGCGTGAAGCCGCATGCCATTGAAACCGCGCGTAGCACCGACGGGGCCGTAATTGTTGTCGTACCAGCCGGTTACCAGATGGATTGGCACCCGCATCTGGCCGAAATCCGCCTCGACATCCGCAAAGCGCCACCAGTCGCTGTCGTCGGGGTGCTGGGCCCAATCGTAATAGTAGGGCGCCCAGCGCCGCAGCAGGGGCGGTCCGATCAGCGGCCGCGCCATGTAGTAGGCGCGACGCTGCGGAAGCCACTCTTGGTAGGCAGCATCGAAATCCCAGGGGCCCGAGTCGTCGCGCGCTCGGCGCCGCAGATCCGGAACGATCAGCGGGATGAACCAATCGAACCAGGTCAGATTGAACGCGCCACCCTGATAGAAGAAGTGGTGGCTCGATGTCGGTGTCATCGTGGGCACGGCCGTCACATAGTGCGGCGGGTTCTGGGAGAGCGCCAACCACTGGACGAAGCCCGGGTAGGACTGACCGTAGGATCCGACCCGACCGTCACTGCGCGAATGGGATGCCGCCCATTCGATGACGTCGTAACCATCCCGCTTTTCATTGCGGTAGGCCTCGAACTCGCCGTCGGACGTGTAGCGGCCTCGAACGTCGATGAGAAAAACGAGATAACCGCGTCGGGCTGCCTTGACGGGAAATTCGGGCTCGGCCGCGTAGTCTTCCTGGCCGTAGGGAGTTCGGTAGACGATCGCCGGAAAGCGCCCGGGCGCATCGGGGCGGAACAACGTCGCCCGCAGCTTCACGCCATCGCGCAGCGGAATCTCGACCCGCCGCTCCACGACGATGTTCCCATCGGACTCGTATGCGAGCGAGCGCGTTCGATCGGCGTCCGGCGAAGACGCATCGGCTGCCGAGCTGGAAATCGAATGAAACGCGATCGGCACGAGTATCGCCGCGATCTGCAACGCCAACAGGGGGCGCTGACACCCGGCTTGTGAGTGGTCGGTCCGAGATGCCCCTAAACGTCGATTGGCGAGCAAGGCAACCTCAGTTGTAGTCCCAGCCGATGATTCGCTCGGGCGATACCGCGACGAGCGCACCGGGGCCTTCTGCAGCAACCGACGATTCCCATCGGTGCGCGTCTTCGTCCGTCCCGTGGTAGCGACGCACGATTCGCCACTCGAGATCCGCGCGCTCGGGGCTCTCATCGGTGATCAATTCTGCGCTGCCGGTGATGGAGACGGCGCGCGCGTCTGGATGGCCGGCGTCGATGCAGAGCGCGATGCGGGGGTCGCGGCGGAGCTGGCGGTACTTGGCGCTTTTCAGCAGGGTCGAAAAGTAGAACCGTTTGTCTTCGTAGAGAAACCAGATGGGGCTCAGCTGGGGCACGCCGTCGGGCCGGAGGGCCGCGGCGATGGCGTGGCGAGGCGCGTCGAGAAATGCCTGGATCTGCGAGGAATTCATCCGACGGCCCGTGTCCGACATCGACCCTGCCTCCCCGATCGAACCGGATCGGCGCCGCAGCAGATCGCCATCCGATCTCCCGCGCCTCAGATCTGGCGTTTGTGTGGCCCGCTCAGCCTAGCGCGGAAGCGTGTCAATGGGTTGGAGACGGTCGCTCTGGGATCGATTTCAGTTGTCGGATTTTGAACTTGTGTCGGGTGGAGAGCTTCTCCATGATTCCGCACCGGAGCGGCGCGATCGAGCGGTTGGCAGAGCCGTGCGTGTGAGCGATTCTGCAATTGACGTCGCCGAAAAATTTGGGTCGGGGATCCGGAAAGTGGGTCCAGTTCGGGATTTCACTGGGGGGTCAGATGAGATGCACGCGGTCGGAACGGGTCTTCCAATGCATGGGGGCGTGTCTCGCCCTGCTGGCCCTCGCGGGGTGTCCGCGTTCGCTCGAGCCCAGCCCGCCGCCGCAGGACGGCCAGGCCGCGACCGATCGGATCACCGCAGCGCGCTTGTCCGCTCACATCGAGGCGCTTTCGGGCGACGAATATGAGGGGAGAGGTCCGGCCACGGCCGCGGACCTGCGCACCCAGCAATACCTCGCCAATCAACTCGAAGGGATGGGATTGGAGCCCGGTGGTCCCGATGGAAGTTGGGTGCAGGGATTCGACGTCGTCGGCATCACTTCCGAAATACCCAAGCGATGGCTGTTTCACCGAGGTGCGCAGACGCTCGTGCTCGACTACTGGGATCAATACATCGCAGCCAGCGGCGTACAGCGAACGGCTTCGAAAATCGAGAACGCCGAGATCGTCTTCGTCGGTTACGGAATCGATGCCCCCGAATATGCGTGGAACGATTTCAAGGGCCAGGACCTGAGCGGCAAGGTGCTCTTGATCGTGAACAGCGATCCGGATTGGGATCCCGAATTGTTCGCCGGCAACACCCGGCTCTACTACGGCCGATGGGATTACAAGTATGCGACGGCGGCCCGGCAGGGCGCGGTCGGCGCGATCATCATCCACACGGTCCCGTCCGCCGGTTACCCGTGGCAGGTCGTCCAGACCTCCTGGAGCGGCGAGCAATTCGAATTGCCGTCAGCGGGGGAGGCGCGCCTCGAGATCGCGGCGTGGGTCACTGAAGCGGCTGCGGCCGATCTCGTGCGGCTTGTGGGAAGAGACCTCGCCGAACTGCTCGAATCGGCGAAGCGCCGCGATTTTCAACCGGTATCGCTGGGCCTCGTGACCTCGTTCGAATTCGAGAACCAATTGTCGCAGGCTCGCACGGCCAACGTGATCGGCCGGTTGTCGGGCAGCGATCCCACATTGAGCGATGAGGTCGTGATCTATACCGCCCATCACGATCATCTGGGTATCGGCACACCCGATGCGTCGGGCGACCGGATCTACAACGGTGCGCTCGACAACGCAGCCGGAGTCGCTCAGGTTCTCGCGATTGCCGATGCGATGGCGGCGCTTCCAATTGCGCCTCGGCGGTCGACCCTCTTCTTGTTCGTCGCAGCCGAAGAGCAGGGATTGCTGGGCTCGAAATTCTATGCCGCGCACCCGACCTATGCCCCCGGAAAGATCGCGGCAAACATCAACTTCGACGGGGGGAACATCTGGGGTAGAACCCGGGACATCACCTTCATCGGACTCGGCAAGTCATCGCTCGATACGGTGGTGGAAGAAATTGCCGCCAGCCAGGGGCGCGTCGTCAAACCCGATCAATTTCCCGATCGAGGTTACTACTACCGCTCCGATCAGTTCAGTTTCGCGAATGTCGGCGTTCCCGCGGCGTTCTTCGATACGGGCACTGATTTCATCGGGCGTCCGGCCGGCTGGGGAAAACAGCAGATCGAGCGCTACGAAGAGGTGAGGTATCACCAGCCGAGCGACGAAGTCGACGACAGCTGGAACTTCGATGGAATGATCGAAGACGCGACTCTCGGATTCTGGACCGGCCTCGGCGTCGCCAACGCGGATGCGATGCCGAGCTGGGCTGCGGGTGACGAATTCGAGGCAGTGCGCAAAGCCGCGCTCGAGGCCGTGAGCGATCAGTAGGCGGTCTTCTTCCAGCCGCAGCTGCGGCCCGCGTTCTGCTCATCGAGCCAGGTTTGCAGCGGCGCGAAGTAGTCGCGAATCGCGGTGGCGTCCATCTCGCGCTCGCCGGTGAGCACCTCGAGCGCATCGGGCCAGGGCCGGCTCATCCCCATCTCGAGCATTTCGTTGAGTCTCCGCCCCGCTTCCTCGCTGCGGTAGATCGTGCAGCGGTTGAGCGGCCCCTCGTGCCCCGCAATCCCGCACAGCGCCCGGTGGAACTGGAACTGCAGGATGTGCGCGAGAAAGTAGCGGCTGTACGGCGTGTTGCCGGGAATGTGATACTTCGCGCCCGGATCGAAGAAATCTTCGCTGCGCGCGCTGGGCGGGCGGATGCCCTGGTACTTCTCGCGCAGCGCCCACCAGCCGGCGTTGTATTCATCGCTCGAAATCTCGCCCGAAAAGACTCCCCAGCGCCACTGGTCGACGAGCAGTCCGAATGGCAAGAAGGCGATCTTGCCGAGCGCATCGCGCAGCAGCAGGCCGATGTCCTTCGACGGGGGAGGTTCGCGATCGAGCAGACCCAGTTGGACGAGGTAGGCCGGCGTCACGGAGAGCGCAATTGCATCGCCGATCGCCTCGTGAAAGCCATCGTTGGCGCTGCCGCGGAAGAGATAGGGCTGGTCCTTGTAGGCCCGCTGATAGTAATTGTGGCCGAGCTCGTGATGAATCGTTTGGAAATCCTCGGCGTTGATCTCGATGCACATCTTGATCCGAAGGTCGTCGCCATCTTCTACATCCCAGGCGCTTGCGTGACAGACCACCTCGCGGTCCTGGGGTTTGGTGAACAGCGAGCGCTCCCAGAAACTGGCGGGCAGAGGCTCGAAGCCGAGTGAGCTGAAAAAATTCTCACCCGACGCAACCATCTTGAGCGGTTCGTAGCCAGCGTTCTGGACCAGGGCCGTCAGGTCATAGCCAGGATCCGCGCCTTCGGGTGCCACCAGATCGTAGATGTTGCTCCAGTCCTGGGCCCACATGTTGCCGAGCAGGTGCGCGGGGATCGGCCCGTCGAGGGGAACCAGGTCTTCACCGTAGAACTCGGACAGTTTCGCGCGGACGTAACAGTGCAGCGACTCGTAGAGGGGCAGTACCTGTTGCCAGAGTCGGTCGACCTCGGCCGCGAATGCATCGGGCGACATGTCGTAGTTCGAACGCCAGAGTGCACCGGTGTCCGGGTAGCCGAGTTCTCGCGCACCCTGGTTGGTCAGCTCGACGAAGCGCCGGTAATCGTCGCGAATCGCGGGCGAGGTGGTGCGCCAGCCGAGCCAGACGTCGAGCAAGGCGCTCGGGTCGCGGCTCTCGGTGTGGATTGCGCGAATCTCGATGATGTCGAGGCAATCCTCTCCCTCGGCACCGTCTGGGCAATACTGCGCCTTGCCGTAATTGCTGTCCATTCTCGCCGCAATCTGGCTGAGTTCCTGGGTGAGCGCGCGATCGGCGGGAGCGGGCATCGTGATTGCGCGCTTGAGAATCTCGAGCTGGCGGCGGGTGTTCGCGTCGAGCTCGAGGCCATTGAATCGCGACGCCTGCTTTGCGAGTTCGACGCTCACCGTTACGTAGTTTTCGTACGCCTCGGCGGCCATCGCTTCCGTGTCGATTGTGATGAAGTTCGATTTGACCCATTCCGCGCGCGCCGCGCGAACGCCGAGTGTGTCGAGTTGGCTGTTTGCCGCTTCGACGAAGCCGCGCGCATCCTGAGCACTGGGGCCGGATTGCGAGCGGTGTGCGCAGGCCATCACGAAGATCAGCGAAGCAGCGACTGCAACAGTGCGGGCGCTAGCGCGCCTGGAATGAATTCTCATGGGGCTCCCCTGGCGAAAGATGGGCGGATGGAGTGCGCGCAGTATAGCTCCATACGCGAGCGCCACCGGCGCGGGCCTTCGGCACGCGAAGCCCGGTCGGCTACTGCCCGGTTCGGATGAACTGGGCGACCCGGTAACCGATCAGCATGCTCGGCGCGTTCAGCGCGGAAACGGGCGCCGTCGGAATTACGGACGCGTCGGCGATTCGCAGGCCGTCGATGCCGCGCACGCGCAGAAAAGGATCGACGACGGCGCGCGAATCGCTTCCCATCCGACAGCTGCCGGCGAAGTGGTACGTCGTCATTGCGTTCTCGGCGATCCAGCGGGCGATTTCCTTTCGCGATGCGCTTCGCTTGCCGGGCGCCAGCTCCCGGTTGCCCCAAGCAGCCAGTGGCGCCGCGCGGCCGATCTGAAGCGCCAACTCGACCCCGCGCACCATGGTCTCCAGATCGATCGGATCATTGAAATAGCCCGGGTCCAGGCGCGCCGGTCGTCGAGCGTCTGCCGACGCCAACCCGAGGCTGCCGCGACTGCGAGGCTTGCCGAGTATCAATACGATTCCGTACAGGCGCGCGACGAAATTGCGAACCGGGGGCAGTGCAAAGGCAATCTTGATCAGCGCCCGAATCGCAGCGCGAAGCGCGCGGATCGGATAGAGATGACGGGGCAGCAGAATGCCAGGCAACAGCCTCAACATCGCCTCGCGCAGCGAGGAGCGCGCGGGGTAGAAGACGTAGCAGGTATCGCTCTGTCCAACCGGAAGCTCCGAGTCGGGATTGGCGCGCTGAAAACCGTAGAGCTGGGGGTGGCTGCAATCGACCGGGCGCTTGCCGCAAAAGAACAGCGTGACGTTCGGATGATCGTGAAGATTCTGGCCGACGCACGGAACCTCCAGCACCAAGGGAATGCCGTGCGCCTCGATCTCTTCGCGCGGCCCAATCCCCGATAGCATCAGGAGCTTGGGCGTTTCGAGAGCGCCCGCGCAAACGAGGACCTCGCGGTTGACGCGCGCCGAGAGCACTGCACCGCCCCAATCGTATTCGACGACGACGGCGCGCATCTCCTCGTCGACGACGATCCTTCGCGCGCGGGCGCCCGTCTCGATCACCAGATTGCTGCGCGGCCGATCCTTCAGGAAGGCGACATACGAACTGCGGCGCGTGTCGCGTTCGAAGTTCATCCACTCGTAGCCGAGCACGCCGGAGAGATCGCCGTCGTTGAGATCCGGCTTGCGGCGAAAACCGGCGCTTTCCGCCGCAGCAATGCAGGTTTCTGTGAATTCGGTTCCCACCCTGCGCTGGATGCCGAGTTTGGCTTCCAGGGCTTCAAAATGCGGGTTCAGATCGTCCCAGTGCCAGCCCTCCGGCCACTCTGCGAAATCCTCTCTCGCGCCGCGCGTATAGACCATTCCGTTGACGGAACCGCTTCCCCCCATGCCCCGACCGGAGCCCATGAAGATCCGCCGCCCGCCGCAACCGGGCTGGGGGAGCGAAAACCGCTCGCAGATCAGTCGATCGTTCGCGAAGGCGTCCTTGTAGCCATCGGCGCGCAGCGTCTCGGGATTTTCCTCGGCCGGCGCGCCGCATTCGAGAAGCAACACCGAGTGGTGCGGGTCTTCCGCGAGTTCCGCTGCCGCGATGCACCCCGCCGATCCACCACCGACGACGACATAGTCGTAGTCACGAGCGCGCATCAGCGGCTGCGAGGTGATCGCGAGAATGTGTGTTTGAGGATGTTGACCAGAGCGGAAGCGCGCCGTGCGACGCGCCTGTCGTAGATCAGTCGAATCGTATCGAGGGCGAGGCCGTAATCGCCCCGGCGCACCGGGAAGAGGCGACTGGCTCGATGGATCGGAAGGCGATCCGAAAGCGTGGCCTTGATGTTCGTGCACGCGCGAAGGCCGTCGCGCCCGTTGAGTCGTCCGAATCCGGAATTCTTGACTCCGCCGAAGGGCAGATCCTGGACCATGTAGCAGAGGCCAAAATCGTTGATGCAGGTGCTGCCGGCCACGATCTGCTCGGCAATCCGCCGCGCGCGTTTCGGGTTTCTGCTCATGACCGTGGACGAGAGGCCAAAGCGGGTTCCGTTGGCAACGCGCAGCGCCTCTTCTTCATCCCGGACGCGGTGGAGGACCATGACGGGTCCGAACAATTCCTCCTGCATGATTGTCATCGTCGGAGTCACATCGGTGAGAATCGTGGGTTCGAAGTATTGGCCGCGCTCGCTCAGCGCGCGTTTTCCGCCTACGAGCACCCGTGCACCGCCGGCGACGGCTTCGTCGACCATCCGCTCGATCAGGTCGAGTTGAATTGGAGAAACGATGGCGCCGACATCGACCAACTCGTCTTCGCTCGAAGCGCCCTGGCACAGGCGCTTCGTGAGCGCGACCACGCGATCGCGAAAATCATCGAAGATGCCGTCGAAGACGAGCAGGCGCTCGGCCGACATGCAGTTCTGACCCGCGTTGATGAACACGCCGTTGACGGCCGCGTGAACCGATTGTTCGAGGTCTGCGTCGTCGCAGACGATCATCGCGTCCTTGCCGCCGAGTTCGAGGATCACGGGCGTGAGGTTCGCGGCGGCTTCCGCGAGAACGCGGCGACCATTTTCGACGGAGCCGGTAAACACCAGCGAATCGACCCCAGACGATACGAGCGCCTTGCCGGTGGCCGCGTAGCCGTTCACGATCCTCACGAGGTCAGTCGAAAAGCCCGCGGCGGTCAGGATCTGATCGAAGATCTGTTGGAAATACAGCGAAGACCAGGCGCTCCATTCGGAAACCTTGACGACGACCGCGTTGCCGGCCATCAGCGCCGGAATCGCGGGGCCGAAGATGTTCTGGAAGGGGTAGTTCCAGGGGCAGATGACGCCGACGACACCGAGTGGGTGGAATTCGATTGCGGCCTTCTTGTGAATCATGAGACCCGACGAAACCCGCTCGGGCCGAAGGTGCTTTTCGCCGTTTCGAATCGTCCAACGCAATTTTTCGCAGACCGGCCAGATTTCTCCGAGCATCGCGTTTTCGCGGGTCTTGCCGCAGTCGGCCACCACCGCGCGGCAGATCTCGTCCGCATGTTCGAGGATGTACTCGAGCAGCTGCCGCAGCAACTGTCGGCGTGTCGCCAGACTCGCGCGCCCCCAGGCGAGTTGCGCGGCGCGGGCGCGTTCGACGGCCTGCACGACGGCCTCGGGCGAATCCACGCTGACCTGTCCCAGGGGTTTCCGGCTGGCGGGGTCGAAGCAGTCGATGGTCGAAAGAGATTGGGCCTTCGCGCTCGATCGGTCCGCGGTCGGCTGCTTGAGCGTGTCCATCGCGTACCCTCTCGCAGCCGCTGGGGGCGGATCCCATCGCGCGCCGCCCAGCCGAACCGATGGCGGAATCTAGCCCGTCCGGGAATACTCATCACGTGCGAGGGTTGCGGTCTCTTTCGTTGGGCGTATTCGTGGCGATCAGCTGCGTGAACGCCGACTCGAGCCCCAAGCGGGAGCCCTTCAAGCCCGCCTCCAGCGTCGCGGAAACCTTTCACTGGCACCGCGCTCATCCAACCGACACTGCGTGGTGGGATGCCTTCGGCGAGCAACAGGCGTGGTATTTCAAGAACATCCAGCAGGTGTACCCGAGCGTCACCGTCTACCGCGAGGGCGCGGTGCGCGAGCTGGATTACCGGTTGATGGATGAAATCGCCGCCGCTCCGGTGCAGACCCCTTCCGGAACCAGGTCGTTTGCGGATTTCCTCGCCAGCGACGACTCCACCACGATGGGGATCGTGATCCTCCACAAGGGGAAGATCGCATTCGAGGCCTATCCGCGGATGGAGCCGTATCAGAAGCCGATCTACTGGTCGGTCGCCAAGGTCTTCGTCTCGACGCTCGTGGCGATCCTCGAGGATCGGGGGCTGGTGGACGTCTCCAACCCGATCGATTTCTACATTCCAGAGCTGAAGGGCTCGCAGCTGGCCGGGATCCGTGTGCTCGACATCCTGGACATGGCGTCGGGCATCGATTGTACGGACGATTACGCCGATTTCGAAGCCTGCTATTTCCGCTATGAAACGTCCTTGGGCGACGGATTCAGGATCGAAGGCAGCCCCGACAATCCCTACGACATGTTGATCGATTTCGATTACGGGTATTGGGCCGACCCCGGAACGGGCTACGACTACTCGGGTGTCAACACCTTCCTGCTCGGCTGGCTGGTGGAGAAGGTCACCGGGATGCCGTTTCAGGACGCCCTGTCGCGAGAGATCTGGACCCAGATCGGCGCGGAGGCCGACGCGACCTTCTTTGCCGGCCGATACGGCGTTCCGCTCACACACGGCGGATTGACGGCCAGACTGCGCGACCTGGCTCGATTCGGGCTGCTCTTCACGCCGAGCTACGCAGCGGTGTCCGATCGCAAGATCATCTCCGATCGTTACCTCGACCGGATCCTCTACGGAGGCCGGCCTGAACTCTTGGCCAATTCCCGTTTTCGGCCGCCGCCGGAAGGCGATGTCAGACACAACGTCTACCAGTGGGATCTCGTCTTCGACAACAACGATTTCTACAAGGGTGGCTGGGCGGGGCAGGGTCTCTTGATCAACGCGGACCGGGATTACGTGGCGGCGTATGCGGGCTATTTCAAGGACGCCGAACACAGCGAGGTCGAGTTGCTCCCCGTTCTTCGCGCAGTGCTCGAGGGTGTCTTCGGCAACCGCTGAGCGGGCGCGCTCCGCGAGGGGCCGAACCAGCGTCGACCGCTTGCGGAGCCTCGCAGGGAACCCGACTTCAGCTCAGGTTCCCACCCTTCGCGTCTTCGCGAGCGCGAACAGCAGGCCGATGCCCGCGCCCAACATGAGAAGCTGGGTGGGTTCCGGGACGACCATGAACTCGCGCATCATCTCGTGATCCTCGTGTTCGAGGATGTGGCAGTGATAGGCGAAGAGCCCCGTGTAGTCGTCGAAGCGCGCGATCACGCGGACCATTTCGTTCGGCGCCACCTGCACCGTATCCTTCCAACCCGCTTCTGCGGGCGGCGGCGCGACCGGTGAGCCCGTCGGCACCACGAGGCCTCCTTGCTCCTCGAAGTTCTGCCGGTCGAGCACCTGGAACATCACGAGGTGCATGTGCATCGGGTGGGTCATCCCCGAGCGGTTCGTAAAGCGCCAGATCTCGGTCGTACCGAGCTCCGGAAACTCGGTGACGTCTTCCCAGCGCGAGCCGAGATGGGTGCCGTTGAGCCCGTCGGTCGTGACGACTTCCCAGGAGAACGGGCTGCAGGCGTCGCCCGCAGCCTTCGAGAGTTCGAACTCCCGTTGCACGACGGCTTCTGCCTCATTGAGGACTTCCATCGCGCGCAGCGTGGTGGGCACGGGCCCCTGGAACCCGGCGCTTGCCTGAACCGAGAATTTCATCACGTCCGGCAACACGCCGACGCCGGGAGAGCCCGGGTACGGCGCGGGTGCGCTGTTCACGAGGTAGACATCGGTTCCGGCCGCGTAGGGCTCGAAGTCGACGATCACATCCGCGCGCTCCGCACCGCCGAGCGTGATCTCGGTCAGCGGCACCGATGCCGGGAGCAATCCCCCTTCCTGGCCGAGCAGCTGGAAGGTGAGCGGGCTCGGGCACGGCGATTGATTCGAACCCGGGCAGAACTGCAGCGTGAGCACGCGGGAATTGCAGCCGTTGAGCACGCGCAGCCGGTACTTGCCCTGTTTCACGTCGTGGTACGGCCAGACTTTTCCGTTGACCAGCATCGTCTCGCCGAAGAAGACGTCTTTCCACACCGCGGGATACTTGAGCGTGCCATCCGGGTTGAAGCTCCGGTCCTGGATGGCGAGCGGGATTTCGTATTCCCCGGAAGGCAACCCGAGCGCGTTCTCGACCGCATCTCGAATCAGGAAGAAACCCGCGAGCCCCATGATGACGTTGAGTCGGGTAATCCCGAGCGCGTGGTCGTGGTACCAGAGCGTCGAGGGCAGCTGCTTGTTGGGATAGCTGTAGGTGACCTGCTGCCCGGGCAGGAAGGTGGCCTCGGGATGCCCGTCCGAATCGGCAGTCACGTGGGCGCCGTGCACGTGCACGACGGTCTTCGCGCTCTGATCGTCCGCGCCGTGTGGGCAGGTGTCGATCGGCAGATAGTGGCTCGTTCGCAGCGGATCGCCGGGCAACGCGGTATCGCGCAGGTCGTTGATCCAGTTGACGGTCACCGTCTGGTCCGAGGTCGCTTCGATCGTCGGCCCTGGGTAGGAACTCGTCGCTCCGTCCCCATAGCCCCAGAGCGTGGTCTGCCCCGCGAGTTCGGAGTGGAGTTGTTGTTGGACTTCGCGCATCGTCATGTCGTAGGTGGCGACACCACCGGGAGTTCCCGTCACGGGCTGCGCGACGGCGGGAAGCGGCAGTGGGTCGACGAACGGCGTCGGGACGACGGGGCACGACACATCGATGCACGCGAGATTCGCGCCCTCGAAGGTTCCGCCCGCGCTGCCGCACGCGGCCTCAGTCAGCTCGTTGCAGGTTGCACTCGCATCGGGGATGCAGCATGCGCCCACGGGCTGGGGACAGTTGTTGGGATCGCAGACGCTCCCACCCCCCTGGTATTCGCTCGGCGCCGTACAGCTGGCGCCCGGGTGATTGACGATCGAGCAGGTTCCGTCCGTCGCGCAGCAGGCTCCGGTCTGGCCGCCCGCGGTGAAATCGATCTGAAGCGCCGGGCGCCGGGCCGCGCTGAGATTTTCATGGGTGTCGAAGCGACAGACCACGCGCGTGTCGATCTCGTTGCCGATCACCGCCCAGCCGAAATTGCTCGCGGGCGAATCGAGCCAGCCCTGCACGTCGTCGCGCATGGCCGCCGACGACCAGCTGTAGTAGCCGTTTTGACTGCCGACGATCGTGCTCGCGCTCTCGACGGGATCGAAGTCGCCACCCGGCGTGGTCCAGAGCGTGCCGGGCCAGATCCGGTGCGTCCAGGTCGCGTCGCCCGCGGTCGCGGGCGCGCCCTGGCCTTCCTCGCCCGGCCCGATGGAGATCCCCTCGCCCCAGTCGGCGAGCACCCGGTGCAGCCGAACGGTCTCGTCGGCGGTGCGCGAGCGCGATTGGTAGAGGGTGAGCATAACGCTGTTGATGGTCGCGCCGGCCGGTATCGCGCCGGCGACGTCGAAGCCGATCAGCCCCCGGCGAGTCATCGTCCCGAGGGTGCCCTTGGTAGTGCCCGCGAAGAGATGTGTCCCCGCGCCGTTGCTCCTGCCGCCGTCTTCGGAATACATCGTGTTGTCGAGGTCCGAGATGACCGTGGCGAGATCGGCCTGGGAAACGGCGGGAACGGCCGCGATCGCGAGCGAAGCGGCGACTGCGAATGAAAGGCGTAATCCGAGCATGAGCGGCACCTCCGACCGCAACCAACGCAATCGACGTGCCAGTCCGCTAAGCGCTCAGGCGCGCACCCGCCGCGCCACATCACCGATGCGCGAAATCGCGCCACAACCGGCCAGAATGACAGGGGCAATTCGCCTCAACCGGAGAAGCTCGGGTCAGCGCGGTCCGCGGTAGACGCAGCCCGTGTCACACGTCTCTCGCACCACCACGCGAGACAGGCCCGGGACCGTCGGGGCGAGCTGCTCCCAGAGCCAGCGCGCGAGGTTTTCGCTCGTGGGGTTCTCGAGTCCTTCGATCTCGTTCAAGTAGTGGTGGTCGAGCTGCTCGAAGACGGGCTGAAACGCCCGGTCCACCTCGAAGAAGTCGACCAGCATGCCCGTCTGTGCATCGGGCTCGCCCTCGATCCAGAGTTCGATCCGGAAGGAATGGCCGTGCAGCCGAAAGCACCTGTGGCCTTCCGGCATCCGCGGGAGCCGGTGCGCGGCTTCGATCGTGAACTCGCGGAAGATCTCCATCGAATGGCCTCTCCTTGCCGTGCCGCGCGCGGAGCCGGCGCGGACCTGCAGGCGGGAAGGGTATCAGCCCATTCGCGGCCCTCCAGCACAGATTCTCGCGCTCCAGCAGGAACGAAAATCTACACCCCTTGAATGGGAGCAAAAAACACGACCGACCGCTCAAGCGTCTCGGGTGTTTCCCCGATGAAAACGGGTACGACGGACGGATCTACATCGCGTGGTAGCGCCGGTCTTAACGCGTGGTAGCGCCGGTCTTAACTGGAAGGAAGGTTATGGAAATGGCGAATCAAGTGAGTTCACGACAAGGAGCGCTGCGGCTGACAGGCTGCTGTTTCGCGCTTGCACTGGCCTGTTTGTTTGCGCAACCAACTTCAGCGGCAACGGTTCACTCGGGAACGTTTTCGGAAGACGGCAATCCCGAGAATAGCGGTGACACGTTCAACGTCACCAACGATGTGCTTTCGACCGAGGACATCCTCACGGTGGTGATCGACCTGACGCTGAGCCCGAACTCGGTCTACGACATCGCGGGCGGCGGAAGCGCGCCGTTCAACGCCACTGCGGGTGAGATCGCAGAGGTCGGCTTTCTTTCATCCGTCGTCAACGGTGCACTCACGACGCTCACGCTGACGTTCAACGATTTCCAGGCAGGTGAGACGTTCACGTTCACGATCGACATCGACGACACGGTCACCGGGACGACCGTGACGGGCGCCGACCTCGCGAACTCGCAAGTGACCGCGACCTTTGCGCTGAGCGGAGATGTCACGGCCACATTGGGTGCAACCGGCCCGACGACCGCGAGCTGGGTCTCGCCGGTACCGGAACCGAACACGCTGGCACTCCTTGCGTTGGGCCTGACCGGCCTCGCATGGGGAGGCCGCCGCCGCCGCTAGCCGCCAACCTTCCGCGCTACCGCTACACCGACAGCCCGACGCCGACCCGCGGCGCTCGGGCTGTCGTGCATCTGGCATCCTTCGACAGCGCGACGGCAATGGGCCGGCTGAGGCTTTCGCTCGCGGCCTTGAAATTCAGGTAGCCTCTCGAAAACCCCCGAGCGAGCTCGGGGATGCCGATTGAGCGAGCCCCTGACGGCGCCGGTCGGGCGCCGGCCGGCGCTGCGACGGACGGGCACGGCGAAGCTCGAGCCCGGCGCCGGCGTTAGCGGACGGTGGAGCCAGAGGACCGACGGTGGGAGCGATCGAACAGACTTCGAAGAGTCCGCGTCCGGGTCGTCGCGAGGGGCACGGCTGGTGGGCGTACTTCCTGCCCTACGTGGCCTTCATGCTGATGGTCTCGATCGGCGACAAACTGCCCGACGGGCTTCGCGGCTTCGCGCTCCCGCTTCAGGTTGCAGCGCCGCTGGGAGTCCTGCTCTTCTACTACTGCCGGGGCCAGTACCCGGAGCTGCGTGGCTACCCGTTTGGAATCCAGGGTTTCGCGCTCGACTTCGCGGTCGGAATCGCCGGCGCAGCGCTCTGGATGGCCCCCTATCTCTGGATCGATTCGATGCGTCCTGACGAGCCCGGCTTCGATCCGAGCCTCTGGGGCGCCTCGCTCGTGCCGCTCGCACTGTTCGTGCGCGCGCTCGGCTACGGCGTGGTGACCCCGTTCATGGAGGAGCTCTTCGTCCGAAGCTGGTTGATCCGCTACGCGGACGTCTGCGACACGCGCGACGACTTTCGCGATGTGCCGATCGGGCGCTTTCGCTGGCGCAGCTTCGCGGTGGTCGTCGTCTGGTTTGCGCTTTCCCACCTCGCCTGGGAGCGCCCGGTCGCGATCGCCTGGGTGGTTCTCACGACGCTCTGGTTCTACTACCGCAAGAACTTGATGTCGCTCGTCATCACCCACGCGGGCAGCAACCTGGGCATCCTGACCTTCGTGATCTTGCAGAGCGGTCGCTGGCTCGACGCGGACGGAAATCCAATCAGTCTCTGGTTCTTCGTCTAGGAGCGCGAGCCCGCGAAGCGGGCTGGCGCGACGCCGCAAGCGAATCCGAAGGTTTCGCCCGCTAGGAGCGCGAGCCCGCGAAGCGGGCTGGCGCGACGCTGCAAGCGAATCTCGAGGGCTCGCGCGACAGCGCTGCGCGCGCGGGGTGTTGGAGTCGGTTTCAGACTGAGCCGCGGTGGCCCATTCGGACGCGTTTCGCGATCTCGGTGAGGTCGATGAGGGTCTCGCGAACCTCGTCCACACTGGCGGCCATGCAGCAGCGCTCGAGATCCGACGCCGAGGCGGCCAGCAGCTCGAATCCGAGATCGTTTGCGGTGGTGCCGAGTTTGTGCGCCAGGTGGGCGAGATCGTCCAGGTCGCCCTTGAACTCGCAATCCTGCAGATCGTCCACACGCTCGGCGAGGCTCACGGCGAAGGCCTCGATTTGTTCGGCGACCTCGGGTTCGTCGGATCGGCTGGAGAGAATCGGGTTGCGCATCGCTGAACTCCGCCCCCCATATCGGAGCCGCGCAGCAGAAACTGAATCGGAGTGGGGGGCCAAAAACAAAATCGGAGCCGCGCAGCAGACACTGAATCGGAGTGGGGGGCCAAAAACAAAAGTTGGCGGCTCGCCGGAAGAGCCTGCGGGGGCCTCGGCCGCCGGTGGGTGGGGCTTCCGAGATGGGGCGCGCCACGGCTTGCAGGAAGCTCGGGACTGGCGCAGTCTGCGGGAGACATGCCTTGCTTTTCGTGCAATGCAGTGATCGAGTTCGCCACGGGCGAGCGAGTCGGGTTTCGCGACACCTGCGAAAAGTGCGATGCCGACCTACACGTCTGCCTGAACTGCAGCCATTACGACCGCACCGCCTACAACCAGTGCCGCGAACCGAACGCCGAATGGGTGTCCGAGCGCGAGCGGGCCAATCGCTGCGATTACTTCGTGTTCGGCAACCAATCCCGAGATTCCGCAAATGCCGAACGAGTGCGCGCGCGGAGCAAACTCGACGATCTGTTCAAGAAGCCCTGAGTGACGGATCCGCTCAGCCGTTCGCGCCGGAATCCCGATAGGAGAGGCATGCCCGATCGACAGAGCAAGGACACCTGGAGCGTATTCAAGATCATGGGCGAATTCGTGGAGGGTTTCGAAACCCTCCGAACTGTGTGGCCCTCGGTGTCCGTGTTTGGAAGCGCCCGGTCGGGCCGCAATCACATCTACTACCAGGACGCCGTCCGGGTTTCGCAGGCGCTCTCGGAGGCGGGCTTTTCGATCATTACAGGCGGCGGCCCCGGGATCATGGAAGCGGCCAATCTCGGAGCCAATCGCGGCGAGGGCCGATCGATCGGGTTGAACATCAAGTTGCCGTTCGAACAGAAGCCCAACCGGTTCGCGAACACCGTCATCCACTTCAATTATTTCTTCGCCCGCAAGGTGATGTTCGTGAAATACGCCTGCGGTTTCGTGGCGCTCCCGGGCGGGTTCGGAACGCTCGACGAAATCTTCGAGGCGCTGACCCTCAAGCAGACCGGCAAGATCCACGACTTCCCGGTGATCCTTTTCGGAACCGCCTACTGGGAGGGCTTGGTCGATTGGATCACGGACCAACTACTCGCCGACAAGATGATCTCGAAACGCGATCTCAAGCTCTTCAGCGTCACGGATGACGTCGACGAAGTCGTCGAAACGATTCGCCGCCACTACAACCGGCGCCAGCGATCGCATCGGCCCTCGGACGGTCGCGAAACACCTTGAGAGCTCAGCTGGCTTCGGATTCCGTCGGCCAGCGCTCGGCGAGCAGGGGGTCGAGAAGGTTCGCGAAGCCCAGCAGGCGCCCGCGGGCGCTGATTTCGTCGTCGCCGATCACGGGTGTGCTGATTCGGATCAGCGCTCCGTCGGCACGGCCCTCCGTGAGTCGGCCCACGAATCGATCGAGATTCTGATCCCAGCCCCCCAGGATGCCGGTTCGGCGCGACGAGCGATACCAGAACTGGACGAGCTGTCGCTCGCCGCTTCGCTCGACGAGGTACTCGTTGACCCGCAGGTCCCCATTGGGATCCACGCGAAGCGTGCGGGCCGATTCGATCCCCCAGCCTGCGCCCGTATAACAACCCCGAGGCGTGTGCTCGGGGCGCCCGCCGCGCGTCGTTCCGTAATATCCGACGTAGAGCCAGACGAGCGAACCGGGAGCGAAGTAGGCGCGCTGCAGATTGAAATCTGCGCGGAGTATCGATTCGACCGTTTCTTCGAGGGGAAGCTCTTCGGCGTCGTAGACGTCGATCCGCATCGGCAGCGTGGCGAGCGCGCTGGCATCGATCGCGATCGCCGGCTGCAGCTGTAGCGACCACGCGAAACCTCCAATCGCGAGCAGGAAGACGATGAGAACTGCGGTAGCGGCGTTGGATGATTTCATCTGGGAGTCGTCATCGTCTGAGAGCCGTCAGATGGGGAGTTTCGCAAAAATCGAGCGGGGAGTCAGCTGGATGGCGAGCGCGATCCAGCGCCAGAACCACGGGGTGTAAACCACGGCGTCGCCCGCGATCATCGCGCGGTAAATGCGCTCGCCCACCGATGCAGCGCTCGCGAAGAGCGGTTTCTTGGGGAGATGCGCGGTCATCGGCGTATCCACGAATCCCGGGCGGATATCGACGACGCTCACATTCGCTTCACCCAAACGGCCGCGCAAACCCTCTAGAAACGTCGAAACGGCGGCCTTCGCCGAGCCGTAGACGTAATTGCTGCGCCGCCCGCGCACCCCCGCGATGGAGGTGATCACGGCGAGACAACCGCTGCGCTGGGCCTCGAAGTGCGCGGCGGCGCGAAGCAGCAGCGTGATCGGTCCCATCGCGTTGAGCGAGAATTCGCGCAGGGCCTGTACGGGGTTGGCTTCGCAGACAGCCTGGTCGGGCAGCGTTCCCTGCGCGATGAGCAGCGCGTCGAGCCCACCGAGCTTCTCCGCCGCTTCTTTGATCAGCCGCGAACAGCGCGCGAGATCGAGCAGGTCGACGACCTCGGTTTCGGTTGCCTTTGCGCCGCGCGCGCGGAGGTCGTCGGCGACCGCGGCGAGTTTGTCGGCATCGCGGCCAACCAACAGAAAGGCCGCGCCATCGGCCGCAAAGCAGCGAGCGGCCTCTTGCGCGATCGCGGAAGTCGCACCGGTAATCAGGATTCGCTTCATGGCATTGCCCCCGCGGTGACGCGCCGCCAAAAGGATGAGGAGAACCGGGGGTCGGTATAGCGCGAAAACGCCTTCCACTGTGGGTAGTAGATCTGGAAGCTCGCCGCCGACATGCGCGCGTCCTTCGCGGGGTAGACGCGGCCGCCGGCTCGCTGGACGATTTGGTCGAGATCGTCGAGCAGCTCGAGAGTGGTCC
>Ga0326597_10002454_pt1 | contig 27665 bp, 31 predicted proteins | sample RVTome_12_FD_203789 | JGI IMG/M metagenome (GOLD analysis project Ga0326597, IMG submission 203789) | Soil microbial communities from uranium-contaminated site in the Upper Colorado River Basin, Wyoming, United States - RVT100D185 | ecosystem: Environmental > Terrestrial > Soil > Contaminated >... | reverse complement strand
GCGTTGCGCGGAATGGAGACGCCGCGCGGCCGATCGAGCAGCTCCTTTCCGAGGGGCAGAACCTGCTGGTGCAGGTGGTGAAGGACCCGATCGGCACCAAGGGCGCGCGGCTGTCGACGCAGCTCTCGATCGCCGGGCGCTTCCTCGTCTATCTGCCGCAGGAGTCCCACATCGGAATCTCGCAGCGCATCGAGGACGAGGAGGAACGCGCGCACCTGCGCGAGAAGCTGCGGCAGCTGCTGCCGACGGAGGACGCGGGCGGTTACATCATCCGCACCGTGGCCGAGACCGCGTCCGACCGCGAGCTCAAATCCGATCTCGACTACCTGCACCGCCTGTGGGGCGGCATCCGGGACCGGGCCGCCGCGGCCGGGCCGCGCGCCTTGATCTACCAGGATCTCGGCCTCGCCCTGCGGGTGCTGCGCGACTTCGCCCACGAGGAGACCGCGCGCATCCTGGTGGATTCGCGCGAGACCTGCCGGAAAATGCTCGAGTTCGGGCAGGACTTCACGCCCGGCGTTTCCGAGCGGGTGGCGCACTACGATGGCGAGCGCCCCCTGTTCGACCTCTACGGGGTCGAGGACGAGATCGAAAAGGCGCTCGCCCGGCGTGTCGATCTCAAGTCGGGCGGCTATCTCGTCATCGACCAGACCGAAGCGCTCACCACCATCGACGTCAACACCGGCGGCTTCGTCAGCGGGCGCAGCTTCGACGACACGATCTTCAAGACCAACCTCGAAGCGGCGCAGGTCATCGCGCGTCAACTGCGGCTGCGGAACATCGGCGGCATCATCATCATCGACTTCATCGACATGGACACCGGGGAGCACCGCAACGCGGTGTTGAACGAATTCCGCAAGGCGCTCGCCCGCGACCGCACGCGCGTGACGGTGAACGGCTTCACCGGGCTCGGTCTGGTCGAGATGACGCGCAAGCGCACGCGCGAATCGCTCGCGCAGGTGCTGTGCGAGCCGTGCGCGGTGTGCGAGGGCCGCGCGCGCCTGAAGACGCCGCAGACGGTGTGCTATGCGATCCTGCGCGATCTGCTGCGCGAGGCGCGGCAGTTCAATGCGCGCGAGTACTGCATCCTTGCCTCGCAGTCGGTGGTCGACCTCCTGCTCGACGAGGAATCGCAGGCGCTCGCCCTGCTCTCGGACGCGATCGGCAAGCCCGTGTCGCTGCAGGTCGAGTCAGCCTACAACCAGGAGCAGTACGACATCATACTTGCGTGACGGCTGACGAGTGATGAGTGATGGGCCGCTTCGCCTTCACTCAAGTTTTCCCAGCTTCGTCAGGAGCTCCGGGCCGCCGGTGATATCGAGGACCTTGCGCCGTCCCGTCGCGCCGTGACGGATGACGATCGCGGACCTCGGAACACCGAGTGCCTCGCCCAGGAATTCGACCAGCGCGGCATTCGCCCTGTTGTCCACCGCGGGCGCGGCGACCTTGATCTTCAGCGCGTCGCCGTACAAGCCGGCGATTTCGGCGCGCCGGGCGTTGGGTTGTACGTGAACCGTGATCGAAATCCGCCGCGACGCGGCGTCGTAGGAAAGCCAGCCCGATTCTCGAGCCACGAGCCGCGCCTCTTGCCGCTAGAGCAGCCGGCCGACCACTGCTTCCAGGTACGCGACCGGCAGCATCAGGAGCAGCTGGATGACCACCAGCACGAACAACGGCGACAGGTCGACATTGCCGATCGGCGGCACGCGGCGCTGGAACACCCGCAGGAAAGGGCGGGTCATGCTGTTCGCGAGCGACATCAGCGGGCTGTGGGGACTCACCCACGACAGCACCACCTGCACGATGACAGCGGCCATCACGACGTAGAGTCCGATCTTCAGAATCATCACCAGCGCGAGCAGCGCGGCCGCGGCGACCGACTGTCCGGCGGCCGGCCCCAGCCCGTATTCCTTGATCTGCAGCACCAGCAGGATTTCCACCCATTGCACGAGCCATGCGAGCGCGAGCGTCGAGAGATCGAGGCCCCACAGTCCCGGGACGAGCCGCCGCGCCGGCCTGACCATGAAATCGGTCAGCGCCTGCAGAAATTCCGACAGCGGGTTGCGGTATGGCGCGCGCGCCCACTGCAGGTAGAAGCGCAGCAGCAGCGCCACCACGAACAGGCCGCACACCGTATTGACGAGGAAGATCAGCGCGTTGGTCAGCAATTGTTAACCCCAGGAATCAGCTGCCATTGAATCAGTCCCTGCCGAGCTCGTCGCCCAGCTCGCGCGAGCGCTCCGCCGCGGCCTTGACGGCGCGCACGATGGCGTCCTGCACGCGGTCGGCTTCCATGGAGGCGAGCGCCCGCTCGGTGGTGCCGCCCTTCGAGGTGACCCGGTCGCGCAAAGTCCCGGGCGTCTCGCCGGATTGCGCCGCGAGCTTGAGCGCGCCAGAGAAAGTCTCGTGCGCGAGCCGATGCGCGGCGTCGGCGGCGAGCCCCAGCTCGCGCGCGGCGCGCTCCAGAGCTTCGACGAGGTAGTAAACGTAGGCGGGGCCGCTCCCGGAGACGGCGGTGATGGCATCGAGGTCGTCCTCGCGCTCGACCCAGAGCGTCGCCCCGACGGCGCCGAGTATCTTCTGCGCTGCCGCGCGCCCCGCGGCATTCACGGCGCTTCCGGCGTAGAGGCCGGAGATGCCGGACAGGGCGAGCGCCGGGGTGTTGGGCATTACCCGCACGATGCGCGGGTAGCCGCCCAGCCAGCGCGAGAGGTCTCTCACCCGGATGCCGGCGGCGATGGTGATCACCAGCTGGCGGGCAAGCAGCGGCCGCAATGTTCGCGCGACTTCGCGCAGATGCTGCGGCTTGACCGCCAGGACGATGCAGTCGCTGTCCGCGGCCGCGGCATCAAGCGCGGGGCGCACCCGCACCCTGAAAGCGCGCGCGAGCCGCGCGCGCGCGGTTGCCGCGACCTCCACCACCTGGATTGCGCGGCGCGGCCAGCGCTTGCGGATCAACCCGCCGATGATGGCGCTTGCCATGTTGCCGCCGCCGATGAACGTGATCTTCATAAGGAGCAATTTAACCGCCAAGACGCCAAGACGCCAAGAGAAACATTAGTACGGTCTTGATTGCTCTTTGGCGCCTTGGCGGTTCAGTCCTTCTGCCGTGGGCCGAATATTGCAGTGCCCACGCGGATGATGGTCGCGCCTTCCATGATTGCCGCCTCGAAATCGTCCGTCATGCCCATCGAGAGCGTGTCGAGCGCGTGACCGTGCCCGCGGAGTTTCTCCTTCAACTCGCGCAGCAAGGCGAAGCGCCGGCGCTGGAGCATCACGTCGCTTGTCGGCTCCGGTATCGCCATCAGCCCCCGCAATTTCAGCCGCGGCAGCCGCGCGATCGCATCGGAAAGCTTCACCTCTTCCCCCGGCGTGATCCCGCTCTTGGTCGCTTCGCCGCTCACGTTGACCTGGATGCAGACGTCGAGCGGGGGCATGCCCTCCGGCCGGGCAGCGTTCAGGCGTTCGGCGATTTTCTCCCGCTCGACGCTGTGCACCCAAGCGAAGTGCTGAGCAATGAGACGGGTCTTGTTGCTCTGGATCGGGCCGATGAAGTGCCACTCCAGGGGGAGCGCAGCGAGATCCGTGATTTTTTGCACGGCTTCCTGCGCGTGGTTCTCGCCAAACGCCCTCTGTCCGGCGGCGTACGCTTCCTCGATGCGCTCTGCCGGGAACGTCTTGCTGACCGCCAGCAGCGTGACGTCCGCGGGATTCCGTTGCGCGGCGCGCGCCGCGTGCGCGATGCGGTCATGGACGGCTTGCAAGTTGGCGGCGATTGAGGCCATAATCTGCGGGCGCTGGAACGTGGGGTGTTGGGCGAAAAATCAATGCCTTACCGGTAATTCCTCACACTTCACTCCGCACCCTCACGTAACGGGAGAATTATAGATGGACATCTCCGAACTTTTGGCATTCGTCGTCAAGAACAAGGCCTCCGACCTCCACCTTTCCTCGGGCCTGCCGCCGATGATCCGCGTGCACGGCGACGTGCGGCGCATCAACCTGCCCGCCATGGAGCACAAGGACGTGCACGCGATGGTGTACGACATCATGAACGACGGGCAGCGCAAGTTCTACGAGGAAAACCTCGAGTGCGACTTCTCGTTCGCGATCCCCAACCTCGCGCGCTTCCGCGTCAATGCCTTCGTGCAGCAGCGCGGCGCGGGCGCCGTGTTCCGCACCATTCCTTCAAAGGTGCTGACGCTCGAGGACCTCAAGGCGCCGAAGATTTTCCAGGACATCTCGGACAACCCGCGCGGCATCGTGCTGGTGACGGGGCCCACCGGCTCCGGCAAGTCGACCACCCTCGCGGCCATGGTCAACTACATCAACGAGAACGAGCACGGCCACATACTGACAGTCGAGGACCCGATCGAATTCGTGCACGAGGCCAAGAAGTGCCTGATCAACCAGCGCGAAGTCGGTCCCCACACGCTGTCCTTCGCCAATGCGCTCCGCAGCGCGCTGCGCGAGGACCCGGACGTGATACTGGTGGGCGAAATGCGCGACCTGGAAACCATCCGGCTCGCAATGACCGCGGCCGAAACCGGCCACCTGGTGTTCGGTACACTGCACACGAGTTCCGCCGCGAAGACCATAGACCGGATCATCGATGTCTTTCCCGCGGAGGAAAAGGAAATGGTGCGGGCGATGCTGTCGGAGTCGTTGCGCGCCGTCATCTCGCAGACGCTGTGCAAGACCAAGGACGGCGCAGGGCGCGTCGCCGCGCACGAGATCATGATCGGCACTCCCGCGATCCGCAACCTGATCCGCGAGAACAAGGTGGCGCAGATGTACTCCGCGATCCAGACCGGTCAGGGCTTCGGCATGCAGACGCTCGACCAGAACCTCACGGATATGGTCCGGCGCAACGTCATCACGGTGGACGAGGCGCGCGGCAAGGCCGCCAACAAGGACAATTTCAAGTAACCACAGTGACCGGTGACCCGTAACCGGTGATCGGAACAAGGCCCACTTTCACTGAGGGAATCGGAATATGGAACGAGACCAGGCAGTCAGGTTCATGCACGACTTGTTGCGGGCAATGGTGGCGAAGAAGGCCTCCGACCTCTTCATTACCGCCGGGTTTCCGCCCGCGATCAAGCTCGACGGCAAGATGACGCCGGTCGCCAACCAGCAGCTCACGGCGCAGCACACGATCGAGTTGACGCGCGCCATGATGAACGACAAGCAGTCGCAGGAGTTCGAGGCGACCAAGGAGTGCAATTTCGCGATCAATCCGGGGGGCATCGGCCGTTTCCGCGTGAATGCGTTCGTGCAGCAGGGGCGCATCGGCATGGTGCTGCGGACCATCACGACGGCGATTCCGAAATTCGAGGAGCTCAACCTGCCCCCGGTGCTGAAAGACATCTGCATGACCAAGAGGGGGCTCATCATCATGGTCGGCGGCACCGGGTGCGGCAAGTCCACCACCCTCGCGGCGATGACGGGCTACCGCAACGAGAACAGCTACGGCCACATCGTCACCATCGAGGACCCGGTCGAGTTCACGCACGAGCACAAGAACTGCGTGATCACGCAGCGCGAGGTGGGGGTGGATACGGAAAACTGGTTCTCGGCGCTGAAGAACACCCTGCGCCAGGCGCCCGACGTGATCCTGATCGGAGAAGTCCGCGACCGCGAGACCATGGACTACGCGGTTGCGTTCTCCGAGACCGGCCACTTGTGCCTGACGACGCTGCACGCCAACAGCGCCAACCAGGCGCTCGACCGCATCATCAACTTCTTCCCGCACGACCGCAGGGCGCAGCTGCTGATGGACCTTTCGCTCAACATCCGGGCGCTGGTCTCGCAGCGCCTGATCCCGAAGAAGGACGGCAGGGGGCGCGTTGCGGCGGTCGAAATCTTGCTCAACTCGCCGCTCATCCAGGACCTCATCTTCAAGGGCGAGGTGCACGAGATCAAGGGCATCATGGCGAAGTCGCGCGAGCTCGGCATGCAGACCTTCGACCAGCACCTGTTCGATCTCTACGAGCAGGGGCTGATCAGCTACGAGGACGCGCTGCGCAACGCCGATTCCGTCAACGAGCTGCGGCTGATGATCAAGCTGCACGGCAAGGAGGCGAAGGAAAAGGACCTGACGACGGGGATCGAGCATCTCAACATCGTTTAGTCCGGACGCAATGCGCCGGACTAAACGCGCCGGTTCGAACAGACGAAAGAGTTCGCTGTTCAACCGGCGCAATCCACAGAAGGGCGTCGGCGGAAATACCGGCGCCCTTTCCATTTCATGACCATCCCGTTCGACCTGCAGACGTTCATCGTCGCCGTGATCGTGGTCGCCGGGGCCTACGTCATCTTCGGCATCACGGCCTTCGGCGCGGCGTTGTTCACCGTGCCGGTCCTCACGCATTTCCTGCCGCTCGAATTCGTGCTGCCCATGTGCGCGCTGATCGACATGACGGCCGCCCTCGCGCTCGGCGTGCGCTTCTCGCGCGACGCGGTCTGGCCGGAGCTCAAGTGGATGGTGCCGCTCTCGCTCGCGGGCGCAGTTGCGGGGGTGACGCTCCTCGTCGCCCTGCCGCGCCAGGCGACGATCGCGGGGATCGGGGCGGTCCTCGTGGCCTACGGCATCTACGCGCTGCGGCGAAAGGAAGCGGTCCGCACGGTGAGCCAGGTGTGGGCGCCGGTCGCCGGCTTCACGGGCGGCGCGTTCGGAACGCTGTTCGGCATCGGTGCGCCGCCTTATGCGATCTACCTCACGCACCGCCTGCACGACAAGCTCGCATTCCGTGCGACGCTCTCCAACATGGTGATCTTCTCCGTTTCGATGCGGGCCGTCGTGTTCGCGGCGAGCGGACTCATGCTCGCCGACCGCATTATCGGATTCGCGCTGCTCGTGCCGTTCGCGCTGGCCGGGCTCTGGATCGGAAACCGTCTCCACGGCCGCATCTCGCGCTCGGGCCTGCTGCGAATCGTGGCCGGGCTGCTGTTTCTGATCGGCCTGTCGTTGCTCGCTCGCGCGCTCGTGCCCGCTGCGGTTGCCTGAATCTGTTATCATCCGCCGCGGAAGCCGGCGTGACATTGCGCCTGCTGCATTTCCTCGTCGGCCCGCTCCCCGCCACCCTTTGACGCCGAGTTCCCAATTTCCTGCGAGCGAGCCCGCCCCCTTCTCGCGCGCGCAGTTCGAGCAGGCTCCCGCCGAAGTGCTGAGCCGCGGCCGCTGGGCCAACGCGGTGCTGTACCTGCATCGCCACGAGGGCGCGCGCTGGGTGGTAAAGGACTTCCGGCCGCGGAGCTTCGCGGTGCGCAACACCGTCGGGCGCCTGTTGATCCGGCGGGAGATGCGCGCCCTGCGCCGGCTGGCAGGGGTCGCGGGCGTGCCGGCTGGCGCGTTCCGGGTCGACGCGCACGCGCTCGCCTACCGCTTCATTCCCGGCGTGCCGCTCAACCACGCGGACCTCGGCGCGCGCGCGGCCGATTTTTTCCCCCAGCTCGAACGCTTGCTCAGCGAGGTGCACGCGGTGGGCGGCATCCTGCACCTGGACGTGCGCAACGGCCGTAACGTCCTGGTGTCGGAGCGCGGAGAGCCGGTGCTGATCGACTTCCAGTCCCACGTCGGGACGGGAGGGATGCCGGCGCGCCTGCGCCGCTGGGCCGAGCGCTACGACCTCGGCGGGGTGTACAAGCACTGGGAGCGCAGGAGCCCGGAGACCCTGGGCGAGGCGCGCGCGAGCCTGCTCGCTCAAGTAAACTGGTGGCGCCGGCTCTGGGTGCTGCGCGGCTACTTCGGGATGCGCAAGAAATGATCCTCGAGCCCGTTCACGCGCTCTTCAACCACGCCGGGTTCCGCGCCTTCTGGGTGAAGATGCGCGTGCCGCTGGTGCTCGCGATCGCCGCCGCGGTACTGTGGTTCGCCGATCCGCGCTGGCTGTGGCCCGGTTTTCTCGTGTCCATGGCCGGAGAATTCATCCAGCTGTGGTGTTTCGCATCGCTCGACAAGAACCGCGATCTCGCCTGCAACGGCCCCTACGCGCTGGCGCGCAATCCGATGTACCTGGGCCGCTTCTTCATCATCCTCGGGATCGTGATGCTGCTCGGCAACGCGTGGGTGATACTGGGGTACGCGGTCGTGTACTACTTCTACATGGTGAACCGGGTGACGCGCGAGGAGGTGCGGTTGCGCGCGGTACTCGGCGCGCCCTACGCGGAGTATTGCGCGGCGGTGCGCCGCTTCCTGCCGGGCCGGCCCTACCGCGGTAACCCGGTGCTCTACTTGAACTGGGGCCTGCTCCGCCAGAATCACGGCTGGGCCAACCTCGCCGGCACACTTGCATTCTGGATCGCGGCCGCGGCGCGGGTGTGGTGGCTGTGAGTCGATTCCCTCGGCCGGGCCCGCCGCTGCGCGCGGGCTCACCGCGCTGAGTAACCCGCCATAAACTCTTGCCAGGCGGCATCGCGGTCCGCTGCCGTCCATTCCGGGGTGAGTTTGTCGAGTGAACGCTGGAGGCGCGCGAGGTTGGCCAGCGCCCAGCGGCCCGGCGCGCGCAGCACGGCGCGATCGAGGTCGATGAGGTGCGCCGTGCCGTCGCGATCGAGCAGCAGGTTGTTCCAGGTCAGGTCGGCGTGGTCGAGCCCGGCGCCGTGGCAGCGCGCGACGCAAGCCCCCGCCGCACGCCAGCCTGCCGCATCGAACGCGCCCTTCGCCATGAGGCTCGAGCAGGGCACCGCGGGCAGACGCTCGGTGATAAGGTCGCCGGAGTAGGTCACGCCGGCGCGCAAGACCCGCGCCGCGACCGGGCGCGGCACCGGCAGGCCGAGGGCACGCGCGCGCCGCGTGAGCTGAAACTCGACGAACGGCCGGGTGCGCTCGAGGCCCAGCCAGAGGTAGTGATCCGCGATCCAGCGTGCCACGCGGCCGCCGCGCCAGTAATGGCGCAGCACCCACTCCGCGCCGGGCGCGCCGACGAACCACGTGGTACCCCGTCCCGTATCGGCCGGCACCGCCCGGCCCTGCGCTTGCCACCACGCCGGCTCGAACCATTGCGGCTGCGCTACAGCGCCCGCGGCGGTATCAAATATGATGGCGCAATTGCCGTCCCGCAGGATTCGCGTCCCGTCCGCTGCGTAGTCCCAGTCGATCGCGCCCCCCGAAAGCCTCTGCGTTCCGGCGTCGAGTTTATCACCCGCGGCAGGCGCGCCGCCGCGGGTGATCGGGCGGTCACGTAGCGCGGCTCGCCGCGCTGCCCGCGGGCGTGGGCGGATAGCGCAGCGGCGAGGTGACCGCCGAAGCATCCAGCTTGCCGAGCCGCACCAGCCGCGCCTCGATTGCCGCGCGCGAGCGGTTATGGGCGCGGGCGAGCTCGTCCACGGTTCTGCCCGAATCGAACGCGCTCGCGAGGCGCTCCTCTTCCTCCGCGCTCCAGCGCGAGCCCGAGCCGCTCTGCGGGAAGGCCGGCTTCCGTTCCGCGGGCGCCGCCGCGGCGCCGCCGCCTTCGACCGCGCGCATCGCCTCGAACAGCGCCCGCACCGTATCGGGATGCTGATACGGACCGTCGGCCGCGAACTTCTCTCCCGTCGCCGGGTGAACGCCGTTCGCGAGAGCATTCAGTATCCTCAAAGTCTGTTCCTTTTCCATGGCTCTTCCCTCCTTGTTGTCGTCGGGCCGGCTGGCCCGCGTGCCTGCTCAACGCGGCGACACGCGCGGCGGTTGACGGATGCCTCCGGGCTCGCAACGCGCGGGACGCGTAGAGAAGCGTTTGGCTGTGTCAACTCGCTGGACCGTGAGGGCGTTAACGCTTCACGAGTCGCGATTCTTGGGACGGCGCATGCTCCCCGCCACCAGCCGGTACTCGAACAGCCGGCACTCGAGCGCGCCGTTGTAGAGCGGCGTGCGGCGAGAGGCCTTGAGACCGATCAAGCTGGCGAGGCGCAGGTCGGCGGTGAGGATGTAGGCGGTCCAGCCCGCGTATCGCTGCTTCAGCGCATCGCCGAGCCTGGGGTAGAAGGCCGCCAGCCCGGCGTCATCGCCGATCCTTTCGCCGTAGGGCGGATTCATCACCATGATGCCGGCGGCGGCGGGCGGGCCGCCGTCGAGCACATCCATCTGCTTCAGCTCGACTGCATCGGCGAGGCCGGCCGCAACCAGATTCTCCCGCGCCATGCCGAGGGCCGTCCCGGACTTGTCGCTGCCGTAGATCGGAAACCTGCCCGCTCTCAGGCGCCGCGCACGGGCCTTTTCGCTGATCGCCCGCCACAGGCTCGCGTCGAAATCCGCCAGGCGCTCGAATCCGAAGGATCGGTCGAGCCCCGGGGCCGCATCGAGCGCCATCATCGCCGCCTCGACCAGGAACGTGCCGCTCCCGCACATGGGGTCGAACAGGGGAACGGGTGCGCGCCAGCCCGCAAGCCGGAGGATGCCCGCCGCGAGGTTCTCGCGCAGAGGAGCCTCGCCCGCTAGAGCGCGCCAGCCGCGCTTGAAGAGCGGCTCGCCGGACGTGTCGAGGTAGAAAGTCGCCTCATCTCGGGTGAGGAAGGCGTGTATGCGGACATCGGGTGTCTCTGTATCGACGTCGGGACGCTTCCCCTGCGCCGCGCGGAACGCGTCGCAGACGGCGTCCTTCACGCGCAGCGTGACGAAGTCGAGGCTCTTGACGGGAGATTTGATTGCCGAGACGCTGACCCGGATGGTGCGCCCGACGTCGAAGAATCGCGTCCACGGAAGCGCGCGCGCGGCCTCGAAGACGTCGTGCTCGCTGCGGTAGCGGGCGTGCCCCACCTGCCAGAGCACCCGGCTCGCCACCCGGCTCTCGAGGTTGGCGGCGTAGCACAATCCGAGATCGCCGCTGAAAGAGGCACCGCCGTCAACAGCCTTGGTCTCGCGCGCGCCAAGCGCGGCGAGTTCTGCCGCGAGCACCTGCTCGAGCCCGCGCGGGCAGGTGGCGAAGAACCTTTCCATCAAGCGCGGGCGCGCCTGACGGGATTGCGCAGGACGCCGATGTCCTTCTGGATGATCTCGACGACGTCGCCGTCCTTGAGGTCCGGCTCGGTTGCGCCGTCGGTGCCGAGCCAGACCACGTCGCCCGGCTGCAACGTCATGTATTTGGAGATCTGCGAGATGTAGTGCTGGGCCGAGAAAAGCATCTTGTCGGTGCCGTACTCGGCCGCGGTTGCGTCGTTCACCTTGATCGTAACCGTAAGCTTCATGGGATCGATGCCGGTCGCGATGAATGGCCCCATCGGCTTGAAGGTGTCGCAGTTCTTGGCGCGCCACAAAGTGCGGTCCTGCTTCTGCCAGGTGCGCTCGCTCACGTCGTTGCCGAGCGTGTAGCCGAGGACGCAGGAGAGGGCGTCCTTCTCAGAGAGATTGCGCGCGGTCTTTCCGATCACGGCGACCAGCTCGCCCTCGAACTGGACCGGCCCTGGTGAATCGGCGGGGATGACAATCGCCTCGCCGGTCGCAGCCAGCGCGTTGGCCGAGCGGTAGCCGATGTCCGCCTTCTCCGGCGGCTTGCGGTTGCCGCCGGTGCGCCGGTTGGCCCACTCGATGTGCGCGGCGTAGTTGAGCCCGGCGCAGTAGAAGTTCGGCGGCATGCACGGCACCAGCGTTCTCACCGAGGCGAGCGCGTGCTTCTTCGGCGTGCTCCGGTAGGAGCCGAAGATCGAACCCTCCAGCTCGCTCACCTCGCCGCCTTCGACGGCGCCATAGAAAACTCGCCCCTGCTGTTCGAATCGTCCGAGCTTCATGATTTCCCCCTCAAGGCGGCAGACGGTCAATGAGGAACGGGAGCGCGCTCCACTATCATCGCCCGAAGAACTGGTCGAGCCGGGCGGTGACTTCCTCGACCTTGATCAAATCCATGGCGTCCGGATCGCGCACGCGGCCCCCCCAGCGCATACTGTCCACTCCTTTGCCGAATTCTTTCTCCACGGCATCGGGATAATGATCGACGACCCAGCGCTGGCTCAGGTACGGCCCCGTCCGGAACCGGTTCGACGTCGCGTAGAGGCCGATGACCGGCGTGCCCACGGCGGTCGACATATGCGCCGGGCCGGAATCCGGGCAGACCAGTACATCCGCGCGATCGAGCAGGGCGAGCAGCTGCTTGAGCGTCGTCCCTCCGACCAGGTTGATCGGCGCGCTCTTCCTGGCCAGGCGGCAGATGCCCTCGGCGTACTGCGCCTCCAGTTCCGTGGGCCCTCCCGTGAGGATCACGCGCGCTCCATGAACCTCCGCGGCGTGTTCCGCCAGGGCGGCGTAGTTCTCGATGCGCCAGTTGCGGTAGTTGCGAAAGCGCTGGCTCGAGCACGGGCTGATGACCAGGGTGCGACCGCCGGACGGGATGTGACGTGACGCGAATGCGCGATCCGCGTCGCTGACGGGTATGTCCCATTTCAACAGCCGCTCGCTCACTCCCACCGCCTCCGCGAAACCGAACAGGCCGTCCATCACATGCTCGTGCGCGCGCGCGGGGATGCGCGCGTTGGAGAACAGGTACTGGTAGTCGCGGGCGCGGCCGCGGTCGAACCCCAGCCGCACGCGGGCGCGGACCATTACGCTGGTGAGATTCGCGCGCAGGGAAGCGTGCATCATCAGCAGCAGGTCGAAACGGCGTCCGGCCAGGCGTTGACGCATGTCCAAGAACCCGCCCGCTCCGGCGGATTTGTCGAGCACGGCCAGCTCGACGCCGTCGATGCCGGACATCAGCGACGCTTCGGTCTTGCCGATGACCCAGGTGAATCGCGTCCGCGGCCACGCGCGCTGCAGCGTGCGCACGACCGGCAGCGCGTGACAGGTGTCGCCGATCGCCGAGAGGCGCAGGATGCAGACCTCCAGCGGCGGCTGATTCCGGAACTGCTCGAGTTGCGCATTCACGTGCGCAGCGATCGTGGCGGCAGGGCCCCGCACGCGAAAGTCGGTGAGAATACGCGTCGGAAAACCAACCCGGCGACGTTCAGGCGGCCGAGAGGATACGGTAGGGCGCGAGATCCGGCAGCCGGCAATTGCGCAGGCGCAGCAAGAACGTGTTGACCAGCGCGTACTGCCCGGACAGGCTCGCGTGGCTCACCATATCGGTCAACACCATCCACGCCGAAAAAGGCGCGAAGCGAATCTCGACCTGGCTCGACATGTCATCGCGGAACGCGGGCTCGTCCTTCATGAAATTGTGGAACTGCCGCATGGTCCGGTCGTACGGACTGCTGTCGATCAGCATCGCCTGCGGCAGCCCGGCCGCGGCGATGGTGCGCAGAAATCCCGTGCGCAACCGGTCGAGCGCGCCCGGCTCGAGCGACGCGCGCCTGCGCGTATCCGGCGTGATGTGCGCCGCCCTCCCGAAACGCGCATACACGTCCGGGAAAGCGCCGCGGGTCGCCCAGACGCGGTCTTCGACGGGATTGACGTTGACGAAGAAGCGCAGGATGCGGTCACCGTTGGTCCGCCCGTACGCGCCGGCGTCGAAGTGCACCAGTTCGTTGCTCGCGTGCGGTGACAGGTCGCGTCCCTTCTCCTGGATGGGGCGAAAACTCGAGGTGCCGACCGTCCAGTCCCGCGTGAGCGTCGGCATCGTGCGCGCGAGAAAGGCTTCCACGCGGCCGGCGTGCTGCTTGAGAATGCGCTGCGCGCGCGCGACGAGGTCGGGCTCGGCCTTCAGGCCGGGGACGCTGTCGGTCTCCGGGTGATAGCTGATGTTCTTGTTGCGCAGGCGTCCCGCGACATCCTTGCGCAGGAACTCGAGATCGGGCTCGTCCGGAAGCGCGATCGGGCAGCGTGGGAAATTAACGATTTCACCGCGCTCCAGCGCGTCGCCGAGCGCGTCGGGCGCGAGCCTGCCCAATTCATCGACGGAATAGCTGGCGAGCATGCCGGCGAGTTTAGCTCCCTTGTCCGCGACGTTCAAGGCAGGCCGCGTCCCGCGTCCCGTCCCCGCCTACTGCAGCGGGGCGACGACCTCGAGCTCGAGCCGCACGTTGCGGTTGCGGTTCTGCCGCGCGGCGGCGGATGCCGTTCCGACGGGGAGCATCCCCCCTAGAACGGCTTGACCACCGTGAGGATGACAGCCACGATCAGGATGACGGTCGGGAACTCGTTGAACCAGCGATACCACACGTGGCTGTGGGTGTTGCGGTCGTACTTGAAGTCGAGCATGAGCTTGCCGCACCAGAGGTGGTAGGCGACGAGCACGGCCACCAGCGCGAGCTTGGCGTGCAGCCACCCCCCACTCCATTCGTAGCCGAGCCACAGCCACAGCCCGAACGCGACGGCGAGTATGCCCCCCGGCGCCATGATTCCGTAATAGAGCCTGCGCTCCATCACCTTGAGGCGCTCGCGGCCCGCCGCGTCCTCCGCCATCGCGTGGTAGACGAACAGCCGCGGCAGGTAGAACAGTCCCGCGAACCACGTCACCACGAAAATGATATGGATGGCCTTGATCCAGAGCATGGTGTCCTCTAGCGTAGCAGCCGGCGGCGGGTCAGCACCAGCGCGGCGTAGAAGCCCGCCACGGCGTAGCCGGCGAGCACGGCGAGATGCAGCGGGATGCCGGATGGGACCGTGCCGCTCATCAGCGGACGCACCAGCTCCACGGCGTGGGTGAGGGGCAGGGCCTGCGTCACCGCCTGGAGCGGGCCGGGCAGCTGTGCCACCGGGAAGAACACGCCGCACAGCAGCATCATGGGCGTGATCACCAGCGTGAAGTAGTACATGAAGAAGTCGTAGCTCGGGGAAAGCGCGGTCATGACGAGGCCCATGCTGGCGAAGGCGAGGCCAGTCAGGAACACGACCGGGATCGCCCACAACGCGAGGGCCGAGTGCGTCAGCCCCAGCGCCCAGGCCACCAGCAGCACCGCCATGCCCGACAGAAAGCTCTTGCTCGCAGCCCACACGGTCTCGCCCAGCACCACGTCGTCGAGCGTCACCGGAGCGTTCATGATCGCGTCCCAGGTCTTCTGCACATGCATGCGCGAGAAGCCCGAGTACATCGCCTCGAACGAGGCGCTCATCATGGCGCTCGAGCAGACCGTGCCGGCGGCGAGGAACGCGATGTAGGGCCTGCCGTCCATCTCGCCGAGCATCGCGCCAAGCCCGTAGCCGAGCCCCAGCATGTAGAGCATCGGATCGGCGAGGTTGCCGAGCATCGAAGGGATCGCGAGCTTGCGCCACACGAGGGAATTGCGGCGCCACACGTGGAAATGGCGCAGGCTGAATGCAGGGATCGCCAGTGTTTTCGCGTTCATGTCGGGTCCTCAATCTCTCAATTCGCGGCCGGTCAACTTGAGAAAGACGTCCTCCAGGTTGGCGTGGCGGTGCAGGTAGCGCAGGTCCTCGCGGCGCTCGAGGTCCTGGACCAGCGGAGCGGCATCGCGCGCGTAGCAGAAAACGGTCTCGCCCGCCTGCTCGCAGCGCTCGCTGCGGGCGCGGCCGAACTCGCGCGCCCAGAGCCCGGCGCCGTCGCCGTAGACCTCGACGACCTGCGGCTCGATGTTGCCCGCGATCAGCTCGCGCGGGGCGCCGCGCGCGATGATGCGGCCGCGGTCCATGATCGCAAGGTGGTGGCACAGGCGCTCGGCTTCGTCCATGAAGTGCGTGGTCAGAAAGATGGTCTTGCCCTGCGCGAGCAGCCGCCGCAGCCGCTCCCAGATGAGGTGCCGCGCCTGCGGGTCGAGGCCGGTCGTGGGCTCGTCGAGAAAGATGAGATCGGGATCGTTGACGAGCGCGCGCGCGAGCGTCAGCCGCCGCTTCATGCCGCCCGACAGCGTCTGGATGCGCGACGCCGCGCGCGCGCCGAGGCCCGCGAAATCGAGCAGGGCGGGCATGCGCGCGCGGACTTCGGGCTCGCTCAACCCGAAGTAGCGGCCGTACACCAGCAGGTTCTCTTCCACGGTGAAGTCGGGATCGAGATTGTCCGCCTGCGGCACGACGCCGATGCGGCGCCGCGCTTCCCGGGCTCGCGCCGGAACCGGCAGCCCGAGCACCTCGATCTCCCCGCCGTCGGGGTCGATCAGCCCGAGGCACAGTCGCAGCGTCGTGGTCTTGCCCGCGCCGTTGGGCCCGAGGAGGCCGAAGCATTCCCCCGCTTCAAGCGCGAGGTCGATGCCGGCGACCACCTCATGCTCGCCGTAGCGCTTGCGCAGTCCGGCGGCACGAAGGTGGACGGAGTTCCGGATATTCATTCAGCGCAGCGCGCGCCGCTCACGCTTCCGCCCCCGGGTGGCGGAAGTAGCGCGTGACGATGTCGGCAAGGAGGTTCAGCCGCCCGTGGAAGAAATGCTCCCCGCCCGGAATCACCACGACCGGCAGGTTCTGCGGGCGCGCCCATTCGAGCACCGCGGCAAGCGGCACCACGTCGTCCAGCTCGCCATGGACCACCAGCGTATCGCGCGGCACGGACTCGGCCGGAAAGCGGTTCACGGCCGGCGCGACCAGCACCATGGTCCGCGGGTGCAGCCGCTGCGCGACCCGCGTCTGCACGTAGCTGCCGAAGGAGAAGCCGGCGAGGATGAGCGGGAGCTCCCCGTATTGGCGCTTAAGGTGGCCGGCGACGGCGATCAGATCCTCGCTTTCACCGCGGCCTTCGTCATGGGCGCCCACGGTGGCACCGACGCCGCGGAAATTGGGCCGCGCCGCAACGTAGCCGAGCGCAAAAAACGTCTTGGCGAGGGTGGTCACCACCTTGTTGTCCTTGGTGCCGCCGTGCAGGGGGTTGGGGTGCGCGATCAGCGCCAGGCCGCGGCGCGTGCCGTCGGGATCATTGACGTCGGTCTCGATCGCGCCCGCCGGGCCCTCGATCATCGCCCGCGTCAGCGAGGCTGCGGGCAGGGGACGGACTGCGACGGACGACATCAGGCGCAAACGGGAAATTGGATTCGCTGTTTCCTCAGATGCGCAGCCGCGAGACGACGCGGCCATGGACGAGATGCTCATCGATGATCTCGTCGATGTCGTCCCGGTCGACATAGGTGTACCACACGGCCTCGGGATAGATCACTATGACCGGCCCTTCCTTGCAGCGGTCGAGGCAGCCCGACTGGTTGATCCGCACCTTGCCGTGACCGGAGAGCTTCAGCGCCTTTACGCGGTCCTTGGCGTACTCGCGCATTTTCTGCGAGCCGCGGTCGTTGCAGCACTGCTCGCCGTTGTCGCGCTGGTTGCAGCAGAAGAACACGTGCCGGGCGTAATAGCTCATAGCGAATTCAGGCGCGTCCCGAATTGAACGGCGCCCCTGCTCGCGGCGTCCGTTCGAATTCGGAGTGTTGCGGCTGCCATGTGTGATGCCGCAGCTGAAATTATAGACGATGGCGGCGCGCGCCGAGCGCGTAGAGCAGGTAACCGGTCGCAAGCAGCGGCCACAGCTCGGACAGTGCGCGCACGATGCCGGAGAAATTCAGGAAATGGCTGGCGCCGCGTGCGAGCAACTGCGGCGGCACGCTATGGTAGGGATTATCGGGGGCGAGATTGATCACTACCGTTGCGGCGACGATGCACGCGGCCGCGGCGGCGAGCTTCAGGGGACGCGCCATCCGCACGGCGCCCCACAACAGGAGCCAGCCGGCAGTGAGCCCGAGCAATACGCCGGGCGTGAGCCAGGCGAACGGGGCTGACACTCGCACGACGGCGACGGCGCTCACGATCTTCAACGCGAGCGCCGTGCCGATCACCGCGGCGATTACGTGCAGGGGCCGATCGCGCTCGTGCATGAGCGCCGACAGCATGAGCCCGATGCCCAGCAGGCTGAACATGACCACCGCCGCTTCACTGCTCAGCGCGAGCAGCGGCGTGTGGATGAAGGTTGAGGAAAGGTCCAGCGTGGCGCGCAGTGCGCCCGTGCCGAACAGCTGCCCGGTGGCGTGAAACTGCGTGACGAGCCACAGTCCGACGATCACGAGCCCGGCGTCGGCCGGCATGCCCTCGAGGAACAGGCGGCGGCGCGCGGAATGGATCCTGCCGCCGATCGGCTGCGCGGGAGCCAGCAACGGCGCAGCCATCGCGCCGAGCAACGCGCCCAGGCTGTTGGCAAGCAGATCGACGTTGGAAGCGATGCGGGCGGGCAGGAACATCTGCGCCACCTCCATGGTGACGAAGAATGCAGCGGCGGTGAGCGTGGCGACGACCGCCCCGCGCGCGGCACCGTAGCGCGCACCGCAGCCGATCGAGAGCAACAGGCCGAGCGGGACGTAGGCGCCGAAGTTCACCGCGACGTCCTGCAACGTGATAAAGCGTGGCCACGGCGCGGAGAGGAAATGCAGGATCTCCTCCGGCGGCCAGCGCCAGCCGCGAAACGGCTGCAGGCTGGCGTAGCCGAGGACGAGCAGATAAGCTACCGCGAGTATCCACGCCAGCCGCACGATATGCGGCGCGAATCCGTTTCGCGCTTCGCGTTGATCCTGCTGGCGGTCTGAAATTGGGCTTGACATCGCTTATTGAGGCGAATCGAGGCGTGCCCGGCGACGGGCGTCGCTTTTGAATTCGAGACTCGTAACGTCATGCAATTCTATGACATCTTCAACGGTGATGCTGATGGCATCTGCGCGCTGCAGCAGCTGCGGCTGGAGGAGCCGCGCGCGAGCGTGCTGGTGACGGGCGTCAAGCGCGACGTGCGGCTGCTCGAGCGGGTGAATGCCGCGGCCGGCGACGAGCTCACGGTGCTCGACATTTCGCTCAAGTCCAACGCCGGCGACCTCAAGCGGCTGCTCGGCGCCGGCGCGCGGCTGCGCTGCTTCGATCACCATGCCGCGGGCGAGCTGCCGCAGCACGCCAACCTGAAGGCATTCATCGACACCGCGCCGGACACCTGCACCAGCCTGATCGTGGACCGCTACCTGGGCGGCCGCCAGAGAAGCTGGGCGGTCGTGGCGGCGTTTGGCGACAATCTCCACGGACCGGCGCAGCGCGCGGCGGCGGGGCTCGATCTCGACCCGGCCGACCTCGAGCGCCTGCGCGAGCTTGGCGAATGCATGAACTACAACGCCTACGGCGACAGCGTGGAGGACCTCCACTACCATCCGGCCGACCTCTTCGAGATCGTGAGCCGCTACCGCGACCCGCGCGATTTTGTGGATGGCGAGCCGGTGTTCGGGGTGCTGAAGAACGCCCTTGCCGACGATATCGACCGCGCCCGCGCGCTCGCGCCGAACGCGGCGTCGGCGCATGCGGAGCTCTACGTGCTGCCGGATGCGGCCTGGAGCCGGCGCATCCACGGCTTCTTTGCCAACGAGCTTGCGCGCACCCGTCCGCGGCGCGCGGTCGCCCTGCTGGTCGCCCGGCACGGCGGCTATACCGTGAGCGTGCGCGCGCCGCTCGAGCGCCCGCACGGCGCGGACGCGCTCTGCCTCAAGTTCGAGACCGGCGGCGGGCGGCAGGCGGCGGCCGGCATCAACTGGCTGCCCGAAGCGGATTACCCGCGCTTCCTCGCCGAGTTCAGCAAGGCGTTCGCGACCTGAGCGCGCAAAACGCGTGAGCCGGGGCCGTTCGTCAGGTCACCGGTCACTGGTCACTGGTCCGGGGCGGCGCCGCGCGGTTAGCAGGAAGCCTTCGAGCAGGACGTAGGCGCAGCCCAGCATCCCGACCGCGACAGCGGTCCCCACCCATTCCTGCGTGCAGGCACCGTCGCAGGCCAGGTAGCGTTGCACGATGGTGATCGCGTAGGTCCAGGCGAGCGCGTTCGGCACCAGGAACAAGAAGGCGAACAGACTGAAGGTCGCGCGCGCGAGCGCGTGCGGCGGAATCTGGGAGCGGAAATGCCCGGAGGCGAACTGCCAGCAGCGCAGCGGCACCCCGGCGAGCGCGATCACGCCCGCGGTCACCGCCAGCGATACGAGCGCCGTGTTTATCATGCGCGAATCCTGGTGCCGTACTTGAGGAAGGTGGAAGAGGTGCCGAGCACGGTCTCGGAGCCGAACCAGGTGGCGAACACCATCGTCGTCACGATGGTGAGAGGCAGCGTGCGCCCGGCCACGACGTAGTCGCGGGTGTTGTGCACGCGCGTGCTGGCAGCGAGCCCGATGGCGATGGACAGGACCAGGTAAAGGATGACGAAGGTGAGCAGCATGCCGAACGATTCAATAGCGATGCCGGACGCGCGCGTCAGAATAACATGATGAGGAGCGCGGCGACGAACGCGAGCAGGCCCGCGATCACGGCGAGCAGCCGGGTCTGGGCCTGCCTTTCGTCCGGCAGGTCCACGGTGGCCGGATCGGGCCGCTGCGCCGCCAGGGCCGCGAGCGCCTGGTGCAGGAGCCGCGGCAACTGCGGCAGAATCGTGCTCCAGTAGGGCGCTTCCTGCCGCACGCGCTCGATGAAGCCGCGCCAGCCGACCTGCTCCGCCATCCAGCGCTCGAGAAAAGGTTTCGCGGTTTCCCACAGGTCGAGGTCGGGGTCGAGCTCGCGCCCGAGGCCCTCGATGTTGAGCAGCGTCTTCTGCAGCAGCACGAGCTGGGGCTGGACCTCGATGTTGAAGCGGCGCGAGGTCTGGAACAGCCGCAGCAGCACGCGCCCGAAGGAGATCTCCTTCAGGGGCTTCGCGAAGATCGGCTCGCACACGGCGCGGATCGCGGCCTCGAAGTCGTCCACCCGCGTGTCCTTCGGCGCCCAACCCGACTCGATGTGCGCTTCCGCCACGCGCCGGTAGTCGCGGCGGAAGAAGGCGAGGAAGTTCTGCGCGAGATAGTTCTTGTCGATCTCGGTCAGCGTTCCCATGATGCCGAAGTCGAGCGCGATGTAACGGCCGTCGGGCGCGACCTGGATGTTCCCGGGGTGCATGTCCGCGTGGAAGAAGCCGTCGCGGAAGACCTGGGTGAAGAAGATCTCCACGCCGGCGCGCGAGAGCCTTGGAATGTCGATGCCCTGCGCGCGCAGCTCCGCGACCTGTGAGATGGGCGTGCCGCGCATGCGCTGCATCACCATCACCTCGCTCGTACAGTAGTCCCAGTGGATCTCGGGCACGATGAGCAGCGGCGAATCCAGGAAGTTGCGCCGCAGCTGGCTCGCGTTGGACGCCTCGCGCAGCAGATCGAGCTCCACCTCGAGGTGCTTGGCGAACTCGCCGACCACCTCGTGCGGGCGCAGCCGCCTGCCGTCGGCCCAGAGCCACTCGATCAGCGTGGCGCCGGCGTGGAGGAGGGCGAGGTCCCCGGCGATCACTCCCGCGATTCCGGGACGCAGCACCTTGACCGCGACCTCGGTGCCGTCGGGCAGGCGCGCGAGGTGCACCTGGGCCACCGATGCGCTCGCGACCGGCTCGCGCTCGAACTCCGGGAACACCTGCTCGACCGGCCTTCCATAGACGCGGTTGAGGATTGCCGTAACCTGCTCCGCGGGGAAGGGCGGCACCTGGTCCTGAAGCTTCGCCAGTTCGTCTGCGATGTCGGGCGGCAGCAGGTCGCGCCGCGTGGAAAGTATCTGGCCGAACTTGACGAAGATCGGTCCCAGCGCTTCCAGGGCCCGGCGCAGCCGCACCGCGCGCGGCTCGGCGAGCGACCGCCAGAAGAAGACCGCGCCGAACAGCGCGCGCAGTCCGCGCACCCGCTCGTGGCCGAGGAAAAACTCGTCGAGGCCGTAGTGGATGCTCACGCCGAGGATTCGCAGCAATCGAAACAGACGCATGGGAGGATTCTAACTTGTAGGTTGTTCCTTCCCCCCTTGCGGGGGAAGGTTAGGATGGGGGGAGCGAGCGTTTTTGACCCCCCACCTTAGTCCTCCCCCGCAAGGGGGGAGGAGACTCAGGACGGGCCCTTCGATAGCCTCAGGACGGGCGTTGGCGGTTCAAGAGGCGTTCGATGCGCTTTTCGAGGCGCGCGGCGTCGTCGCGCAGCTGGTCCACCGCGCGGCCGAATTCCTCGAGATCGCGCGCGCCCGCGATCAGCGGCTGCTCCTCGGTCCAGTACTCGGCGAACGCGCGCGCGGTGTTCTCCGCGGCTTGCTCGCCCCAGCGCTGGACGGTCCTCCCGGTCTCCGCCATGCGGTGCGCGGCGATGTCGCCGAAAACGCGGGAGAGGTCCTCCTCCACGTCCCAGCGCAGGTTGCGCGCGACGTGGTGGATGGCGGACGCGAAATCGGTATCGCCGGTGATGCTGATCTCGCGCCACGCGCTCTCGTCGCGTGCGGCGAGCCGCAGCATGAGGCCGGGGCCGAGCCTGACGGTTGCGGCGGGAACGGCGTCCGCAGCGGCTGGGGCAACTTCACCGCTCTCGAGGACGGTGAGCGCCAGCCCCCATCCCATGCCCTTCCCCCATGCAAGGGAAGGGGAACTCGAGCCTCCCCTCTCCATTCGGGAGAGGGGCGGGGGTGAGGGATTGGCGAGCGGGATGAGCTCGAAGCGAGCGGTTTTGCCGGCGTGACGCCTGAGCGCTTCGCGTGCCCAGCTCGCGCCCCGCAGCAGATGGTTGACCGCGGCGGCGACCGCCGCCGCGGGATTCAGGAATCGCGATTCAGGATTCAGCGAGCCGGCCACGAATCACAGGAATCCATCTCAAGAATCCCCTCTCCCCCGGTCGGGGGAGAGGGATAGGGTGAGGGGGGCGCGATCAGGACTGCTGTATGCCGGCGACGACCCAGCCGGAACGCCCGTCGAGCGGCTTCTCGAGATGCCAGGTCTCGCTGAACGGCTCGGCATCGCGGCCGGCTGACTCGCGGATCATGCCGGTGAAGCGCACGCTCACGATATAGGAGCCTGCCTCCTGGGCGACGTCCAGCACCTCCGCTTCGAGCGTCAGCACCTCGGTGTGCTCGTCCGCGCCGCCCGCGGCGCGGATGTCGGCCTCGATCTCGCGATAGACCTCCGGCGCGAGAAAGTCGCGCATCATCGAGAGGTCCTTCCGGTCATAGGCTTCCTGGAGGCGCACGAAATTGAGCCTTGCGTGCCGCACGAACTCGGCGGCATTGAAGTCGGCGGGCCAGCGGCGCGCGGTCGCCGCAATCGAGCTCGCTCCGGCTCCGCCCGGCAGCGTGCCGAGCGTCGGCGGGGTTCCGGCGCCCGCGCCTGCATATTGCAATGGTCCCTGCGCAACCCGGCCGCGCAGCAGCGCGCGCGCCGCGAGCGCAACTGCCGCGACGATGAGGCCGATCACGAGCAGGCCCGCGAGCAGACCGGCCCAGCCGTTGTTGAGGAACAGCGCGGCGAGCCCCGCGCCAAGGGCGAGCCCGGCCAGGGGACCGAGCCACTTCGACGCGCCCGCCGGTTGCTGCGCTGGCGTGGCCTGCTGTTGCTGTTGCGCGGGCGCCTTGGGAGCGGCCTGTTGCTGCGCGGGCGCGCTGCGCTGCATGCCGAGATTGCGCCCGCCGCCGAAGCGCCGCGCATCGGCGTCGACGGCAACCAGGGACAGCCCCGCCAAGGTGATGATGGCCGAGATCAATAGCTTCATAATTCCTCCGGAGACACTCTTGCGCTTGGCATGTGTTGAACGGCGACAATTATACCCGCCGTCGTGGTCAGCGCACCGAGTAGGCCGCCAGCTCTGAAATCAGGTACTCATCATGCACGAACGCAGCTCCACCGCCGTCCTGGAACCGACTGGCCCGGATAAAGCCATAAGAGTCCCGGCCTCCGTAGATAAAACTCAAGTACATGGCATATGCTTCACGCCTGACGGCCTGTTTCACTGCCGGCGCGTACCACTCGTATTCCACGATCTCGCTGCGCCCCCGCACCGTATAATCGTAGTAATCGAAAAAAACGACCCGCTTGATCCGGAGCGCGTCGAACTCGCCGGCGGGCACCTTGATCCTCTCCCAGCCGAGCACGACGCCGTCGATCCATACCGGAAAGCGCCGGCCGTTTTCAGGATCGGAGGCGGTCAGCCGCGCGCGCCAGGTCTTGCCCGGCGCAATCGGAAAATCAAACGCCCGGTAGGCAGGCGCGTAATTGAAGGACTGCAGGCCGTGGGCCGGGTGTTTCAGCCAGTTCCCCCCGCGGTCATAGGCCCACGATTCTTCCACACCGTTTTGGAGCGTAACCGTCATCCCGATGCGTTCGCCGGTCACCTCCACCACCTGGTGGCGCTGGGTGCCGCGATCGAGCCCGGTGTAGCCGTCGCGCACGCTATAGGTCCAGCTGTCACCGACCGACAATGTCGGCGCCGCCGCCGAGGCGCTTGACTGAAGCGGCGTTCCTACGGGCACCGGCGCGCACGCGGCAACAGCCGCAGAGAGTGCCGCCAGGAGGAGAATTCGGATGCGAAGTTCGATTGTTTTCATGGTGTTCCTCCAGACCTAACGGCGAGGTGTGGCACCACGGCAAACACCCGGCGCCACGCGCATATTCCCGCGGGCGGCGCGCACCGGATCAGAGCTTGTATCCCCGGTGCAGGGCGACCACCCCGGCTGCGAGATTGAAGTATTCGACGCGCTCCAGGCCCGCTTGCTCCATCATGGCTTTCAGCGCTTCCTGGTCTGGGTGCATGCGTATCGATTCAGCAAGGTAACGGTAGGCCGCCGCGTCGTTGGCGACCCGCTTGCCGAGCCGCGGCAGCAGCCCGAACGAATAGGCGTCGTAGAGCGGCTTGACGGGCGCCCACACCTTGGAAAATTCGAGCACGACCAGGCGGCCCGCGGCCTTGAGCACCCGTCGCATCTCCGCGAGCGCCTCCTCCTTGCGCGTCATATTGCGCAGCCCGAAGCCGACAGCTACGCAGTCGAAGTGTCCGGCGGCAAACGGCAGCCTCTCGGCGTCACATAGCACGAGCGGCAACACGATGCCGTCATCGAGCAAACGGTCGCGGCCATGCTGCAGCATGCCGGGATTGATATCCGTGAGCACGACTTCGCCCTGCGGCCCGACGCGGCGGAAGAACAGGCGGGCGAGATCCCCGGTGCCGCCGGCAATGTCGAGCACGCGCTCCCCCGGACGCACGCCGCTCGCCTCGACCGCGAAGCGCTTCCACAGCCGGTGCAGCCCCGCCGACATCAGGTCGTTCATGAGGTCGTAGCGCGGCGCGACCGAGTCGAAGACCCCCGCGACGCGCTTCGACTTCTCGTCCTCGGGGACGGACTGATAGCCGAAGTCGGCGCTCTTCCGGGTCATGACGAGTTACGCTTTCTTGGGCTCATGGCTGGCGCCCGCGTCCTCCATGCGCTTGAGGTAATGCCGCCACATCTCGTCCTGCCGCATGCCGTAGTCGTAGAGCAGGTCCCATGAGTAGATGCCGGTGTCGTGGCCATCCGAGAAATGAAGTTGCACCGCATACTGGCCGACCGGCTCGACGCGCAGAATCTCCACGTCTTTCTTCCCGGTCTGCAGCACCTCCTGCCCGGGGCCGTGACCACGCACTTCCGCGGACGGGGAATAGACACGCAGGAACTCGCACGGCAGGCGGAAGGTGGCGCCGTCCGCGAACGCGATCTCGAGGACGCGCGATTTCTGGTGCAGCTTGATTTCGGTCGGCAGCGGAACGGACTTGGTGAGCCCGGCCATGAGCACCCCCGGAGGGGTGCATCATAACCGATCACACGACCACGATGGTTCCGCGATCGAAGTCGCCGCCTTTTTCGAGGAGATTGAGGAGTTTCGCGACCTGCTTGCGGTCGGAGAAGACTTCCACGAAGCGCCCGCTCTGGAACCAGCCTGCGGGCAGGATCAGCGTCGCCGGCGTGGCGGGGGTTGCGACCTCCGGCAGCAGCAGCGCGCGCTCGTAGCGCCCGTTGCCGCCCGGCGCGAAGTTCGACGGCCGCACCGAGATCGCCTGCGGCGCGCCGGGGAAGAGGCGCACGCCGCAGCAAATCTCGCCGTTTTCCTCCATCCTCAGCCACTGCACCATCCCGACGTGGAAATGCCGTCCACCCGCCCGGCGCACCGCCAGCAGCTGGTTGTGGCTCACGCGCCCCCGGCCTTCGGTCTCGCGCTGCATGCACATGAATCCGGAGGCGCTGTGGTTGATGATCTGCCACGACTCGAGCGATTGGGGACCCCCCGCGGCCGTGCCGGTCTCGTGCTCGGGCCGGGTGATGTAGCCGTAGGTATCGAGGTCCTGCTTCTCGCGCGAGGAGAGATCGCCCGGCTGCCGGAATTCGCGTCCGCCGCCCACGTGGAGGTGCGCGCCGACGAGGCCGAAGCACACCCTGGCCGGCTCCTCGCCTTCGGAGCGGTCCTCGCTGCGCGCAGTGCCGGCGCGGCACCATTGCACGTACAGAACCATCAGCAGGTTCTCGCAGCCGGGCTGCCGCGCGTCCTCCCCGAGCCCGAGCTGCCCCGGCGACTGCCCCTGCTTGAGCAGGTTGATGGTCTGGCGCAGCGTTTTCGACAACTGCTCGAGGTCGAGGTAACGATAATGCGGCTGGGGCTCCAGGGCCGCCCCGACCGTCACGCTGCTCGAACCGGTCAGATCGACGGCGAGAGAGGGAATCGGGCTGGTCGGCAGCGGCTGCGTGGCGAGCCCGATGAGATTCGCCCAGCGCTCGAGCCAGCGCGAGACGAACGCCATCTGCCGAACCGACAGCGCGAAGGGATTGGCGAGATGCGCGAGCAGCACCTGGACGTAGCTCTCCGCGCAGCTCGAGTCCGGATCGCGCTGGGCGAAGCTGTCCTGGACGCGGATGCGCGCGAAGCCGTGACTCTCGGCAAAGGAATACATCTCGTGCAGCGCGCGCCACAGCTTCCCCGGCGGCTGGCGGTAGATGCGGTAGTAGTCGAGCAGGGTGCTGCCGAGCAGGCGCAGGCAGCGCATGGTGATCAGCGCCGCGTGCGGCGCGATCGCGAGATCGCCCTCGCGGTAGGCCCTGAGGCATTGCTGGTAGTTCAGGCTCAATTCCTGCCACAGCACGATGACGTTGTTCCACACGACCGTCTCGCCCTCCTCGAGCGGCAGCGGCCGGCTGGCATAGCGCTTGGAGGACTCGCCCTGCACGAAATACACCGGTTCGCGCAGCGCCTCGAGGATCTTCAGGCGCTCGAGGGGGGCGATGTGCGCCGAACTGAGGCTCGCGAGCTGGCCGGTGAGGGCCTGCTGGGTCAGCTGGACGTTGGTGAGCGTCAACTGCTCGATCCAGCGCTTGCAGCTCGCGCTGTCGGTGAACTGCAGCGGGGTCGTGGCGGTCGCGGACGTCTGGATGCTCATGATGCGGGTTTCCTGTGGCGCACGCTCGGGCCTTTTTTGCTCCCCCGGAGTCGATGACACTGGCCCGGCGTTACCCCGCCGCCACCGCGCCGACCTCTGCGGGAGGCCGCGGCAACCGGCGAGTAGCGCACCGCTCCGGAAAACAGGCTAGCCCAACCCCAATTGGAGGGCACGAGAATTAGGTCACTCAAGGCCCAAAAAGCTCCGGAACCGTCGGAATAAATTCACGTTTTCCGTGAGCTTAGAGCCGGTCCAGCCGTTGCGCAAGTGCTTTCTAGATCAGCGTGAAATTCTGGCACTTTTTCTCTAAGCGAGGGATGCGATCACCAGGTAGCGGGCGAGCTTTCCCAATCCCATGAACAACGTGGACAGCCACGGGTTGAGCCGTAGCCACCCGGCGGCGACGCAGAGCGGGTCCCCGATGATTGGAACCCACGACAGCAGCAGCGCGGGGCTGCCGTACTTCTGAACGCCCGCTAGACCGGGCAATCCCTTTTTCTGCGGGATGACGCGGCCGATCAGATAGGAGGACATACCCCCGAGCGTGTTGCCCAGGGTGGCGACGGCGAGCGCCAGCGCATATTGCCCGGGATGGAGCTTGAGCACGCCGTAGAGCGCTGCCTCCGAGCCGCCCGGAAGCAGTGTCGCCGCAAGAAAGCTGG
>Ga0326597_10002453_pt1 | contig 27665 bp, 34 predicted proteins | sample RVTome_12_FD_203789 | JGI IMG/M metagenome (GOLD analysis project Ga0326597, IMG submission 203789) | Soil microbial communities from uranium-contaminated site in the Upper Colorado River Basin, Wyoming, United States - RVT100D185 | ecosystem: Environmental > Terrestrial > Soil > Contaminated >... | reverse complement strand
GCGCCCGCGAGCGCCTTCTTCGAAAATCCCGGCTTGCGCGAAAAAGGATTCTCGCGGACGTCCACCACCTGGCGCACCGCGGCGCGCTTCAGGCAGGCGATGAACGCAGCCACGTCGAGGCCTTCGTAGCCGAGGGTGTACAGGTTCAGGGCGCGAACTCCACGAAGAGCGATCCCTGATTCTGCGCCAAACAATGCCGGTACCCGCGAGGCGTCAACCGCGTGCGGGCGGTGCGCGTTAAAGCCCATGACGCCCCACTCCCGGGCGTAGAATGGCCGCGAACGAGGAGGCTGTGATGGCAGGCTCGACTCTGGAAAAAGTTCGTTCCGAGGCGCTGCGCCTATCCGAGGCGGAGCGCGCCGAGCTCGCGCATAGTCTCGTCGAAAGCCTCGACGGCCCGGCGGACACGGATGCGCAGTCCGCCTGGGACGCGGAGATCGTTCGCCGGCTGGCCGAGATCGACGCCGGCACCGCGAAGCTCATTGACCGGGAGGAAATGCGCCGGCGCATGCGGGCGCGCATGAGCCGCGCCTGATGCGCCGGGTGCGCATCCACGCTGCCGCGGCCGAAGAGGCCGCGGAAGCCGCCGCGTGGTACGAGAAGGAGCGCCCCGGGCTCGGAGCCGATTTCGAGCGTGCCGTGGACGCGGCGCTCGATCTGCTCGAGGCCGAGATCGTCCCTATCGCCACGGTACCCGGGGCCGCAGGGAAACGCGGAGCGAAACGTCTCCTGCTCCGGCGATTCCCCTACGCGGTCATCGTGCGCGAAAGCGGCACGGAAGTCGTCGTGATCGCCTTCGCGCACACATCCCGCAGGCCCGGCTATTGGCGGGGGCGGCTGCCCTGAGCCGGCTGGTCTGGGCCCTCACGCCGCGGCCGCCAACTCCCTGGCTCCAAGGCTTTTCGCCAAAGAGCGAATCAACCCCGCCCCATCCCCCCGCCACGCGCTCCCGTGCATGCACGCGAGCACCTGCGGCTTCTCGCGCGAGCCAACTAACCTGCTTCTCCCACCTCTTCGAAGTTCGAGATCCTGACCTCTCCGTCCGGAAACCGGGCCACGATCTCCAGCTCGCCGCCCATGGCGCGGATGTGCGAGCGCAGAGTGCTGATGTACATGTCCGTGCGCCGCTCGAGCTTGGAAATGCTCGCCTGGCGCACCTTGAGGGTCGCGGCGAGCGCCGCCTGCGACAGCCCGCGCGCGAGGCGCAGCTCCTGGAGCGGCATCTCCGCAAGCATGGCGCGCGCACGCGCCTCGGAGCGCGCGCGCGCAGCCGGCGACATCTTCGCCTGCAATTCGCTGAATTTCCTGGCCATCGCCGATCAACCCTTCCTTTCGCAGCACTGCAATGTGCTCGTCGTGGAGCCTGTCCGCCAGCGGCACGAATCCCTCGTACCAGCGATCGTTCCCGGTCTTGTCACCGCCGATCAGCAGGATCGCCGTTCGCCGTTCCACCACTCGCCGAACTCGTCCGTGTACTCGACACCCCAATGCGCCATGGAATATAGCCTCAGAGGAATATTCCGTCAAGGGAATGACGGCATGGGCTCTTTCACGGAATTCAACGCATCAGGCGCGGGGCGGATGACCGGCGGAAGACTCCAACTCCTCCCGCCTCGATCTCCCCGGGAAGCGCCTCCAGCTCGCGCCGCTCCTTGCAGGAAAGCTTCGCCCGCGCCTTCTCGCGCGCCGGCGTTCGCCGTTCGCGAATCTCGAATACCGTCAACCGCCGTGGCCGCGGCGCGTTGATCGGGCATCGGCGTTATTACCGGCATGAGCCGGCAACAGGGGGAGGGTGCTAAACTCTGGCCAGACTGGCTAGATGCCGAGGAATCCCCCATGGCCCGCTGGCAGCTCCAGGACGCGAAGAACCGCCTGTCCGAGGTGGTGCGCAAGGCGCGCGACGAAGGACCGCAGGTGATCACCCTGCACGGCCGCGACGCGGTGGTGGTCGTCTCCGCCAGCGACTACGCGCGCCAGGCGAAGCCCAAGGAAAGCCTGGTCGAGTTCTTCCGCAAATCGCCGCTGGCGGGCGCCGCGCTGGAAGTCGGCCGCAGCCGCGACACCGGGCGGCCCGTGCGGCTCTAGGGCGTGGCCTACCTCCTCGACACCTGCGTCCTCTCGGAGCTCGCGAAGCCCCGGCCCGATGCGGGCGTGGTGCGCTGGCTGGAGGAGGCGGACGAAACGGCGCTGCACCTCAGCGTGCTGACGCTGGGCGAGCTGGAGAAAGGCATCGCGCGGCTCGCGCCATCGGCGCGGCGCCGGAAGATCGAGCAGTGGGTGCGGCAAGCGCTTGCGGCGCGCTTCCAGGGACGCGTGCTGCCCGTGGATACGAAGATCGCGGAGCGCTGGGGCACGCTGTCCGGCGCAGCCGAAGCGCGCGGCGAGCCGCTGCCGGTGATCGATGCGCTCATCGCCGCGACGGGCGATGTGCACGGCCTGGAAGTCGTCACCCGCAATACCTCGGACCTGGAGCGCTGCGGCGCGCGCTGCGTCAACCCCTGGACCGTGACGCGTTGAAAGCCGCCCGCGCCCGCTTCACGAGGCTCGGATGCAGCAGCCCCAGCTTCGGCGCATCCGGCGCGGGCATGGCTAAATACACGAAATCCGTGTATTTTCGCGCCATGAAGAACCTGACCATCACCCTGGACGAGGAAACCGCGCGCCTTGCCCGCATCCGCGCCGCCGAGCTCGACATGAGCCTGTCGCGCTTCATCGGCGAGGCGCTGCGCAGGGAGCTGCGCCACGACGACGCGTACGAGGCCGCGTACCGCGCCTGGCGGGCGCAGAAACCCTTCCCCCTGAAGGGGCCGCCGCAGCCCTATCCCAAGCGAGAGGAACTGTATGACCGGCCCGTGTTTCGTCGACGCTAACGTTTTCGTCCACGCGCGGGATCCGCGCGATCCACGCAAGCAGGCGCGCGCTGTGGAGTGGATCGACATGCTGTGGCGCGAGCGGCTGGGCCGCACGAGCGCCCAGGCGATCACCGAGTTCTACGCCGTCGCCACGCGAAAGCTCGGCTTTCCGGCCGAGCGCGCGTGGCAGTACGCCGAGCGCTATTTCGCCTGGCGACCCATTCCCGTCGACGAGGCGCTCCTGCGCCGTGCGCGGGAGATCGAGCAGCGCTACCGGTTGTCCTGGTGGGACGCCATGATCGTCGCCGCGGCGCAGCTGCAGGACTGCGTGCTGCTCCTCACCGAGGACCTGCAGGACGGCATGGCGCTCGGCAGCGTGACCGTGCGCAGCCCCTTCGCGCTCTCGGTCGGCGAGCCCGCGGCGCAATACGAGGTGGCGCCGCTCGCGGCGAGCCGCCACCGGCCGCGCGGGCGGCCGAAGGGCCGCGGCGCGCTTGCCGGGTTCGTGAAGCAGGCGGCCTGAGTTTCCCCTGACTGGCCCAGCTACCTCCGCGCAGCATTGAACGCAGCCCGCGCCCCGAGGGCTGGCACGCCCCGGGACTTGAGCGGACAATAGGCGCATGGAGATCTTCCCGGGCATCTCGGTCGACCCCGGCACGCGCTTCGGCAAGCCGTGCCTCGCGGGTACGCGCCTCGACGTGGCGACGATCATCGACGCACTCGGCGCCGGCGAGAGCTACGAAAGCGTCCAGCGCGACTATGAGGTGACGCGCGAGCAGATCCTCACGGCGCTGCGCTACGCGGCGCACGTGGCGGCGCACCAGCCGCCGGCCGTGAAAGCGGCGTGAAGGTCCTGCTCGACGAGAATTTCCCGCTCCCGCTTTATCGCCGCCTTCGCGAGAAAGGCTACGACGCCGAGCACGTGATCGTTCTCGGCCAGCGCGGAATGCCCGACGCCGCGCTGCGCGAGAGGCTGGCGAAGGAGGCCCTTGTCTTTCTCACGAACGATACCGAGTTCGAGCAGCTCGCCGGGGACATCCCCGCGCAGGTGATCATTTCGCGGCTGCCGCAGCGCTTGCCCACCGCGCAGCGCGTCGAGATCTGGCTGAAGGCCCTCGAGGCTTTCCTCCAGCGCAAACCGCAGGGCCGCCTCTTCGACCTCATGCCCGATGGCGAGATCGTGGCGTGGGAAATCCGGCCGCTGCGCAAGGGTTCCTGAAGCGAGCTTCGGCGACGTGGTCGCGGCGCTCGCGCCCACGCAGGAATCATTGCGCCGCGAGGTCAACCCGAACGTCTATCCTGCGAAAAGCAAAGGCTCCCGAAGGAGCCTTGCGCCCCGCGACCGAAGCCTTGAGGGCCCTCGGGAGCGAGGACGGAGGCGACGACGTTGTCGAAATCGTTGCTTGCGTGAGGCTCTACGAAACGCCGCCGGCGCTCTTCGGCAGGCCGGCGAGAGAATCTCCGTCCATCTCCGCGATCACAGCCTGGTTCGCCCCCGGAGCGGAGATCGGATAGCGGGCCTGGTTCTTCATGGAGGTGCGCAGGCCTTGCTGGCGCAACTGCTCGAGCTGGCGCTCCAGGGACTCGACGACGCAGAAGGCCGCGAGGTATTTCTCCTGCCTCCCCGAGGCCCGCATGGCGTCGCGCTCGGTCTCGCGCTTGGCGATGCGGGCGCGCAGGGCGGCGATTTCGTCGTGCAGGAGCATGACCACAGGCTGAGCGCAGCCGCGGCCGGCGTCTGTGCGCCGCCGCGCGCTTCTCGTCGGGCCGGGCCCGGTGCGCTGACGTACAGACCTCTGCGCCCCAAGGTCCCAGCATGGCCCCATGAAATCATCCGTCAGCTTGTTTACCAGAAACTACGCCGACTGGTCCGCCGTAGGCTGGGCCATGGTCCTCGGCCACGCCCCCGCATCTCCCGACACGAAGCCGAACGGCAGGCCCGCGCAGCCCGCGGTGCAAGGCTGGGAAGGCGAAGGCGGGATGCTGAAGGCGCCGAAGAAGGCAGCGGCCGCGCCCAGGCCGGCGCTGCGCAAGGCCCCGTCGAAGAAGCGCCCGGCGCAGAAGGCGAAAGCGAAGCGGCGCCGCTAGCCGGCCTTCCCCTCCAGCGCCTGCCAGCGCTCGAGCTTCGCCAACAAGGCACGCTCGATCTCCTGCGCGCGCCTCGAATCCGTCCGCATCGCCTCCGCCCCGGCCTTGAAGTAATCCGGCGCGCCCATTCTCTCCTCGAGCGCCTTCTGCTCGACCTCCAGCGCCTCGATCTCGGCGGGCAGCGCTTCGAGCTCGCGCGTTTCCTTGTAGGAGAGCTTCACGCGCGCCTTCTCCCGCGCCGGCGCCCGGGGCGCAGACTTCTCCCCCACGGCGGCAGGCCGCTGGCGCAGCCAATCCGTGTATCCGCCCGCGTACTCCTTCCACGCGCCGCCGCCCTCGGCAGCGAGCACGGAGGTGACGACGTTGTCGAGGAACGCGCGGTCGTGGCTCACCAATAACAATGTCCCCGGGTAATCCTGCAGCGCCGCTTCCAGGAGCTCCAGCGACTCGATGTCCAGATCATTGGTCGGCTCATCGAGCACGAGCACGTTCGCCGGCCGCGCGAAGAGGCGCGCAAGGAGCAGGCGGTTGCGCTCCCCGCCCGAGAGCATGCGCACGGGGGAAGCGGCGCGCCGCGGCGGAAAGAGGAAGTCGCCGAGGTAGCTCATGACGTGCTTCCTCCCGCTCTCGAGCTCGACCCAGTCCGAGCCCGGGGAAATGGTTTGCGCGACGGTCTTCTCCGGATCCAGGGCTTCGCGCATCTGGTCGAAGTAGGCGGGAGCGACGTTCGTCCCGAGGCGCACGGTCCCCGCATCGGGCGACAGCGTGCCGAGGACGAGTCTCAGCACCGTGGTCTTCCCCGCGCCGTTCGGCCCCACGAGCCCGAGGCGATCGCCGCGAGAGACCAGCAGCTCCAGGTCCTTCACCACCGGGCGGCCGAAGGATTTCTGCACCCCAACCAGCTCCGCCACGAGCTTTCCCGAGCGCGGGCCTGACGACAACGAGAGCTTCACCGTCCCCAGGCGCTCGCGCCGCGCCGCGCGCGCATCGCGCAGGCGCTCGAGCCGCCGCACGCGGCCTTCGTTCCTCGTGCGCCGCGCCTCGATTCCCTTGCGGATCCAGGCTTCCTCCTCCTTCCAGAACCGGTCGAACTTGCGCTGCTGCACGGCCTCGGCGGCGAGCTCGTCCGCCTTCACGCGCTCGTAGGCGGTCCAGTTGCCCGGATAAGACCGGAGCATCCCGCGGTCGAGCTCGAGGATGCGCGTGCACACGCGATCGAGAAACGCGCGGTCGTGGGTGACGACGATCGCCGCCGGCGCCTTCAATAGCAGCGCTTCCAGCGTCTCGATGCCGCCGATGTCGAGGTGATTGGTGGGCTCATCGAGCAAAAGCAGATCGGGCTGCAGCGCAAAGGCGAGCGCGAGCGCCGCGCGCTTCGCTTCGCCGCCCGAGGCCGCCTGGGGCGAAAGCTCCTCGGTCAACCCGAGGCGGTGCAGGAACTCCGTCAGGCGCGCTTCGGCCTGCCAGCGCTCGCGCTCGTCGTGAATCGAAGGAATGTGGCCGCGAAGACGCAACGCCGCGCGCAGCGTGCCCGCGTGGGGTAGCGTCGGCTCCTGCTCGACGAGCACGACGTGCGCCCCCTCGCGAAGCCGCGCCTCGCCCTCGTCGAGCGACGCGCGCCCCGCGATCACCGAAAGGAGCGACGATTTCCCCGTGCCGTTCCGGCCGATGAGGCCGATCCGCTCGCCGCCTTCCATCGAGAACGCCGCGCGATCGAGAAGCGGCATCTCCCCGTAGGCGAGCTGGGCGTCGAGGAGCGTGAGCAAGGCCATGGAGGGCGGAGTCTACGGGACGGCAGGGCGTCAACCGCCTCAACGTGATCGCCAAGGATCCGCAGGCGGTGCGGCGCGCGGTGGAGAAGGCCTGAGCGCGCCGCCTGGACGCCCGCGACCTCCGGGGGTGGCGGGCCTGGCGTGAAAAATTCGCGGCCGGCGGGTCGCCCCTTTCAACCCGGAAGCGGCTTCAGGTCCTCGAGCACCGTCGGCAGGAGCTCGCTCACGTTGGGGTGGATGCGCACGTGGCGCTGGAATTCCGCCACCGGCGTCTTCGCGTACACCGCGTCGATGAGCGAATGCACCACTTCGTCGGCGGAGGTGCCGAGCAGGCTCGCGCCGAGGATGCGCTTCGAGGACGCCTCGACGTAAATCTTGAGAAAGCCGAGCGTCTCGCCTTTCTCCACCGCGCGCGAGACGCGCGTCATCGGCCGCTTGCCGACGAGCGCCCGGATGCCGGCTTTGCGGATCTCGGCCTCGTTCATGCCCACGCGTCCGAGCGGGGGATCGGTGTACAGCGCGTACACCGGCACGCGGTCGGTCCACTTGCGCTGCGCGCCGTTCAACAGGTTGTCGGCGACGATCTCGTAGTCGTTGTACGCGGTGTGCGTGAAGGCGCCCTTGCCGTTGCAGTCGCCGAGCGCCCAGACGCGCGGATTCGAGGTGCGCAGCTGCGCGTCCACCTCGATGTAGCCGCGCGCGTCGGTCTTCACGCCCGCCGCCTCCAGCCCGAGCTCGGCGGTGTTCGGCGCGCGCCCCACGGCGAGCAGCAGATGCGTCCCCTGCGCGCGCGGCGCGCCTTCGCTGCACTCCAGGCCGACCGAAACGCCGCCGGCTTCCTTGTTCACCGCGAGGCATTTGGCGTTCGCGCGTACTTCGATGCCTTCGGCTTCCAGGATCTCCTTCAGCGCCTGCGACACGTCCTCGTCCTCGCGCGCCACGAGCCGCGGGCCCATCTCGATCACGGTGACCTTCGCGCCGAAGCGCCGCATCATCTGGCCGAATTCGAGCCCGATGTAGCTCCCGCCGGCGACAAGCAGGTGCTCGGGCAGCGACGCGAGCGTCATCATCGACTGGTTGGTGAGGTACTCGACCCCGGACAACCCCGGCATGTCGGGCACCTGGGGCCGGCCGCCGACGTTCACGAATATCTTTCCCGCGGATATCTCCTCGCCATTCACCCGCACCCGGTCTGGCGCCGTAAAGCGCGCGTGTCCGCGAAACACCCTCCCGCCTTTCAGGCCCTCCATCCACTTCTGCACGCCGCCGCTCGAGCGCGCGACGATCGCGTTCTTTCGCGCCATGACGGCGGCGAAATCCACGCGCGGCTCGCCTTCGAGCCGCACGCCGTAGTCGGCCGCGCGCCGCGCCAGGTGCGCGGCGTAGGCGCTCGCCACCATGGCTTTCGTGGGCGTGCAGCCGTCGTTCACGCAGGTGCCGCCGAACTTCGCGCGCTCGACCACGGCCACCGACATCCCGGCGCTCGCAAGCCGCGCGGCGAGCGCCGGGCCGGCCTGGCCGGTGCCGATGACGAGGGCGTCGAAGACTGGCATGGGGGAACTATAGACTACCCAAGCGCGCGCCATGCACCATTCGCCTTGACGCCCCATGCCCGTCACCTGGTCGATGCTCCGCAACCCCCAGCCGACGACGCTCGCCGCCGCGCGCGCGCTTGCGCACCGCGCCGCGCAGTGGCCGGCGCGCGCGGCGCGCGCGAACCTGGAAGCCGTCGCCGACGACAGCCATTCGAGCCTCGCCTGGGACCCCGCGCGGGCGGCGCTCCTCAGCCAGCCGCTCGAGGGCGGCGTACGGGTGGGCCTGCGCGTGGGGGTGCTCGAGCTGGTGCTCGCCAGGGGCTCGCGCATCGAGGCGTGCGACCTGGTGAGAAATTCGGACGCGGAAGCCGGCGCATGGCTCGACGCCAGGCTCGCGGCCGAGGGCCTGAAGCCGGCCTCGGCGGCGAAGCTGGCCTACGACCTGCCGTCACTGTCGTTCGCCCGCGCGGCGGACGAAGGCCCGCGCCTTGCCGCGCTCGCGGGCTGGTTCGCCGCCGGCGCGCAGCTGCTGGACGAGATGCGAAGGAAATACGCGCGCTTCAAGCCGGGGCCGTCACCGGTGCGCTGCTGGCCGCACCACTTCGACATCGCGATCCTCGTGCGCCTCGAGCAAGCGCAGGGCGCGGAGCCGCGCGCGATCGGCATCGGCCTGTCGCCGGGCGACGACTACTACGCGCAGCCCTACTTCTACCTGAGCCCGTACCCGAAGCCGGACACCGGGAACCTGCCGCCATTGCCGCCAGGCGGGCGCTGGCACACGCACGAATTCTTCGGCGCGGTGGCGACCGCGGTCGAGATCCTCGCGCTCGACGACCCGCGCGCCGGGCTCGACCGGATCCTCGACGCGGCCTTCGAGGAAAGCCTGCGGCGGCTGCAGGTCCGCTGAGGGCGCGCATCCCGCGTGACTGGATAGATATACAGTAATCGCCTATAGTCGCCCTCCGTGGGCGCGATCGACGCATTCGAGAAGCTGAACGCGCGGCAGCGCGAGGCCGCGCAGGCGCCGTCCGGGCCCCTGCTCATCATCGCCGGCGCCGGCACCGGCAAGACCAACACCCTCGCGCATCGCGTCGCGCACCTCGTGCTCGCGGGCACGGCGCCGGAACGGATCCTCCTTCTCACCTTCACGCGCCGCGCGGCGCTGGAGATGACGCGAAGGGCGCAGAGGATCGTGGGCGAAACCCATAAGACGGTCCGCCTGCCCTGGTCCGGCACCTTCCACTCCGTCGCCAACCGCCTCATCCGCAAGCATTGCCGGCGCGTGGGCCTGACGGAGAACTTCAGCGTGCTCGACCGCGGCGACGCCGCCGACCTGATGGACGTGGCGCGCCACGAGCTCGGGCTTTCGAAGACCGAGAGGCGCTTTCCGAGGAAGGACACCTGCGTCGCCATCTACTCGCATCGAGTGAATACGCAAGGATCGTTGGCAGATTCGCTGAAGGGCTCGTTTCCCTGGTGCACGGAGTGGGAGGAAGAGCTGAAAAAGCTCTTCGCCGCTTACGTGGAGCGAAAGCTCGCCAACCAGGCGCTCGACTACGACGATTTGCTCCTTTACTGGCACGCGATGATGCAGGACGAGGCGCTCGCGAAAGAGACCGGCGAAGCCTGGGACCACGTGCTGGTGGACGAGTACCAGGACACCAACGTCCTGCAGGCCGGGATCCTCGCGCGCCTCAGGCCCGACGGCAGCGGCCTCACGGTGGTGGGCGACGACGCGCAGTCGATCTACTCGTTTCGCGCGGCGACGGTGGAGAACATCCTGTCGTTCGAAGCGCGCTTCGGCGCGAGCGTCGTCACGCTGGAAGAGAACTACCGCTCGACGCAGCCGGTGCTCGAGGCGGCGAATGCGCTGATGCGCGAAGCCGACCGCCAGTACCGGAAGGAACTCCGATCACAAAAAAGCGCAGGGCCCAAGCCGCGCTGCGTCACGGTGGCGGACGACGCCGCGCAGGCGCAGTACGTGGTGACGCGCGTGCTCGAAGCGAGGGAAGAAGGCACCGAGCTCAAGCGCCAGGCGGTGCTCTTCCGCAGCTCGCACCACTCGGACGTGCTCGAGCTCGAGCTCGTGAAGCGCAACGTCCCCTACGTGAAGTACGGGGGGCTCAAGTTCCTCGAAGCGGCGCATGTCAAGGACGCGCTCGCGGTGCTCAGGTGGGCGGACAACCCGAAAAACCGCGTCGCCGCCTGGCGCGCGCTGCAGCTCCCGCCGGGGGTCGGGCCGAAGGGCGCCGAGCGCGCCTGGACCGCGTTCGAAGCCTCGAGCCACCAGTGGACGGCGCTGAAGACGGCTGCCAACGAGCTCGACGGCCTTCTGCGGGGCCTCGCCGACCCGCTCGCGCCCTGGCCGGGCCAGATGCAGCGCGTGCGCGAGTGGTACGCGCCGCTGATGGAGCGCCGGTACGACGCGCCCGAGGGGAGGGCGGGCGACCTCGTGCAGCTCGAGCGCATCGCCGCCACCTACGGCACGCGCGAGCGCTTTCTCACCGAGCTCGCGCTCGATCCGCCGCAGGCGAGCTCCGACCTCGCGGGCGAGCCCTGCCTCGACGAGGACTACCTCGTCCTTTCCACCGTGCACTCGGCGAAGGGCCAGGAATGGGACGCGGTCTACCTGCTGAACGTCACCGACGGCAACTTCCCGAACGAGTTCTCGACCGGCAAGCCCGAAGCCATCGAGGAGGAGCGGCGCCTGCTGTACGTCGCCATGACGCGCGCGAAGACGAGGCTCGATCTCATCGCGCCGCTCAAGTACTACGTGACGCAGCAGTCGAGAATGGGCGATCGCCACGTCTACGGCGCGCGGAGCCGCTTTCTCACCCGGGCGGTGATGGCCTGCCTCGAGCCGGTCGCGTACGGCGAATCGTCAGAATCGGCAAGGCCCGCCGCGAATCGGGCGCCGGTCGACGTCGCTTCGAGACTCCGGGATATGTGGGCGTAGCTAAAATGGGGACTGTCCCCATTTAGAATTCGTAGCCATGGCGAAGGTGCAGATCCTGCCGTCGGTGTTCGCGAGCGTCGTGTTCCTCAAGGTCCACGACTTCGGCCGCCGGCCCGTGGTCGAGCAGACGCGGCTCAGGGCGCAGCTCGAGGCGGTGGTGGCGGTGGTGCTGCCGGAGCTGGAGGAGAACGCGCGCATCGTGCTCGATGCCGCCGACGGCATCGTGCTCGTCGTGCTCGACGACCCGCGCGGCGCGCTCAGGCTCGCCGAGCGCACGCTCGCCGCCGGCGCGGCGGGACTGCCGCTGTCGATCGGCATCAACCACGGCGCCGTCAAGCAATCGGGCAAGGGCAAGAGCGAGGGGCTGCTCGGCGACGGCATCGCGGTGGCCGCGGCGATCGCCGAGCTCGCCGGGCCGCAGAAGCTGCTCCTCACGCGGGACTTCCGCCGGGCGCTGGAAGACGCCGAGCCCGGCGCCGAGGCCGTGCTCGCCACCGCCGGCACGCACACCGATGCGAGCCTGCGCGCGCACGAGCTGTTGCGCCCCGATGCGCGCGGCGCCGCGCGGCGCCGCGCGCGCTATCTCGCGGCCACCATCGTGGCGGCGATCGCGCTCGCCGGCGCCGGGGTCGCCTACCGGGTCTCGATCGAGGGGTTCGAGCGCTACGCCAGCCGCATGAGCGCGCAGGCGAAGGACGTGGTGCACCGGCTGCGGAGCGAGGCGCCGCTCGCGCCGCCGCGCGCCACCAGGCGGAGGAGCAACTAGGTGGCGAAGAAGAAAGAAAACCGCATCGGCCGCTACAGGATCCTCGACGAGCTCGGCCACGGCGCGATGGGGGTGGTGTACCGCGCCGAGGACCCGTCGCTCGATCGCGTCGTGGCCCTGAAAACCATCCAGCTCGGCTACGCCGACGAGGACCGCAAGGCCTACGAGAAGCGCTTCATGCTGGAAGCGAAGGCCGCGGGCAAGCTCACGCACCCCAACATCGTCACCATCTTCGACTACGGCGAGGAGGAGGACATCGCGTACATGGCGATGGAGCTGCTCGAGGGCCAGGACCTGCGCTCGCGCATCCGCCAGGGCGAGGTGCCGCCGATGGAAGCCGTCGAGATCGCGCTGCAGGTGGCGGACGGCCTGGGCTTCGCGCACGAATTCGGCGTCGTGCACCGCGACGTCAAGCCCGGCAACATCATGCTGCTCGAGCGCGGCGCGGTGAAGATCATGGACTTCGGCATCGCGCGCATGCGCTTTGCCGAGCACAAGACGAGCACCGGCATGGTGCTCGGCACGCCGCGCTACATGTCGCCCGAGCAGATCGGCGGCCAGCCGGTGGACCAGCGCTCGGACATCTTTTCGCTGGGCACCGTGCTCTACGAGATGCTGACGCAGACCACGCTGTTCGCCGGGCAGGACGTGAACCAGATCGCGCACAGCGTCGCCACCACCGAGCCCACGCCGCCCTCGCGCGTGCACCCGGGGCTGCCGCAGATGCTCGACTTCATCGTCGCGCGGGCGCTGAAGAAGGACCCGTCGGTGCGCTACCAGGACGCCTACGAGATGGCGGCGGACCTGCGCGACGTCCTTGCCGAGATGCGCGGGCGCGCGCCCGCGCGCGACCGCGGCGAGGAAGCCGAGAAGACGCAGACCCTGAAGATGGCCGCGGGCGCGGAGAAGCTGCCCGCGGCGCCGGCGGCAAATGCCATTGCGCGCGAGACGCGCCTGCCGCTGTCCTTCGTCTTCGACAGCGAAGCGGCGCTCGAGCGCGTGGAGGCGCGCGCCAAGCGCGAGCGCTTCACGCTGCCGCCCAGGCGCGTGGGGATGTTGCGCCGCTTGCTGCAGGACCGGCTGCCGCGGCGGCTCGCCGCCGCCGCGGCGCTCGCCGCGCTGGTCGGCGGCTGGATCGCCGCCGGCTGACGGGTGGGCCGTTGGCCCACCGTACACATCGAACAACGCCGTAGGGTGGGCCCATGGCCCACCGTACGTTCAGTCTTTCAATACATCTCGCCTTTTCTGGCGGGAAGATTCACCCCGCCAGAAAAGGCGAGACCATGGAGAACCGAACGCAGGCACCGGCGCGTTCGCATCGCCGGCGCAGAAAGAATCCTGCTCTGACCCCGATTCTTCGACCCCGATTCTTCTCAGGCGGCCTGCTTCAGCAGCAGCGCCTTGTCGGTCGCTTCCCAGGTGAACTCGGGCTCCTCGCGCCCGAAGTGGCCGTAGGCGGCGGTCTTCTCGTAGATCGGGCGCAGGAGATCGAGCATCTGGATGATGCCGCGCGGCCGCAGGTCGAAGTTCGCCTGGACGAGCTGCTCGAGCTTGTCGTCGGCGATCTTGCCGGTGCCCTGCGTGGTGACCATGACGCTCGTCGGGCGGGCGACGCCGATGGCGTAGGAGAGCTGCACCAGGCACCTCGAGGCGAGGCCCGCGGCGACGATGTTCTTCGCCACGTAGCGCGCCGCGTACGCCGCCGAGCGGTCGACCTTGGAGGGGTCCTTGCCCGAGAACGCGCCGCCGCCGTGCGGCGCCGAGCCGCCGTAGGTATCGACGATGATCTTCCTGCCGGTAAGGCCGCAATCGCCCTTCGGCCCGCCGATCTCGAACGCGCCGGTGGGATTGACGTGGTAGGTGATCCTGCCCTTCACGTAGCCCTTCGGCAGCACCGGCTTGATGATCTGCTCGATCACCGCCTCCTCGAGCGCCTTGCCCTGCATGTCCGGTGCGTGCTGCGTCGAGAGCACCACGGTGTCGATCGCATCGGGCTTGCCGTTCACGTACTTGATGGTGACCTGGGACTTGGCGTCGGGCCGCAGCCAGGGCAGGCGAGCGTCGCGGCGCACCTCGGCCTGGCGCTCGACCAGGCGGTGCGCGAGGTAGATGGCGAGCGGCATGAGCGAGGGCGTCTCGTCGCAGGCGTAGCCGAACATCAGCCCCTGGTCGCCCGCGCCCTGGTCCATGTCCGCCTCGCGGTTCACGCCCTGGGCGATGTGCTTCGACTGCTCGCCGTAGGCGACCACCACGGTGCAGCCCTCGGCGTCGAAGCCGACCTTCGGGTCGGTGTAGCCGATCCGCCGGATGGTCCGGCGCGCGACTTCCTGGTAGTCGACGTGCGCCTCGCGCTTCTTCGTGATCTCGCCGGCGAGCACCACGAGGTTGTCCTTCACCAGCGTCTCGGCGGCGACGCGCGCCGCCGCGTCCTGGCTTAGAATCGCATCGAGGACCGCGTCCGAGATCTGGTCCGCCACCTTGTCCGGATGACCCTCGGACACCGATTCAGAAGTAAAAAGATAATCGCTCATCGCTCTCGCCCCGGCCCCCGAAAAAAGGCTTGAAGGATATCAGATGATGCCGCTGCTGGCGCGCCTGCCGCTACGCGTGCTGCACGCGCTGGGAAGCGTCCTCGGCTGGGCCATGTATCTCTTCTCGGGCGTGTACCGCGCGCGGCTGCGCGCGCACCTGGCGCAGGCGGGCTACGCCGATGCGCCGACGCGGCGCGCGGCAATCGCCGAGGCCGGCCGCATGGTGGCCGAGGCGCCGAAGCTCTGGCTGCGCCCGCGCGAGGAGGTGATGGCGCTCGTGCGCCGCGTCGAGGGGCTCGATGCCGCCGCGGCGGCGCGCGCCGCGGGCAGGGGCGTCGTCTTCCTCACGCCGCACTACGGCTGCTTCGAGATCATCGCGCACGTGCTGGCCGAGGCGGGCCCGCTCACCGCGCTCTACCGGCCGGCGAGGAACGAAGGGCTCGCGCGCATGATGCGGGCCGGGCGCGCGCGCGGCAACGTCACCCTCGCCGCGGCGACGCTCGGCGGCGTGCGCCAGCTCCTCGCGGCGTTGAAGCGCCGCGAGGCGGTCGGCATCCTCCCCGACCAGGTGCCGGCGGTGGGCGAAGGCGAGTGGGTGGAGTTCTTCGGCCGGCCGGCCTACACCATGACGCTCGCGGGCAAGCTCGCCGCGCGCGCCGACGTCGCCGCGTTCCTCGTCATCGGCCGGCGCCTGCCGCGCGGGGAAGGCTTCGAGGTGCGCGTCACGCCGCTCGCGCCGGCGCGCGCGGGCGAAAGCCCGGCGCGGCGCGTGAACCGCGCGCTGGAGGAGGCGATCCGCGAGCACCCGGGGCAGTACCTCTGGGGCTACAACCGCTACAAGCGCCCACCGGGCGCGCCGGCGGCATGAGCCGGGTCGTCTTCGCCCTGATGTGGCTGATCCACTTCCTGCCGCTCGGCGCGCAGGCGGCGATCGGCAACGCGCTCGGGTCCGCGCTCTACTGGCTGATCCCCGAGCGCCGGCGCGTGACGCGCATCAACCTCGCGAAGTGCTTTCCGCGCATGGACCCGGCGGCGCGCGAGCGCCTGGCGCGCGCGCACTTTCGCGCCTTCACGCGCAGCTTCGTCGAGCGCGGCCTGCTGTGGTGGGCGCCGCGCGGGAGGATCGAGCGCCTCGTGCGCCTCGAGGGCCTGGAGCACCTGCGCGCGCTGGGCGACACCCCCGCGATCCTCTTCGTGCCGCATTTCGTCGGCCTGGATGCGGGCGGCACGCGACTCGGCTGCGAAGTGGACGCGGTGGCGATGTTCGCGCGGCAGAAGGACCCCCTGTTCACGCGGCTCCTCAGGCACGGGCGCACGCGCTTCGGCAACCAGCGCCTGGTGTCGCGCCAGGAGGGCGTGCGCGCGGCGATCCAGGCGATGCGGCGCGAGCGCCGGCCGCTGTTTTACCTGCCCGACCTCGACCACGGGCCGAGGAACGCCCTCTTCGTGCCGTTTTTCGGCGTGCCGGCGGCCACGGTGCCGGGACTGTCACGCATCGCGAAGCTCGCCGGCGCGAAAGTGCTGCCGTGCGTGGCGCGCATGCTGCCCGGCGGCGCGGGCTACCTGTTGCGCATGGAGCCGCCCTGGGAGGACTTTCCCACCGGCGACGTCGAGGCCGACACGCGGCGCATGAACGCTTACATCGAAAAGGTGGCGCTCGAGATGCCCGAGCAATACCTGTGGATGCACAAGCGCTTCAAGACGCGCCCGCCGGGCGAGGCGCGCTTCTACTGACTAGAATGCGCCTGGTGACGAAGAAGAACCTGCGCGCCGCGGTGGTGGGCGTCGGCTACCTCGGCCAGTTCCACGCCGAGAAGCTCGCCGCCGCCCCCGGCGTCGAGCTGGTGGCGGTCGTCGACTCGGACGCCGCGCGGGCGCGGACGATCGCCGCGAAGCACGGCTGCCGGGCGCTCACCGGGCCGGGGGGTCTCGCGGGCGAAGTGGACCTGGCGTCGATCGCGGTGCCGACGGAGCAGCACCACGCCGCGGCGCTGCCGTTCCTGGAAGCGGGCGTGCACGTGCTGGTGGAAAAGCCGATCGCGACCACGCTCGCGCAGGCGGACGCGATGATCGCGGCGGCGAAAAAGAGCCGCGCGCTGCTCGCGGTCGGTCACCTGCAGCGCTTCAACCCGGCGTTCCGCGCGCTCGCCGCGGCGTTCACGAAGCCGCTGTTCATCGACTGCGAGCGGCTCTCGGGCTTCAAGCAGAGGGGCATCGACGTCGACGTGGTGCTCGATCTCATGATCCACGACCTCGACCTCGTGCTCTCCATGAAGAAGGAGAGCGAGGTGGGAAGCGTCTCGGCCTGCGGCTTCCAGGTGCTCACCGACTCGATCGACATCGCCAGCGTGAGGATCGAGTTCGCCGACGGCTGCGTCGCCAACCTCTCGGCGAGCCGCGTGAGCCAGCAGCCGGTGAGGAAGCTGCGCGTGTTCCAGCACGACCGCTACGCCTCGGCCGACCTGCAGGCGGGAAAGCTCCGCATCGTGCGCCGCGACGAGAAAAAGGGCGGCATCGCCGAGGACGAGTCGGCCTACGACGACCGCGACGAGCTGCGCGCCGAGATCGCGAACTTCATCGACGCCGCGCGCGGCGGGCGAGCGCCGCTCGTGGCGGGCGAGGACGGGCGCCGGGCGCTCGACCTGGCGCTCGAGGTCGGGCGCCTGGTGCGCGCGCGGCTCGAGCGCTTGCGCGCGGTGGCGACGTGAAGGTCCCGATCCTCGACCTCGCCGCCGAGCGCGCGCAGATCGGCGCCGAGGTCGCCGCGGCGCTCGAGCGCGTGCTCGCCTCGGGCCACTTCATCCTCGGCCCCGAGGGCGCGGCGCTGGAAAAGGAGATCGCGGCGCTCGTCGGCGTGCCGCACGCGGTGGCGTGCAACTCCGGCACCGATGCGCTGCACCTCGCGCTGCGCGCCGCGGGCGTGGGGCCGGGCGACGAGGTGGTGACGCCCGCCTTCACCTTCATCGCCACGGCGGAAGCGATCTCCTACGTGGGCGCGACGCCCGTGTTCGCCGACGTCGATCCCTCGAGCTTCAACCTCACCGCCGAGACGCTCGAGCGCGCGCTCACGCCCGGCACGCGCGCGGTGATCGTCGTGCATCTGTTCGGCCAGTGCGCGCCGATGCCGGCGATCGCCGAGCTGTGCGCGCGGCGCGGCATCGTCCTGGTGGAGGACTGCGCGCAGGCGATCGGCGCCGACTGGGAAGGCCGGCAGGCGGGCGCCTGGGGCGAATTCGGCTGCTTCTCGTTCTACCCGACGAAGAACCTCGGCGCCTACGGCGACGCGGGCCTCATCACCACGCGCGAGGCGCGCCACGACGCGCGCCTCAGGATGCTCAGGCACCACGGCAGCCGCCAGACGTATCTGCACGAGGAGATCGGCTACAACAGCCGCCTGGACGAGCTGCAGGCCGCGGTGCTGCGCGCGAAGCTGCCGCACCTCGCGCGCTTCACAGCCGCGCGCCAGAGGCACGCTGCGCGCTACCGCGAGCTCCTCGCCGGCGCAAGCCTGCAGCTGCCCGCGGCGCACGGCCGCGGCGCGCACGTCTACCACCAGTTCACGGTGCGCCTCGCGAACCGCGACGCCGCGCGCAAGGCGCTCACCGAGGCGGGCGTCGGCAGCGGCGTCTACTACCCGATCCCGCTGCACCGCCAGCCGGTGTACGAGAAGGAGTTCGGCGGCCTCTCGCTGCCGCAGGCCGAGGCCGCGGCGCACGAGGTGCTCTCGCTGCCCATCTACCCGCAGCTCACGGACGAGCAGATCCGGCACGTGTGCGGGACGCTGCGCGCTTGCCTCTGATCGCGTTCACGAAGATGCAGGGCGCCGGAAACGACTTCGTCGTGCTCGATGCCACGCGCGCGCCGCTCGAGCTCGCGCCGGAGCAGATCCGGCGCCTCGCCGACCGGCATTTCGGCGTCGGCTGCGACCAGGTGCTGGTGGTGGAGCGCGCGCGCGAGGCGGGCAACGACTTCGGCTACCGCATCTTCAACGCCGACGGCGGCGAGGTCGAGCAGTGCGGCAACGGCGCGCGCTGCTTCGTCAAGTTCGTGCACGCCAAAGGCCTGACGAAGAAGCGCGAGATCCGCGTCGAGACGCCCGCCGGCGTGATCGTGCCGCGGCTGGAAGCCGACGGCGAGGTGAGCGTCGACATGGGCGCGCCGGTGCGCGCAGTGCCGCTCGTGCAGCCGCTGGAAGTGAACGGCGAGCGCGTCGAGCTGGCGATCCTCTCCATGGGCAACCCGCACGCGGTGCAGCTCGTCGCCGACGTGGCTGCCGCGCCGGTGGCCACGCAGGGCCCGCTCATCGAGCGCCACCCGCGCTTTCCGGGCCGCGTGAACGCCGGCTACATGCAGGTGGTGGAGCGCCACGGGCTGCGGCTTCGCGTCTGGGAGCGCGGCGCGGGCGAGACGCTCGCCTGCGGCACCGGCGCCTGCGCCGCGGCGGTGGCCGGCATCGCGCGCGGTCTTCTCGATTCGCCGGTGCGCGTGCAAACGCGCGGCGGAGCGTTGACCATCGCTTGGGCGGGCGGCGACAATCCCGTCTGCATGAAGGGCCCCGCGCAGGCGGTGTTCGAAGGATCGATCGAACTATAAGGGCGACCCGCCTCATGACCGCAGAAGAAGTCGCGCAGTTTTTCCGCACCCATCCGCAGTTCTTCGACCAGCACCCGGAGCTGCTGGAGTCGATCTACGTGCCGCACCCCTACGGCGGGCGCGCCATCCCGCTCTCGGAGCGCCAGATCCTGTCGCTGCGCGACCGGGTGAAGGTGCTGGAAGCGAAGCTCGGCGAGCTGCTGAAATTCGGCGAGACGAACGACGCCATCAGCGAGAAAGTGCACCGTCTCGCCACCGGCCTTCTCGGCGCTCGCGATTTCGGCGCCGCGGCGCAGGCGCTGCAGTTCCACCTGCGCGAGGATTTCTCGGTGCCGCACGTGGCGTTGCGGATCTGGGGCCGGGTGCTGCCCGCGGGTGGGCCGGAAGCCGCGCCGGTGGATGACGAGCTGCGCGCGCGCGTGGAGGCGATGGGCGCGCCGCTGTGCGGCCCGGCCGCGGGGAGCCCGTTCCTGCCCTGGTTCGGCGACGCCGCGGAGCACGTGCGCTCGCTCGCGCTGGTGCCGCTCGGGCGGACCAAGGCCGTGGGGCTGCTCGCGCTCGGCAGCGAGGACGCGCAGCGCTTCTACGCCGAGATGGGGACGCTGTACCTGCGCCGCATCGGCGAGCTCAGCGCGGCCGCGCTCGCCGCGCGGCTCTAGGGACGCGGCCACGCACCCGGACGAGCCCGTAGTCCGCGAGTACCTCGGCGCGCTCGAGCACCAGCGGCGCCTGGCGCGGCGCAGCCTCGAGATCTACCGCCACAACCTGGACACGCTCCTCGCGCTGCTGGGCGAGGCGCGGCTCGACAAGCTCGATGCGGTTCAGGTGCGCCGCTTCGTCGCGCGGATGCACGCGCGCGGCCTCGCGCCGCGCTCGCTCGCGAGCCTGCTCTCGGCGTGGCGGGGGCTGTATCGCTGGCTCGTGCGCCACAAGGGCTGCCGCGCGAACCCCGTGGACGGCGTGCGCGCGCCGAGGCCCGGCCGGCGCCTGCCGAAGGCGCTCTCGGTGGAGCAGGTGCAGCGCCTGCTCGAGGCGGGGGCGGACGCGGCGCCCGCGGCGGCGCGCGACCGCGCCATGTTCGAGCTGCTCTATTCGTCGGGCCTCAGGCTCGCCGAGCTCGTCTCGCTCGACGCGGGCGACGGGCGGCTCGACCTGCGGGAGGGCGAAGTCACGGTCACCGGCAAGGGCTCGAAGACGCGTACCGTGCCGGTCGGCGCGCGCGCGAGGCAGGCTCTCCAGGCCTGGCTCGGCGTGCGCGCGCAGCTCGCCGCACCGGGCGAAAAGGCGCTGTTCGTCGGCGCGCGCGGCCGGCGCATCGCGCCGGGCGTGGTGGAACGCGAGCTGCGGCGGCTCGCCACGAGGCAGGGCGTGCCGGGGCGGCTGCACCCGCACATGCTGCGCCACTCGTTCGCCTCGCACGTGCTGCAGTCCTCGCAGGACCTGCGCGCGGTGCAGGAGATGCTCGGGCACGCGAGCATCGCCACCACGCAGGTCTACACGCACCTCGACTACCAGGCGCTCGCGCGCGTCTACGACGCCGCGCACCCGCGGGCGAAGAAGAAATGAAGCAGGCGCTGATTCTGAAGAAGGGGCGCGAGAAGTCGCTCAAGCGCCGCCATCCCTGGATCTTCTCCGGTGCGATCGAGCGCGTCATCGGCAAGCCGGCGGCGGGCGACACGGTGGAGGTGAAAAGCGCCGAAGGCGCCGTGCTCGCGCTCGCGGCGTACAGTCCCGAGTCGCAGATCCGCGCGCGCGCCTGGAGCTTCGAGGCGGGCGCGGCGATCGACGCGGCGTTCTTCAAGGAGCGTATCGCACGCTCGCTCGCGCGCCGCGCGGGGCTCGCCGCGGCGAAGCACTCCAATGCGCTCAGGCTCGTGCACGCCGAATCCGACGGCCTGCCAGGGCTCGTCGTCGACCGCTACGACGACGTGCTGGTGGCGCAGTTCCTCTCGGCGGGCGCCGAGCGCTGGCGCGAAGTGCTGCTCGACGCGCTCGCCGAGGCCACGGCCTGCGAAGCGGTGTTCGAGCGCTCGGATGCCGAGGTGCGAAAGCTCGAGGGCCTCGCGCCGCGCGTCGGCTTGGCGCGCGGCAACCGCGAGGCGCGGCGCTGCCCGATCGTCGAGTACGGGCTCAACTTCCGCGTCGACGTCGAGGAGGGGCAGAAGACCGGGTTCTTCCTCGACCAGCGCGAGAACCGCCAGCGCGTGCGCACGCTCGCCGCGGGGCGCGAGGTGCTGGACGGCTTTTCGTACACCGGCGGCTTCGCCATCGCCGCGGCCGCGGGCGGCGCGCGGCGCGTGCTCGCGGTCGAGAGCTCGGCGTCGGCGCTGGAGGTGGCGCGCGACAACCTCGCCGCCAACGCGCTCGATGCCTCGCGCGTCGAGTTCGTGAGAGCCGACGTCTTCGCGCACCTGCGGCTGCTGCGCGACCAGGGGGCGCGCTTCGGCCTCGTGGTGCTCGACCCGCCGAAATTCGCGCCCACCGCGGCGCAGGCGCGAAACGCCGCGCGCGCCTACAAGGACGTGAACCTCCTTGCCTTCAAGCTGCTCGCCCCCGGGGGGCTGCTCGCCACCTTTTCCTGCTCGGGCGGAGTTTCCAGCGAGCTGTTCCAGTCGATCATCGCCGGCGCCGCGCTCGACGCGGGGGCCGAAGCGCAGATCATCGAGCGCTTCCACGCCGCCGCCGACCACCCAGTGGCCCTCGAATTCCCCGAAGCCGACTACCTGAAAGGCCTGCTGCTGCTTAAGAAATAGGGACAGTCCCTATTTTTCTCATTTGCAAATGAGAAAAATGGGGACTGTCCCCATTTATACTTGGCGCATGCAGCAGGAACAGATGGTGCCGGTGACGATCCTCACCGGCTTTCTCGGCGCGGGCAAGACGACGCTGCTGAACCGCATCCTCAAGGAAGACCACGGGCAGAAGATCGCCGTGATCGAGAACGAGTTCGGCGAGGTCGGCGTCGATGCCGACCTGATCGAGAAGTCCGAGGAGCAGATCCTCGAGATGAACAACGGCTGCATCTGCTGCACGGTGCGCGGCGACCTGGTCCGCATCCTCGGCGAGCTGAAGGACAAGAGATCCAGCGGCGCGCTCAAGTTCGACCGCGTGGTGATCGAGACCACCGGCATGGCCGACCCCGGCCCGGTGGCGCAGACCTTCTTCACCGACGAGGACATCGGCAGCTATTACCTGCTCGACTCGATCCTCACCGTGGTCGACGCCAAGCACGCCCCGCGGCAGCTCGACGAGTTCCGCGAGGCGCAGGAGCAGGTCGGCTTCGCCGACCGCATCCTGATGTCGAAGACCGACCTCGTGTCGGCGGAGGACGTGAAGAAGCTCGCCGCGCGCATCAAGCACATGAACCCGCGCGCGCCGGTGCAGCCGGTGCACTTCGGCAGCGCGCCGATCGCAGAGATCCTCGACATCCGCGGCTTCAACCTGAACGCCATCCTCGAGCTGGACCCCGAGTTCCTCGTCGATGCGCACCACGAGCACGCGGACGCGGTGGCCTCGTTCGTGTTCCGTTCGGACAAACCCTTCGACGGCGACAAGCTGGAGCAGTTCCTCTCCGGCATGATCCAGGTCTACGGCCCGGATCTCCTTCGCTACAAGGGCGTGCTGTGGATGAAGGGAAAATCCCGGCGCGTCGTGTTCCAGGGCGTGCACATGATGATGGGCGGCGACATGGGCAAGCCCTGGGCGAAGGGCGAAAAGAAGGGATCGACCCTCGTCTTCATTGGCAAGAACCTGCCCAGGGACTTGTTCCTCGCCGGCCTGGAGCAGTGCCTGGCCTGAGCGGCCGGCGCCGCTCGCTCACAGGCTCGTCTCGAGGTCGATCTCGACCAGCTCGCGCACGGCCTTTCGCACGAAGCGCATCTGGCTCCTCGCGCGCCGGCAGCCCAGGCAGACGGCGAGGTGCAGGCGCAGCGCCACGCGCTCGCCGAAGGCGAGCTCGCGGTCCAGCCCCTGGGACACGAGGCGCGTGGTTTCCTTGCAGGTCAGCATCATTTTCCGAACCAGGTCTGCTGCAGGCACTCGCGCAAGCTCATGCGCGCGCGGTACAGCATCACCCAGCAATGGGTCGGGGTGATGTCGAGTTCCTTACAGATCTCGGGGGTCTCCAGCCCGAGGTGCTCGCGCAACATGAAGACTTTCGCGGTGCGCGAGGGCAGCCGCTCGAGGCACGTCTCGAGCGCGCGAAAGAACTGCGACTGCCCGAGCGCGCCGTCCGGGTCGCCCCAGCCCGCGGGGCGCTCGGCCCAGTGGCCGTTGCGCGCGAAGAGCGCGTCGAGCTCCTCCGGGCCCTCCTCGGCCTCGGGCGGCAGCGCCGGCTCGCGCGCCTGGCGCCGGACGGTGTCGACGATCTTGTGCTTGAGGATGCCCGTGAGCCAGGTGCGCAGGTTGGCGCGCCCGGCAAAGCCGGCCTCGCCGGCGAGCGCCGCGAGGAGCGCTTCCTGCACCGCGTCCTCGGCGGCCGCCGCGTCCCGGAGCTGCAGGCTCGCGAAGCGCAGCAGGTAGGGGCGCAGCGCCTCGATCTGGGCGCGGAAGTCGGCGGGGGGCGGCATCGGGGGCAAGGGGATTCTAAAGGAGGGGGACTTGAATCCGCTGCGGGGATCCCCAACTGCAGTGCACGGGGCATAGTCCCCCATCGATTCGCAAAGGAGAGACGACATGAGCAATATCACCCGTTTTGATCCGTTCAACGAGCTGGTCGACGACCTGTTCAAGGGCTTCCTGGTGCGGCCGCTCGCCTACGAGGGGCGCGAGGCCGTCGCCCCGCGCATGAAGGTGGACGTGGCCGAGAAGAACGGCGCCTACCTGGTCACCGCCGAGGTGCCGGGCGTGAAGAAGGAAGACATTCACGTGAGCGTGGACGGCGCGCAAGTGACGCTGGAAGCCGAAGTGAAGCAGGAGCGCGAGGCCGGCAAGGACGAGCGCGTGCTGCACGTCGAGCGCGTCTACGGCAAGGCGATGCGCAGCTTCACCCTGCCGCAGGAGCTCGACGAATCCAAGGTCGAGGCGAAGTACCGCGACGGCGTGCTCGAGCTGACGCTGCCGAAGAAGGCCGCGGCGGCGCGCAAGCAGATCGCCATCCAGTAACCTCGCATCCGCAACACCGCAGGGCCGGCGCGCGAGCGCCGGCCCTTTTTTGTTTGTAGAATCCCCGCACATGAACGCGCCTTCGGACCCGCAGCCGGACGCCGCCCTGAAGGCGCGCATCCTCGCGGAGGCGCTGCCCTACATCCAGCGCTTTCACGGCAAGACCATCGTCGTCAAGTACGGCGGCAACGCCATGACCGACGAAGCGCTGAAGACGGGCTTCGCGCGCGACGTGGCGCTGCTGAAGCTGGTCGGCATGAACCCGGTGGTGGTGCACGGCGGCGGGCCGCAGATCGAGAGCATGCTCGCGCGCCTGGGGATGAAGGGCGAGTTCGTGCAGGGCATGCGCGTCACCGACCGCGCCACCATGGACGTGGTGGAGATGGTGCTCGGCGGCCAGGTGAACAAGGAGGTGGTCGAGCTCATCAACCACGCCGGCGGCAAGGCGGTCGGGCTCACCGGCCAGGACGGCGTCTTCATCCGGGCGAGAAAGCTCATGCTGCCCGGCAAGGACAACGGGCGCGTCGACCTCGGCCAGGTGGGCGAGATCGAGTCGATCGACCCCTCCGTGATCTCGGCGCTCGAGCAGGGCGGCTTCATCCCGGTGGTGGCGCCGATCGGCACCGGCGTCGACGGCACCACCTACAACATCAACGCCGACCTGGTCGCCGGCAAGCTCGCCGAGATCCTGCGCGCCGAGAAGCTCGTCGTGCTCACCAACACCCCGGGCGTGCTCGACAAGGAAGGCAGGCTGCTCACCGGCCTGACGCCGAAGAAGTTCGACGACCTCGTCGCCAAGGGCGTGATCTCGGGCGGCATGCTGCCCAAGATCGGCTCGGCGCTCGACGCCGCGAGGAACGGCGTGAAGAGCGTGCACGTCATCGACGGGCGCGTGCCGCACGCGCTGCTGCTCGAAGTGATGACCGACCAGGGCGTCGGCACGCTCATCAAGAGCAAGTAGCCGCATGCGCCTCGTCGGCCTGCCGCCCTCGCGGCGGGTGTGGATCTTCGATCTCGACAACACGCTGCACGATGCGCACGCGCGCATCTTTCCGTCGATGCACGAGCAGATCAACGCCTGGCTGAGGCGGCGCTTCGACCTGGACGAGGCGGGCGCGAACGCGATGCGGCGCGGCTTCTGGCAGCGCTACGGCACCACCATGAACGGCCTCGTGCGCCACCACGGCACCGACCCGCGCGAATTCCTCGCCGCGACGCACCGGTTCCCCGAGCTCGCCGACATGGTGGTGCACGAGGCCGCGGTGCGCCACGCGCTCGCGCGGCTGCCGGGCCGCAAGCTCATCTTCTCCAACGCCCCGCGCCGCTACGTACACGACGTCATCCGGGCGCTCGGCGTGGCGCGCTTCTTCGACGCCGTGTACACCATCGAGAGCACGCGCTACCGCGGCAAGCCGGCGCTCACGGGGTTCCGGCTGCTGCTCCGGCGCCACGACCTCGACCCCCGGCGCTGCGCCCTGGTCGACGACATGCTGGAGAATTTGCGCACCGCAAAGCGCCTGGGCATGGCGACGGTGTGGGTGAGCCGGGAAAAAAGGCGCGTGCCCTACGTCGACCTGCGGGTGTCTTCGGTCACGCGGCTGCCGGCTCTCGTCTTTCGCTACTCGGGGCAGTAGAATTTCCCGATGCCCCGGGCCAAAGGCGAGCGCAAGCTCGAAATCCTCAAGGCGCTCGCGCAGATGCTCGAGGCGCCGCGCTGGGAGAGAATCACCACCGCGGCGCTCGCGGCGAGGCTCGATGTGTCCGAGGCCGCGCTCTACCGCCACTTCGCCTCCAAGGCGCAGATGTACGAGGGCCTGATCGAGTTCATCGAGACCTCGGTGTTCACCCTGGCCAACAAGATCACCAGCGACGAGGGCGACGGGCGCAAGCAGGCCGACCGGCTGCTGGAAATGCTGCTCGCGTTCGCCGAGAAGAACCCGGGCATGGTGCGCGTCATGACGGGCGACGCGCTGGTCGGCGAGCACGAGCGGCTGCAGGCGCGCATGAACCAGTTCTTCGACCGCTTCGAGGCGACGCTGAAGCAGGCGCTGCGCGCCGCCGCCGACGGCGACGCCGCGGCGCACGCGGCGATGCTGCTCCGGTACGCCATCGGCACGCTGCACCAGTTCGCGAAGAGCGGCTTCGCCAGGAAGCCCACCGAGGGCCTCGTGGCGCAGCGCGCGTTCCTCTCCGCTTGAAAAGCCTGCTCGTCGCGGCCGCCCTCGCCGCCGGCGCCGGCGGCGCGCTGGAGGTGACCCCGGCGCGCACCGAGGCCGCGGGCCATGCGGTCACTCACGGACTGCTGGTGCTGAATCTGGTGCGCAGTTGCCGGCAGTACCGCGAGCAGCTCAAGCACGACCCGGACGCCGCGCTCGCCGCCTGGCGCGCGCGCAACGCCGAGCGCGCCTCCGCCGCCGAGAGCTACCTCGTGTACGCGAGCGCCGCGATCGAGCGCCAGGAGGGCGCGGCCGCGGCGGAGGCCTACAACGCGCGCACGCGGGCGCTCTTTCGCCGCAAGGCGAATACGGCGCTCAACGACATCTTCGAGCGCATGCGTCCGCAGCCCGGCATCTGCGCGCGCTGGATCGAGGCCATCGCCGCGGGCGAGGCCGACCTCAACTGGGAGTCGAAATACGTGCCGGCGCTCGATGAGCTGGTCGAGTTCGAGCGCCGGGTGCGCGAAGGCAGGACGCGCTAGCGCGCGCCGCACACCGCGCAGCTCGGATCCTTCTTCACCTTGACGCTGCGCAGCTCCGACGCTTTTGCGTCGAACAGCGTCAGCTGCCCGAGCGGCGTGTCGCCCGCCTCGGCGAGCAGCTTGACCGCCTCCAGCGCCTGCAGCGCGCCGATGGTGCCGGTGAGCGGCGCCAGAACGCCCATCGTCGAGCACTGCACTTCCTCGACTTCGCCCTCCTCGGGAAACAGGCACGCGTAGCAGGGCGCCTCTTTCCTGCGCAAATCGAACACCATCAGCTGCCCGTCGAAGCGGATGGCGGCGCCCGAGATGAGCGGCCGCGAGAACTTCACGCAGGCGCGATTGAGCAGATGCCGCGTGGCGAAGTTGTCCGAGCAGTCGAGCACCACGTCGGCGGCCGCCACCAGGCGCTCGGCCTCCTCGGCCGTGACTCTCTGCGCGAGCGGCACGACCTCGACCTCGGGATTGACGGCTGAAAGGGTCTTCAGCGCTTCCTCGACTTTCTTCCCGCCCACGGAATCCGTGCGGTAGAGAATCTGGCGCTGCAGGTTCGTGAGATCGACCGTGTCGGCGTCGGCGATCGTCAGCCGCCCGACGCCGCTAGCCGCGAGGTACAGCGCCGCGGGGCAGCCGAGCCCGCCCGCGCCGACGATGAGCGCCGCCGCGGCCCGCAGCCTTTCCTGGCCCTCGACGCCGAATTCCTCGAGGAGGATATGCCGGGAGTAGCGAAGGAGCTGCTGGTCGTTCAGCTGCCGGACTTGTTCTCGGCGACGG
>Ga0326597_10002452_pt1 | contig 27668 bp, 26 predicted proteins | sample RVTome_12_FD_203789 | JGI IMG/M metagenome (GOLD analysis project Ga0326597, IMG submission 203789) | Soil microbial communities from uranium-contaminated site in the Upper Colorado River Basin, Wyoming, United States - RVT100D185 | ecosystem: Environmental > Terrestrial > Soil > Contaminated >... | reverse complement strand
GAGGATTGGCCTTGCCCTTGGTGAGCTTCATCACCTGCCCCACCAGCGAGTTGAAGGCTTTCTCCTTCCCGCTCCTGTAATCCGCAACCTGCTGCGCGTTTCCGGCGATCACCTGGTCGCAGAATCTTTCCAGCTCGCCGGTGTCCGAGATCTGCCTCAGCCCGCGCTTTGCGATAATGTCGTCGACGTCGCCCTCGCCCGCCCAAATTGCTGGTAGCACCACGGAACTCGCCGCTGTGATGGAAACCGTTCCATCAACGACGCGTTCGGACAATTGTTTGAGCTGTTCTGAAGTCACTTTGCTTTTTCCGAAATCGAGGTTTTCCTCATTAAGTCTTGCTCTGAGCGGGCCCAGAATTAGACTTGAGAGTACTGGCACTTGTGCCGGAAAGGTGCCCTCAAAAGCCTCCAAGGAGAATGTCGAGGTCGCCCGATCGCCCGTCAATTGATCTGCCTGGCGGGCGGGAACGCCAATCCTAATCAGTTCCGTGCGCTCGTCCTCAAGGGATCTCAGCATCGATTTTCCAATTTCTCTGATCCAGTCTTCAGACACCTCGAGCGGCAACAGGTCCGGGTCGGGAAAGTAGCGGTAGTCGTGCGCCTCTTCCTTGGTGCGCATCGACCGCGTCTCGTCGCGGTCGGCGTCATAGAGCCGCGTCTCCTGCTCGATCTTTCCGCCGTCCTCCAGAATCCCGATCTGGCGCTTCGCCTCGAACTCGATTGCGCGCTCGAGAAAGCGGAATGAATTGAGGTTCTTGATCTCGCAGCGCGTGCCGAGCTTCTGGGACCCCGCGGGACGTACCGACACGTTGGCGTCGCAGCGAAACGAACCTTCTTGCATGTTGCCGTCGCAGATCTGGATTTCCTCCACGATCAGCTTGTGCAGCGCCTTCGCGTAGGCGACGGCCTCCTGCGCCGAGCGCATGTCGGGCTCGGAAACGATCTCGAGGAGCGGCGTACCGGCACGATTGAGATCGATGCCGGTGAGGTCGTGGAAGCCCTCGTGCAGCGACTTGCCGGCGTCCTCTTCCAGGTGCGCGCGCGTAAGCCGGACCGTCTTTTTCCTGCCGTCCACATTGACCGAAATCGAGCCGCCCTTCACGATGGGCGTCTCGTACTGGCTGATCTGGTAACCCTTGGGAAGGTCGGGGTAGAAGTAATTCTTGCGGGCGAAGATGGAGCGCCGGTTGATGTTCGCCGGATTGTTGCCGTTTACCGCCAGCCCGAAACGCACCGCCTTCGCGACCGCCTCGCGGTTGGCCACCGGCAGCACGCCCGGCAGCGCGATGTCCACGGCGCACGCCTGTGTGTTGGGCGCGGCGCCGAACGCCGTCGACGCGGCGGAGAACATCTTCGAGCGCGTGTTGAGCTGCGCGTGGGTCTCGAGCCCGATGACGATTTCCCAGTTCACGTGGGAGCTCTTGTCAACCGCCAAGACGCCAAAGAGCATTCAAGAAATACAACTCAAGCAGACCGGTCGCCCTGTTCTCTACCGCAGTTAATGCTCGGCCGTTCAATTTTCGAGCTGTTGTTGATTGCATCTTGACGCCATGGCGGTTCAATCTATGCCTTTCGGGGCACGCGTGTGCCAGTCGGTCGCAAGCTGGTATTGATGGGCGATGCCGAGCATCTTCGCCTCCGCAAAGTAGTTGCCGACGATCTGCAGCCCGACCGGCAGTCCCTTGGCGTCGCTGCCGCAGGGGATGGACATACCCGGCAGCCCGGCGAGATTCGCGGGTATGGTGTAGATGTCGTTGAGATACATCTGCACCGGGTCGCCCATCTTCTCGCCGATGCGGAACGCGGTGGTGGGGCTGGTCGGCCCCATGATCACGTCGCAGCGCTTGAACACCTCCGCGAAATCCCGCGCGATCAGCCGCCGCACCCGCTGCGCCTGGATGTAGTAGGCGTCGTAGTAGCCGTGCGAAAGCACGTAGGTGCCGATCAGTATCCGGCGCTTCACTTCCTGTCCGAAACCCTGGGCGCGGGTCTTCTTGTAGAGGTCGAGGAGATCGGAGTATTCCGGCGCGCGGTAGCCGTAGCGCACTCCGTCGTAGCGCGCGAGATTGCTCGAGGCCTCCGCCGGCGCCAGCACGTAATACACCGGCACCGAGAGCTTCATATTGGGAAGGCTGACCTCGACCGTTTCGCAGCCGAGCCTCCTGAACTCCGCCACCGCCGCCTCCACCGCCTTGACCACGCCGGGCGCGGCGCCTTCGGCAAAGAATTCCTGGGGCAGGCCGATTTTCAGTCCTTTCAGCGGCTTGCCCAGCTCGCGCGTGTAGTCCTCGCGCTCCCGGTCGAGCGAGGTGGAGTCGCGCGGGTCGAAGCCCGCCATCACGTTGAGCAGCAGCGCGAGATCCTCGGCGCTGCGCGCCATCGGCCCACCCTGGTCAAGGCTGGAAGCGAACGCAATCATGCCGTAGCGCGACACCACGCCGTAGGTGGGCTTCAACCCGCAGATGCCCGAGAGCGCCGCCGGCTGCCGGATCGACCCGCCGGTATCGGTGCCGATCGCGCCCGGGGCAAGCCGCGCTGCCACCGCAGCCGCCGAGCCGCCCGAGCTGCCCCCCGGCACCTTGTCCACGTCCCAGGGATTGCGGACCGGCCCGTAGTGCGAGGTCTCGCTCGACGAGCCCATGGCAAACTCGTCCATGTTGGTCTTGCCGAGGGCGACCGCGCCCGCCGCGTTGAGCCGCTCCACGACATGGGCGTCGTAGGGGGAGGTGAAGTTGGACAGTATCTTGGAGCCGCAGGTGGTAAGCCACCCCTGGGCGCAGAAGATGTCTTTCTGGGCGATGGGGATGCCGGTCAGCGGCTGTCCCGTCCCCGCCGAACGCATCCGGTCCGCCGCCTCCGCCTGCTTGAGGCTCCGTTCGGGATCGAGCGTGATGAAGCAGTTGTACTTCGGATTTAACCGGTTGATCCGGTTTACGAAATGCCGCGTCAACTCGACGCTGGAGAAGGCGCGGGCGGCGAGGCTGGCGGAGAGGCTCTTGAGAGTGGCGTTGTGCATTGCGCCCCGCCCGCACCCCGCCTTACTCGATCACCTTGGGCACGAGGTAGAGACCGCTTTCCACCTGCGGGGCGACCGACTGGAACAGCGCGTGCCGGTCGGATTCCGTGACGGAGTCCTCGCGCAGCCGCTGCACCACGTCGAGCGCGTGCGACATCGGCGCGACGTCCCGGGTGTCCACCGCCTGCATCTCGGCGATGAGCTTGAAAACGTCGTTCAATTGCGACAGCACGGAGCGCGCCTCGGCCTCGTCGATCTCGATCCGCGCGAGGTCGGCGACGCGCTTCACGTCCTCCAGCGTCAAAGCCATGTTACCCCGTGCACAAGAGCCTTAAAAATCGAGGCTGCATAGGGTATCATAACCGTCCGAGCTGTTAGGCCAAATCCCTTTGGGTGGAAAGCGTTATGTTGGGTTTCTTGAGTAGCTACTTTAACGACGACCTGGCGATCGATCTCGGTACCGCCAACACGCTGATTTACGTGCGCGGCAAAGGCGTCGTGCTCGATGAGCCTTCGGTGGTCGCGATCCGCCAGGAAGGCGGGCCCAACGGCAAGAAGGTGATCCAGGAGGTCGGGCTCGCTGCCAAGCAGATGCTCGGCCGCACGCCCGGCAACATTTCCGCCATCCGCCCGATGAAGGACGGCGTCATCGCCGACTTCACCGTCACCGAGCAGATGTTGAAGCACTTTATCAGGAAGGTGCACAACACGCGGTTTTTCAAGCCGAGCCCGCGCATGATCATCTGCGTGCCGTGCGGCTCTACCCAGGTCGAGCGGCGCGCGATCCGCGAGTCGGCGATCGGAGCCGGCGCCTCCAGCGTCTATCTGATCGAGGAGCCGATGGCGGCGGCGATCGGCGCCGACCTGCCGGTGGGTGAACCGACCGGTTCGATGGTGGTGGACATCGGCGGCGGCACCACGGAAGTGGGTGTGATCTCGCTCGGCGGCCTGGTCTACAAGGGCTCGGTGCGCGTCGGCGGCGACAAGATGGACGAGGCGATCATCAACTACATCCGCCGCAACTACGGCATGTTGATCGGGGAGACCACCGCCGAGCAGATCAAGAAGGAAATCGGCTCCGCCTTCCCCGGCTCGGAAGTGCGCGAGAAGGAGGTGAAGGGGCGCAATCTCGCCGAGGGCATCCCGAGGAGCTTCACGATCTCCTCGAATGAAATCCTGGAGGCGCTGACCGAGCCTCTCAACGCCATTGTTTCCGCCGTCAAGTCCGCGCTCGAGCAGACACCGCCCGAGCTCGCCGCCGATATCGCCGAGAAGGGCATGGTGATCACCGGCGGGGGTGCGTTATTGCGCGACATCGACCGCCTGTTGATGGAAGAGACCGGGCTGCCGGTGATCGTCGCGGAAGACCCGCTCACCTGCGTCGTACGCGGGTCCGGCAAGGCGCTCGAAAGGGTCGACCGGCTGGCCACCATCTTCACCAACGACTGACGGTGCAGTTTCGAGTTTCGAGTTTTCAGTTTCCAGTTAACCCCCACGCCGCCGGCGTGCCCGAGACGACTCGAAACTCGGAACTCGGAACTCGGAACTGCTGATGGAATACTCGCCGCCGCCGTTCTTCAGGACCGGCCCCACGCCGCTCGCCAGACTGCTGATCTTCGCCGCGCTGTCCCTCGCATTCCTCGTCGCCGACGTCCGCTTCAACTACCTCGACACGCTGCGCCAGATCGCGGCGGTGGTCGTCTACCCCCTGCAGCGCATCGCCGCGGCGCCCGCCAGCATCGCGCGGCGCATGGGTGATTTTTTCACCACGCACGGCTCGCTGCGCGAGGACAACGCCCGCCTGCGGCGGGAGAACTTCGAGAATGCGGCGTTGCTGCTCCAACTGAAGGGGCTGCAGGCCGAGAACCGGCAGCTGCGCGAACTGCTTGCCGCGCGCAAGCGCATCGACATCGAGCTCGCCGCCGCCGAGGTGCTGTACGCGGCGCGCGACCCGTTCTCCCGCAAGCTGGTCATCGACCGCGGCTCGCAGCAAGGCGTGCGGCCCGGGCAGCCGGTGGTGGACGACCGCGGCCTGGTGGGCCAGGTGACGCGCGCCTATCCGTGGCTCGCGGAAGTCACGCTCGTCACCGACAAGGGGCAGTTCGTGCCGGTGCAGAACGTGCGCAACGGCCTGCGCGCCGTGCTGTCCGGAACCGGCAGAGACGGCGCGCTGGAGCTGCGGTTCATCCCCCTCAATGCCGATTTCCGGAACGGCGATGAACTCGTCACCTCGGGCATTGACGGGGTCTACCCGCCCGGGCTGCCGGTAGCGCGGGTGGCCGAAGTCGAGCGCAGCGTCGATCAGATTTTTGCCCGCATCACCTGCACGCCGCTTGCCGGCGTGGCGAACCACACGCACCTGCTGGTCGTCAGCGGCAGCCGCGAGCTCCCGCCGCGGCCGGTGGGCGAGAAGAAAAAAGCGCGGGGCAAGCAACCGAGGAAGGGTTGATGGCCGACACGCGCATCGCGCACCAGGAGATCCTGCTGCCCGTCCGGGCGGGCTTCATCGCCCTGACGCTGATCGCGGCGCTGATGCTGAACCTGCTGCCGTGGTCCGGCGCGTGGCTGTGGATCAAGCCCGATTTCGTCGCGCTGGTCGTGCTCTACTGGTGCATCGAGCAACCGCGGAAGGTCGGATTCGTCTCGGCCTGGATGATGGGACTGTTCATGGACGTCGCGGACGGCACGCTACTCGGCCAGCACGCGCTCGCCTATTCGATCCTCGCCTACGCCGGCATCGTGCTGCACCGCCGCGTGCGCATGTTCTCGGGGACGCCGCAGGTGGTGCATATACTGGTGCTGCTGCTGCTGAACGACCTCATCGTGCTCGCCGTCCGCCTCGCGGCCGGCGCGGATTTTCCGGGGCTGCAGTACTTCATCGGCAGCTTCGTCGCGGCGGCGCTCTGGCTGCCGCTGGGCGCGCTGCTCAAGCACCTGCTGCGCCCGAGGCTCGATCCCGACCAAATCTAGCGTATTGCGATGAACTCCGAGCTGTCGATCAACCCCGGAATCGAGTTGCGCAACGCGCAGCTCGAGCTGCACCACTTCCAGGTGCGCCTGGCAATCGCGGCCGGCTTCGTGCTCCTCGCCTTTCTGCTGCTCGCCGGCCGGTTCTTCTACCTGCAGGTCATCAGGCACGGCGAGCTCTACACGCTGGCCGAAGCGAACCGCATCTCGATCGTGCCGGTGTCGCCGAACCGCGGCGTCATCGTGGACCGCAACGGCGTCGTGCTCGCCCACAACTATTCGGCCTATACGCTGGAGGTCGAGCCGGACCGGATCGCGAATCTGGAGAACCTGATCAACGAGCTCGCCACCGTGGTCGAGATCACGCCGCGCGACCGGCGGCGTTTCCGGCGGCTGCTCGAGGAGAGCAAGACCATCGGCAGCCTCCCGATCCGCACCCGCCTCTCCGACGAGGAGATCGCGCGCTTCGCGGCGGTCCGCTACCGGTTCCCCGGCGTCGAGATCAACGCGCGGCTGTTCCGCCAGTACCCGCAGGGCGACGTGTTCTCGCACGTGGTGGGCCACATCGGCCGCATCAACCAGCGCGAGGTCGAGCAGCTGCAGGCGGAAGGGCTCACCGCGAACTATCGCGGGACCGACTACATCGGCAAGACCGGGCTCGAGCAAAGCTACGAGCGCACCCTGCACGGGACCACCGGCGTCGAGGAGGTCGAGGTCGATTCCGGTGGACGCCCGGTGCGGACGCTCTCGCGGACACCGCCCGTATCCGGCAACAACATCGTGCTCAACCTCGACGCGCGCCTGCAGGAGGTCGCCTACCAGGCGTTCGGCAACCACCGCGGCGCGTTGGTCGCCATCGATCCGGCGACGGGAGGCGTGCTCGCGTTCGTGAGCAAGCCGGGGTTCGACCCCAATCTCTTCGTCGACGGGATCGATTCCCTCAACTGGAACGAGCTCAACAACTCGCCCGACAAGCCGCTCGTCAACCGCGCGCTTAACGGCACCTACCCCCCCGGCTCCACCTTCAAGCCGTACATGGCGCTCGCCGGGCTGACCTACGGCAAGCGCACACCGCAGCAGACGATCCACGATCCCGGCTACTTCATGTTCGGCGGGCACCAGTTCCGCGACAGCCATCCCGGCGGGCACGGCATCGTCGACATGTACAAGTCGATCGTGAAGTCGAGCGACACCTACTACTACATGCTCGCGAACGACCTGGGCATCGACGCGATCGCGCGCTTCATGGCGCAGTTCGGCTTCGGGTCCCGCACCGGCATCGACATCGCGGGCGAGGCCGCGGGCGTACTGCCCTCGCAGGAGTGGAAGATGCGCCGGTTCAACCAGAAGTGGTTCGCGGGGGAGACCATCAGCATCGGCATCGGGCAGGGCTACAACGCCTATACCCCGCTGCAGCTCGCGCAGGCGGTCGCCATGCTCGCCAACGGAGGCGTCGCATACCAGCCGCGGATCGTGAACGCCCTCGAGGACTTCCGCACGCGCGAGCGCGCCTCCATCGAGCCGCGCCGGCTGCGCGCGCTGGGGGTGAAGGACGAGCATCTGGCGGTGGTCAGGCAGGCGCTCATCGGCGTCAACAAGGAAGGCACCGGGGCGCGCTCGTTCGCGGGTGCGGCGTACGTGAGCGCGGGGAAGACCGGTACCGCCCAGGTCATCGGCATCAAGCAGGGCGAGAAGTACGAGGAGAGCCGGGTGCAGGAGGAGCTTCGGGACCATTCGCTGTTCATCGCCTACGCGCCGGCGGAAACGCCCCGCATCGCGCTCGCGGTGATCGTGGAGAACGCCGGCTTCGGCGCGCGCACCGCCGCGCCGCTCGCGCGCAAGGTGCTCGACTACTACCTCCTTGGCAAGCGGCCGCGCCCGGAACCGCGCGGCAGGAGCAACGATGCATCCAGCAGTTAGACGGCTCGCGTACTCCCTCACGCGCCAGATCGACGGCGCGCTCTTGGGAATCGTGCTGGCGCTCGTGGCACTCGGGCTGGTGGTGCTCGTCAGCGCGTCCAATCTGAATGCGGCGCGCGTCACGGGGCAGGCCGCAAATATCCTGATCGCGCTGGGCTTGCTGTGGCTGTTCGCCAATATCCCGCCGCATTACCTGATGCGCCTCGCGCTGCCGCTCTACGTCCTCGGCTTGCTTCTCCTCGTCGCAGTGGCGCTGTTCGGCGACGTGGTTCACGGCGCGCGGCGCTGGCTCGATCTCGGCGTCACCCGCATCCAGCCCTCCGAGTTCATGAAGATCGCGGTGCCGCTCGCGCTCGCGTGGTACTTCGACCGCCACGAGAAGACGCTGCGGCTCGGGAACTACGCGGTCGCCGTGGTGCTGCTGCTCATCCCGGTCGGGCTGATCGCGCGGCAGCCCGATCTCGGCACCGCGGTGCTCATCACCGCAGCGGGGTTCTTCGTGCTGTTCCTCGCGGGGCTGCCGGGGCGCGTCATCGCCGGACTGGCGATTGCCGCGGCCGCCGCACTGCCGCTCGTGTGGTCGGCGCTGCGCGACTACCAGCGGCAGCGCATCCTGACGCTCTTCGACCCTTCCCAGGATCCGCTCGGCAGCGGCTACCACACGATCCAGTCCATGATTGCGGTCGGATCGGGGGGCTGGTTCGGCAAGGGCTGGCTGAACGGCTCGCAGACCCATCTCGACTTCATTCCCGAGCGCACCACCGATTTCGTGTTTGCGGTCTTTGCCGAGGAATTCGGGCTGCTCGGCTGCCTGCTGCTTCTGGGCCTCTACCTGGCCGCGATCTCGCGCGGCATGCTGATCACCGCCAACGCGCCGACGATGTTCGCGCGGCTGCTCTGCGGCGCGATCACGCTCACCTTCTTCACCTATGCCTTCGTCAACATGGGCATGGTGAGCGGCATCCTGCCGGTGGTGGGCGTGCCCCTGCCCTTCATCAGCTACGGCGGCACCGCGCTCGCCTCGATCTGCCTGGGCTTCGGCATCCTGATGAGCGTCAACAGCCACAAGAAACTCGTACAGACCTAAGGATGAAGGCGGAAGGAGGAAGGATGACCCCTATATGGCTTCGCCTAACGGATGAAGGCGGAAGGAGGAAGGATGACCCCCTCGCTGCGGTAGCTCAATCTAGATCGCCCTTCATCCTTCATCCTTCATCCTTCATCCTTGCCGCGGCGGCGCTGCTTGCGGCTGCGGCATTGAGCGGCTGCGGCACGCCTGCCAAGCGCGAGCCGGCGCGGCCCGGCGGCTACTACCTCGACGACGGGCCGGGCGCGAAGCCGCCTGCAAACCTCGACGGCATCCCCGACGCGGTGCCGCGCGTTGAGCCCATCAATCGCGGCACCGCCCGCCCCTACGTCGTCATGGGAAAGAGCTATACGCCGATGACGTCGCTGGCGCCGTACAAGGCGCGCGGCATCGCCACCTGGTACGGCCGCCGCTACCACGGCAAGCCGACCTCCTCGGGCGAGACCTACGACATGTACGCCATGACGGCGGCGCACACGACGCTCCCGATCCCGAGCTACGCGCGGGTGACGAACCTGAAAAACGGCAGATCGGTGGTGGTGCGCGTCAATGACCGCGGGCCGTTCGTGGACGGCCGCATCATCGACCTCTCCTACACCGCCGCCCACCGCATCGGCGTGCTCGCCGGCGGCAACGCGCTGGTCGAGGTCGAGTCCTTCCTTCCCGACGGCGCCGGGACGATGGTCGCCTCGACGCCGCCGCAGCCCGCGGCGTCCGCGCCGAAGCCGGAAGGTGCGCCACTCGCAGCGGCGCAGGCGCCCGAACCGCCTGCCGCACAGCTCCCGGACCCGGGACCGCTCCCGGCGGCAAGCGCCAACGCCCCTCCCGTTCCGGTCACGACGGATGCCGGCGGCGTCTACCTGCAGCTCGGCGCATTCGGCTCAAGGGAGAACGCGGAAAATTTCCTCGCGCGGATGAAGCTCCAGATCGAGTGGCTCGCAGCCGCGCTGCATGTCTTCAGCCGCGACGGGCTCTACCGCGTGCACGCCGGGCCGTATCCGCGGGAAGCGGAGGCGCGGCGCGATGCCGACCGCATCAGCCAGTCGCTCGGGGTGAGGCCCTTCGTCCTGACGCGGTGACTGGAGTCCCGGCTTACCCTTCGAGCCGGAAGACGATCGGCACCAGCATCCAGGACTCGATCGCATCCGCTCCGCGGCGGGCAGGCGTAAAGCGCCAGGCCTTGACCGCTTCCAGCGCGGCGGCGTCGAGGTGCGGCGAGCCGCTCGAACGCTCCACTGCCACGCGCGTGGCTAGGCCTTCGGGCGTCACCCGCACGCGCAGCGTTACCGTCCCCTGCTCCCCGGCGCGCCTCGAGGCCAGCGGATAGCGCGGCGCCGGGTTGCGCAGGTATGCGGCGCTGGAACTGGCCGGCGGCAGGGCAGCTGCGCCGGCATTTGCCGGCTCGTGTGCAGCGACCGTCCGTTCCGGAACCGCAGCGGGCTCGCCCGCGAACGAGGCGCTCTCCATCTCGCGGGATTCGGACGTCACCGCAACCGGCGTGCCCTGCCTGTCCTGCAGCACCGGTGGAGCCTTGACCGGACGGACTTGGGTCCGGGGCGGCAGAGGAATCGGCGGCGCGGCGAGCTCGCGAGGGGAGACGGCGAGTTCGTCGGCTTTCAGCAGCAGCACTTCGAGGGCGGCGGCATGCGGCAGCTCGCGATCATTTCCCGGTCCCGGCAGCACCACCAGCACCGCCGCGTGCACCGCGATGCTGCCAAGGAAGAAGACGGCGAGCGCACGGCCGGCGCGCCGGCGGCGGGATTCGACCGCGCGTGCAGTCACCGCGCACCGCCCTGGAAAACGGGGATTACTGGGCGACCGCGACGGCGTCGGTCAGCCGATAGTACTTCGGCCCCGTCATAGGCGTGCCTCAAGTTCCGCAAGTCAAACACGTGTCATCCTCCATCACGACCCCTGTCGGCAGCGCAAACAATTCAATGGAGAAGCTCACCCACGCCGCCGATGACGGCGATGCCAAGCCCGATCAGCAGCATCTGCTTGGCCGTCTCCAGGGGTTCCGGGCGGCGGTGCAGGCTCGGGATCAGATCGGCCACCGCGACATAAAGCAGGCTCGCCGCGGCCGCCGCAAGCACGGTGGGCAGCACCTGCGGCTCGTCGGCGAAAACAAAATAACCGGCAAGCGCGCCGACGATCGTCGCAAAGCCGGCCGTGATGTTGTAGGCGAATGCACGAGCTCGCCGAAAGCCGGAGTGAACGAGCACCGCGAAATCGCCCACGTGTTGCGGAACCGCGTGCGCGACGATGGCCAGCGTCGCCGCCACACCGAGCTGGAAGGTGACGAGAAAGGACGCGGCGATCACGATGCCGTCACAGAAGTTGTGAACGCTGGTGCCGATCAGGATCATGATGCCCGAGCGTCCGCCATCGGTTCCTGCCGTCGCAGCCCCCCGCCCGTGTAACGCGTGGTCGTGCTCGGACTCCTCGCCGTCGGCGCGATGCTCCTCGTGACCGTGCGCATGCCGCCACAGCACGAGTTTTTCGAGCAGGAAGAAAACGAGCAAGCCGACCAGCACGATGCCCATCACCTGGGCGGCACTTCCGCCCTCGAGCGCTTCGGGCAGGAGCTCGAGAAATACCGCACCCAGCAGCGCACCGACCGCGAAGGACACCAGCCGCGAGATCCAGCCCGAATGCAGTGCCAGCGTTGCTGCGGCAGCGATCGTCGAAAGCACACCCGCGGCGAGCGCGGCTGCGAGAATGTAGGCAAATGTCGTCATGGTGGGCCGCTCAAATCGATGCGATGCGCCGCGCAGAATCGCCGCGTCCGCATCGAGGGTCAATGCCGGTGTTGCGCGTGGCCTTGCGGCCGGTGCCGGCCCGCCCGCGTCGGAACGCAGCCGGCGCACAGGCCCTTCACGGTCAGCTCGATCTCCTGGGAGCGATAGCCGGACGGCAGCGGGATGCTCCGTGCCGCTGCCGACTTGTCCAGGCAGATCACCTCGCCGCAGTCGTTGCACTTGAAATGCGCGTGCCGCTGCGCGTGCGCCTCGTCCGCAGCATTGAATCGCCACACGCGGTCCTCGCCTGCAATCCGGTGTGCGAGTGAGTGCGCCGTGAGCCATTCCAGCACCCGGTAAACCGTCACGCGGTCCATTCCCGCGCCGCCATTCACGCGCGATTCGACCTCACGATGGGTGAGTGCACTACGGGCCGCCAGCAGGACGGCCAGCACTTCGACGCGCTGGCGCGTCACGCGCGCGCCGGTGCGCCGCACTATCGTTTCGGCGCGATCGTGAAAGGATTGCGTCATGGCCGCCATTAGATCACGGCGCGCGCGCTCTCGCAACCGTGTTGCATTAGAGCCGGCGCGCGATATACTCCCGGCGATGAAAACCGTCCTGCTCGCGCTGATCGACGGCTACCGGCTGCTGCTGTCCCCGTTCTTCGGCGCGCAATGCCGCTTCTACCCCACCTGCTCGAACTATGCGCGGGAGGCGATCGAGGCGCATGGCTCGCTCAAGGGATCGTGGCTCGCGATCCGGCGCATTGCGCGCTGCGGGCCGTGGCACCCGGGCGGCACGGACCCCGTGCCTCCCAGGACTCACTAGCCGGCGACACGGCAGAGAAGCCCCTTGAGGTACTCGCCTTCCGGAAAGTTGAGCGCGACGGGATGGTCGGGACCCGCGCCGAGACGCCCGATGATCTGCGCCTCCACGCCGGCGTCAAGCGCCGCGCCGGCGATGATCTTCTGGAAAAGGTCAGCTGAGACCCCGCCCGAGCACGAGAAGGTAACCAGCAACCCGCCGGGCCGCAGCAGCTTGAACGCGAGCAGGTTGATGTCCTTGTAGGCGCGCGCGGCCTTGGGCGCGTGCGCGGCGGTGGGCGCGAACTTGGGCGGATCGAGCGTGATGAGGTCGAACTGGCGGCCCCGGTCGCGCCATTGCCGCAGCATCTGGAACACGTCGCCCCCGACCCAATCCACACCGGCCAGGCCGTTCAACTGCGCATTGGCGCGCCCGAGACCGAGCGCTTCGGCAGAGCTGTCCAGCGCCAGCACCGATCGCGCCCCGCCAGCCGCCGCGTTGAGCGCGAAGCCGCCGGTGTAGCAGAAACCGTCGAGCACGTCGCGCCCTCGCGCCAGGCCGCGTACCCGCAGGCGATTTTCGCGCTGGTCGAGGTAGAAGCCGGTCTTGTGGCCGCGCTCGAGATCGACCTCGAACCGGATGCCATGTTCGCTCACCGCAATGCGCGCCGGCTCGCGCGGGCCCCGCAAAGGTCCGGTCGCGGGCGGGAGCCCCTCCAGCGCCCGCACTTCGGCATCCGAGCGCTCCCAGATCCGGCCGATGCCCTCCACGTGGAGCAATGCGTCCGCGATGGCGTCGCGCCAGCGCTCCGCCCCCGCGCTGGTGAGCTGCACCACCGCGGTGTCCCCGTAGCGGTCCGCGACTACGCCCGGCAGCCCGTCCGATTCGCCGTGGAGCAGCCGGTAAGGGTCAGTGGCCGCTCCGTCGAAGTATTCCCGGCGCTGGGCCGCCGCCCTGGCAATGCGCTCCTCGAAGAACGCGCGGTCTATGCCGCGCTCGGTCCAGTCCCACACCCGCGCCACGATCTGGGACTCCGGGCTGTAAGCCGCCACCGCCAGGAGCTCGCCGGCCGCAGAGCGCACTTCGACGGTGTCTCCCGCATCGGGCTTTCCGTGGACCTTTGCCACCGCGCCGGAGAACACCCAGGGATGGCGTCGCTTGAGCGACTTCTCCCGCCCGGGCTTGAGGATCAGCTTGTTCAAGGTTTCTTTTTTGCGCGCGGATGCGCCGCGTCGTAGGCCTTCGCAAGATGCTGGAAGTCGAGGTGCGTATACACCTGCGTCGTGGAGATGCTCGCGTGCCCGAGCATTTCCTGCACCGCGCGCAGGTCGCCGCTCGACTGCAGCAGGTGCGAGGCGAACGAATGCCGCAGCGCGTGCGGGTGCACCTTGTCCGCCAGTCCCAGCTTGCGCGCCCAGAACTTCAGGCGCGCCTGCACCGCGCGGGCGCCCAGCGCCTTGCCGTCGCGCCCGACGAACAGCGCCTGCTCGCCTGGGCGCGCGAGCTCCGCGCGCACCGGGACCCACGCGCGGAGCGCGGCGAGCGCGAATCTGCCCACCGGCACCACCCGGGTCTTCGCGCCCTTGCCGGTCACGCGCACCGTAGCGTCGCGGACGTTGACGTCGTCCGGCTCGAGGCCGGTCAGCTCGGATAGCCGCAGGCCGGAGGAGTAGAGAAGCTCCACGATCGCCTTGTCGCGCAGCGCAAGCGGGTCCGCCGCGGCGATATCCATCAGCCGCCCCGCTTCGTCCGGCGACAGCGCGTGCGGCAGGCGCTTCCCGGTCCGCGGCGCCCGTATACCCGCGCATGGATTGTGCGCATAGCCGTGATCGCGTGCGAGGTAGTTGAAGAAGCCGCGCCACGCCGAGAGCATGCGCGCCAGGGTCCGTCCATCGAGTCCCCGCGCGTGGAGCTGCGCCACGTGGCGGCGTATCTGCTGCGCATCCATGTGCTTGAGCGGCACGCCGCCCGCGAGCGCGAGCAGCGAAGCGATGTCGCGGGAGTAGTTTGCGACGGTGAGCCGGCTCAGGCGGCGCTCGTTGGCGAGGTGCTCCAGGTAGCCTCGCAGGAGCGGGTGCGCGGCGCGCTTTGCGGGTAATTCCGGGTCTGAGTTAGCGCCCACTTACATGACGTAACTGATTGATTCCGCTGGATAGTCGTAAGCTGGTCCGCATCGGCTCAATCTTTATTGATCACGCTTCATTACTTGAGATGCCGCGCAACCGCCGCACCGATCAGATCGCCCAGCCGCTTCAGGTAGAGCGTGCCCATTTCGGGGTAGAAGCGCTGCGGGTCCTCGCTTGCGAGCCCCAGCAGGCCGAAGGTCTCGCCGTCCCGTAGCGGCAGATATGAATACGAGCGCAGGTGGGAGCTCGAGTCGCCGAACCAGCCGGCGGTATCGACCGTGGCGTGGCCGCTGCAATAGGGGTTCGCGAGGCTCGCCGCGAACTCGCGTGAGGGCGCGCTCACCGGCCCGAACTCGGGCATGTCGCCGCGGTTCGCGCCGCGCCACAGCCGCAGCGCGACGTGCGGCACGGCGAAGTCCTCGCGCAGGTTGAGATAGACGGCGTTCAGGACGCCGCGCAACTCGGTTGCCGCAAGCAGCGCGAGCGCGATGCGGTGCACCTTTTCGCTGATCGCGTCGTTCTCCTCGCCGTACTGGATCACCTCGCGCAGCTTGCCCTCGATCTGCCGGTTCTTCTCGCGCAAGGTCAGGATCTGGCGCTCGCTGATCGGGATCGCGCGCCCGCCATGAGGGTGCGGGATGTAGATCTCGGCAAGCAGCTCGGCGTATTGCTCGAAAAAATCCGGGTGGTCCTTCAGATACCCGGCGACGTCTTCTGGTTTCATCGCTCTCCCTTCACAACTCGATCTCGCCTTCGAATACCGTTTCTGCGGGACCCGTCATCATCACCGGCTTGCCCTCTCCTGCCCATGATATACCGAGGTCGCCGCCGCGCGCGGTCACGGTGACTTCGCGATCGAGCAACCCGCGCAGCACACCGGCGGCCACCGCGGCGCACGCGCCGGTGCCGCATGCGAGCGTCTCCCCTGCTCCGCGCTCATGCACGCGGAGCAGGATGCGGCGACGGCTGACGACCTGCATGTAGCCGGCGTTGACCCGCTGAGGAAAACGCGGGTGGCGCTCGATCAGCGGGCCTTCGGCGGAGACCGGTGCGCGCTCGACGTCCGGGACGACCTGCACCGCATGGGGGTTGCCCATGGACAGCGCACTGATCTCGAGCCGCCGCCCGTCCACCTCGAGCGTGTAGCTCGTGGCCCGCGCCGGGGCCTCGAACGGGATGCGGGAAGGCTCGAACTCCGGCACGCCCATGTCGACGGTGACGCGGCCGTCGTCCTCGAGCCGCGGTACGATCACGCCCGCGCGCGTGCCGACGCGCAGCTCACGCTTCACCGTGAGGCCGCGGTCCCGCACGTAGCGCACGAAACAGCGCGCTCCGTTGCCGCATTGCTCCACCTCCCCGCCGTCGGCGTTGAAGATCCGGTAATAGAAATCGGTGTCGGACTGCCGCGGCGGCTCGACCTGCAGGACCTGGTCGCAGCCGATGCCGAAATGGCGATCGGCGATGCGCCTTAGCTGCTCGGGAGTGAGCGCCAGGGGACGGACAAGGGCGTCCAGAACGACGAAATCGTTGCCCAATCCATGCATTTTAGTGAATTTTAGACGCATTTAGCCGCAATATCTACGATAATCCATGTAGATACAGCAATCCATGATCACCATCATGCCGGCTCCCACGGCTCGCATGGCAGCCGGCTCATTCACTATACCTTCTTGAATCCAAATGTTTTTCAGGCCGAGCTTTAGGCAATCATCCACGACCCCGTCGATGAACTCGGGGCGGCGGAACACGTTGACCAAATCTATGGGAACGCGGATTTCGCCTAGCCTCGGGTAGGCCTTGGCTCCGAGAACCTCCCGGGCCGAGGGATGAACCGGGATGATGGTGTAGCCAAATCCCTGCATCGCCTGCGACACGCCGTAGCTCGGCCGGGAAGGGTTGGGTGAGAGCCCGACCACGGCGATCGTCTTCACCCGCTTCAAGAGGGCGCACCGCTCCTCGATGCCTGGGTTTTCGAATCGCCCGGGCTTGCTCCCGTCCCCGGTCACCGGCCTGTCCTAAGCATGCCTGTCCCGAGCGTGCCGAACGGTCGAAGGATCACCCGCCACTGGTTTCACCATGATGTAGTCGTCCATGACGAAGCCGCCCCCGATGTCCTTCACCACCGCGTCGGCAACCCGAAAACCGTGCTTCAGATAGGCCGCGATCGCGTCGCGATTGTTCTTGTTCACCGCCAGTACCAGGCGGCTGCAACCGCGCTCACGGGCCACCGCGCCGGCGCGCTCGATCATCATGCCGCCATAGCCGCGGCGCTGGAGCCGGGGATGGACGTAGAGCTTGTCGAGCTTCATTTCGCCCGCAACGCCGGTGAGGAAGTAGGACGCAAACCCCGCCATCCTGCCCGCGATCATCAGCTTGTCCCACCACACCCCGTCGCGCAGAAGCTCGGCGAGCACCCCTTCGGCGTCGTAGCGTTCCGCGAGCATGTATTCTATCTGCGCGATGCTGATGATGGCGGGATAGTGCGCAAACCAGATCTCGCGCGCGAGCGCCGCGAGCCGCGCCACGTCCTCCGCCGCGAGCGGCTCGATATGGACGTGGTCTTCCGGTGCCATTCTCAATCAGGTCTTCCCTCGCGAGGGTCTTGCCGATGACGCTGCCTCGCGCAGCGCGTCGCACACACTTTTTACGGCGCTTTCCGTGAGCTGCGGATAAATCGGCAACGACAACACTTCCTGCGCTGCGCGCTCGGATTCCGGCAGCGAGACGCTCCCGTATTCCGGCGCGTAGACGGGCTGCCGGTGAACGGGTACGGGATAGTAGATCGCGCTCGCTACACCGCGCGCCGCAAGCTCCTCGCGCAACGCATCGCGCTTCGGGGCGCGGACAGTGAACTGATGATAGACATGGGCGCCGCGCCCGTGTTCGACCGGCAGTCCAACCGGGCTCCCGGCGAGCAAGCGCCGGTAAAGGCTCGCACGTTCTCGTCGCTGCGCGTTCCAGCGGTCGAGGCGCTTCAGCTTGACGCGCAGAATCGCCGCCTGCAGCTCGTCGAGCCGGCTGTTGTAGCCGATCATTTCGTGACGGTACGTAATGCGGCTGCCGTGGTGGCGCAGCATGCGCACGACCTCCGCCAGCTTCGCATCATTCGTCACCACCATGCCGGCATCCCCGTAGGCACCCAAATTCTTGGTGGGATAAAAGGAGAAGCAACCCAACGCGCCCCACGCGCCTGCGCGGCGCCCATCGAAGTCGGCGCCGATCGCCTGCGCGCAGTCCTCGATCAAGGTGAGCCCGCGCCGCTTGCAAATCGCGCCGATCCCGGCGAGGTCGGCGGTCTGGCCGAACAGGTGAACCGCGATGACCGCCCGGGTGGCCGGACCGATCGCCGCTTCACAGGCTGCGGGATCGAGGTTATAGGTCGCCGGATCGATGTCCGCGAACACCGCGCGCGCGCCCACATAAGAAACCGCCTCGGCGGCGGCGATGAAAGTGAACGACGGCGTGATCACCTCGTCGCCGGGGCCGATGCCTGCCGCGCGCAATGCCAGATGCAACGCATCAGTCCCGGAAGCGACCGCGACCGCATGTTTAACACCGAGGTAGGCCGCCACCTCGTGCTCCAGCGCCTCGCCTTCGGGGCCGAGAATGAAGCGACCAGAGGCGATTACCTTGCCCACGGCTTCGGCGATCTCCGTTTCAAGGTCGCGGTACTCAGCCGCCAGATCGAGCATCGGAACGTTCATGCGCTCTGCACCTTCGCCCCCAATGACATGCGCGCCAGCCTTTCATCGATGAGTCGACGCACCTCGATCGCCAGGGCGAGCGCGCGGCGGCCGTCCGCCCCGGATACCGCCGGTTCCCGGTTCTCGCGTGCCGCCGCGACAAAGGATTCGACCACCTCGCGCAGCGGATCCGCAGCCGGAAACGCGCGCTCATCCTCCTGCACGATCCTGCCGTCCTCCGCCCGGCGCACCACGCGGAGCTTGGCGTTTTGCAGATCCGCCGAAACATAGCGGTCGGAGCCAAACGCGCGCAGTTTTCTCACGGGCGTCTGGCTTATCCGGCTCGCCGAAAGGTTGGCCACCGACCCGTCGGCGAACTCGATGCGCACGCTGGCGATGTCGACGGAATCCGTCAATGCCCGGTAGCCGCAGGCGGATACCCATGAGATTTCCGCGCGCGCCATCGCGAGCACCAGGTCGATGTCGTGGATCATGAGGTCGGCCACAACGTCGACGTCTGCGCCCCGCTCCTTGAATCCGGACAGGCGCTCCGCTTCTATGAAGAGAGGCTGCGGCAGCATTGCCCGGAGCGCGGCGAACGCCGGATTGAAGCGCTCGAGATGCCCGACCGCGAGGCACGAGCCGCGGTTGCGGGCCAGCGCCACCAGGGCGTCGGCCTCCTCCAGCGTGCGCGCGATCGGCTTCTCGACAAGCACATGCAGGCCCGCCGCAAGGCACGCGCTCGCCACCGGATAGTGTCCGTCCGTCGGCACGACCACTGAAACCAGATCCACGGCGGGCAGCAGCTCTCGAAAATCCGCCACCGCCCGGCAGCCGTGGCGCGCGGCAATCTCGCGGGCGCGCGCTTCATTCGTATCGGCAACGCCCACGAGCTCCACGCCCTGGCAGGCCGCGTACTTTTCGGCGTGATACCGGCCAAGGTAGCCGACGCCGATCACGGCTGCGCGCAGCTTTCTCATTCCCGCCATTCTCCTACGAACCGGCCTCGTGTTGAATCAGTAAACGCTCGCTGCGCCGGGCGGCCGCGTCTTGAAGCGCTTGTGCACCCACAGATACTGTTCCGGCATCTCGAGTACGCGCTGCTCGATGAACTCGTTCACGCGCCGCGTGTCGCGCTCCTCGTCGTCCGTCGGAAAATCGCTCCACGCCGGATAGAAGGTGACGACGTAGCCGCCCGCACCGGGCAACTGGCGCGTCACGGCCGGAACCACGGCCGCACGCGCGAGCCGCGCGATGCGGGAGACGCCGGTAATCGTCGCCGTCGGGACGCCGAAGAACGGCACGAAAATCGAATCGCGCGGACCGAAGTCCTGGTCGGGCGAATAGTGGAACGGCAGGCCCTCGCGCATCGCGCGCACGAGGGGACGGATGCCTTCCCTGCGCGAAAACAGGCGCTGGGGGACGAAGCGCGTCCGCGCCCGCAGCAGCATGCGGTCCATCAGGGGATTCGACTGCCGGCGATAAATCGTGCATCCGGACCACTCGGTGGCGAGCCGCGTGCCGCCCATGTCGAGCCCGATGAAATGCGGCGCGAGCGCGATCAGTGGCCGCGCGCGCGCCGCCTCCAGGTGCTCGATCCCCTCGACGCGAACCAGCCGCCGGATGCGGTCCGTCGATGACCACCACAGGATGCCTTCCTCGAGGACCGCCCTGCCGAGCGCCTGGAAATGCGCCCGTGCGACCCTCTGGCGCTCGCTCTCGCTCCAGTGCGGGAAGCACAGCCCGAGGTTGGTGAGCGCCACATTGCGCCGCTCGCGCCCCAGCAGGTAGTACAGCAATCCCAGTCCGCGCCCCAGGGGGGCGAGCATTGGCAGCGGCAGCAGGCGCAACAGCCAGAGGAGCCCCAGCGCGACCCGTGTCAGCACGCTTCTGCTTTCGCGGGCGGCGGCGTGTCCACGCCCCGCGGCACCTTGTAGCGGCGATAACTCCACAGGTACTGCTCGGGACGGCGCCGGATCTGCGCCTCGATCGCGCGGTTGAGCGCAGTCTCGTCGAATCGCGCCGTGGGCACCTCCTCGAAATGCATGTGGTAGCCTCGCCCACCCGGCAGCCGCTCCGCGAAGACCATGATGATCGCCGCGCCGGTCGTCCGCTGCAGACGCCCGACGAGAGTCATGGTGTAGGCGGGGCGTCCGAAGAAATCAGCCCACACGCCTTCTCCGCCGCTCGGCGCCTGGTCGGGCAGCAGTCCCACCGTTCCCCCGTGCTGCAGCGACCGGTAGAAGGTGCGCACCCCGCTCAGGTTCGCGGGCGCGACGGTCGCCTGCCAGCGGCTTCGTCCCTCGATCATGAACGGCTCGAGCCACGCGATCCTGGGCTTTCGGTACATCACGGTCATCGGCAGCCGCTGCACGAAGTAGAGGGACACCATCTCGAAGCAGCCGAGGTGCGGCGTCACGATGATGATGCCCTTACCGCGCGCGCGCGCGGCTTCAACGACCTCCCACCCGTCGCACGCGACCGCAAGCCGCGCCACCTTTTCGTCGCTGCCGAACCAGACGGCGAGGAGCTCGAGCATGCCTTTGCCGGCTTCCACGACCGTGCGTCGCAGCAACGCTTTGCATTGGGCCTCGCCGCTGCAGATGCCACTCTCAAAGAGGTTCTCCTGCATCCGCGCGGCATACCGCGACGAGGACCAGTAGACGACCCACCCGAGGGCAGCGCCGGCGCGGTGCAGCCAGGAAAGTGGCAGGCGGGCGAGCAGTCGGGCGAGCGTGCGCAATGCGGCGACGAGCATGAATTTTGTTTATAAATCGAGGCTTATCTGCTATTCTATGCGCCTTTTTCGGTTTCACGAAACAACAAGATGAGCGATTTCCTGTTTACTTCCGAGTCCGTATCCGAAGGCCATCCCGACAAGATCGCCGACCAGATTTCCGATGCCGTGCTCGATGCCGTGATCGCGCAGGACAAGTACGGCCGCGTCGCGGCCGAAACGCTCTGCGCCACCGGCCTCGTCGTGCTGGCGGGACAGATCACCACCAAGGCCAACGTCAACTATGCCGAGCTGGCGCGCGACGTGATCAAGCGCATCGGCTACGACGACTCCTCGACCGGCTTCGACTATCGCTCGTGCGCCGTGCTGACCGCCTACGACCGGCAGTCCTCTGACATCGCCCAGGGGGTGGACGAAGGCAAGGGCCTCGATCTCGAGCAGGGTGCGGGCGACCAGGGCCTGATGTACGGCTTCGCGTGCGACGAGACGCCGCAACTGATGCCGATGCCGATCTTTTACGCGCACCGCCTGATGGAGCGCCATGCCGAGGTGCGCAAGGATGGGCGGCTGCCGTGGCTGCGGCCCGACGCCAAGTCGCAAGTCTCGGTGCGCTACGTGAACGGCAGGCCGCACCACATCGACACCGTCGTGATCTCGACGCAGCACGCGGAGGACATCTCGCACGAGCCGCTCTCGGAGGGTGTGATCGAAGAGATCGTGAAGCCGGTGCTGCCGAAGAACATGATCAACAAGGAAACCCGCTTTCTCATCAACCCGACCGGCCGCTTCGTGATCGGCGGGCCGCTGGGCGACACCGGACTCACCGGCCGCAAGATCATCGTGGACACCTACGGCGGCTACTCGCGCCACGGCGGCGGCGCGTTCTCGGGCAAGGACCCCTCGAAAGTGGATCGCTCGGCGGCCTACGCGGCGCGCCACGTGGCCAAGAACATCGTCGCGGCGGGACTCGCAAGGAAATGCGAGCTCCAGGTCGCCTACGCGATCGGCGTTGCGCGGCCGGTGAGCGTCTACGTCGAAACCTTCGGCACCGGCACGATACCCGACGACCGCATCGCGAAGCTGGTCGAGAAGCATTTCGACCTGCGTCCCAAGGGGATCATCAAGGCGCTCGATCTCCTGCGCCCGATCTACCTCAAGACCGCGGCCTACGGCCATTTCGGGCGCGACGAACCGGAATTCAGCTGGGAAGCTACGGACAAGGCGGCGTCGCTCAAGGCCGACGCCGGAAAATAGTCGAAGGAACGCCGGGTGGCCGCGCAGGGGCTCGTTGCGTTATAATTCGTCTCGCTGAGGAGCGTTGCGACCGGAAATTCCGGCCAGGCTCAGCACCCATCAACGGCGCTCGCATCGGAAACGATGCGGGCGTTTTGCTTTTATGGAGCAATCATGACTACCACGACCAACGACTATCGCGTCGCCGACCTGCGGCTGGCGGAGTTCGGGCGCAAGGAAATCGCGATCGCCGAGACCGAGATGCCCGGTCTCATGGCGCTGCGCGAGGAATACCGGGGCAAGCAGCCCTTGAAGGGCGCGCGCATCGCGGGATCGCTGCACATGACGATCCAGACCGCGGTCCTGATCGAGACGCTGGTCAAGCTCGGGGCGCAGGTGCGCTGGGCGTCGTGCAACATCTTCTCGACCCAGGATCACGCCGCCGCCGCGATCGCCGCTGCCGGCGTGCCGGTGTTCGCCTACAAGGGCGAAACGCTCGAAGAGTACTGGACTTTCACCCACCGCATCTTCGAGTGGGCGGACGGCGGCACCCCGAATATGATCCTCGACGACGGCGGCGACGCCACCCTGCTCGCGACCCTCGGCACGCGCGCCGAAAAGGATCCTTCGCTCATCTCGCGGCCGTCGAACGAGGAGGAAACCGTGCTTTTCAACGCGATCGGCAGCCGCATCAAGGCCAAGGCGGGCTACTACTCGCGCATCCAGGCCGGCATCAAGGGCGTGACCGAGGAGACCACCACCGGTGTGCACCGGCTCTACCAGATGGAGAAAGAGGGGCGGCTGCCGTTCCCGGCGATCAACGTCAACGACTCGGTGACCAAATCGAAATTTGACAACCTCTACGGCTGCCGCGAATCGCTGGTGGACGGCATCAAGCGCGCGACCGACGTGATGATCGCGGGCAAGGTCGCGCTGATCGCCGGATACGGCGACGTCGGCAAGGGCTGCGCGCAGTCCCTGCGCGGGCTGGGCGCGGTCGTGTGGGTGACCGAGATCGACCCGATCTGCGCGCTCCAGGCGGCGATGGAAGGCTACCGCGTGGTGACGATGGAGTACGCTGCGGACAAGGCGGATATCTTCGTGACCGCGACGGGCAACCTGCGCGTCATCACCGTCGACCACATGAAGCGTATGAAACACAACGCGATCGTCTGCAACATCGGCCACTTCGATTCCGAGATCGACATCGCCGGGTTGAAGCAATACCAATGGGACAACATCAAGCCGCAGGTGGACCACGTCATCTTCCCGGACGGCAAGCGGTTGATCGTGCTCGCCGAGGGGCGGCTGGTGAACCTGGGGTGCGCCACCGGGCACCCCAGCTTCGTGATGTCGAACTCTTTCACCAACCAGGTGCTGGCCCAGATCGAGCTTTTCGGGAACAGCGGGAAATACCAGAAAAAGGTCTACGTGCTGCCCAAGCACCTCGATGAGCGCGTCGCGCGGCTGCATCTGAAGAAGCTCGGCGCGGAGCTTACGGTGATGACCGAGGAACAGTGCCGCTACATCGGGGTAGATATCGACGGGCCGTACAAGCCGGACTACTACAGATACTAGCGATGAGGGCGGAATGCAGTCGCAGAAGAAGCTCCCGAAGACCTTCAGCTTCGAGTTCTATCCCCCCAAGACGGCGGCGGGGAAGGAGCGGCTGCGCGCGACCTGGAAGCAGCTCGGGCAGCTGAAGCCGAAATACTTCTCCTGCACCTACGGCGCGGGGGGCTCCACGCGCGAAGGCACGCTTGAGACGGTGCTCGAAATCCGGGCGGCCGGCTTCGAGGCGGCGCCGCACATCTCCTGCGTGGCTTCCTCCCGCGAGGACCTGAGGGCCCAGCTCGAGCGCTATAAAAGCAACGGGATCCGGCACGTGGTGGCGCTGCGCGGCGACCTCCCCTCGGGGCTCGCCTCGCTCGGCGAGCTGCGCTATGCGAACGAGCTCGTCGCCTTCATCCGCGAGACCACGCGGGACTGGTTCAAGATCGAGGTCGCCTGCTATCCCGAATTCCACCCCGAGACGCGCTCGGCCGCCGACGAAATCCGCCACTTCAAGCGCAAGGTGGACGCCGGCGCGAATGCGGCAATCACCCAGTACTTCTACAACACGGACGCTTACTTCCGCTTCGTGGACGAATGCGAGGCGGCGGGCATCGCCATTCCCATCGTTCCCGGCATCATGCCGATCGGCAATTTCGCGCAGCTCGCGCGCTTCTCCGACGCGTGCGGGGCGGAGATCCCGCGCTGGCTGCGGCTGCGGCTGGAGAGCTTCCGGGACGACACCGCCTCGATACGTTCCTGCGGGCTCGACGTCGTGACGCGCCTGTGCGACGACCTGCTGCGGGCGGGCGCCCCGGGGCTGCATTTCTACACGCTCAATCAGGCCGGACTCACTTCCACCATCTGGCAGCGGCTCGGTCTCTAAGAACCGCAGGAACTTAGTCCCTCCCGCCTCCTCCCGTCATCCGGCACAATGCCCGTAGCGAAACGCGGGCAAAAGGGGGCTACGGTGAGCTCGGATCCATCCGTCACACATACAAGTGCGCAGGAAACGCTGTTAAGGGCGATCGTCTCCGACGTCAAGGCGCGCTCGGCCGAGGATGCCGCGGCGCTGCTCGCGGAGCATCCCGCGGCGACCATTTCCTCGGTGCTGCTCGAGCTCAATCCCGGACTGGCTCAGGACGTCCTGGCGGAGCTGCCGGGCGGGCTTCAGGACGGGGTGCTGCACGCGATAGCGCCCGAGGTCGCACAGCAGTGGAAGCGCAATCAGGCCTACGCGCAGGGCACCATCGGCAGGCTCATGGAGCCGGTTTACGCCGTATTCCACCCCGCGATGACGGTCGCCCAGACCGTCGAGAAGCTGCGGGCGCTGATCAAGGTCGCGTTCATCACCTACGGCTACGTGATCGACGAGTCCGGCAAGCTGCGCGGCCTCATCACCATGCGCGACCTGCTGTTCGCGCCCGATGACGCCCGGCTCGAGACGCTGATGCTGCGCCGGGTGTTTACCCTCAAGCCCGAGACGCTGCTCAATGACGCGATGAAATCAGTGCTGGAGCGCCACTACCCGGTGTATCCAGTATGCGACGCGAACGGCGTGCTGATCGGGCTGGTGCGCGGCCAGGCGATCTTCGAGGAGCAGGCGATCGAAATCACCGCCCAGGTCGGGTCGCTCGTGGGCGTCGAAAAGGAGGAGCGGCTCGCCACACCGCTTACCCAGAGCTTCAAGTTCCGCCACCCGTGGCTCCAGCTGAACCTCCTCACCGCGTTCGTCGCCGGCGCGGTGGTCGCCATCTTCCAGGGCACGGTGGATCGCCTGGTAATTCTGGCCGTTTTCCTGCCGGTACTGGCGGGACAGTCGGGCAACACCGGATGCCAGGCGCTGGCGGTGACGTTGCGCGGCATTACCCTTGGTGAGTTGAAGCTGGGGAAGGAACGGGAGCTGGTGATCAAGGAAGCGCGGCTCGGTCTCTACAACGGCGCTCTCACCGGGCTCGTCGCGGGTATCGGCATGCTGGTCGTGGCGATCCTGCAGGACAATCCGCACGCCCTCGAGCTGGGACTCGTGGTGTGGGCGGCGCTCGTCGGCGCCTGCGTGACGAGCGGGGTATGCGGGGCGATGATCCCGATCCTGCTGAAGCGCTTTGGATTCGACCCGGCCACCGCCTCGAGCATCTTCCTTACCACCGCGACCGACGTGGTCAGCATGGGCATGCTGCTCGGGCTTGCCGCGCTCTTCATCGGCTGATTCATAGGGGAAATCGGCGTGAAGTGACCACTAACTTCAGGACCGATTTCAGCCCGTTTCGGGCCCTTCGGACGCCAGAGTTACGGCGTCAGGCTACAGCCTTGGTTTTGGTCTTCGCCTTCGCCTGCGCCGCCTTTGCGTGCATGGCGGCATAGGCTGCGTGCGCCGCGGCCTCCGCGTCGCCGACGTGCACGGGATAGCCCAGGTCTTCGAGCACCGAGCCGAGCGCGGACAGGCACAGCATGACGTTGTCCGGCCGGCAGGAATAGCCGAGCAGCCCGAAGCGCCAGATCTTGCCGGCGAGCGGCCCCAGCCCCGCGCCGATCTCGAGGTTGAATTCGGTCAGCAGCGTGCGGCGGACCTTCGCCTCGTCCACTCCCTCGGGGCAGAGCACGGCGTTCATCTGCGGCAGCTGGTGCTCCGGCTTTACCAGGAACTTGAGGCCCATCGCTTCCAGCCCGGCCTTGAGCGCCGTGTGATGCCGCCGGTGGCGTGCCCAGCTGTTCTCCAGTCCCTCCTCGTGGATCAGCAGCAGCGCCTCGTGCAGCGCAAAGAGCGCGTTGGTCGGCGCGGTGTGATGGTAGGTGCGGGTCGTCGCGCCCCAGTAGCCGAGCAGCAGGTTCATGTCCATGAACCAGGAATGGATCTTGTCCTTGCGCGATTTCACGTAGTCGACTACGCGCTCGGAGAACGATACCGGCGAGAGTCCCGGCGTGCACGACAGGCATTTCTGGCTCGCCGAATAGATCGCGTCCACCTTCCACTCGTCCACCAGCACCGGCGTTCCGCCGAGCGAGGTCACCGCGTCGACGATGGTGAGCGCGTCGTGCCGGTGCGCGATCTCGACCAGCGTTTTCGCATCCGACTGTACGCCGGTGGAGGTCTCGGCGTGCACGAAAGCGGCGACGCGCACGTCGCGATTCTTCTTCAGCGCGTCCTCGAGCTTGTTGGGATCCACCGGCTCGCCCCACTTGTCTTCCACCACCACCGGGATGCCGCCCATGCGCTCGACGTTTTCGATCATGCGACCGCCGAAAACGCCGTTGCGGCACACGATTACCTTGTCGCCGGGCGTGACCAGGTTGACGAAGCAATACTCCATGCCGACCGAACCCGGGCCGGAGATCGGGAAGGTCAGCGGGTTCTTCGTCTGGTAGACGTAGCGCAACAGCGTTTTCAGCTCTTCCATCATCTCGATGAAGACGGGGTCGAGGTAGCCGATCGCCGGCTGGCTCATGGTGGTGAGCACGCGCGGATGGATCTCGGTCGGCCCGGGCCCCATGAGCGTGCGTTGCGGCGGGTGGAAGGAGGTGATGCGTTTGGCAGGCGCGTAATCGCTCATGACGTCTTTCCCTGTGAGAGGCGAACCGAAAAGGCTTTCCCCGTCCGGCCGCGATTTGAGCTTGAGCGGCTTGCGGGTGTTGGCTTCGTTGAGGACCTCGACCGCGCTGATCCCCCCGGACGTGAGCGCTTCGACTTCCATCGCCCAACGCGCGGGCACGTAGCCTGACTTGACCCAGTTGTTGACGACCGCCCGGTCGAGCCGCAGCCGCCGCGCGACTTCCGCTTGGCTGCCAAAAAGAGCGACGAGGCG
>Ga0326597_10002451_pt1 | contig 27670 bp, 18 predicted proteins | sample RVTome_12_FD_203789 | JGI IMG/M metagenome (GOLD analysis project Ga0326597, IMG submission 203789) | Soil microbial communities from uranium-contaminated site in the Upper Colorado River Basin, Wyoming, United States - RVT100D185 | ecosystem: Environmental > Terrestrial > Soil > Contaminated >... | reverse complement strand
CGCTTCGAGAGGCACTGCACCGTCTCGCCGCAAATCATCGCTGGACCTGGTCCCCCTCGTGTCGGGACTTGCTCTTCTCCCTTCCCGGAGCGTCGCCGGGAAGACATCCGGTGGGCATCGTCTCGGACCTGAGCGCGGAGCAGCTCGACGGTCTGCTCGCCGACCTCCGATTGATCGACCGGATCGCCGGGGAGATCGCCGCCCTCGAGGCGTTGGCCGACCCGGGGACGCCGAAGATCGCCTATTGCTCCCCCGAGTTCGGCATCGACGCCCTGGTCCCCCAGTACTCCGGCGGTCTCGGTGTCCTCGCCGGGGACCATCTCAAGGCTTCCAGTGACCAGGCAATCCCTCTGGTCGGGATCGGGCTCTTCTACCGCCACGGGTACTTCGACCAGGGAATCGCCGACGGCGGCCAGGCCGAGACCTATCCCACAGTCGACCCGGCCGAGGTCGGGGCCTTCGACACAGGAGCCGTGGTCTCGGCCCCGCTCCCGGGCCGGGAGGTGGCGGCTCGGGTGTGGCGGATCGATGTGGGTCGCATCCCGCTTCTCGTTCTCGACACCGCCGTCGAGACCAACAGCGAGGAGGACCGCGCCATCGGCGACTGTCTCTACGGCGGCGACCGGCACCACCGCCTCGACCAGGAGATGGTCCTCGGGGTGGGCGGCGCCCGCGCCCTCGCCGCCCTGGGCTGGGACGTGCAGGTCCATCATCTCAATGAGGGTCACGCCGGGTTCATCGCCCTCGAGCTCATCGACCGGGTCATAGAGGACGGTGACCTGGGCGCGGCGATCGATCGGGTCCGGCCAGGGCTCGTCTTCACCACTCACACCCCGGTCCCGGCCGGGATCGACCGCTTCCACCGCGACCTGATCCTCCCCTATCTCCAGCCGTGGGCACAGCGATGGGGGGTCCCGCCCGAGGAGATCTGGGCCATGGGACAGGACCCCGGAGACGAGGACCTGTTCAACATGGCCGCCCTCACCCTCCGTCTCGCCAGCCACGCCAACGGTGTGTCACGCCTCCACGGAGAGGTGAGCCGGAATCTGTTCGCCGGCGTCGGAATCGGGGGGGAAATCGCCTCGATCACAAACGGGGTCCACGCCAGGACCTGGGTCGGGCCCGAGATACAGGCGACATTCGACGAGGTGCTGGGACCGGCCTGGCCCGACGGGGACCCGGAAACATGGGACCGGGTCGCGGGAATAGACGACCACCGGATCGCAAAAGTGCGAGCCGCCGCCTCGGGTCGGCTGGCGGACCTGGTCTCGGCCAAGACCGGGGGCCCCCTCGATCCCGAAGCACTCATCGTCGGCTTTGCCCGGCGTTTCGCCCCTTACAAGCGGGCCACCTTGCTGCTCAAGGATCCGGACCGTCTCCACCATCTCCTCGAAGACGATGACAGGCCGGTGCACTTCGTCTTTGCCGGCAAGGCCCATCCTCAGGACGCGTTGGGGAAGGCGCTGGTCGCAGAGATCGTCGGCTACTCGGTCTCCCCTTCGGCCAACCAGCGGTTCACCTTCCTCCCCGGATACGACATGGCTATCGCCCGCACCCTGGTCGAAGGTTGTGACATCTGGCTCAACAACCCGATCCGGCCGCGTGAGGCGTCGGGGACCAGCGGGGAGAAGGCGGCGCTGAACGGCGGGCTCAACTGCTCCATCCTCGACGGGTGGTGGGCCGAGATGTACGACGGGGCCAACGGCTGGGCGATCCCGGCCAGCGACGAGGAGGACCCCGAGTCGCGCGACGCGGCTGAGGCGGCGTCGATGTTCGACACCCTGGGCTCGATCCTCGACATGTACCACGCCGACCGCCCCGCCTTCCACGACCGGATCCGCCACGCCTGGCGCACCCTCGGCCCCAAAGTCACCGCCGCCCGCATGATCCGCGATTACGCATCCGACGTGTACGGCCCGGCACTGGAGAGAACCCGTCCCTGATCACAGGCAGGGAGGGGGCTACAGGGCCGGCGCCCGCCGTGTCGCCGAAGCTACTTGCTCGTCGGCCCTGGGCTCAGTCGTCCCCGTCGCCGTCACCCTGGCCGCCTTGTTGCACCTCGAAGCCCATCAGCTCAGCCAACTGGATGAGGCGGGTGGTGAGCTCCTCCCGCTCTTCGGACTCGTCGAGATCGGCGACCTCGGCGAAGGCACGCTCCAGTTCCCGGATCAGATCCTCACGATCGTCGTTCTCCCACTCCTCCATCACCCGGTCGAGCCGGTCCTCCACTTGACGAACCTCCCTGGGGTGGAACTCGGGGGGACCGAGACCGGCGAGCAGGCCACCGATCTCGCCCGCCACGCTCTCCGGAGTGTCCGAAGCTGTCGTGGTCGTTGCGATGGTGGTAGTCGTCGTGGGAAAAGTGGTGGTGACGGGGATCGTCGTCGTGGAAGGGGTTGTGCTCGTGGTAGTGATCGCTGCGGCCAGCGGGCCGTCCCCATCGTCGATCCCGCCAGGGTCACGGTCGGTCGTCATCGCAGCTGCGGCCAGGGCCAGAACCCCGAGCAGCGCGGCGACGATTGACCATCGAGCCCGCCCCCCGGGCATCGGCTCCGCCTCCCTGGTCGGGCCAGGCGGTAGACCGCTCACCACTGTGGGGTCCTCCGACGCAGCCCGAATCTCGCTGCGAGGCGGGACCATGTCGGCCCCCATCACCAACGTGGCCGAGCCGATCATGGCGGCGGCGAGCTCCCCGGCGGTAGCGGGGCGCGAGGAGGGGTCCCTGGCCATGGCGGCGGACACCGCCGATGCCATCTGGTCGGGGGCGATCCCGCGCAGACTCGGGGGCACGCCGTTGCGGACCGCCTCGAGCAGGGCGGCGGGGGTTTCGGCTTGGTAAGGCGGTGTGCCGGCGAGGAGCTCGTAGCTGACCGCCCCCAGCGAGTACACGTCGGACACAGGGGTGGCCGGGTCGCCGGCGAGGATCTCGGGAGCTAGATAGGTGATGGTCCCGACCAGCTCGCCCGAGTCGGTGATCGTCGCCGGGTCTTCGATGGTGCGGGCGATGCCGAAGTCGGCGAGCCGGGCCCGGCCTCCCGGCCCGAGGATCAGATTGGCCGGCTTGATGTCACGATGAACCACCCCCTGGGCGTGGGCATGGTCCAAGGCCGACGCCAGCTGAGAGACGATGTCGGTGACGGTCCCCGGGTCGAGGGGACCGGTCTCGGCCAGATGGTCGGCCAGCGTCACGCCCTCGATCAGCTCGAGGACGATGAACGGGCCCTCGTCGTCCTCTCCGCTGTCGAAGACGGTGACGATCCCGGGATGATTCAGGCCGGCGGCTGCCTGGGCCTCCCTCTGGAACCTCTGCGCCGCCACCGGATCGCCGGCCAGATGGGGAAGCAGGCGTTTGATCGCCACGAAACGACCGAGGAGCGTGTCCCTGGCCCTCCACACGGTGGCCATGCCACCGGTCCCGATCTGCTCGATCGGCTCGTAGCGATCAGCGATCATCGGGCCAGGTTATGAAGGAACCGGAGGTAGGAGGGCTTCCCCCTCCCTGATTGGGTTGGTCAGGTCCGCATATGGCCCCTGTGCACCCCGATTAGGGCGACTGCGACTCCCGATCCGGTTTCACCACCAGGACGTCACAGGCGGCGAGTTGGATGGCGCGGTGGCTGGTGCTGCCCAGGATCAGCGAGGCAAAGTCACCACGGCCCCTGGTCCCCACCACGAGAACCGAGGCACCGGCGTCGGCGGCATAGGCCACCAGGACGTCGGGGGGATAGCCCTCGAGATCGACCCTGGTCACCGAGACGCCGGCCTCGGACAGGGCCGGCTCCAGCTGCGACCAAACCGCCCTGCGCTCGCCCTTGGCCATTTCCCCCATGTCGATGGGGACTTCCATGTAGATCATGGGGGGATTGAAGACGTGCACCACGTGGAGCTCCGTTTCTCTCCGCCTCGCCTCGTCAAGGGCCCGGGCCAGGACCTTCACCGCGTGAGCCGAGGAGTCGACTCCTGCTACGACAACCATCTGAGACCTCCTTTGACATCATGGTCGCGGCGACGGATGCCAACAACCACTGTCGCACGTTGGGACGTGTTGGGACTTACGGCCCTTTCGCCGAACTGGCCCAATCTGCACATAATCAAGGATGACCCGAAGCAATACCGTGGCTTGGCCCAGCCGGTTGAGCAGGGCCACCACCCGGCGCCGCGTCCTCGCCGAGGAAATGGCCGATCTGGAGAAGATCGTCGCCGGCCCGGCGTCTGCCAAGGACTGGCTGGATCGGGTCGAGGCGGGTCTGACCGAACTTCGCCACGCATTGGACGCCCATATCGAAGAGGTGGAGGGGCCGGACGGCCTGTTGGCCGAGATCGTGGACATCGCCCCCCGACTCTCTTCCCAGACCGAGGACCTGAGAGAGGACCACATGGCCCTGCTCGGAGCTTGGCTCCGGGCCGAGGCCACGGTGAGAGCGGCACGCAACGACGGGTCGGACGCTGGGGCGATTGTCCGCCGCAGGGTGGTGACCCTGATCGGCCGGTTGACACGGCATCGTCAGGCAGGCTCGGACCTCGTCTTTGAGGCATACAACGTCGACATCGCCGCCTCTGACTGAGGGCAGGTGGGGAAATGAAGAAGGGGGTGGCTGGAAGCCACCCCCTTCTCCGCTCCGGGCGGGGTGTCAGGGAGAGCTGGTCACTTGTTGTGGCCCGGAGCGGACCCGGAATTCCCTGGAGAATCTGACTTCCCGGCGCCATCCGGCTTGCCGGCATGGTCCGGTCTCCCATTCGAGTTGCCGGCCTGGGCGTCGAGGTCGGTGTCCCCCGCTTCGTCCTCGGCTTTCTTGCCTCGCTCGCAATCGGCCTCCACGCTGGTGAAGTCGATGGTGCCGGTGTCACCCGCTCCCACCGGGTCGACCACGGTCTCGTCGCCGGCTTGGACCTGCTGATCGCCCTTGCCCAGATCGGACTGGGCCAGGTGACGGACCACACACCCGCGACCGAGGCCGTCATAGAGACTGTTGAAGAGCTTCATGAACATGCCATGGTTCACCTGGCCGTTGGGGCCGGACACGTCGCCCCCGCTCACCCCGCAGTCACCTCCGGCCCCGGAGTACTCGATCGGGGTGTCTGCCGGTTCCAGGTCGTCGGCGACCTCTTCCGCCGGCCGGTTGGGGAAGGAGACCACGACCCCGTCGTCCTCGAGGTTGTCGACGGGGATCACACCTTGGTCGTCGGTCTCGCCATAGGTTGCGGTGAGCGGGCCGTTCTCCAGGGTGCAGTCGTAGACCCCGTCCAGGGCGGACAGACCCCAGACGAAGATGCGATTGATCAGGTCGTAGCCGAAGTTGAACAGGGTGTCGGTGCCGGTGGCTTCGGTCTCCTCGACCTCGATGATCTCCTCGTCATCGGTCTGGGCCCAGGCAACACTGGAGCCGGCCAGCAGACCGACCACGACCATGACGGTGAGTCCGGAGCGTTTGAGTCTTCGCATGCGCATCCCTTCAGGCTCTCCCGGCTCTTCAACCAGGTAATCGCCGGGAGAGCGGATTGGGTTACGCAAGACCGGGAGGCTCACGCTTTCGCTTACCCCAGGTGAGCCCTCAGATCTTGGGAAGCTTGAACCCGGACTTCTCCACCACGTAGTCGCGGGACTCGAGGACCATGCGGCGCACCGCGGGCCAGTCGACGTGGAGCAGCTTGCCTGCACGCTTCATCACCCGGCCGGCGATGAAGACCGAATCGACGTTCGAGGTGTCCATCCCGGCCACCACCGCCGCCACCGGGTCGTTGATTGGGATGACGTTGATCTTGTCGGTGCGGAGCATGATCAGGTCGGCGGCCTTCCCCACGGTGAGGCTCCCCACCTTGTCCTCCAGCCCGTTGGCTCGGGCCCCCTCCATCGTGGCGTAGCAGAGCACGTCTCTCATCGTGATCCCGGGCTTGCCGGCCTCGTTGGCCAGGGCGTGCTGGAGGGCGATCACCGAGCGCATCTGGGTGAACATGTCGTTGGGGACGTTGGTCTCGACATCGATGCTGAGCGAGGGTCGGAGGCCACGATCGAGGAACTTCTGGATCGGGGGCATCCCATGGCCCATCATCATCTCGACGGGCGAAGCCAGGGAGACGGTGCCGCCGGTGTCGACGATCATCTGGATCTCGGTGTCGTTGAGGGTGGTGCAATGGATGTAGGTGGTGTCGGGGCCGAGGAGCCCGGCCTCTCCCATCTCCTGCACCTTCGCATCCAAGCCGTAGGTGCCCACGCCGACATGGGCAGTGATCCGGGCCCCGGTCTCCCGGGCCAGCTTCCAATGATCTCGGGCCACCTCGAAGTCGGTGAACTCGGGGCCCGGGGCGGCCAGGGCCAGGGTGAGCATCTGGTCCTTCGATGAGAAGTGCTCGGTGGCGGCCCGGACGAACCAGCTCGGCTGCCGCTCCTCCCACTTGCCCCACCAGGGAAAGCCGTAGGCGAACACTCCCCGCAGACCCGAGTCTTCGAGCGCCTGGATCACCGCATCGGTGTGGGCCGGTGAGGCCTGGATGTGGGACCAGTCGAGAAGGGTGGTGATCCCGGCGTCGATGGCACCAATCGCGGAGACCAGGTTCCCCGCATAGGCGTCCTCCGGTCGGAAGACGGGCGCCAGCGTGCGCAGCACGAACGAGATGTAGCTGACCCTTCCCTCCAGGGGAACGTCGGTCCCGATGTTGCGCAGGATCCCCTCCCAGATGTGACGGTGGGAGTCGACGAACCCGGGCATGACGATCATCCCCGAGGCGTCGATCACCTCGGCGTCATCGGCGGCCAGACCCTGCCCGACCGCGGCGATCCGGTCCCCGTCGATGAGGACGTCGCCGCTGGTGAGGTCGCCGACATCGGGGTCGAGGCTGAGAACGATCCCTCCCTTGATCAGCTTGCGCCCGGTGGGAACCACGCTGAAGTTCGTGCCCGACGGGTAGAGCGCCGGCAGTTCGGCTTGTTTCGGTGGCCTGCTCCCGATGACGATGCGCCGCGCCCGGCGGTAGTTGCGTTTCACCAACTCCTTGATGTCCCCCACCTGGAACAAGATGATCCCGATCAGCACCAGCACCCCGATGACCATCGGCCCGACGTCGGGGGGGAGACCGTGAAAGGGGAGCACGGTGATGATCACGGCGAGGAGGACGGAGGAGACCGTGCCGCCGACGAATGTGGCGCGCCCCCCGGAGAGGGCGGCTCCACCGAGCACGGCGGCGGTGATGCTGTTCAGGGTGTAGCTGGTCCCGATCTGGGCATTGCCCACCCCGGAACGGGTCATGACGAACAAGGCGGCCACTGCGGCGAACAGGGCGGAGAGCACCAGGGCTCTCACCCTGACCCAGTTGGTCCTGACCCCGCTTCGCTTCGCCGAGCGCTCGTCGAAACCCACCGCGCTGACCCTGAGCCCGGAGCCGCTGGCATGGAGCCAGAGGTCGAGCAAGCCGGCACCGACCACCACCGCGATGAAGGCGATGGGGATGGGCCCGATCCCTCCCCGGAGCATGGCCGTGAACGCCGGGTCGATCGTCCCTCCCGGTGTTGGGCGCAGGGTGAGCGAGATCCCGTCGAGGATGCTCAGGGTGGCCAGAGTGGCGATGATCGAAGGGATCTTCACTCCCCGTACCAGACCGGCGTTGACCAAACCGACCGCCACGGCGACGAGGAAGATGGTGGCGACCCCGGCCAGAAGTGCGCCCGGGGAGGACTCGGGCCGGATCATGAACGAGGCGATGACGACGGCCAGGCCGACCATGGCGCCGATGGACAGGTCGAGATAGCCGACGAGGAGAGCGTGAATCTGACCCATGGTCGCCACGGCGAGGGGAATCGCGATGAGCAGGATGTTGACGGTGTTGGTCCTGTTGACGAACCCCTCGAATCGGGAGTCGGTGAACCAGACCACCCCCAGGATCAACAGGACCTGAAGCGCCACCGGCATCCAGAGCCTGACCCTGACCACCTTGCGCCATTTGTTCTTGTCCCGGGCGTTGCGCAGGACCTTGCGGACCTGTTGCCTGGTCCGTTCCAGAAGCCGGGTCACGAGGTGGACTGCCGGGTCGAAGCCTTGGGCATGGCGACGCCGAATGGGGACCGCCCGGAACGGGACACGCCGGGACCGCGGACGATGGCCTCGACGATGCGGAGCTCGTCGAGCTCGTCCCCGGGTATCTCCTCGACGATGGTCCCTCGTGACATCACCAGCACCCGATCACACAGACCGGCGAGCTCGATGGGGTCGCTCGACTTGACCAGGAGGGCCGCCCCGGCGTCGGTCCTCGCCCGCAGCGCCCGGTAGATGTCGAAGCGGGAGCCCACGTCCACGCCCTGGGTCGGTTCGTAGGCGAGGATCACCGACGGCTCGCGGAGGAAGGTCCGCGACACCGATACCTTCTGCTGGTTGCCTCCGGAGAGGAACTCGACTGGCTGCTCGAGAGATGGGGTCCGGATCTCGAGACGGGAGACGAGGTCCCTGACCGCCTTGCGCTCGAGGCGGCGTCGAAGGAGGCCGAACAGGCTGAAGCGGCTTAGGGACTGGACGGTGGAGTTGGCCCGGACCCCGAGCACCGGGGCCAGGGCCTCACGCTTGCGATCGCCGGGCAACAGCATGATCCCGGACCGGACCGCCTCGTGGGTCGAGATCAAGGTCAGCTCCTTGCCGTCGCAGACCACGCGTCCCGCCCGGGGAGGAGTCCGCCCGGCGAGGGTGTCGAAGAGCTGGGGCTGACCGTTCCCCTCGGCCCCGGCGATTCCCACCACCTCGCCCGCTTCCAGGGTGAAGCTGACCGGGCCGAACGACTGCCCCTGAAAGGCATCGACCACGAGTACCTCACGACGCGCTCCCGACGTCTCCGCCGGAGCGGGGAACGCGCTCTCGAAGGGGCGGCCCACGATCAGCTCGACCAGATCGTGCTCGGTGGTCGCCTTGGCATCGAAAGTGCCCCGGGTCTTGCCGTCGCGGAGCACTGTGATCCGGTCTGCGATCTCGAGCACCTCCGGGAGTCGATGACTCACGTACACCACGCCGACGCCGCGCCTCCTGCAGGCAGCGACCGTCCGATGCAACGACTCCACCTCGTCGGGCCCGAGCGCCGTGGTCGGCTCGTCGAGGAGGAGCACCTTGGGATCCGAGACCAGCGCCTTGGCCACCTCGAACAGCTGACGCTCGGCGAGGGTGAGGAACCCGGCCGGGGAGTCAGGGAACAGCTCCATGTCGAGGTCGAACTCGCCCAGGAGCCTGCGCGCCCACTTCTTTCTCCGCCAGTAGGGCGGTCTCTCGTCGGGTGGCGCCGCCATGTAGAGATTGTTCTTCACCGGCTGGGCCAGCACCAAGGACGTGTCCTGATATGCCATGGCCAGCCCCAGCTTCCGGGCCAACGCTGGGGAATCGGTGCGCAATGACTTGCCCCCGATTCGGATCGTGCCCCGATCCGGCTCGACGAACCCGCTGGCAATCCCGAGGAGAGTCGACTTTCCTGAGCCGTTCTCGCCGACGAGGGCATGGACCTCGCCGGCGCGGCAATCGAAGCTGACGTCGGTCAGCGCCCGGACCGCCCCGAACTGGCGGGAGACACCCGCCAGCTCGAGGACGGTCTCGGCGCTCGTCGACCCTCCTCCGGGACCGCCGATGCTCATCCTCCCGGATACATCAGGGCCAGGACCTCGTCCGGGACCAGCGAGGTGTTGGACACGGTCGGGGTGACCCGATCCGGGTTGCAGTCGGTCGCGGTGACCTCACGCATCAAATGCGGGACGACGATGCTCTCCGGAACCTCGTAGCCGGCCAGATTCAGCATCTGTGCGGTGACTGCCGTCCTCGATTGGAAGTTGCCACCAGCCGAGTACCAGATGTGGTAGTTCGGGTTGTTGCGCTCCACCCAATCGCAGAACAGCGTCTGCTCATCGGTGCGGATTGCGATGGTCATGTTGTCGAACTCGACCCCGTCCAATGCCGTGTAGAGCCCGTCGGCATACTCGTAGCTGAATCCCGCGATGTCGGGATTGGTCGACAGCCAGCCGCTGACCACGTCCCGGGCGATGTCGTTGGCCCAGTAGGTGTCACCCGTGGTCGAGTTCGGATCCGCCGGCGGGTTGATCACTTCGATCCCCTCGACCAGCGCCGGGATGTGGCACTGTTGCCAGCCGAGCGACAGGGCGTTGCCCGGTGTACCGCCGAGGACGCCGATCGTGCCCTCGCCCACCCCGTCGTTGATGACCTGGGCGAAGCTCTCACCCAGGGCACACAGATCTTCCCCGACGATGGTCAGGTAGTCGGTGCCGGGAGTGAGTGCCCCATCCTGGCCGGGAAGGCCGACCCAACCAGCCGAGTAGGGGACGTAGGGGATACCCGCCGCCTCGGCGGCCTTGATGGCGTCGCCGAGTGCCACGCCCCAGTCGGGATACCCGATGATGAAGGTGACGCCCCGCTCGACCATGTAGTTGATGTCGCCGATCGGGACCGCCGGGTCGGTGGACCACTGGGCGTCGCGGAACACGATGGTCCCGATCTCGGGATAGGTGAGGGCCTGGAGGATGGCCTCCATCCGGGTCACCTGGCGCCACACGTTGAGCCCGCCACCGTCGGCGTATCCCATGATCACATCGCCCCCGGTGCCGGTGTCGCACTCGACGGCGTTGCTGTAACACTCGATCGCCTTGTCGATCGTGGCCTGGTCGAGGTCCTGACTCGCCCGGGCGATGGACGCCAGGACTATGTCGGGCACTTCGCTCACCGGGCCGAGAGCCTTCTCGACCAGCGCCGGATCGGCTGCCGCGGACTCGCCGAACTCGGCGAGCGGGTCGTCGGTGTCGGCACCGGTTGTCGTGGTCGCTCCACCAGCCGTGGTGGTGGGCTCGGCGGCCGCGGTGGTCGTCGGCTCCTCTTCTGGTGCCGCGGTGGTGGTCCCGGCTACGTCGCCCGTGCAGGCGGCCAGGACGAGTGCCAACACGGCGATCAGGGCGATAACCCTGGGTTTCATCATCCTCCTCCGTTCTCTGTTCGCTTTGTCTCTCCCCCGGTTTCGAGGTTCGATCGTCGATACTCCTTCTCTCACGGCTCACCGCCTTCGACGGCGAGACTCCCTTTCCTGCGCCGACGCGGTCGAGACCGGTCGCGCAGGACCCTTTCGACGGCCTTGATGATCCGGTCCCCCGAGACCAGCATCCCGCCCACGATGACCAGGCCGAACACGACGAACTGGAGTGCGGTGGGCAGGCCCATCACCCTCATCATCTGGTTCAGCCCGGCGAGGAAGAAGGCCGCGGCCCAGGTGGAGATCGGGCTGGCCAGTCCCCCGGTCAGGGAGGCGCCGCCAATCACCACTGCGGCGATCGGCCCCAACAGGTAGGGCGCCCCCACCGTGACCCCCGGGGCACGCAGATAGGCGGCGAGGAGGACACCCGCGGTGGCGTAGAGGATGGCGGCAACCACGTAGGCCAGCATCTGATTCAAGTTCACCCGCAACCCCAGCACCGTGGAAGCCGTCGGGTTTGCCCCCACCACCTGGAACCTCCGTCCCATCCCGGTGAACCTGAACACGACCATGAGGACGATGGCCAGCGCCACCCCGATCGAGAAGATCGGGGTCACTCCGAGGAAGGTCCCGTTGGCCCAATCCGAGAGGCGGGGCGGAACCGGCTTCTGGATGGCCACGCTGGTGTAGTAGCGGTTGGCAACACCAGAGACGATCTGACCCACCGCCAGGGTCACGATCAGGGCGTTCAGCTTGAGCCCCCCGATGAGGATCCCGTTGAGCAGGCCGATCACCACCGCGACCCCCACCGCGGTCAGATAGGCGATCCAGATCCGCTCGTCCGACTGCTGTCCCACCCCGACCATGAGCAGGCCCCCGAGCAGAAAGGTCCCGGGCACACTGAGGTCGATGCCCCCGGTCATGATCACCAGCATCTGGCCCAATGCGGTGATGGCGAGGAAGGCGCCGAGAGGAGCGATGGCGCTGAGCCCGGCACTGCTCAGAGTGGCCGGCGCCCAGATCGAGGCCACGGCGAGGAGGAGGAGCAGCGCCAGGTAGACCGGCATGTAGCGAGAGCCGACCACGAACGAGGTGACGAGCCCGGAAGATGCCTTGAAGGCACGGGGCGTGCTCACCCGACCGCCTCCATGGTGAGCAGCTCGAGCCCGGCGGTGCGGGCGACATGGTCACGGGCGGAGTAGGCCAGGGCACTGACCCGGGCCACGTCGACGCCCACCAGCTCACCGTCCCGCTTCAGCGCCTTGCCGGCGACGAACACCGAGTCGACGTTCGAGGTGTCCATCCCCCACACCACTGCGCCGATCGGGTCGTTGATCGGATAGATGTTGGGAGTATCGGAGCGAAGGACGACCAGGTCTGCCTGCTTGCCCGGGGTGAGAGACCCGGTGACATCTCCCAGCCCGTTTGCCCTGGCGCCTTCGATGGTGGCGAATTCGAGGATCCGACGCGTGGTCAGCAGATTGGGGACGCCGCCCTTGCCGGCGAGTTTGAGGTCGAAGAGACTCGCATGCTGGATGGAGATCACTGCCCGCATCTGGGTGAACATGTCGGTGGGGACATTGCTCTCGGCATCGACGCTGAGACTGGGGCTGATCTGCCGATCGAGCAATTGCTGGATGGGCGGCATCCCGTAGCCCATCATCATCCCGGCCGCCGCGGCCAGAGAGAAGGAGCCTCCGCTGTCGGCGATCATGCCGATCTCCTCGTCGCTCAAGGTGGCGCAGCTGACGTAGGTAGTGTCGGCGCCGAGGAGGCCGGCCCGGGCCATCTCGGCCAGCTTGCCCCCGCGGCCGTAATCCCCCACCCCGACGTGCACCGAGATACGGATGCCGAGCTCGCGGGCCAGCTCCCAGTCGGCTCGGGCCGACTCGAGAGAGGCGAACTCCGGACCGGGCGGGGCCAGGGCCAGTGTGAGCAACTGGTCGGCGCCGGCGAAGTGAGCGCTAGCCAAACGTCGAAGCGTGTCCGCCTGGGTCGGGTCTGACTCTCGCCACCAGGGGGCGCCGTAGGCGAAGACAGCTCGAAGACCCGCTTCGTGGTGGGCGGCGATGGCGGCTTCGGTGTGTTCCGGGGTGGCCTGGATGTGGGACCAGTCGAGGACGGTGGTGATCCCGGCGTCGACCGCTCCCAGGAGCCCGACCAGGTTTCCGGCATGAACGTCCTCGGGACGGTAGGCGGGCCCGATCTGCCGGGAGAGAGCACCAGGATCGCCACCTCGGGCCGGGGCCCGGTCGCCGAGATTACGGAAGAGACCCTCCCACACATGACGGTGGGTGTCGACGAACCCGGGCATGACGATCGAGTCGGAGACATCGATCACCTCGGCGTTCCCGGCGCGGAGGTCCGGACCTATCTCGGAGATCGTCGACCCGTCGATCAGGACATCGGCGCGATGGAAGTTCCCGATCTTCCGATCGAGGCTGAGCACGCAGCCGTCTTTGAGGAGGATCCGGCTCATCTCACCCCCCGCCTTCCCAGGTTCACATCACTAATAATGAACAGTGACACTACACACTACGCAGCCGACTCCCCACCAGTCCCCACCCCGTGTTCAGTGATGCTTAGTTAGTGCGACGAGATTGCATAGCGTCAGTAGACAATATCAACGTGGCGCCGACGGTGTCTCCGGGTTCAGCGGGGCACCCTGCGCATCAGCCGGGAACGGAGCAGCAGACTGACCACAGCCCCGAAGACAAACCCCCCGGCGTGTGCCTCCCAGGCGGTGCCGGTCCCGCCCAGGCTGAACTGGGCCACGAACCAAAAGATCAGGAAGAGCGCGGCGGGGACGGGGAGCAGGAGCCATCCGACGAGGGAGAGGATCCGGTGGCCGGGGAAGAGCACGGTGTAGGCCCCCATGGTGACCGCGATCGCCCCCGAGGCGCCGACCAGCGGGACCGTGGCCTCGGGATTCGTCACGATGTAGGCGGCAGTGGCTGCCAGCCCGCCGAGGAGATACATCAGCAGGTACCCGATGTGGCCGTACGCCTCCTCCACGTTGTTGCCGAAGATCCAGAGGAACCACATGTTGAACAGCACATGGCCGATGCTGGCGTGGAGAAACATCGAGGTGACCAGGGCCAGCCAAACGTTCTTGTCCGGGAAGATCGGGTCCTGGGCGCCGGCCAGGCACACGTCGGAGCCGATCTCCTCGGCTCCGAGGGGGGCGCCGGTGGTCACCTCGCATGAGATCGCCGCCCTCTCATAGACGAGGGCCTGCTGCTCGTCGGGTGTCCCCCGGCCCTGGATGAGGAAGAACACGACCAGGTTGACGGCGATCAAGACCAGGGTGACGACCGGGGCTATCCGGGTGGGGTTGATGTCACGCAGCGGGAACAAGGTTGGGACAAGGTACCGCGTGCAACCGCCCCCCGTCACGGGGGGCGGTTGCACACCCAAAGCCCGGGTCGGGACCAGGCCATAGATGGGCGGCTCCGGCTCACGGGTAGGCTGGGGGTCATGGGTGACACTCACGTCGTCCTCAACCAGCCACCGCCACTCGTCGACTACGACATGGCGTCCGCCGACCCGGTCCTGAAAGAGGCCTTGGCCAGGGAGGGCGCCGGCTGGTCCCTCGAGCAGATGGACGAATACGGCCACCGCATGTCATCGGCCGAGGTCTACGCGTGGGGATTCCAGGCAAATCGAAACACCCCGGTCCTCCACACCCACGACGGTTACGGGCATCGGGCCGACCAGGTCGAGTTCCACCCCTCGTGGCACTCACTCCTCGACCTGGCCGTCTCCCACGGGCTCCACTCCCTCCCCTGGGAGCACGAGCCCGGGGATGGGGGCTATCCGGCCCGAGCCGCCTTCACCTTCCTCGCCTCCCAGATCGAGGCCGGTCATTTCTGCCCCATCTCGATGTCGACCTCGGTCATCCCGACCCTGCGACGGCAGCCTGAGGTGGCCGCCGAGTGGGAGCCGCTGCAACTGAGTCGGGTCTATGACTCCTCCTTCCAGCAAGCTTCCAAGAAGGCGGGGGTGCTGATGGGGATGGGGATGACCGAGAAGCAGGGTGGCTCTGACGTCCGGTCGAACACCACCAGGGCGACGCGGGTCGACGGCGGAGGACCGGGGGCGGAGCACCTGCTCACCGGGCACAAGTGGTTCATGTCGGCCCCGATGAGCGACGCCTTCGTCGTGTTGGCAAACGCACCCGGGGGCCTCTCCTGTTTCCTCGTGCCTCGCTTCACTCCAGACGGGGAGGTGAACCGAATCCACATCCAGCGTCTCAAGGACAAGCTGGGTAACAAGTCGAACGCCTCGTCGGAGGTCGAGCTGGACGAGGCCTGGGGACGAATGGTCGGAGAGGAGGGCCGGGGAGTCGCCACGATCATCGAGATGGTCGCCGGGACCCGACTCGACTGCATCACCGGCTCGGCAGCCCTGATGCGCCAGGCTGTGAGCCAGGCGATCCATCACAGCGCCCATCGCCATGCCTTCGGCTCACCACTGGTCGAGAAGCCCCTGATGCTCAACGTGCTGGCCGATCTGGAGATCGAGACCGAGGTCGCGGTGCTGATGATGATGCGTGTCGGCGGCGCCTTCGATCGGGCGCCGTTGGACGAGCACGAGGCAATGATCAAGCGGATCCTGACCCCGGTCGCCAAGTACTGGGTTACCAAGCGGTGCAGCGAGGTGGTCCGGGAGGCGATCGAATGTCTCGGGGGCAACGGCTATGTCGAAGACTCGATCATGCCCCGCCTCTACCGCGAGTCGCCGGTGAACGGCATATGGGAGGGGTCAGGGAACGTCATCGCCCTCGACCTGGTCAGGGCCATGGCCCGGGAGCCCGGTGCGGTCGATGCCCTGCAAAAGGAGCTGGAGGCGGCGAAGGGGTCGGATCACCGTCTCGACCGAGCCATCGACTCGGCGCTCGAGTCGGTGAGGAGCCCGGCCGAGGCCGAGTATGAGGCGAGACGTCTGGCCGAGGGGCTGGCTCTGGCCGCCGGGGGCGCCCTGCTCGCCCGGCACGCACGCCCCGAGGTGTGGGAGGGCTTCGCCGCCAGCCGTCTCGCCGCCGATCGAGGCGCTCTCTACGGGACGCTGCCACCGGGCATCGCGGTCGGGGCCATCGTCGAGCCGGCAATCCCCCGCCACTGAGCAACTCCTCTCCAGGAGCTCAGGACCCGACGCGGGGTCAGTCGGTGTGAACCAGGAACCGGTCGATCTTCTCCTGCACCGAGTCGTTGATCTGACCTTCGAGCTGGGCCAGTGCCCGTGCAATCGCCAACTCTTCGCCGATCACCGGTCTCGCCGGGTCGACGGGGTTTCGCCGGGCCCGACCACTCGCCTCGAAGTGATCCTCCCGCAGGTCGAGCTGGGCGACGGCCACCGTCTCGACATCATCCTCGACGAGATGTATGGACAGCACGACATCCATCTTCTCTTCCATGCCTACCTCGCTAGTAGGGATGCCCCGAAACCTAGTCCGCTCGGACAACCCCTTTTTCGGGGAGTCCGTGGGTAGGTTTCAACTGTGGAAGCGGCAGGACTGATCGCCGGATCGGGTTGGGCCTCGGGGATCAACCTGTATCTGGTCGCTCTCATGCTGGGGATGGCCGGTCGCCTCGGTTGGGCCGAAATCCCCGATGTCCTGACCCGGCTCGACGTGATGATCGTCGCCGGCATCCTCTTCCTGATCGAGTTCGTCGCCGACAAGATCCCGTTCGTGGACAGTGTGTGGGATGTCGTCCATACCGTGATCCGGCCTCTGGGGGCGGCGGGGCTGGGTGCGGTCATCGCCGGTGACTCGGCGAGCATCGGGGCCGCTGTCGGGGCGGCGGTGGCCGGGGCCCTGGCCCTCGACGCCCACGCCGCCAAGGCTTCCACCCGTGTCGTGGTCAACACCTCTCCCGAGCCGGTCAGCAATATCGGGCTATCCCTGGCCGAGGACATAGGTGTCGCCGGTCTGGTCACCCTGGCCGTCACCTACCCGGTCCCCACCATCATCATCGTCGCCATCCTGGCGGTGGCCGCCACCGCCCTCACCATCTGGATATGGCGCACCGCCCGCCGCTCTTGGAAGAAGCTGGGCGCCTGGCTCGCGGACCAAGCCTGGTACCCGCCGACCGGCTGAGCCCCCCGCTCGAGGGTCAACCGTAAGCAGTGGAGGCGAGGAGGAGGCCGCGCAGGGGGATGTCGACCCAGTCGGGGCGGTTGTTCAGCTCGTAGGCGAGCTCGTAGGCGGCCTTGTCGAGGACGAGGGTGTCGAGGAGCCGTCTCAGGTGGGCCTGCTCGGTGGGCACGATCGGGGTTCCCTCCACCGTGGCCAGATAACCGCGAAGAAAGGCGGCTGCCAGCCAGCGGGCCAGGGCGTCGGCCCACTCCGAGAGAGAGTCCGCGTGGTCCGGCTCCTCGACCCCGCCCTCGAGCGCGGCGCGCAGGGCCATCTGAGTCGTGTATTGGTAAGAGCGGAGCATGCCGGCCACGTCACGCAAACCCAGTCGCTTGATCCGCCGCTCCGACAACGGTCGTTGCGGCTCCCCCTCGAAGTCGATGATCACGAAGTCGTCCCCGGTGAACAGGACCTGTCCCAGGTGGTAGTCCCCGTGCACCCGGAGACGAACGACGTCGATCTTCTCGGTCGTGATCGAGCGCAGGTCATCGAGCAGGTCGTGCTCCCGGCCCAGCACCACGTCGGCCAGTTCGACCTGGGTCGGGGTCAGACGTGACCGGCGACGGCGGAGCAGGTTGAAGCTGTTCTTGATCGACGACCTGGTCGACTGGTAGAGGGACCGTTGATAGAGGGTGGTGAGCCGCTGCGGGGCGAAGACCGGGTCGTCGGGCTCGGAGATGAGGGCCAAGTGCATCTCACCGGTCCGTGCTCCGAGGAGGACGGCCTCATGCAACGGCATCCCGATCAGACCGCGAAAGTAATCGATCTCGTCGTCGGCGATGTCGAGCGGGTGCCTGGGGCGGGGAGGGCGGCCCAGCTCGGCCCGCCGCGCCGCCACCTGCTCGAAGATGAGGCCGAGCGAATCGAGGGTGTGAGACCAGGCGTCACCCAGGTTGGGGACGTACTTCTGCACCACGGCGAAAGCAGCCTGCTCGCCGTCGACCTCGATGTTGAGCCCTCCCCTGGTTGCAGGGCTGTGGGCGAAACGCACCTTTTCGGTCAGGAACCGACCCACCTCGATCTCAGGGTTGGGACCAATATCGATCCTGCGGAAGATCTTCATGATCAGCTCCTCACCGAAGATCAACGAGGTGTTCGACTGCTCGACACCACCAACCCTCACCGGGAGGCCCGCGATCTCCCCGGCCAGCCGGCGGTAGTTGGCCATCGAAACCGCACCCACTGTGAGGGTTCGCCCCCGCAGCTTGCGCCGACTGGCGGCGAGCGCCACAAGGGCAGCCGCCAATGTGGGGTCGTACATGGCGTCGTAGAGCACACCTGTCTCGGTCCCGGCCTGAATCTCGGCGATGGCCGCCGCCGGAGTGTCGAGGAGCAGGCGGTCCGCATCGAGGCCAGAGGCGAGAGCCAGGGGCATGGCGTAGACCTCCGGGCCCTGCTCCACATACTCGACTTGGAGGAAGGCGATCACCGAGCCCGCGTCGGGCAACTCGATCAGGTCGACCAGGTGCCCGCCGCTTATGGTTTGTGCCTTGCTCCGGAACCACCGCCGGCTCGCGATGTCGCCGACGAGGACACTGTCGAGCTGCCCTTTTGAGCGGAAGACGCCGGCCAACTCGCCCCGGACCGTGACCAGGGGCAGCCCATCCGGCTCCTCGACCTCTGCCTCCGACCGATCCAGCCCGAACCAGTAGAAGTCGTGAGGACCGATGGCGAGGTTATACGGGTTGGAGCCGACGGCCGGGAACCGGGTCCGACCGAACAGCTCGACGGGCTCCACCCCCTCGAGACCGGACAACTCCAGCTCCACAGGCTGGATGTGACGGGACAGATTGGCCACAACCAGCACCGAGCGGTCGCCGAGCGTCCGCAGATAGGTGAGGATCTTGGGGTTGTCGTTGGGGACGAACTCGAGACTGCCCCGGGACAGCTCGGGCATCCCCTTGCGCAGCGAGAGGGCCCGCTTCATCCACCACCAGAACGAGTTGGGGTTGTCCCGCTGCACTTCGACGTTGATCGTCTCGTAGTGGTACTCGGGGTCGGTGATCACCGGGGAGTAGAGCTGCTGCGGGTTGGCCTCGGAGAACCCGGCGTTGCGGTCTCCCGACCACTGCATCGGGGTCCGCACCCCGTTTCGATCGCCGAGATAGACGTTGTCCCCCATCCCGATCTCATCCCCGTAGTAGAGGACCGGGGTACCGGGAAGGGAGAGGAGCAGGGCGTTCATCAGCTCGATCTCGCGCCGGTTGTTGCCGAGGAGCGGGGCGAGACGCCGTCGGATCCCGAGGTTGAGCCGGGTCTGGGGATCGTTGGCGTAGACCCGATACATGTAGTCCCGCTCCTCGTCGGTGACCATCTCCAGGGTCAGCTCGTCGTGGTTGCGCAGGAAGATGGCCCAGGCCGAGTTCTCGGGGATGGGTGGGGTCTGCTCCAGTATGTCGATGATGGGGAACCGGTTCTCCATGCGCAGCGACATGAACAGCCGCGGCATCAGGGGAAAGTGGAAGCACATGTTGCATTCGTCCCCCTGGCCGAAGTACGCCACCGCGTCCTCCGGCCACTGGTTGGCCTCGGCGAGCAGCATCCGGTCCTCGTACTTGGCGTCGACCCGGGCCCGCAGCTCCTTCAGGAAGTCATGGGTCTCGGGAAGGTTCTCGCTCATGGTGCCTTCCCGTTCGAACAGGTAGGGGATGGCGTCGAGCCGGAGGCCATCGACGCCGGCTTCGAGCCAGAAGTCGAGGGCGTCGAAGACGGCCTCATGCACGGCCGGGTTCTCGAAGTTGAGGTCGGGCTGATGGGAGAAGAACCGGTGCCAGTAATACGCGTTGGCCACGGGGTCCCAGGCCCAGTTCGAGGTCTCGGTGTCCTGGAAGATGATCCGGGCGTCCTTGTACAGCTCAGGGTCGTCGGACCAGACGTAGAAGTCGCGCTCGGGGCTTCCCGCCGGAGCCCGGCGAGCCCTCTGGAACCAGGGGTGCTGGTCGGAGGTGTGGTTGATCACCAACTCGGTGATCACCTTCAGATCTCGTTTGTGCGCCTCGCGCAGGAACTGGCGAAAGTCGGCCATCGTCCCGTAGGAGGAGTTGATCGACTTGTAGTCGGCGATGTCGTAGCCGTCGTCGCGCAGGGGGGAGGGATAGAACGGGAGGAGCCAGACCGCGCTGACGCCGAGGTCCCGCAGATAGTCGAGCTTCGAGGTCAGCCCCTTGAAGTCGCCGATCCCGTCACGGTTCGCATCGGCAAAGGCCCTGATATGGACCTCGTAGATGATGGCGTCGTGATACCACGAAACCGAGCCGGTTCGCTCGTGTGCCTCAAACGAAGTGGTCAAGGCCCTGCTCCGATCGGACCCGTCTCTGCACCGAGAAGACGTGAGCCGGGATGCCGGCCGGGTCGAGCTGAACGAAGTTGCGGGAGCCCTCCCATATGTAGTGGTGATCGGTGAGGAGGTCGTCGAGCTGGTACGGATGGTCGGGGTCGACGCCGAGTGCGTCGACATCGAGGTCGACGAGGCCCGCCTGCTCGTGGTTCGGGTCGAGATTGACCACGACCAGCACCACATCGCCGATCACCCGCTTCGAGTAGCAGATGAGCTGGTCATTGTCGGTGTGGTGGAAGGTGAGGTTGTCGCTGCGCTGGAGGGCGCGGTGCCGGTGACGCGCCCTGTTCACCCGGGTGATGAGAGGAGCGAGCGAGTCGGGGTCGTCGAGGGCCCACTCCCTGACCTGGTACTTCTCCGAGTCCCGGTACTCCTCCGAGCCGGGGCCGAGGGGTCTGTGCGCCATCAGCTCGAAAGCCGGCCCGTAGATGCCACAGTTCGAGCTGAGCGTCGCCGCCAGCACGTAGCGGGTTATGAACGCCGGCCGACCGCCGGTCTGGAGCTGCTCGGTGAGGATGTCGGGGGTGTTGGGCCAGAAGTTGGGGCGGAAGAAGTCCTCCACGCGGGACAGGTCGCCCATGTACTCGACCAGCTCATGGCGGGTGTTGCGCCAGGTGAAGTAGGTGTAGGACTGGGCGAACCCGATCTTGGCGAGCCGGTACATCACCTTGGGACGGGTGAAGGCCTCGGCGAGGAGGATGACATCGGGGTGCTCGCTGCGTATCTCGGCGATGATCCACTCCCAGAAGCCGAATGCCTTGGTGTGCGGGTTGTCGACCCGAAAGATCCGGATCCCCTCCCCGATCCAATGGTCGAAAACGCCCTTGAGCGCCAGCCAGAGGCCGCGTGGGTCTGAGGTCTCGAAGTCGAGCGGATAGATGTCCTGGTACTTCTTGGGCGGGTTCTCGGCGTACTGGATCGAACCGTCGGGGCGGTGCCGGAACCATTCGGGGTGCGCTTGCACCCAGGGATGGTCGGGTGAGCACTGGAAGGCGATGTCCAAGGCGATCTCGAGCCCCTGTTCGGCAGCGGTGTCGCGCAGGGCCCGAAAGTCCTCGATTGTCCCCAGGCTGGGGTCGATCGCGGTATGCCCGCCCAGGGGGGAGCCGATCGCCCAGGGGACGCCGGGGTCGCCGGGTTCGGCCCTGAGGGCGTTGTTGGCCCCTTTGCGATAGGTGGTCCCGATGGGGTGGATCGGGGGTAGGTAGAGCACGTCGAATCCCATGTCGGCCACGTAGCCGAGCTGTTTGGTCAAGTCGGCGAACGTGCCGTGCCGCTCAGGCTCCACCGACCAGGAACGGGGGAACAACTCGTACCAGGTGGAGAACCGGGCCCGTTCCCGGTCCACGATGATCTGATACCTCCCGGAGCGGGTCGCCCTGGAACGGTCGGGGTGGTCGTCCATCGAGGCCTTGAGCTCTTCTGAGAACGCGGTCTCGAGACGCTCGGTCAGCTCCAGGCTGGGATCGCCGAGGGTGGTTGTGTGCTTCTTGAGCAGGCGGGCCGCCTTTCCCCTGGCCCGGGCCGCCGCCGCAGCCACCAGGTCGGCGCCGATGAGGAGGTCAACCGCCACATCGACCTCGGCCGCCACCTTCTTGTCCAACCCGTCGAGCCAAGTGGCGAACTGGTCGGCCCAACCCTCGATCTCGAATTGCCAGACTCCTAAAGAGTCCGGAGTGACCTCGGCGCCCCATCGGTCATTGCCGACGGGGGCCATCCGGGTTTCGAGCCATCTCCTCGACCCCTCCTGGCGATGACGGACCAAGGCGGCGATGGCATCGTGACCGTCGCCGAAGACATCGGCCTCGATCGTCACTTGCTCCCCCACGATCATCTTGAACGCAAACCGGCCCGCGTCGACATGCGGTGAGACAGCCTCGATCACCACTCGCTTGGTGGTCGTCGGGATCTTCGCCATAGCGGCGAATCTAACTGCCCTTCCCGTCTGTGGACCTTCTGGTTCACAGAAAGGGGGTCACCTCACGCCCGTACACGTCGCGACCTGTCATCCCGTCGAGATTGGAGCGGGCCGCTTCCAATCTTGCCAGGAACTCGGGCTCGAGATCCAACCCGAGCACCTTGCGGGCCAACTCGACGACCCGGCCGGCGTGACGAAGGACGAACACGGCCTCGAGACCGGAGATGTCGTCGAAAAACCAGCCGCAGGAGGTGTACATCAGCATGGCCCGATGCTGTATCTCGAGAAGCCCGATGGCCGTCTCCCCTTGCTCCTCGGACAGACCGCCTCGGGCGTGCTCGCCCAGGAACTCGACGCCGGACCCGCCGAGGATGACTTCGATGTAGGCATCTCTCGCCGACCAGGGATCGGGGAACAGATCAGAGCCCACCGCCTCGAACGGCCCGACCAGCTGGTCCCGTAGCCAGTCGAGCGAATCACGCAAGGGCCCTCGCCATCGCTGGTGCCATTCCGGATGACGGCCGGTGGAGCAGCCACAGTCCGATCTCCACCTTTCGACACCGTGGGCGCAGCTCCAGGAGCTGTCTTCGACGATGCTCGCGCTTCTGGTGGCCGGGTGGCGGGCGAGGAACTCGCCATAGTTGGTGAGACGGACGCCCGGATCGGCGTCGATCAGGTCCAGTGCGACGGCCAGCGCCATCTCCCCATGCCGGTGATGATGCCCGTAACTCTCGCCGTCTGTAGCCACCTGAACCAGCCGCGGCCCGTTGCTGGGGTCCCCGGCGGCCTCGATCAACCTCTCGGCCAGGGCCTTCCCGTCTTCGAGGATGCCGTTGAAAGCGATCTCGTGGGAGATGGCGCCGTCGTAGAAGAAGACACTGATGCGCCGACCCTGGGGCAGGTCGATGGAATACGGGATGCGTGTGTCGACTCCCCCCGATCCGACCTCGTGCCACGACCCATCCTCGCCCTCCACCGCGGCCGCCTGATAGGGGGAGAGGACGGTGAACGCGATCCCCTCCCGGGCGAGCAGATCCAGTGTCTCGCTGTCGACCGCGGTCTCGGGAAGCCACATTCCCTCGGGCCGGCGTCCGAACCGATGCTCGAAGTCGGCGATACCCCAACGCACCTGGGTGAGCCGGTCCCGCCCATTGGTGAGGGGGAGGATGGTGTGGTTGTAGGCCTGAGCCATTGCCGAGCCATGACCGTCGTAGCGAAGCGATGAGGTGGTGTCGGCCGCCACGATGGCCTGGTAGGTGTCAGCTGCGTTCTCCTCGAGCCAGCTGAGCAGGGTGGGGCCGAAGTCGAAGCTGATCCACTCGTATGTGTTCACCGTGCGGGAAACGGCACCGTTCCCGTCGAGGATGGCAGCATGGGTGTTGGCCGCGTAGCACTCCTCGGTGATCCGCTCGTTCCAGTTGTGAAAGGGGGCAGCGGTGGGTTGCTCGGCCACCTCACCGGTGAAAGGGTTCTCCCGCGGCGGCTGGTAGAAGTGCCCGTGGACACAGACGTAGTTGCTCAAAATCGGGTCAAAGGTAGGGCGACGACTCCTCTATTCGGTCTTTTTCGGAGGCGGCTCGTGTTTGAGCACGATCACCGACAGCGGGGGAAGGGTGACCTCGATGCTGTGGGGCGAGCCCTGATGGGGCACGGCCGGAGTCCCGGTCTCCACACCGCCCAGGTTGCCTTGCCCGCTTCCGCCATAGGGCCCGGCGTCGGTGTTGAGGATCTCGGCCCAGCGACCGGGCCCGGGGACACCGATTCGATAGGCGTGACGCGGGACCGGGGTCAGGTTCACCGCCACCAGCACCAAGCTCCCGTCCGACGACCTCCGGAAATAGGCGCTGACGCTGTTGGCCGAGTCGTCGGCGGCCGCCCACTCGAACCCGGCTGGGTCACAATCGAGTTGATGGAGTGCAGGTTCCTCGACGTAGACCCGGTTGAGATCTGCGATCAGCTCCTGTGTCCCCCGGTGCGGCTCGAGCTCGGCGAGATGCCACTGCAGCTGGGCATCGTGGGACCACTCGGCGCGTTGCGCGATCTCGGCGCCCATGAACAGCAGCTTCTTCCCGGGCTGGGTATACATGTAGGCGAGCAGCGCCCGGAGCGTAGCGAATTTCTGCCAGTCGTCGCCGGGGAACTTCTCGACCAGTGACCTCTTCCCGTAGACCACCTCGTCGTGGGAGAGGGGCAGGATGAAGTTCTCGCTGAAGGCATAGACGGCGCGGAAGGTGAGCTCGTGGTGGTGATAGGCCCGATGCACCGGCTCCCGGGAGAGATGGACCAGGGTGTCGTGCATCCAGCCCATGTCCCACTTGAGGCCGAAGCCGAGGCCGCCGAGGGTCGTCGGTCTCGACACCATCGGCCACGAAGTCGACTCCTCGGCCATGGTCTGGACCGCGGGGTATTCCTGGTAGACGATCTCGTTGAGCCGCTTGAGAAAGGCGATCGCCTCCAGGTTCTCCCGGCCGCCACGCACATTGGGGATCCACTCCCCCGGCTCACGGGAGTAATCGAGGTAGAGCATCGAGGCCACGGCATCGACCCGGAGACCGTCGATGTGGTAGCGATCGAGCCAGAAGAGGGCGTTGCTGATGAGGAAGGCGGGCACCTCGGCCCGCCCGTAGTTGTAGATGTAGGTGTCCCAATCGGGGTGAAACCCGAGCCGGGGGTCGGCGTGCTCGTAGAGGTGGGTTCCGTCGAAGAGCCCGAGACCGTGCTCGTCGGTGGGGAAATGGGAGGGAACCCAGTCGAGGATGACTCCGACACCGGCCCGGTGCAGCGCATCGACCAGGGTCATGAAGTGCTGCGGAGTGCCGTATCGGCTGGTCGGGGCAAAGTAGCCGGTGGTCTGATAGCCCCACGACCCGTAGAAGGGGTGCTCCATGACCGGCAGCAACTCGACATGGGTGAATCCGAGATCCACCAGGTATCCCGGGAGCTGCTCGGCCAGCTCCAGATAGGTGAGATGACGGCCGCCCTCGCCCCGGCGCCATGAGCCGAGATGCATCTCGTAGATGCTGATGGCGGTGTCGAGGCTGTTGCGACCGGCCCGACCCTCCATCCACTCGTCATCGCCCCACCGGTAGGTGAGGTCCCACACCTTGGTGGCGGTCTTGGGCGGCGTCTCGGTGTGGAAGCCGAACGGGTCTGCCTTCTCCCCGACGAAGCCGCCGTTGCGGATGTGGTACTTGTATGCGGCGGCCGGGCCCACCCCTTCGATGAAGCCCTCCCAGATTCCGGAGACTCCACGTGGGCGCAGCGGGTCGGCGCCCGGGTCCCACCCATTCCAATCCCCGATGACCGAGACGGTGTCGGCATTTGGGGCCCACACCGCGAAGTGGGTGCCCTCGCCCGACGGGTGGGCGCCCATTCTCTCGTACAGCCGGAAGTGGGTCCCCTCGTTCCACAGATGGAGATCGTCCTCGCTGAGAAGACTCTTGGTGGTGTCGGGGACGCGCCGAGGCACCGGGTCGAGTGTATCCACAGCTCCCTTGCCTCAGGTGGGCGACCTGTGGGCCGGGCGACCCACTCTCCCCCGAGCCGAATCGGCAACGGGGGCGCGGTTGCTGGGTCGCCCGGCCCACAGGGGGACTAGTCATCGTGTCGAAACCCAGGACCATTCTCGACCCGAGCGCCCCGGATGGCGATGAGAAGGAGACAGCACGGACCAAGGAAAGGTTTCAGACCATGGCATATGCCATCGACACAACCGACCGGCGGAAGAGACGATCGCTCAGGGCCGCCACCCCCCTCGCCGCTCTCCTGGTGGCCGCCCTCCTCATCTGGCAGGGGAGCAATGCCGCCTTCAGCGCGGTGACGGACAACACCAACGATGCCTGGGCCACCGGCAGCCTCGCCCTCACCAACAACGGCGGCGGCACCACCTACTCGGGCTCCACGGCTGCATTGTTCACCGAGAACAACCTCAAGCCCGGGGACACCGGTGCCAAGTGCATCACCGTCCAATCCAGCGGCACCCTGGACGGGGCCCTCAAGCTGTACCGGGGCGGTATCGGCGGAACCAACGGCGCAGCCCTGGCCGCAGCGCTCGACGTGACAGTCGACGCCGTTGCCGTCGGCGCCAGCACCAACGTCGCGGCGAACTGCACCGGCTACACCGGCGGCACTGCGGGCGCCGTCTTCAGCGGCACGCTGAACGCCATGCCGGGCACATATGCAGCCGCGGCAGGCACCGCGGTCGCCGGGGGCACCGAGCGTGTCGTCTACCGGATCGGGTGGACGGTCAACGCCGGAGCCGACAACAGCGTCCAGAGCTCTTCGGCGGTGGCCGACCTGATCTGGGAGATCAACTGATCCTCAGATCACAGACGACCTGAGCCATGCCGGCCCCGGCACCGGAGTCACGGGGCCGGGGCCGGCAGCGTCCAGGGCTGAGGTGAGAGGCCGACACCATGACACCGATCAGCGAGCCGATACGTAGCGAAGTCCACGTCAAGGAGCCATACTCGAAGCTGCTGCTGACGGCAGGGATCCTGGGGCGGGCCTGGCTGTGGTTCGTCGCAGCGTGCGTGATGGTCACCCTGCTCCCCCTCCTGTTCGGATGGCAGCCGTACGTGATCGCGACCGGTTCGATGGAGCCCGGCATCAGCGCCGGTGACGTCGTGCTCGTCTCACCCGACCCGGACCTAAACGACATCGTGGGCCGGGTCATCAGCTTCGAGGACCCGGCTCGGGCCGACCACATCCTCACCCACCGTGTCATCTCGATCAACAACGACGGCACCCTCGTCACCAAAGGCGATTCCAACGTCACCGTCGACAGCGAACCGGTCCCCCCGGACTCGGTCACCGGCGTAGGTCGTCTTCTCGTTCAGTTCGTGGGGCTCCCGGTGGTCTGGAGCCTCACCAGCGATTGGGCTCCCCTCCTGGGTCAGCTCGGCATCCTCGTCCTGGCCGTCTTGGCCACGATCCTCGACTATGAACCGGACAACCAGAACCAGCGGGCCTGGCAACGGCGGATCGCGCAGAACCAGCCGGCAGACCCGAGACGTCTCCTCTCCCGTCCGGCACCGTCGATCACACTGATGCTGATCCTGGCCGTAGCCGCTTCGCTGGGCATCCCGGGCAATGCCGCTCCTACCAGCGCCGCCGTCTTCACCGCGTCCACGTCGAACACGGCCGACGCCTGGTCGGTTCCCAACTGGGTCTATACGACCCAGGTCAACGCCCTCGGCCCCTATCTCTACTGGAAGCTCGACGAGACCGGGTCGGCCGGCACCGCCGCCGACTCTTCCGGCAATGGGCGCACCGGGGTCTACTCCCCGGGCGGCTCCTCGGCCGACCTCACCCGTCTCGGCGACGGCGCACTGGTCACCGA